>ERZ772945.10-NODE-10-length-190158-cov-39.997549_pt1 | contig 190158 bp, 162 predicted proteins | sample MGYA00511681_ERZ772945 | MGnify/ENA primary metagenome ERZ772945 (study PRJEB29015, sample SAMEA2737943) | human oral metagenome | biome: human oral; feature: human-associated habitat; material: dental | place: China | collected 2143 ...
ACCTCCAATCATCGAATCCGAATTTCTTCAGTCCAATAATCGGGGTGCGGTTCAGTTTGCCGGGAAGGTCCCCACTCGTTATCTACGCACTCCGCTCACACGTGCCCCTATCCCATACATATTCCCGGCATAAATCGAATTCCCTCGATTCCTGATATGGAACCTGACACTTATCCTGAGAGCTCCCTAGTCGTCGACGCTCAGCATACCTTCACGCATCGTGTAGATATGGTCGGCGATCTGGTTGAGCTCGTCGCTATGGTGGGATGCGATGATGACGGTATTGCCCTTGTCGCGTTGATGCCGCATCTCCGCAAGGAACATCGCCACCGATTCCTGATCCAATCCGTTCGTCGGCTCATCCAGCACAATCAGATGCTGATGCTCCATCAGCGCCTGTACGATGGCCAGTTTCTGACGCATGCCCAGCGAATACGATTTCACCGTGCTGTCGGCATGCTCCAATAGGTCGAACAGTCTCAACAGCCGTTCCGTTTCCTCCGGGTCGAAATCCCTGTTGATGCCGGCCAGATACTTCAGATTCTGCATACCGGTCTCCTGCAACACGAACCCTGGATTCTCGATGATCACGCCCACGGAATCCGGCAGTTTCCGGTTGAATTCCACCGTTTCGCCATTGATGGTCACCGTACCCGCATCAAGCCGGATAAACCCGCAGATCGCACGAAGCAGCATGGTCTTGCCTGACCCGTTCGGCCCTACCACGCCATAGATCCGCCCACGCTCGAAACCTACGCTCACATCACGCAGCACGGCCTTGCCCTTGATGGTTTTCGACACGTGATCAAGATCGACATACATGATTGCTCTCCTTACGAGATGAATGATTCAAATGATTTCCAGCCGATTGAACAGCACGTAATTGGCCGCGACCAGCACAATGGTCAGAATGCCCAGCACCACACCCCAATTCGGCACAAGCAGTGAGGATTTCACAAGCCAACGCATCACCGGCGTGCAAGACAACGGCGCAAGGACCATCATCGACGCCGCAAGATAGCCATAGGCGCGATTCCCACCGAGATAGCCAAGATTGATGGTCAGAACCAGCACCAACAACGTCCACCCCGCGCACACGGCACCAAGCGCCAACGGCGCACGCGACGCGTAGACCACACGAAACGCCACGATCAGCTGCACGCCTGTGTAGGCGAGACAGTACGCCAACACTATGGCGCAATATCCAAGGAATCTTGGCAGTCCGCGGCGGCGACGCACATACACCATCGTCTCGGGAACGCTGAGGTACGTCGAAGGCTGTTCCAGTAGCAGCGCCACACCGAACACCATGAATCCGATGGCATACATGTTGCCTTCCAAATGGGAGGACGCCAGGTCAAAATCAGGAACGCGGAACATACCCATGAAGACCCGGTAATCCTGACCGCTCGTATAGAAGCGGTACATCATCACCGCGTATACAAGTGCAAGCATCAGGCGGATGCCATTGCCTTCGCGCACTATCTGGACAATCCGCTTCCAAGCCATCATGACAGCCCCAATCTGTCGCTACGGTTGAACGCGACCACGTTTGCCAGCGCCATGAGCATGCAATAGCCGATGAAAGGCGCAATCTGCCGAACAAACACCACCGCTAGGGAATCGCCGATTGGATACCAGAAGTAGAAGGCGTATCGGGTCAGGTCGCCGGGCATCGGCTTCAGACAGAAATCGGCGATGATGGGTATGGCGATGACTGGCGGCAGAATCTGCCCCCACGCTATACCCAGGTTCATCAACAGCCATACCAGCAGTGCGACCGATGCATTCATCATGAGCAGTTGCAGCAGCATGATCGTGCATAACGACCATTGCCCAAGATCGTTCATGCCCTCTTTGAGCATATTCGCCACGACAAAAAGACCCCAAGCGGCTACGGACACGGCACTTGAAACGAATACCAGCCAGAAGGCGTTCAGATGGAATTCATCTCGCGGGTTCCGACGCACCCGTTCGAACGCGCCGAAACGCGCGCAACCCATGCAGAACAATATGAGATTCGCAGGCAGAACCACACGCTCCGCAATCTCCACCATGCAACCCCGGTACAACACCGGCAACGGCATGGACTGCTGCAGCACCGACAGATAGTATGCCGATCCGCAGGCCACCGCAATCCACATGAGACGTCTCGTACGCACGGAAACACGCCTGATCGGCACAAACAGGTCGTTAATCATGGCGTTTCCTTTGCAACCAGCACAATGCGGCGACCATCGCCGGAAGGCCGACCAGAGTCATGGCGATGCCGATAAGATTCGCAACGTTGGCTCCGGGTGTTTCGAAGCCATCAAGGCCGAGATAAAGGATAGGATTCAGCTCCTCCACATGGCTTGAGAAAGGACATATGGAGGGAAGCTGGATTATCCCCGGAAGCATCCACCACAGCAGCAGGAAGGCGACCGGCACCAGCACTTCCACGTTCCGATGCCTCACAAACGGCGAAATAGCAACGGCCATGCATGCGAACAAGCCTGACAGCACCGTCATCAGCAGACCGGCAACAGCTATACATAGCAACTGGTTGAACCGGTATATCGGATAGATCCAGCCTTCAGACGAAATCAGAATGAATTGGAAGCTCGCTACATCGACGTCCGTGCTTTCCACCCCATCGATGAATGAGAGATGAGGGTTCCCGGCAGCGGCGAGAAGAACACTCATGACGTAGGGAAGCGCTCCTCCAAGAGCTCCCAAGAGAAAGCCCGAGCACAAAGAGGTACGTTCCACGACGCCGTAACTTGAACGAGCTTGCAGGAACGTCAATCTGCCGCTGCGACGTTCCACGGCCAGCGTGCTTCCTCCGGCCAACGCAGCCAGGAATGGGAACAGAAACTGATATAGCGTGGTCCCGCTGCCATATGTCGAGAACAATAATGTCTCGTCCAAAAACGTCGGCTGATGATATGGCAGCCTGTATCCCGCATGCCGCATCGTCCACCACTGGAACACGGCCATGAATACCGCCAGCGCCAACACCAACAGGAAACGGATGCTCAATAACCCGCGTCTGATCTGCTCGCAAAGCAAGGAACCATTGACCATTCTCACACAACCTTCTCCAACGATTCGACGGTTGGAGGCACAAACATCATGTACCTCCAACAATCGATTTCAGACAGAATCCGGGCTCCACACGCCCCAGGCCTGAGTCGCATCACTGTACTTAGCCGTATTCTGCAGCCTGAGATGAATATGGCACGGCTTGTATCTATTATTTTCAAAAGCATGTTGACCGTTCTTCCTATAATTGGCCAGTAGGTGGCACAGAATACCCTAACGGCTTCAGATGTGCATCAATCGGTCAAGCGGCATGTAGTCGACCACTCGCCATCGAATGGAACTGATCAGCGATGAGGTTCAACTCATCACGGTGATGCGAGGCGATGATTACGGTCTTCCCCTGTTCACGCTGACGCCGCATTTCCTCCAGGAACACGCCCACCGACTGTTCGTCCAAACCATTGGTCGGTTCGTCCAACAGAATCAGATTCTGATGCTCCATCAGCGCCTGCACAATGGCCAGCTTCTGACGCATGCCCAGCGAATATGATTTCATTTTTTCGTCGGCGTGCTCCCACAACCCAAATTCTTTCAATAGCCGTTCCGTCTCATCAGAATCGAAATCCTTGTTGATGCCGGCCAAGTATTTCAGGTTCTGCATACCCGTCTCCGACAGCACGAAACCTGGGTTCTCGATGATTACTCCCACGGAATCAGGCAGTTTCCGGTTGAATTCGACCGACTTGCCGTTCATGCTCACCGTGCCCGTATCCACATGGATGAATCCACAGATTGCGCGCAGCAGCATGGTCTTGCCCGACCCGTTCGGACCGACCACCCCATAAATCCGACCACGCTCGAAACCCGTGTTGACTTCGCACAGCACCTGCTTGCCTTTGATGGTTTTCGATACATTCTCGATGGTGACGTACATAGTTCCTCCTTGTTATGTTCGAGGTGGTTAGATAATTTCCAAACGCTTGAATAGTGCATAATTCGCCACGACCAATGCAATGGTCATAACCAACAACACAGCAATCCAACGCGGTTGGCCGAACGACACCGAAGCACCGACCAGCCAGCGCATCAACGGCACATACGACAACGGCACAAGGTACGACACCATCGCTGCAAGATATCCGAATGCACGGTTCCCGCCGAGATAGCCAAGATTGACGGTCAACAGCAACGCCATCACCGTCCATCCCGCACACACCGCACCAGCCGTAAGCGATGCACTGTGTTCTTTCACTATGGCCAAGGCCACTGCCAATTGCAGCCCGGCATATGCCAGACAGTACGCAGACAGAACCATGCAATAGCTCACGAACCTCGACCATCCGCGACGACGGCGCACATACACCATTGTCTCGGGAATGCTCAGATACTTCGACGGTTGCTCCAGCGGCAGCACCACACCGAACACCATGAAACAGATGGCATACAAGTTGCTCATGAGACTGGAGCCCGAAGCAGCGTCGGGCATACGAAACATGCCGATGAAGATTCCGCGGTCCTGTCCGCTCATATAAAAGCGGTACGTCAACACAGCATAGATGGACACCAGCACCAACCTTGTGCCAGTGCCACCACGCAATGTTTGGAGGACTCGTTTCCATACCATCATGACATCCTCAAACGATCACGACAGTTGAACACCGCGATATTGGCGATGCCCATGAGCAGGCAATAACCGATGAACGGCACTACTTGCTGGATGAACACCAACGCCAGGGAATCACCAATCGGATACCAGAAATAGAAAACATATCTGGTCAGGTCGCCAGGCATCAGTTTCAGACAGAAATCGGCAATGATGGGAATGGCAATGGCTGGCGGCAGAATTTGTCCCCATGCTATGCCCAGATTCATCAGTAACCAAACGAACAACGTGACCGATGCGTTCATCATGAGTAACTGCAACAACATGATGGCACATAACGTCCACTCCTGTGGAGTGCTGACACTTTCTCTCAGCACACCTGCCACCACAAACAACACCGACACAGGAAGTGCCGTGACGAATGTCGAGAATACCAGCCACCGAGTATTCAGACGGAATTCGTCAACCGGATTGCGACGGACACGTTCGAAGGAATCGAACCGCGCAGCCCCCATGCAGAATAGTACGAGGCACGCCGGCAGCATCGTTCGCTCCGCAACCTCTACCATGAATCCGTAGTACATGGTATTCAAAGGAAATGGTTTGCACGCGATTAAGACAATATACGCCACACCACAAGCCAAGCCGAACCTCATAAGATTCTTCACGCGTCTAGAAACGCGGCCGAGAGGCACAAACAATTCGCTACTCATGGAATTTCCTTTGCAACCAGCACAGCATAACAACGATTAGGGGAAGACCTGTCAGTGTCACAGCGACTCCTATAAGGTTGGACAGCGTCGAACCTGACGCGGTAAATCCATTGACCTGCAAATAGAGAATCGGATTGATGTCCTCCGCATGGCCAGGATGAGGAACCAGTACCGGAAAAGCCCACCATAACAACAGGAAAGCGGTAGGAACCAATACCTCAACATACTTATGTGTCATAAAAGGTGATGACGCTATGGCAAGGCAAGTGAATAATCCCGAAAGAACAGCAACCAACAAACCGACAGTTGCAATGCACAGTACTTGATTGTATCTGTAGATCGGATAGACCCATCCTTCCGACCAAACAAGAATATATTGGGAGCTGGCGGCTTTCGCATCAGAATTCATCACGCCATCAATGAACGACAAATGTGGATTCCGAATCGCGCAAAATATAATACTGGTAAGAAAGGGAAGCACACCGCCAAACGCCCCCAGCAGAAAACCCGAGCATAAAGATGTGCGCTCCACAACACCATAATTTAAGCGAGCTTCCAGTAATTCCAGCCGATGACTCTGCTTTTCCGTAGCTAATACACTACCGCCAACCAATGCAGCTAAAAACGGAAAAAGAAAAAGATATAACGCCGTACCACTGCCATCAGGCGAAAACAGCAGCACCTCATCCAAAAATGTAGACTCATGATCATGTATTCTGTATCCCAAATGCCTTATCGACCACCATTGAAAGCCGACGATAAAAAGCGATAACGCAACAACGACCAGGCAACGTACGTTACGTAATCCGCTTTTAATCTGAGCACGCAGCAATCCAATATTCACCATCGCAAATCTCCTACACAGATGAAGGTGCTCCGGCTGAACCTTATAGATTCAGTCAGAACACCTTTTTGCAACATCAAACTGAATCAGGACTCCACACGCCTTGGGCAAAAGTTGTTCCAGCATAGGAACCAGCATTCTGCAGACGAAGATGAATCTGACGAGGCTTGTAGCCATTCCACTCGTATGCATACTGGCTGATGAATCGCTCTTGCCCAGTCGTAAACTGCACCGTGTCGGAGCCAACATCACCATTGCTAAAAGATAATGCCCATGCGCGGATGAGGTGGTTACCCGTAACACTGTTTGCTTTGATATACGCTGAAGAGGCATCCTGCTTTTGCCTATTAGGCGTATCATATGTCTGCCAACCCTTCATGTACGCGCTCCATGCGGTATCGCCATGATTGTTAGCCATGGCGGGAGGCAAAACAACACATAGAGGCAACAGCAGCGAGAATAGCCACACAGCATCTCATCATTCTGCTCATACGTAATGATTTCATCACTGAAACCTTTCTTCTGCAATGATTCACAAAGCGGATGCCTTGCAGGTTCCAATGTAGGAAGACCGTAATGGAAAGCATAGGCTGTCTGCAGATAACTGCAGGGAAAACCACTGTTCCATGAAACGTCCGAGCGGCAACCTCGAGCGACGCGATACACTGCAACCATGGCATTCAGGGGGAATACGAACATTCGCAGCATATGCATCGGCGTGCTTGACAATGATGCCTGCGCATTGAATTACATCATGCTGATGCTCAAGCAGCTCAACAACCGAAACGGCATGATGCTGGCCCCATGGACCACTACCTTTCCGGCACGTGCACTGCAGGAATGCCAGCATGGCATGCAACATACGGATATTCTACTGCTCGACATGGCTCTGAACGGCATCACCGGCCCACAGGTCGCGCAATCGATCCACCACATCTCACCGACCACGGCGATCATCGGAATGACCTCGTATGAGCCGGAACTCTACCAGACAGAAGCATTGAAGGCCGGCATCACGATGATATTGGACAAGACGACGCTTGCCGACAATCTTCCCAAAGCGATCATCGACGCATTGGTCGCTCCCCCAGAGTCACTGGAGTCCGAATACGAATCATCCAGCGCACAAGCGCCTTTGCCAAAACTCACTGATGCCGAGCAACGCATCCTTACGCTCAGCGCCTCGGGCCTGAACGCCAAACAAATCGCAACCCGCCTTGGCATTTCCGTCGACACCGTTTTCTCACACCGGCGTAATATCAAGACAAAATTCCATATTTCCGACTGGTATGACGTCATCACACGGAGCCAACAGCTACATATCATCTGAACCTATTGCAATGATTGCGGTACCAGCGATAACGCACAGTTCACTCTCAAGGAAGAGGACGATGACGGCACACATCTCTATGCTCCGACGACTCCCGCATGCCATGCCACGCACAGCACTTGCCGCATGCACATGCGTGCTCGCCATTGCGGCGACCGTCAATATAGGCGTTGATTGGGCGATCGACGACTCAGAATGGGCACGATACCTATGCTGCGGCCTCGTCACCACAGTCGCCGCCATATGGTTCACATACAAACCACAACAAGGTAGCTACGTGATCATCGCCGTAGCCGTAGGCGATTTCCTAATCGGAGGTACGGCGTTTGCGCCCATGCTGATTCTGGCACTGCTTGCCACCGGAAGTATCGGCTATACCAGTCTTGTGGAAGGGGTTCTGTCCGGTATCGCATTGCTTGCGGCCGTGTTCTTCTCGCCGTATACGGTTGCGTTCCCCGTCATTGACAACAGTCTGCTCTCGTTCCCCTGTCTTGTCGCTCTGACTTTAAGCATCAGTGCGCTGATTCGCAGGAACGGGGAACGGCAACGCCAATTGCAACGGGAGCAAACACTGCTTGCCAACGCCGGAATCGCGCAACGTTTGCACGACTACACAACAAACGATCTGAGCGACATCGCTATGATGGCCGATCACCAGCTCGCAATATGCGACAGCGAGCAGCGGGAAGCATGGTCCAGCGTCAAAAACCTTGCCCTTGATGCACTGACGCATACCCGAAAGGCCATTCGCACGCTTGAAAGCGACAAGACAACCGTCAAGCAGTACAACGGCACAAAGACGGATGACCGCCATCAGAACCAGTTCGTCTCCCCGCGGCACGGCAACGACACGCCAATGCAGGTCTCCGGGGCCACCGGAATCGACAAGCTCGGCGAGCTTAACGAGCTCATCGCCACCTGCCGGAGCAATCTGGCGGCAAACGGCTACACAGGCGAGGTAATTCGTTTCGGTACGGAACCGACGCAGCTGGGCGACGCGACGGCAACACTTGTTATCGGTCTCGTCCGCGAACTGTTCGGCAACATCGCCAAACATGCCCGGGCATATGCCGACTATACCATGCTGATCAGTTGGACCGACGCCGCTTTCGTGATCGAGCTTTCCGACGTTCCGAAACCGAGTGCCGATGCCGGTCTGCGGTCCGGCCTGGAACGATACCGTCGGACCATCGAGTCGATGCAGGGGCAATGGAACGTCGAGAGTGCGGACGACCATTGGAGCATCCATGCAGAGGTTCCGTATCGGCGCACAATCTGTTGACACCCATAGAACACGATTGAGAAAGTCCTGGAAGTCGCCCGACACTCAAACTGGGCCAATTGCCCCAATCTACCGACGCTTACGGGGCGCTCACCGTCGGTGGTTTGAGAACGCCGGCTTGGGATTGGGACTTCCCGGAATCTTTGTCAGAACAGACGCAGGGAGTCGTCCTCCACGCCCTTCATCTCCTCGTAATCGAGGATCAGGCAGCGGAAGCCACGGTCCTCGGCGAGTACGCGGGCCTGCGGGGTGATGGTCTGCGCGGCGAAGATGCCGCGGACCGGAGCAAGCAGCGGATCGCGGTTGAGCAGTTCGCAATATCTGGTGAGCTGCTCGACGCCGTCGATACCACCGTTGCGTTTGATCTCGATGGCCACATGCGTGCCTTCGGCGTCGGTGGCCATGATGTCGACCGGGCCGATGGCGGTCGGATATTCACGACGCACGAGCTTCGCTCCCTTGCCGATACGTTCGATCTGTTCGGCCAGATAGCGTTGCAGATGATCCTCGACGCCATCCTTGGTAAGTCCCGGGTCTTCGCCCAGATCGTAGGATTCGTCGGAATAGATGTGCTGCAACGTCACCTCGAGCACGTCGTTCGACTTGTCGGCCGAGGCTCGGATGACTTTCTGTGGCACGGCGGTGTCGACGTCATCGTCGGCATTGTCGGGCGTGATGTCCTTGATGGTGCAGGGCGCGGCCATCCAGTTCAGCGGCTTGTAGGAGCCGAGTTCGGAGAAGATCAGCAGGCTGTTGTCCGCCTTGATCAGCAGCACGCGTTTGGCGAGCGGCAGGAAGGCGTTCAGTCGTCCGGAATATTCGGCGGAGCAGTCAGCAACAATAATTCGCACGAGGCACTACCCTACCATGACCGGATGTGGGCGAGCGGGATCCCGTATACGCAAAGCGGCCTCCCGCCTCAATTGAGGAGGAAGGCCGCTTGCAATCACGCTGCCTGAAAGGGATTACTCGGCGCGCTTGACGTCACGTCCACGCTCGACCGCAACGGTGAGCTTGTTCGAGTCGAAGGAGATGAAGCCGTCGGTCACTTCGAAGGAGTGACGTTCGCCTTCCGGATCCACCACTACGATGGTTCCTTCCTTGATCACGGTCAGCACAGGCTCGTGGTCGGGCAGGATGCCCATTCCGCCCTCAGAGGCCGGAATGGTAACGGACTTCGCCGTACCGTGCCACACGGGGTGGTCGGCGGCGACGATGTTCACCTGCATGATCGATCCGGCCATCACGCACCGAATTCCTTCTGCATGTCGTGCCACTTCTTCTCGAGATCCTCGATGCCGCCGATGCCGGAGAACGCCTGCTCCGGAACGTCGTCATACACACCGTCGCAGATGCGGGTGAAGGCTTCGATGGTCTCGTCAGCCGGCACGTAGGAGCCCGGACGACCGGTGAACTTTTCGGCGACGTAGAAGTTCTGGCCAAGGAACTGCTCGATCTTACGGGCACGATTCACGGTGGTCTTGTCTTCTTCGCCGAGCTCGTCGATGCCAATCAGGGCGATGATGTCCTGCAGCTCCTTGTTACGCTGCAGAATCGCCTTGACGCGGTTCGCGCAGTCGTAGTGGGCCTGGCCCACGTAACGCGGATCGAGGATTCGCGAGGTGGAGCTCAGCGGATCCACTGCCGGATAGATGCCCTTGGAGGCGATGTCACGGGACAGCTCGGTGGTTGCATCCAGATGGGCGAAGGTCGTTGCAGGGGCCGGGTCGGTGTAATCATCGGCCGGCACGTAGATGGCCTGCAGCGAAGTGATGGAGTGGCCGCGGGTCGACGTGATTCGCTCCTGCAGCGAGCCCATCTCATCGGCCAGGTTCGGCTGGTAGCCCACTGCGGACGGCATACGGCCGAGCAGGGTGGACACCTCGGAACCAGCCTGGGTGAAGCGGAAGATGTTGTCGATGAACAGCAGCACGTCCTGGTTCTGCACGTCACGGAAGTACTCCGCCATGGTCAGTGCGGTCAGCGGCACACGCAGACGGGTGCCCGGCTGCTCATCCATCTGGCCGAAGACCAGTGCGGTCTTCTCGAGTACGCCGGCCTCGTCCATTTCGCCGATCAGATCGTTGCCCTCACGGGTACGCTCGCCGACGCCTGCGAACACGGACACACCGCCGTGGTTCTGGGCGACTCGCTGGATCATTTCCTGAATCAGCACGGTCTTGCCCACGCCTGCGCCACCGAACAGACCGATCTTGCCGCCCTGCACGTACGGGGTGAGCAGATCGATGACCTTGATGCCGGTCTCGAACATCTGGGTCTTGGACTCCAGCTGGTCGAATGCCGGCGGGTTGCGGTGGATCGGCCAGCGCTCGGACACGGTGATGGTCTCGTCGGCCTTCTTGTTGAGGATGTTGCCGGACACGTCGAACACGTGGCCCTTGGTGACGTCACCGACCGGCACGGAGATCGGACCGCCGGTGTCGTGTACGGTGGCGCCGCGCACCAGGCCATCGGTCGGCTTGAGCGCCACGGTACGCACGGTGGAGTCGCCGAGGTGCTGTTCGACCTCGAGGGTGATCTTGTGCGTGGTCTCGCCCTCTTCGTGAGCGCCGGTGTTGGTCAGCTCAACGGTAAGTGCGTTGTAAATGTCGGGCAGGTGGCCCACCGGGAATTCGACGTCGATGACCGAGCCCTGGATGCGCGTAACGCGTCCAGCGGTCGGCTCTGCAGCCGTCTCGGGAGCCGCTGTGGTCTGATTGTCAGCCATATGCGTTCCTACTCTTCCTTCTTATTCAGCGCGTCGGCGCTGCCGATGATTTCGGTAAGTTCCTGGGTAATCGAAGCCTGGCGGGAAGCGTTGAGCTTGCGGGTCAGGTCGTCGATCAGGCTGCGGGCGTTGTCTGTGGCCGTATGCATGGCGTTCTGTCGGCTTGCAGTCTCGGATGCCGCCGCGGTGAGCAGGCATTCATGGATGCGGGACTGAATGTACTTCGGCAGGATCGCGTCAAGTACTTCGTCGACGTTCGGTTCGAACGCATAGAGCGGGGTCGCGGCGTCGGCATCGGATTCGGACACAGGACCAGAGCCCTGCTGTTCCGGAAGCACGAGCTCAACGGGCAGCATACGCAGCACACGCACCTTCTGGACCACCATATTCACGAATTCGGTGAACACGATGTAGAGTTCGGAAACCCCACCCTGGTCCGCCGGCTTCATATAGGCGTCCATCAGTGCCTTCGAGATGGATTCTGCGACTTCCACGCCGGGCTGGTCGGTATCGCCCTCCCAAGTACCGGCAACATCACGGTTGCGGTACTTGTAGTACGTCACACCGCGGCGACCATACACATACAGTTCCGGCTGCTTGCCTGCCGCGTCGAGGCGGGCGAGCAGCGATTCCGTTTCGCGGATGATCGAGGAGGTGTACGGGCCTGCCATACCACGGTCCGAGGTGAGGGCGAGGACAGCCACGCGAGGGTTGTCCTCGTCCTTCTTCACGATCGGATGATCGATATGGGTGTGCGCCACCAGCGCTTGCACGGCGTCGAAAATCGCATCGGTATACGGCTTCGCGTTCAGGGCCACGTCACGTGCCTTGGCGATATGCGAAGACGCGATCATCTCCTGCGCGTTGAAGATTTTCTCCAGCGACGCAGTGGAGGCGATCCTAGATTTCAATGCGAGTTGCGAGCCCATGAATCACTTCTCTCCTGCGACGATCTTTTCCTGCTCAACCGGAGTGGCGTTCTTGACGTCAGGCTTCTTCTCGACCAGCGGTTTGCCCGCGCTGGTCACGAAGGTCTCACGGAACGCTTCCACGGCCTTGTCGAGGGCTGCCTCGGTGTCGGCGGTGAAGTCTTCGGTATCACGGATGGTCTTGAGGATATCGGTGTTGTGATCCAGATAATCCAGCATGGCCTTCTCGAACGGCAGCACGTCGCCCAACGGCAGGTCATCCATCTTGCCATGGGTGCCGGCCCACACGGAGACGACCTCCTGCTCCATCGAGTACGGGGAGAACTGAGGCTGCTTCAACAGCTCGGTCAGATGCGAACCACGGTTCAGCTGAGCCTTCGAAGCCGCATCCAGATCGGAGGCGAACATGGCGAAGGATTCCAGCGAACGGTACTGTGCCAGCGAAATCTTCAGCGTGCCGGAGACCTTCTTCAAAGCCTTGGTCTGAGCGGCGCCACCGACTCGAGACACGGAGATGCCGACGTCCACTGCAGGACGCTGGTTCGCGTTGAACAGGTCGGACTGCAGGAAGATCTGGCCATCCGTGATGGAGATGACGTTGGTCGGAATGTACGCGGACACGTCGTTCGCCTTGGTCTCGACGATCGGCAGACCGGTCATCGAACCGCCGCCGAGGTCATCGGAAACCTTGGCGCAACGTTCGAGCAGACGGGAGTGCAGGTAGAACACATCGCCCGGGTAAGCCTCACGTCCCGGCGGGCGGCGCAGCAGCAGGGAGATTGATCGGTAGGCTTCGGCCTGCTTCGACAGATCGTCGAAAACGATGAGCACGTGCTTGCCGTTGTACATCCAGTGCTGTCCGATGGCGGAACCGGTGTACGGTGCGATGTACTTGAAGCCTGCGGAATCGGATGCCGGGGAGGCCACGATGGTGGTGTACTCCATGGCACCGGCCTCTTCGAGGGACTGCTTCACCGATGCGATGGTGGAGCCCTTCTGGCCGATGGCGACGTAGATGCAGCGGACCTGCTTCTTCGGATCGCCGGATTCCCAGTTACGCTTCTGGTTGATGATCGTATCGATTGCGATAGCGGTCTTACCGGTCTGGCGGTCGCCGATGATGAGCTGGCGCTGGCCACGGCCGATCGGCGTCATTGCGTCGATGGCCTTCAGGCCGGTGGACATAGGCTCGTCAACCGGATGACGATGCATAACGTCAGGTGCCTGGGCCTCGAGAATACGACGGCCTTCGGTCTTGATTTCGCCAAGACCGTCAATCGGGTTGCCTAGCGGGTCCACGACGCGGCCGAGATAGCCGTCGCCGACGGGCACGGAGAGCACTTCGCCGGTACGACGCACTTCCTGGCCCTCCTCGATACCTGCGAAATCGCCGAGGATAACCACACCGATCTCGCGGGCGTCAAGGTTGAACGCCAGGCCAAGCGTGCCGTCTTCGAAGGTCAGCAGCTCATTGGCCATGCAACCAGGCAGTCCCGTCACGTGCGCAATGCCGTCGCCAGCAGTCGCGACGTAACCGACCTCCTGGGTCGGCGTATCCGACGGCTTGTACGACTCGACGAAATCATCGAGCGCCTTGCGTATCGTGGTGGGATCAATGGTAAGTTCTGCCATGATCACTCCTTATTGTTGTTTTTAAATTCAGTCAAGTCTTGTTTCAGGCTTGTTCACCGTGCGGCGAACCGCGTCAGGCGGTTGCCTTCACCGTGCGCTGAAGATGCTGCAGTTGTGCGACCACCGTGTTGTCGGTGACCTCGTCGCCCACCTGGATGCGCATACCACCCATGACGGTCGGATCGACCACCGAGTTGATATGCACCGGATGGCCGGTCTTGGCCGAGTAGACGGCGACGAGCTTGTCGACCTGCTCATCGGTCAGTGGCTTTGCCGTGGTGACGGTGACCATGGACTCGCCCATATGACGGGAGAGCTTGTTGATCAGCCACTGAATGGTCTGCAGATAGCGACGATTGCGCAGATTGCAGGTCGCATGCTCCGCCAGACGCTTGGTCACCTGATTGAAGTCCGCATCGCCAATCAGGCTGTACAGCAGCTTGATGCGGGCTTCGGCGGGGACGGTTGCGTCATAGAGCTTGGATCGTACGACCGGAAGGTTGAGCAGTGCGGAATGCAGCTGGGCAAGTTCAATGGAAACCTGCAGCGTGGCATTGGTGTAATCCGCGTAGTACATCATGCCGTCAACGCCGAAATCCTCCACGGCGTTGGCGATGTCGGACACGCGGCTCCAACGGCGGGATACCAAATCGCTCATGATCTCCATCGTGAGCGGATGGGACTGTTCGCCGATCAGGGTCTTCAGCACTGCGACCTTGTCTTCGACAGGGCGCGACGGGTCGGTGAGGGCACGTTCAAGCTGGATGTTGTGGTCGAGCACGCTGGTGATCGTGAACAGCTCGTTCCCGATACGCCATGCATCCTCGCCGGAGCCACGCAGCTTGGGGGCCAGCGAGTCACGCGAAACGCGATCTGCGATGCGCGATGCCTCTCCTCGCATTGGTCACCTCCCTTTCTTGAAGGTCTTCAATCACTTCTTGTCGCTGTCCATGTCGGCGATCATCCGGTCGATCATCGACGACTGCACATCATCATTCTCGAGCTTGCTGCCCAGGATCTTGCCGGCCAGTGCCGTTGCCAGCACGCCGACCTCACCCTTCAGGCTGACCAGCGCCTGCTGCTGCTGAGATTCGATGGAGCGCTGGGCGGTGGCGGTGATCTGCGCGGCGTCGCTCTCGGCACGGGAGCGTGCGTCAGCGATGATGTGCGATGCCTCCGCACGTGCATCATCACGGATCTTGGAAGCCTCGACGCGGGCGGTGCTCAGCTGGGCCTCGTACTTCGCCTTGGCTTCATCGGCATCCTTCTGGGCCTGCTCGGCCTTGGCGATGCCACCCTCGATCTTCGCGGCGCGCTCATCGAACACGGCCTGGAACTTCGGCAGGAAGAACTTGTAGAAGAACACGGCGACGATGATCAGAATGACCAACGACCAGAAAATGTCGTAGCTTTTCGGAAGGAACAGTTCCATCTCGCTAGCTGCGGTCACCATAGTGTCTTCCTCCTTTCACGTTCGTTTGCGTCTTCGGTGTTACCTTGGGTCAAGGCTTACTTGATGAAGGCGAGCACGAAGCCGAGCAGTGCCAGCACCTCGACGAATGCCAGGCCCAGGAACATGAGGGTCTGCAGACGGCTACCGAGCTCAGGCTGACGGGCGGTGCCTTCGATGGTCTTGCCGATCAGGATGCCCAGACCGATGCCAGGGCCGATTGCGGCGAGGCCGTAGCCAACGACGTTCAGGTTGCCGGCAACCTCAGCGAGGGTAACGATATCCATGATTGTTTCCTTTCTGGTTATTGCTTAGCAAAGCAACACTTACAAAGCCGGCGATCAGTCAATCTCCGGATAGCTCATATTGATGTAGGCGGTGGTCAGGATGGCAAAGATGTAAGCCTGCAGGCAGGCGACCAGCGCCTCGAACAGGAACATGAACATGCCAGCGGCAAACGTGATGATGCCGAACGGCATCATGAGCTTGTTCACCACATCAATAAGGAAGAACTGCGTGGCCGAGAGGCACAGCGCAAGGATCAAATGGCCCGAAACCATGTTGGCGAACAGTCGGATCGTCAACGAGAACGGGCGGATAATCAGCAGCTCAAGCAGCTGAATCGGGGACAGCAGAATGTAGATCGGAGCCGGCACGCCCTTCGGGAAAATCTCATCCCTCAGGAAGTGGCCAAGGCCCTTTTCACGGATGCCGGCAATCCAGTACTGGCAGAAGCACCACATGGCAAACACCAACGGCAACGTGATGGACGCGCTTGCCGCGATATTGAAGCCCGGAATGATGCCGCACAGATTGAAGATCAGCAGCGTGCAGAACACGGTGGTGATCATCGGCACATAACGTTTGCCGCGCAACTCGCCCATCACCTGATAGACGATGTTGTCGCGGACGAATTCGATCAGCCATTCGACTGCGCCCTGCCAGCGGCCGGGAATGAGCTTTGCACGGCTAGCCGTGATACCGAGAACCAGCATCATGATGACGGTCGCGAGAATACGGACCAGAATGATGCGGTTGATGGCGAACGGCGTGCCCTGGAATACGAACGGATCGGGAAGGAAGTCATTGATACTCGGCATCTCGGGACCATCAGCAATGGTCAGCATGCCCTCTCCCAATGCACCAATCATTCACGCCTCCTGCTCTTGTGTCAGCTGTTAGTTTAGCCCAACAACCGAGTCGAATGTGACGTTCTGGTTACTAAACCAGTTCGTCCTTCGAAGCATGTGCCAACGTGACCGGAGCCGCATCGACACATTCAACTCCGAATGGCTGGAAAGGATTATTAGCCTGTGTCTCGACAACATCTCCACGCACGGCCCCTCCTTTACTGCCATCTGACGTTTCCGGCGTTTCGCACGGAGCTGCGACAACTAGACACGGCTTCATGTTCTGTCGGTGGCGCCAACGTTTCGTCGTTAACCATCATTAATGACAAAACGCTTTATCGAAGTCTATCCCACCTTTGGAATACCAAGATAAACACTAGCAGACGTATCGCAATCGGAAAAATTCCGAATACGACATGGCCAGACTGGAAGACGCGACCTGAATCAGCCCCGAATCACACCGTATCCATCGCGCGAGAACGGCGTGAACGCGTCGACGCGCGGACTTCCGGGCTCATGCCGAATGGAGCGATCCGTACCAAGGCGTTTCTCGGCGCGCAACTGCGGCACCTCGCCCAAATCGTACGGCGTGGTCTGATAGACCCAATTCAGCCAGTTGCGCCACAGCAGATTCGCATGGGCACGCCAGGCGAACACCGGCTCGAGCTGCGGATCGTCATGTGGGAAGTAGTTCTCGGGGAATGGCACATTGGTCATGCCCTTCTTCATATCACGCTCATACTCTTCGGAGAGCGTATATTTACCGTATTCCCAGTGACCCAGCGCGAACACCTCGGAGAAATCTCGCGTGGCGATCAGCCCCGGACCGGATTTCGGCCCCCAGGTAAGCACCTGCAGATCCGGATTGCGCGCGATGTCGCCCTCATCCACACCGGCAAGACGAGAATGCGGCTGCAGGCTGATCTCATCGAAACCGTTCGTCAGAAAGCAGTACTCATCCTGCAGATACTGCGGGAACACTCCGAAGATTTTCTCGGGAAGATTCACCTTGCGCACGCCGTAACGGTAGTTGAGCGCACCCATCGCACCCCAGCACAGATACATGGTGGAGAAGACGTGACTGCCCGCCCAGTCAAGAATCCGCTTGAACTCGTCCCAATAATCAACCTGTTCGAAGTCAAGATGCTCCACCGGCGCGCCCGTCACCACGAAGCCGTCATAATAATTGTCTTCGAAAGTATCGAGCGTCTCGTAGAACTTCACCAGATGGTCGGCGCTCACATGCGTGGCCTCATGTGTAGAGGTCTTCATGAAGTCGATCTCGACCTGCAGCGGACTCTTCGAAATCAGGCGCAGCAGCTGCGTCTCCGTCTCGATCTTCTTCGGCATGAGATTCAGGATCACCAGTTTCAGCGGGCGCACACGCTGACGCTCCGCTTCTGGCTTTTCAAGCGCGAAGATTCGTTCCGAATCGAGGATGGCTCTGGCCGGCAGGCCGCTGGGGATCTTGATAGGCATAGTCCCTATTATGGTGCGGGCACGGATATGGAACGCTCCCCTAACGGGCCTACCGATATAGGAAATATTGATAATGCGTTATCCGACGGGGGTTCACGACATCAGCCAATTACGACACGCCGACTTGACATTTATTCACTCATTCGTAAAGTAAATAGAGCTGTCACAAAGACAAGCCGTCGCGGGGTGGAGCAGCTCGGTAGCTCGCTGGGCTCATAACCCAGAGGTCCATGGTTCAAATCCATGCCCCGCTACCAACGCCTCCGGATTCACATGAAGGAATTCGGAGGCATTTTCTATATCATCTAGATTCCAACGAATTTTCCCCGAAAATTTCTCGGAAAGCGTAGTAGCGGATAACCCGATGCCTTCTGCCAACTTCTTTTGATTACTAGATCTTAATGCCAATAGTATTTTTATATTGAGGGTTACTCTATCTTGCAGGTTAGTCACAGATCCCGCAATAGACTGAGACGATTTTTTATTTACCATGAGTGTAAGTATATCACGTATTAAATAAATAATTTACGACACGCCAAAATCCGTCGTATACGAATTCGGGATATGCTTATTAGCATGAATGATACGTACATTACGGATACAAATAGGCTTATACGTAGTTATATGGCCCTGAGAGGCATAGACCAGAAGGAACTAGCAATCAGATTATCAATGCATCCAGTCTCTCTGTCTGCTCGCTTGACCGGCAAGACACCTTTTAGGGCAAATGAGATTGTTGAGATCGCCAAAATTCTCAATGTGACACCGAATGATCTATTGATTTCCAACTCACGGGATATGAAAAATGCGTGATCAGCTTGCATATGGAAGCTCCCTCCCGGGGTTAGGCAGGAGGGAGAGTTTTCAATGTTTTGGCCATGGCCCCAAAGCGAGGAAACCCATGAACCGCTTCTCACTATACACGATTCTAGGGCCGAAGTGGTTCATTGCGGACGATGTCGATGAATACCGGAACTTTTATGGTTAGGAAGCACTAATGAGTGTTGCGGCAGTTGATTGGGCGTTGAGGCGAGCCCCCGTAGGTGCGGATGCGTCCGCGCGTCTGGTACTCGTGTATCTTGCGGACCGTGCGGACGATGAAGGGCGGGATGCCTTCCCGAGCATTGCCACTCTTGTCGAGCAGTCCCACCTGTCCAGAAGCACCATCAAGCGTATTTTAAGGCGTCTTGAAGAGCAGGGGCTCATCAGTCGTGGTGACCAGTTAAAGGTCGCCCATTATCGTATCGACCGTCGTCCCGTGGTCTGGGATCTGCATGTGGAATTGACCGTGGATAACTCACGGGAGGAACGGGGGCTCAAAATGACCCCTCGTGAGGAATCGCATGATTCCGCGGTTTCCGCGGGGGTTCAAAATGAGCCCCCGCTCAGTGAGGAAATGTGTGGGAATCGTGAGCGAGGGTTCACCGGTGCACGGAGCGGGGGTTCACTGGTGGACCACAAACCATCCATTAAACCATCCATTAAACCTCTTTATCCCCTTGAAGGGGATGAAGGCGATGTGGTGGCGATTTCCGACGGTGGTTTCCCGGATGGGCCTGACGGACGGATGCCCGATGCCATCCGTGGGGACGATGCCCCTACCGCTCGGGATGAGGGTGGGGATGCGCAGCGGGTTGTTTCGTTGATGGCCTCGCTGCGTGAGTCCGCTCGCGTTGAGCTCGCGCCGTTCAAATCCGAGGAGTCCCGCACGAGGTTTGAGCGCAGGCAGCTTGCGGCGGCTGCCCGTCTTGTGGCCGCGTTTGGCGTGGAGCGGGTGGAGCGTACCGCTCGGTGGGCGTTGGATGCCGGCCAGCCGTTTTGGAGGTCCGTGGCGTTCACTCCCGAACGGTTGGAGCGTAACTGGACGCAGGTTACGAGCCGGATGAGTGTTCCACGGCCTTCCACAGGGGCTTTCGCGGATTCCTCCCCGGTCTCCCGTGTCCATGTGCATTCTCGTGGTTGCGAGCATGTGCAGCAGGTTCTGGGATACACGAATCCCGGGGATTGCGTGGCGGATTCACGCGCAGCGCGCGTCCTGGATTTGCTTCGATCCGGCTATGGCGTCGAACGGATTCGTGAGACCCTTGCCGCGCGCGAAGCCACTCCCATGGCTCGATAAGCCCATGTTTTCAATGTTTTCCCAAGGTTTAAGGGGTTAATGATGGAAGGATTTGGACCAGCCGGTTCAACGCGGTCGTGGCGTTCGGCATCGAAGTGTTCGACACTCCCACCGGCTCGTGCCGATGAGTTGTTTTTCGCGGATGGCGCGCATCCCGACACGGTGGCGCATGCGAAAACGTATTGCTCCACGTGTCCCGTCAAGGCTCAGTGCGCCGCGTGGGGCGCGGCCATCAATGCCGAGTTCGGCGTCTATGGCGGCGTGCCATCGTATGCGCGTAAAAGTCTGGTGAGTCTGTACCGCCAGGCTCATCCCGATGAGGACACGGCCGCATTGAGCGAAGACGAACGTTTCACGAGATTCGCCGAATGGATAGAAAAGGATCCCAGTGTGATCGGTCGGGCCATTCATCATGCCAGCCACTCGCATAATCGCGCGTACTGGCGGAGGAAGCGTGCACGCATGGTCAGTGTCCAGGCTGGGGATATCGAACTTAACGGGATCATTCGCGTAGCCGACATCGAGCCTGTTCCGGGCCGTTGCGTCCAGCCGGCTCTTTTCTAAGGTTTTCAAGTTTTACCACCAATCGATCCAAGGAGGAAATAAGGATGATCAGGAATCATTCACGTGTTGCCGCCGCCGTCTCGGCCGGTTTGATGGTCCTGGCCGGGGCGGGTCTCATGGCTCGTCGGACGTTCGACCGCTGAAAAATTCATCGTTGTCCTTATGTCCTTCATCCCGGAACGTTTCGGGGATGATGAATGAGCAGGCCGTGAGCGCACCCATGTGCGCTCACGGGTATTGGAAAAAGATCGCTAAGGAGAAGATAATGTTTACCACTACGGTTATTGAGGCGGGTTCGGCGGTTCTTGCCGCCGACGCGAATGGTGTCGTGACGAACGTGTTGAGCACGCTTGCGACCTGGGTCGTTGTCGGTGGCGGTTTCTGGGCGGTGTGGGGTGCCGTCACCTTGGGTGGCGGTCTGTCCGACCATAACTCTCCCCAGATTCAAAATGGCGTGTGGAAGATCGTCGGCGGCGCGATCGTCATTGCCGCTGCCGGCTTGTTCAAGACTCTTGTGTAACGAAGGTCCGACCGTATCATGTTTGATTTCAAGGATGGGTTAAGATCCCTGCTGAACCAGATCAGCCAGGGGATGGATCCGACAATATCAAGCCTGTTGACTCAGACTCCGGCGGGTAAATATCCCGATGCCTATCGGACGGTGACGAATATCGCTACCACCGCGGTCAAGCCCGTCGCCATGACCGTGTTGGCGGTGGTGTTCAGTCTGGAAATCCTTCATGCCAGCCAGGGCATCGATCAGGATGGTACGCAGGGTGTACGCACGATTACGAAGTCGTTATTCAAGATCATTATCGTGTATATGGCTGCGATGAACGCGTCATGGCTGTGTGAGCTTATCACGTATTTGATTCAGCAGATCGGCACGGGGGTCAGCAGGCTCATAACGCTTCCTGGAACATCATCTGATGCTCCCAAGCACCTGTTGGGAAATGCTCTTGAGTCGAGCGGCGCTCTTGGCCAAGCGAATCTTGGCCAACAATTGGTCGCGATCATTATGTTGCTTATTCCCTTCTTGATTTCCAAGCTGGCGACGCAGGCGGTGCAAATCCTTATCATCGCGCGGTTTGTTGAGCTCTTGATTCTCACGGCGTTTGGCGCTCTTCCCATCGCTTTCCTGTCGTATGACGGGACGAAAAGTTGGGGTGAGGCGTATATCCGCGAGTATGCGTCGTGTGCGTTTAGCAATATCACGCTCCTGATAGGCCTAGCCGTATATCAGCCTGTTGCCAACAGCATGCTTACCCGCAATCAAGATCTGATGAAGATGAATCTTAATCAGGTGGTTTTCGATAATTGGGGACAGCTCATCACGGTGAGCGTGTTGATGGTTGCACTCGTCCTCATCAGCCAGAAGGCATCTAAGGCATTGTTCGGTCAAGCCTAAATGAACAGGAGAAGTTTCATGCTTGTGATGGATGTTCCCACGGATATCAACCAGATTGATCCGAAGCAATGGTTCGGGCTTACTGGTCGCCAGTTCCTGTGCGTGTCCGGTGTCGTCGTATGCGCCGTGGGCGCGATCGTCTGCCAGTTCCTCGCCCCCAGCCAGGTGAGTCAGGCTGTTAATCAGGTCATCATCATTCCCATCGTGCTTTTGGTATTGGTGGGCTGGTTCAAAAAATCCGGACTGCCTGTAGAGGATTTTCTTGTCCGGTATTGGCAGTGGCGCATCGTGTTGACGCGTAAGCCTCTCATCCGTGAGGGAGAGATCCCTCATGACAGGCATGCCACGCGGCGCGAACTCAAGATCGTCAACGAGCATGTCGAAATGGCGCCTACCGTCCAGGACGCTTGAACGTTCATCAGTCAATGGTTAAAAAGATATGGTTCTTAAGGAGTTTTCAATGTTTGGATTGAGTGGGAATCGTGGGTCTCATGTGGATCAGGGGCATGCGCGGAAGGCGAAGAAGGAAGCTTTGACTGCGGCATCCATGGTGTTTCTGCATGGTATCCGTAAGGATGGCATCGCCTATGTTGGGGATGGCTGGTGGAGCGCGATGGCACTGATTAGTGACGTCAATTATCAGCTTGCCTCCGTAGATACGCGGAAGAAGATCTTGAACGCATGGATGAGTACGTTGAACATGTTTGATGAGAATACGCGTATTCAGGTGACGAGTGCGAATCGTATGCTCAACGGGCGTAGCGTCACGCGTGGCGTGTACATGGATGCTGAGGGTCGTGATGGTTTGGATTCGTATCGCCGGTCGTTTAATGAGCTCGCCGCCGACCAACTCAAAGGCCTGGCGTCGAGCACGGTGACGGACAAGTATATTACCGTGAGCGTCAAGGAGATCGGCCAGGACAAGGCAGTCGTCAGGCTCAATCGTCTCCTGTCGGGGTTGAAGACGCAGCTTGCTTCCATGAGTGGCTGCACGGCACATCGTCTTGATCGCGGTGAGCGCCTTCGTGTCCTGGGCTCGATGCTGCAACCGGATGAGCCTTTTACCTTTAGCGAGGAGCTCTTCGAGCAAGCGCCGAAGAATATGCGGGCGAAGGATTTCGTCACTCCATGGAGCATGGATTTCAGGAATAAGGATCAGATCACTCTATCGTCCCGAAGTGAGACGTTCATGACTCATGTGTGGTTGGAGGCATGGCCGGCACAGTTAACGGATACCCTTATCTCCGATCTGGCTGATATTACTGCTCCGATAGTGGTCAATGTGCATATCGCGCCATGGGATCGCGCGTCCGGCTTGGAAAAGGTCAAGACGAAGCAGGCAGGTGTCAAGGGCGAATATGACAGGACCGTTCAAAAGCTCGCCAGGCAAGGATTGGGCGCGGAGAGCGTGCCTGATTTCATTACCGAGCGTGTGGATGAAATGACTACGTTGCTTGATCAGCTTCGTACGTCGAACCAGCGTATACTGGACACGCTTGTTTTGGTGAGCATGAGCGCTGATAGTGAGGATGAGCTCAAGCAAACGCTTCTGGAAGTGGAACGTGTCGCACGTCGACTGTCATGCAAGATGAGCGTGACGCGTTACATGATGCCTGAAGCCCTGAACGCCATGCTGCCATTGGGCGTCGATAGACTGCCGATGAGGCGGGCATTGACAACGGATAGTGCGTCGATTCTCATCCCTTTCACCGCTCAGGAAATCATGGAGTCTCATGGCCAGTTTTATGGGGTCAACGAACGCAGTGGCAACCCCGTGATCGTGAATCGTAGCGAGCATATGAATTCCAACGGGTTCATCCTGGGAACGACCGGCTCAGGTAAGAGCCAGTCCGCTAAGGCCGAGATCGTGCAGCGTGTATTGGATTCCGCCGATCGCGTGGTCATCATCGATCCCGAACATGAGTATGTGCCGCTGGCGCAGGCTTTGGGCGGACAGGTCATCACCGTTTCCGCGGACTCGACGCAACATATGAATCCGATGGATATTAATCTGACGGGTAGCGATGATACCGACCCCGTGCGCTCCAAGGTATCGGTTGTCTTGGATCTGTTAGGTGCTCTGATGGGCGGCACGACGGGTTTAAGCCAGCTCAAACGAAGCATGATCGATACGGCCGCGATGAACGTGTACAGGGATACGCGCGCTCAATTGGATTCGACCGGATCGTATACGCAGCCGACCTTGGTGGATCTGAAGGAGCAGATCAAACGTGTGTATGTGGACGTGGAGAACCCTTCTCCTGAAGCGCAGGATCTCGTCACCGAGCTGGAGATGTTTACGACTGGTTCCTCTTCCGGTTTCGCACACCTGACGGATGTTGATCTTTCCGGACAGTTCATTGTTTTTGACGTGTCCGCTTTGGCTGGTCAGATTCAAACGTTCGGCATGATGGTCATTCTCGACCAGATTTGGAGCCTGGTACGTGCGAACCGTGATACCGGTTTGCGCACATGGTTGTATGTGGATGAGTTCCACCGTTTCTTCCATAACGAGTATTCCATTCGCACTTTCCTGGATATTTATAAGAGGGCACGCAAATATGGCTTGGGCGTTACCGGTATCACTCAGAACATCGATGAGCTCTTGGGCAATGATCAAGCACGTTTGATGCTGTCGAATGCGGATTTTCTTCTGCTGATGAATCAGAAGACAACGGATGCGGAAATGCTCCAGGATCTCCTCGAACTGTCGGATGAACAGGTGCGGTTGATGACCACCGCGCAAGCGGGATGTGGTCTGCTCAACACGAACGGTGTTTCCCTCGGTTTTAATAATCGCATGAATCAAAGGAATCTTTTAGCGAAATTGTATTCGACCAAGTTCGGCGACAGCCTACCACAAGCGGGAGGTGTGCTCTGATGCCTGCATATGAGCCCGGAGGGCATCAGGCATCCGACAGCCTGTATGATCAGGCGACGAGCGCAACCCAAGTCACTCAAATAGGTGCGAAAACGAGTGTGAAAGCCGTCCAAGGGGTCGCCGGTGCTGTGGGTGGTACTGCCGCTCACACATATCAGGGTATCAGGACCGTGGTCGGAAGGGTGAAATATGGTAAGCCTCTCGGCCCTAAGATGACATTTAAGGGCCGCGTGTCTCGTCGTGTTTTCCTGTTGAGAAAAGGGTTGAAGGAGTCTCCTCGATCCATGCTCAAGGGCGTAGGCACAGGACTGAGGAGGTCTCCTGGAGCGTATGGAAAAGGCGTGTCGAACGCGGTAGGCGCTTCTATGCATGGCATGGAGTCGGGTGCGGATGATGAGCTTACTCGGCTGTCTGCATCCTCATCTCGTCTTGTTTCCCAGGCTCCACGCGCGGGGGTGAAAACCATCCGCTCAGGCGCAAAGGCTCTCAGGAAGGCCCATGGGTCAGTCAGGCGTGCCCAGCTTGCCGCAAAACAGTTGAAGTATGCGCGCTCTACCATGCAAACGGTCAAGGCGGTCGCCCGGATGGTTGCTTCTGGCTTGAGTGGTATCGGTTTAGCGCTTCTTCCGCTTGCCGGCATTATTGTTGCGCTTATTGCCGCCATTGGTTTACTGATGAGTTTCTTTAGTGGCCAATCGGGATGCGATGCTGGGAATGCCGTTGCGGCGGGTGGTTTTGGCGCTACCAGCGGCAAGCTTGAGGGGTTAAAGACCACACAGGTTCGCGGCGTGACCGCGGTAGATTATCAGGCCTTAGGCATCAAGCCTTCATGGTTCGAGGATGATACTTCCGCGTACCAGTTTCAGCAGTGCACGTGGTGGGTCGCTAACCGGTGGAAGATGCTGGGCTTGCATGTCGACCATCACATGGGCAATGGTGTCGACTGGGCTGCGTCCGCGAAAAGACACGGGTATCCGACGGGAGATACGCCACGTCTTGGCGCTATCGTGAGTATGTCAGGTGGCGTCCTTGGCGCTTCCGCCGGCCCTTACGGGCATGTCGCTGTCGTTGAGCAGATTGATTCGGATGGTAGCATTTGGGTGTCTGAGTCAGGCACCGGATTCTTTAATACGTATGGTGCTCCTGTTGTCGATCAGTATTCCAAAGCGGCCTTAGATGCAGCTCGGGGTAAGTACACGTACGTTTATTCGACTGGCTCCGATCCTTCAACCCCTGCTGGTGCGTCGGATACGAGTGAGGTTTCGTATGCGTCTATGGGCTGCCCTGTAGGAGACGGTAGTGGAAATACGGGTGCGGCGTCCGCGGATGCGAAGACCGCTCAAGAGTATGCGAAGAAGACCATGAAGGAGCAGTACGGGTGGGGCGATGATGAGTATCAAGCACTCCTGAAGCTGTGGAATAAGGAGTCCGGATGGAATTACAAGGCAGAAAATAAGTCTTCTGGCGCGTATGGTATTCCACAGAGTCTGCCTGGTAATAAGATGGCGACCATGGGTGTTGATTGGCGCACGAATTATCAAACCCAGATCAATTGGGGATTGAAGTATATTAAGGACAGGTACGGTACGCCATCGGGGGCATGGAGGCATAGCCAGCAAACCAACTGGTATTGAACATCACAGTATAAGGAGTTTATGATGAGTGATTCACGTCGGAGGAATCGCATTATTCTCTACGGTATTATCGCGGTTCTTGTCCTGCTCATAGCAGGTATCGGTGCGGGTGTGATGATTGGCACTCACATGGCCGCTTCGCAGCAGCAGGCGGTGTCTACTACCCAGGCGTCAGGTTCCAGTTCAGCTAATTCGCCGTCTACGGGCATGAGCGGCACGACGGGTGATTCCGCGGATTTGTGGCACGGAAAGGATATTCGCAAATCCGGCGAGGGCGTGTATCCGGGCATGGATAAGGAACGCGCATGCACGCAGGCAGGCGTGGAAGCGGCATACTGGCTCATCAGTGGTTCAGGCAGTCAGCGTGAGGAAGAGCTGTATAAGCGGTTCTTCCTGCCTAACCTTGTCAGCGCGGATGTCGATCCGGAGTCCACCGCTCACTGGATCAACCATGGTGATCCGCCCTTTACGGCAGTACCCGTGGATGTTGCTGCCGATATGTTGGGTACGAAGATAGACGATAATGCTATCGGCTGCGTGGTCTCTTTGGACGGCAAGGAACATGGTAAGGAAAATATTCCCAACAGTTCTGACCCGTATCCGGATTCCGGTGTTCTCTATTTGCAACTGAACCGTAAAGATAAGGATTCCGCATGGTTCGTGATGTCCACGATTTATAACCCTAGTGATTATCAGCGGGATATTAAGCAGCAAGGAAATAATTAACTAGAACTTCCCAACCCTAATTCATCCCTTTCTGATTCCATTCAAATAAAGTATCCAACCAATCAAAAACGACATTATGGGCAAGTCTCAAATTGTTGACCTGACAATGGGCGTCTGCACCACTTTCCGCCTCAAATATTTGAAGTTTGGTTTGCGGATTTTTAGACTTAAGCGCTTCGTAAATCGTCCTGGTCTGGCGCTGCAATTCGACGCTTTCACCTTCTCCCATGATGAATAAGCAAGGGCACAGAATTTTTTGATAGTCTACAACCTTTGCACGGCTAAACACCTCAGTAATAGCGCTCTTAAAATCAGAAGCGCCAAACTGCCAGGCATATTTTTTTAGATTTAAATCCGCAGACTCATTCAAATCTCCAGCTAACCTTAAAACGATATTCATTAACCAACTTGGAGCTTTTAAGCTTGACCCAAATTCTTTTCTAAAGAGTTCCGCAATGTCATAAATGGCTGTACTCGCAATCCATGCATGAATTCTCGAATCCTCTTCGGCAGCTTGTGCGGTAAAATACCCCCCTCCGCTGACGCCATAAATGGCTAAATCATTCAGCTCGGGATTCCTGCCTTCCAACCAGTCTATGCGCAGTGAAATTGGAATAGCGGCATTCACATCAAAAGTTAACCCTCTACCAGGGTTAGTCCCCTGACCAGGAAGGTCAACCATTAAAACATTGTAACTTCGCCTCCATCCAGGATAGCCAGCAAAGTAAAATAAATCTTCGCGATAAGTATCCCCGCCACCAACCATAATCAAGGTTGGACAATTATTGCCGCTGTGAAGATAATAACCCGGTAAATAGGAATCCTGATAATCAATCGCTAGTTTTTCGACTGGGGCTCCCAGCGAATGGACTGCGTCAGAAAACGCTCTCTCCATTTGATGAACGGTAGACAGATATTCGTCAGAATATGGATTGATAAACTGGATTGCTGAACGAAATGAATAGGCCTGTGCCAGATAATACTGTGCTTCTGTTTGCCCACTCAAATCCGAATTGCTTACTTTTTGTTCAAGATAGTCCCCATGTGATAAAAAGACATTTTTCCAGTCATCGGGCTTTGGTGATTTTCCCAACTTTTGGGCAAGATAATAAAGTTCTCCGTGAGAGAAGCCAAAAACTTCGCCAATACCTAACAACCAATTAAAGAAAAAATCCGTATCACCATTCTTGAAAAATATTCGGGTGGATTGCCTTTTTAAAATGACCTCATTTTCCTTCATCACTTACCTCCTATTTTCTGGATTTTTCATACGGGAAATTTCAGTAATTAAATGGTTGCCATCCAGTATATCAAGTGTGGCACTATAATAAGTGAGGGGACTCTTTCTGCCCATTCTGCCAAGCACCTGTGTCCCTGTCTTCTTCAATCAGCGACGTAGCGGATACACCTCACCTCGGAGAGGTGGAAGACGGCTCTCGGATTCAGGATGAACGAGCTGGCGATGCGACGCTATCGTCTCCCTGGGAAGCGGGGCCCTCGATTCCGGCGTGGTCGGTTTGGTTACAATTTGCTTGCGTAGTTTTGTACCTTGGTGAGGAATCGTGTGCGCTTGTGTGGGGTTGATCCACGTAAGTAGGACATCTGGTGGTGTTTGATGGTCGTGACGCCGCACATGATTTTGAGGATCTGGTGATGGAGGACCTTACCATAGTCGGGCTCGAATAAGCGTGCGTAGAACCCCGGAGTATCGTTCGTGGTGATGATCCATGCCTTCTTGCCCTTGAGCAGCCCCTTGGGAAGCACTCCCCGATACACGTAGGCGAACCCTTTGGAGAAGACACGATCGATGAAACCCTTAAGGATGGCGGGCATGCCGGACCACCAGATCGGGTAGATGAATACGAGCAGGTCCGCGTCGGTAATGATCCGGCGGTACCGCTCGGTATCCGGGTCGATGTTCAGGTTGCGGCGCAGATGGTTTTCATCGAAGCGCAGGACCGGATCGAAGTTCTCCTTGTACAGATCAACCACGGTTACCGAGTGTCTGGCGGGGTTGTCTTCCAGCCCCTGCATGACGGAGTTCAGGATGGCGTGGTTGTATCCGTTGTCATTGGGATAAGCGTAAAGCACTGCGATATTCATGAACCTATTGTATGAATCGGGACGCACCTGTTGTCATGGACATGTCCCGATGGCTTAATCCTTGATGAGCAAGGCCGTATCATTGAGATACCGTCTCCCTGGGAAGCAAGGCCCTCGATTACCGCCAAGGCATCGCCTTTCGCCCCACCCTAGGGGATTTAGCCTAGTTTTCGACTGTAGAACGGTTTGAGACCGCGCAAAATATAGACGCACATCGCATTATCCAATCGTCCGAGCTCGTCCGCGGTGAGGAGTTCTCGCTTTTGTGCGGATTGTTGGATGCTGTAGGAGCCGTTCATTCCCTTGTTTTCCGTTGTTGATGTTGTCCAAATGGTTTGATTGCCCAGTATTGTGCTATACCATTTCGTGGTTGTCTCATCATTGCCGCCCAGGAAGAGCTTGCTGTCGCAGTTGGCGGTGATGGTTTCCCACTCGTCCTTGTAGAGCGCCTTGATTTGGCTGATCGTCTGGAGGATGACCGACACGCTCATGTTTCTGCCGCGCATGGTGGAGATGAGGATCGGGAATCCTGGTATCTTGCCAATGTTGGCAAACTCATCCAGCATGCAATGCAACGGAATGGTTAATGCGCCGCTCGCATTATGGTCTGCTTTATACATGGTGGTTTCGAACAGGCATTGATAGAAGATGGATGCCAGATACGTGAATGTCTGGTTCGTGTCACTGATGATAATGTAGATGACGGTGGGCTTGTCCCCTACCTGGTCGAGCTGCATGGTGTCATTATCCAGGATGGTTTTAATACGCCTTGCGTGCAGTCCTGCTGTTTGGTTCGCAAGTGTCGTGATAATGGAGGCGCGGGTTTCCGCGGGGCCTTGCTCGTAGGTTCGGTATTGGCTGCAGGCGAAGTCGAGGCCTTCAAGCATGGCAAGGCTTTCCCCGTCATAATCATCCGCGGATTTTTCGGCGTCCTCGATGAAGGCGCGCGTTTCCGCCATAAGGTCATCGATGGGGCTTGCCTGGTCAGGATCGGATTCACTTGCGCTCATCTGGCCGAGCATATTCATGACGGTGTTCATGTTGCGCGTTTCCGGATCCTCCGCAAAATACGTGTAGGCAAGCAGGCCGGTCAGCAGGCTTTTGGACGCTTTATCCCAGAAGTCGCCATGGTTTTTGGTGTTCGCTCCTGTGTTGGTGATGATGTTATCGGCAAGCCTTATGAGGCTTCCTTCCGGATCATCGGGATTCATATAGTTCAGCGGGTTGAAGTGGTCTGAGGTGGCCATGTCGATGAGGTTGAAGGTTTTGATCCGCCACCCGGCCTTACGCATCTTTTCGGCCGTTTGGTGGTGGATTTCGCCTTTCGTATCAGTGATGGCAAGACTGATTGGAGTGTGATGGGTGGCCATGTTGGTCATGTTTGGCAGGACATAGCCGCGCGTCTTGCCCGAACCCGATGCCCCGGTGACCAGGACGTTGAGGTTACGCCTCGTCTTATATGTATCCAGGGCGAGGGCTTCACTGTGGGTCATGAGGAGTGTGTTACCCGGGTTCTTGTCACTGTAGGGTCGCATGTCCGTGCTGCTTGCCCAAGCGGCGCTGCCGTGTTCCTCACCGTCTCTTGTGACGTGTTGCCCGCTGTAGTGGTAAAGCAAAGCCAGGAGCACAATGGCTGCCGTGGCGGCGCCTGCGATGAGGTCCATGCGGTTCATACTGGGGACCGGGTTTTTATACGCATCCAAGCTTGCATTTATCGCGGCTGGAACATCGTGGGACGCTATGTAGGATACGCGTACTGGCCTGCTGACGATATTGCCCGCATAAAAGCCCATGAGAGTAAGGATGAGCCATGTGATGGGGCTCATTTTCCTATTCGATGTCATTGGTGTCTCCTTGATCGTCGTCCGTCATCACGGTGGCCAGGTCCGCCCATGGATTCATGGAGGGTAGTGGCGTGGTTTTCGCACGTTGGCGCCGCTGTGCCTCATGTTTGATTTTTTCGATGAGACTTGTTTTCGTCCATTGCCCTTCCGGCGGTTGGAATTTGCCGCGCGCTCCTGGAGCGTAGGGTTCATGTGCATCCTCTTGTGCGGCGTCATCGACTATGGGGGTCTCGTCCCTGAGCTGACTGTGGATGAGAGCATGGCTTGGCCCTTCAGGTTGCGCATGATGCTCGCTCATACATACGATATGCGGGTTGGCCAGGCTGTCTGCGATGGTGATGCTCATGCCTGTCCTGCTTGTCTGCTGGTGTGGGTGGCCATGTTCAGGATACGAATTTTCATGTTTTCGCTTCTACCGTCGAGGCCGACGGTTTCTGGGCTGGTTACGACGCCTTTAATGATGACATCTTGACCTTTCACCCATTCCTGGAGGCTGACCCATTGGGCTGTTTTTTTGACGGCTTTTGCATCCACATATGTTGTATTTCCCCGCTCGTCATGGCATGCAAGAGTGAGATAATAGACGACTGTCGAATCGTCCGGAGTGTATTTGGTCGGCACCGTCACGATTTTGCCGTCACACCATACCATGTCACCGACATGCGCTTGCATCACGCACTGCTCCTTTCGCTGTTACTTTTTTATTGTTGCGGGTTTCTTCATGGTGTGGCGTTGTGCGTTGCCGGCTGTGCGACGTGCCTGCGAGCGGGCCTGGGCGCCCTTCTTTACCGCTTTTTGCACGTCTTTTTTCGTGAGCTTGTGCCCTTTCTTCCGGGCTTTGACCTGGCTGATGTTGTCTTGGCCGTACAGGTCGAGATGGTCTACCGTCTGTGGATGCTGATTCAAAAACTCGTTCGCTTGGCTGATGGTCGGCTCGCCTTGGAGGAATTCCCGCGCCTCTTTTTCTGGGATGAATCCTTGGGCTACTTGCTCACTGATAAGCTCTTTCTGCCGCGAGGTGGCGGGAGTTGCGTGCCAGTAATCCGGCTGTTCGGCCGACACGGTTGCACTCCCCGCTTCCATGGGGATTCCTGCTTCTTTCAGCTCAGCCTCTTCGCGGGCAAGGGACTGTTCATCGACCTTTTCCATATCGGGATCATTCAGTTCCCTGACTGTTTCCTGGGCGTCGGCGATCGTTTGGTTGATGTCGTCCGCGCTCATGGTCGGGTGTATGCGCGAGAGTGTATCCTGTACGAATTGCGATGCTTGCAGCGGGAAATCAACAAGAGCCGTACCGTTTTTCTTGTTCTGGCTGATATGAAAATCAATCCCGCTCTTTTCCAGCTCGGCTGCGAGTTTATTGCCTTGCTCGAGGTCAAAGTCAAGGCGTGCGGTGGCTCCGCCTGTTTTCCGATTCAGGTTTTTCAGGCTCATCTTTCCTGTCGTCTGATGCTTCTTGATTGCCTGATGGGTCTTATGGACCGCTGCTTTCGAGATTCCGAAAACCGCCTGGATAAGTGCCTGGGCACCATGGGCTGTCAGTCTTACTGCTACGCGTGCCACGGCCTCGGTTCCTTCCTTGATGGCCTGGGTCGTTTGTTCCTCCAATGGCATTTGTGACTCCTTAGCGTTGATTTCCTTGGTTCTCTTTTACTTTTTATCGTCCTCGTTTTTTCATGATTTTAGGGTCATAAGGCACCTGCCTGTGGACACGGATTTTTAGCGGGAGAATCCCGGTCTTTGCCTCTGATCGTGTTCACGTATTGACTCGTCGACGGCTTGAATCCGTGTCCGGAGTGTGCTGATGGTGTCTTCCAGTCTGTCCATGTGCTCATCGATTTCAAAGAGTTGTATTTCACTATCTTCGTTATCCTCATCCAACGCGATCCTGCTGATGACGTCTTGGCGCGCAATCATCAAACTGGTCAGTGTTTCATCAGCCTGTTGGAGCGTACCGGTCAATTCCTGTATCACGTCATTCGCACTGCCACCATTGCGTGCGATCAGGGATAGTGCTGTTGCCTGCCTGGAAATCTCACCTGCCATACGCATCTGATTCTTCATCCATCCGTTCTGTTTCGCGCTTTCATGCAATTCGATCCGTGGCATATGGCGTCGCACGTCTTTAAGGTCATTCCAGGTTTGCGCGGGCTGTCCGAATGCCGCGTACAAGTCACGCATACTCATTTTTCCCATGCCCTTCCCCTGCCGGTCGGAGACAGGAATCCCGGTGTCCTGTCCGAAATAGATACGGATGGTCGTACCGGTTCTTGTCGTCATGGTCTTTGGCACGGTGATACGTTTGTTGCCCTTGGTGTGTGGGATGATGATGCGGATTTTTTCGGGGTCTTCGTAGTCTATGAGTTTCTGATTGACACTGATATGCTTCAAGGCTTGATGGTTCAGTTTCATCATCACAGCAGTCTCATCGTAGGCCATGCCGAGGCGATTATCACGGTACTTTCTCCCCGTTGCCAGGTCGGTATAGGTGATGTGTGCGCCACGAATGTTCGCCTCCACCTGATAGTGACGCAGGACTTCTTTGAACTCGATAAAGGTTTTGGATTCCGTGCATGCACGGTCAATCATGTCACGGATACGTTGCTTATTCCCCTCACCCTTTAAGCTCGCGTAATAGTCGCCACTACGCAACCACAAGGTTGGGTTCTGGCTCGTCTTCGTGTCCTGTCCGTGGCGTGGACTGACACTGAACCCGTATTCCTGGCACAGTTCATCACTGATGGGTGTCCACCTTTTCATGAGTGTGTTCTTATCCAAGCGCATCTTGTAATGCGTCTTGCCATTCGTATTGCAGATGATGATGTGATTATGGATATGGTTCCTATCAATGTGTGTGGCAATCACATACTTGTAGGCTCCATTGTCCGTGATTCTGTTGGCGAATTCCATTCCCAGCCCATGCGCCGTGACCGGGTCGACATCGTCTTTGGGGTCAAAGGATTGGATCACGTGACGGGCTAGGGTCGTGTTCTTCTTCACGCCTGCCATGCTGTTTTTATCGTCCGTCATCATCGCCTCGGCAAGATTGCTTGGATTCCGGATATCGGGGTCATCGGGGAATAACCAGGAAACGGTCACGTAGTATTTGTCTTGTGTTTTGTCATCTCTGGTGATGTAGGCGATGGCTTTATTCAGACTCGTTTTTATCTGCCCGACCTTGACGATCGCCATGATTATTCCGCCTGTTTTCCGTATGCGTGGGCTGCTTGTTTTTCGATGAGAATGAGATTCTCTTCATGGAGTCTATCGAGTTTTTCCTGTACGAGTCGGAGTAGGAGTGTGGCCTCGCGTATCGTTTCCTGGCTGATGTTTCTCCTCGCATTGGCGACGTGCGCGATTTGATTAATATTGTTTGCCATTCCCCTGATTTGTTCGTGGAGCCTGTCGGTGTCAGCGTTGATTTCCACCGTGATGGTAAAAGGCTCCGAGAGAGTGGAGCGCGCCCATTTACTAAAGGATTGGCCGTCCCCCGCTTCGACTTGGTAGCGCTCATAAACATGATTCCACTCCTCGTCAGTGAAGAGAACCGTTCTCCGAATATTTCTGGTTCGGCTGCCTTTCCAACTCATTCATACACCCCTATTCATGCGTGGCTACATTCTCATCATGCACACGATCGTGCGCGTATAAGGGACATAAAATACGAAGGGATTGTTCATCTTCTTCCATTGCTGGCAATGAAAGACTGCGAGGGGTGTGGGTCTCCCACAAGGACAACGATTTTTATCGTTGCGCCTAGAGTACGTACTCTAGGCTATCCTGGCTATTCCCACACGGCCGAAGGCTGTCGTGGGATGACCGGTCGGCAACCGGTCAATTTTATGGGAATGGCACGGAGTGAAAAAGCAAGGGGTTTCACGCGTTGCCTTGTGCAAAATGAGCATGGAAAAGGAGGGTCGGACCGGTTGGGGTCTGACCCTCCTATAGGAGTCGTGCGTGGTTGGTGTCCACGGTAAGGATTTGCCGCGAGGGAACTTGCTTCGTGTCCACGGGTTTTCAATCCTTACGGGTCGGTTCGGGCAAGACGCGCGGCATCTCTTCAAGCGATCGTCTTGTTTCTTCCACATTGACGTGTTTCATAATCAAAGGCGTTCCAACGGTCATGCCGCCTAAACGAAAAGGCAACAACGAACCATACATGAACCATATTCATGGAGCTGATCCATGTCTTGCCCGGCGATGGGGAATCATATGCTTTTATGCCCCTGTCTCTGTGTGGTCCGTGATTGAATGGATGATGTCACATGCAATGGGCAGTTTTGAGGAAGGGGAAGCCATGTTGGCTGATGATTTGAAGGCCGTACAGCGCAAGATCGTTAAGGATTCTTTCGCGGATAAGATGGCCGCGTTAAAGAAACAGGAGGCTGAGTTTTCCGACTTGGTCGGTGACTTATTCGCGTTGCGTTCCCTGCATGATTCTCTGCAGGAGAAAATGAATGCATACCGGGATACGTATTTGCATAGGGATAAGGCACGCTTGGTTTTGGAGGCCGGGGTCACTACTGCTGAGTTGCGTTATATCATGTCCGCTTCGACCAGTCTCGAAGCACAGGCGGGCGAGGAGGCTCGGCACGGTGAAGAAAACGAAACACCAGCACAATCGGACATGGTCCAAGAGTGAATCGGGAAATGCAAAAGGAGCAAGGGAAAGATAGGAGGTCATCATGACGATGGATTGGGGCGATACCGTCGCGTTACTGCTTCTCATATCTCCTCTTATCATTGTCGTGCTCGCTCTCGTCATCGGTGCCATTGCCCTCGCTTTTGCAGCGGGTGCCGGGATTCTCGCCGGCATCATGAATTTGATCACTCGCCCTATTCAATCGATCTTGTGGGTGGTTAAGTGGCTGCTTCTTATCGCCGCATCGTTTGCGGCGTTGTGGGGTTTCATCTGGCTGTTCCTCCCCGGGCATCGTCTTCACGGTGGGCTTATTCTTGCGGGGGCGGTTCTCGCTGGTTTTACCAGCGCATCGTGCGAAATGGGACGTGACTGGCTCAAACAGAAAGCCATTGAGCGTGCGCAGCATCGTCAGGTCAGGCGTGAGCTTAAACAAGCCGCCCGCCGGTACGAGGACACTGTAGAATAGTGGAAAAGTTTTCAATGGGTTTACGGAGGCTATGATGCAGGCAGTAATGGAAAAGACACGCGCCACGGAAGATGTACGGCATTTCATTGACACGCATCCTTATGCGAGTGAATATCTCATTGATGCTGATGCGCTGCACGCGGACGGGGCCACCGTGGAGGCGTTCAAGACTTACTTGGATAGGAAGCTCCTGAACGCACGCGTCGACAGGTTTGAGGATGACATTCATCTTTTTTATGGCATTCAGACCGAGAATGCTCAACTCGCAGGAGAAAGTCTGGGCTGGAATGCCGTTGATCTGGAATATCAGCCATGGTTCCGACGCTACTTCAGCAGTGTCATTTCCTACGAACCAGGTTCCAGCGTGGAAGATGTGTTCCATTCACTAGATGAATGGGATGCTAAAGGCTGGAACCACGAGTCGGACCCCGATGATTTCTTCCCAAAAAACTAGACGCCGATGATCATGGCCGGCACTTCATCGCGAAGACTCATCCATTTTGATCTGCTCCAAGAAGGCTTGGAATATTTTCATATAGACTCCTCCGCTGCCTATCGTCGCATCCGTTCCTGGATGGATGGGCATGGTTTTGACCATGACCAATTATCTGGGTATCTTTCCCGCTCACCACTGACCGATCGTGAAATCTACAGGCTCCACGATCAGTTCATACGTGAAAATCCAGAGATCGCTGCATGCATCGAAGGGTTCCAGGTTTCCACGATCACTCAAAATATGGAACTCAGCGCACGCACAACCAGAAAAGTCAAGCATTTCGGTTCCGACTACGAGAAGGTTTCTCGCATGGCACGAGCCACCAGGGAGGCACGCAACAGGAGCCGACCAAGATCAACGGAGCCGAAGACCTCCCACCATCATAGGTAGAATTCATCTACTCCGTACACTGTTCTAGAGGTGTGTAGCAAACGAACGTTTACTGCACACTTTTTTTATGTTCCGTAGCCACCGCCCAACACGCCGGGAAAGGTGTGAAACAACCCATGTAAAAAACAGCGAGGAGAAACACCCGTCCGTCCCGCCGGTTTCTACACTGGGCAATATGAGAATCGGTTATGCACGGGTAAGCACACTCGGCCAGGACGAGTCCCTTCAGACCGTCGCACTCCAAGCGACGGGATGTGAGAGAATCTTTATCGACCATGCGTCAGGCGCGAAGACAAGCAGGCCTGAACTTGACCGCATGCTCGATCTTCTACGCGCCGGGGATACGGTGGTGGTATGGAAGCTCGACAGGCTGGGGCGTTCCACCCAGCATCTCGTTTCCTTGATCAACCACTTCAAAGACAATGGCGTAGGGTTCGTGTCGCTGACAGAGAATATGGATGCCTCTACCCCTGGAGGAATTCTGATCTTTACCGTTTTCGCTGCCATGGCGCAATTTGAGCGTGATCTTATCCGCGAACGTACCCAAGCCGGTCTCACGGCGGCCAGGGCACGCGGTAGGAAAGGTGGTAGACCCGCTAAACTCGCCCCGGACCGGATCAGGGCCATTCAAAGCCTCTACACCAGTCGAACGCTGACCGTCACCCAGATGGCTCGGCGATATCACGTGTCGAGAAAGACGATTTACAACGTTTTAAGACAGTACCGTATTACCGTAGTACGGTAGTAATGTAGTATTTCTTTACTGTGGTGGTATCTCAAGTTGTGCACGCATGGCCACATCCCTCAAATGGGCATCGTCAAGCTGCGCATACACCTGTGTTGTTTCCACGCTTTTATGACCGAGCAAGGCCGCCACAGCGTAAATGTCATGGCTCGTTTGATAGGCACGAGTCGCGTATCTATGCCTTAGACTATGCGCGGAATACCCCTTCGGGAGGATCCTTTTCAGATGGCGCGATATGTAGCTTGCTTCGACATGTCCGCCAAAGCGTCCAGGGAAAACATAACCATGGGCTTGCAGGACCGAAGCGGCGAGTCGCTGGGTGACGGGAACGATCCTTTCTTTTCCACCTTTACCATGGACCAGCAAGGAGTACTGCCCGGCGGTCTCGCTCACATCAGCACTGTGTACGGCAGCCATTTCGCCGCGTCTCAGCCCCGCGTCCGCTCCTAGAAGGAGCATAAGGCGCTCTTCGCCGTTTGCTTTCATAAAGGCCTCACGTAATGCCATGTCGCCAATAGGATGCGGAACACCCTGGCTGCGTTTTACCGTGGGAAGATTCGCCGTGGGGTCACTATTCCGGCTGATGTTATGGGATAGGACGAGGTAACGGTAAAAATTGGTGATGGTTTCCTTGTACGAGTATCGCGTCTCCGCCGCCCAATTTTTACGGGCGAGAACAGAGACGATGTCATCAAAACCGACCTGGCTGAAGGGCTTGCCCATCGTACTGGCGAAATAGTGTAGCTTATAAATACGGCTTTTAATGGTTTCTTGGCTTTTGCCTGCGGCGCGTAAATACTTTTCCCACTTTGTAACTCTGTATGCCCATCCACGTGGCCATACGAGTGTCTTTCGTTGCGTTGTGCACATACCTTTCCACGCTAGGAAACAAGGCAACACGCCATAACATCCATTACGCCATTCAACCGAAACGCGAAGCGACGGCCGGTCCAGGTAACGTACGGGAACGATCATGCGAATCGGGATCCATAGGCCGCCTGCGAAGCGATACCCGGACCGGTTCCCCGCTCCTTCGGGGTGAGATACGCTTATTGGTCAAGCCACGCTTCTAATGCTTGATGGACAAATTCCTGCACGGTGAGATCCCGTTCGAACGCCTCACGCTTCACCCTTTTCCATTGCTCAGGATCCACTTTGATACTCGTCGTCTGCCAGTACGCAGAGGAACGTGTGTTAACTGGCACGTTCGCAAGCTGTGCCACTGTTGTCCTTTTCTGCGACTGTGGAGTCAGGTTCATGTTTTTCATGTCTTATTCGCCTTTCATCATAAGTTCTATTTCTTGCCACGCTTGTGCATATTCCCACAGCTTTCTGGGATTATGCCCCATCGAGGTCTTGATGTCCTGGCGCTTGTGAATCTGCGCATCGAACAATGGCGTCGCCCACCGGTTAAAGGCTTCCATAACGGCTTTCATGGCACGTGTGCCGGACTCTACGCGTACGAGAAGCACCGCTGCTGGCTTGTCCGTGGCCGATAGTGTACTCCATGCCTGCTGGACATCAAGTGGGCTATCTGAGCTTGGAACAATAACGAAGTCAGCGGTTTCCAATGCCGCCTGCAATCCTTGCCCCGTTGGCGCGGCATCCACGATTTCCATCACGTTTTCTTTTTGCGGACGGCGTAGTGTTGCTGGGTTCGCTGCCTGAACCTCGAAACCAAGAGGATCGTTTTCGTTTTCCGCCATGAACGCCCATTGGCTCGCGGATCCCTGGGGATCCGCATCAAGGAGCACAACCTCGTGGCCTCGCGCTGTTGCCGTAGCCGCGAGGTAGATACTTGATGTGGTCTTACCGACGCCACCCTTGGCGTTTGCTATTGTGATTCTCATATTTTTTTCCTTGCACGGTATTAGAGTAATAGAGTAAAGAAGTAAAGAAGTACTGTAGTGCGGTAGTGTTGTAGTACTACTATTAAGGAAAAGAAAAGGTTCTTCTGAATATTCGTAAGACATTGGAAATTAAAGCAAATCCAGAGGTCCATGGTTCAAATCCATGCCCCGCTACCAATTGAGATAAGCCGTCAGATGAATGATCTGGCGGCTTTTTCGTTCACGGCAATGGCAGTTTCACACTACGACCGGGTACTGCACACTCCAGCACCCCATAGCGCCGTTATCACCGCACAAATTGGCCCATTCCCACGGAAAACCGATCCGTTTCCACAAAAACCGACCTGTCTATGACATCAAACGCTGGAATCAGACCACTTTTTATGGGAATGGGCCACTCAATCACGGAAAACGAAAACCAGGTGGTTTCCCGCGCTTTTTGCGAGATCCAGCCGCGTGGCGCGCCTCAGCAGTCCGCCTAAAGCCAAAGGTTGTTCCTACTGGCTGAAAATCCCGCAATCTCCAAGGTTCAACGGGATACATTGACCTCGTTGACTACAACAAGGAGGTCACAAATGACACAAGATACCGCTCCCCTCAAGGGAATCAAGGTCATCGACTGGACTCAGGTGCAGTCCGGTCCTTCCTGCACGCAGATGCTCGCCTGGATGGGCGCTGAAGTCATCAAGGTGGAGAAGGTTCAGGGCGGAGACCCGACGCGTAACGAAATGAACGACGTGGATGGATCGTATTCCCTGTACTTCCTTCAGCTCAATGCCAACAAGAAGTCCATCACACTGAACATGAAGGATCCAGAAGGCAAGAAGATCCTCACCGATCTGCTGAAGGATGCCGACGTATTCGTCGAGAACATCGGCCCGGGCGATGTCGAAAAGCTCGGCTTCGGCTGGGACGAAGTGCACAAGATCAATCCTCGCTGCATCATGGCATCCCTCAAAGGATTCAACAAGGGCAGCCGCTTCGAGCATGTGAAGGCATTCGAGCCCGTCGCCCAAAGCGCCGGCGGTGCGGCTTCGACCACCGGCTGGTATGACGGCGAGCGCAATGTGCCAACCCAGTCCGGTGCGGCTTTGGGCGATTCCAACAGCGGCATGCATCTGCTGATCGCCATCCTGTCCGCACTGCTGCAGCGCCAGCGCACCGGCGAGGGCTGCTACGTCTACCAGTCCATGCAGAACGCCGTGCTGAATCTATGCCGTGTCAAGCTGCGTGATCAGCTGATTCTCGATCGTCTCGGCAAGCTCTCCTATTATGACTGCTATCCGAACTACAAGTGGGGCAAGGCCATTCCGCGTGCGGCCAATGCCGAGGGCGGTCTGGTGCTCGGCTGGTGCTATCGTGCCAAGGGCTGGGAGACCGATCAGAACGCCTATGTGTATATCGTGATCCAGCAGTCCAAGAAGGGCTTCGAGAACTTCTGCCACGCCATGGGCTTCGAGGATTGGATCACCGATCCGCGTTTCAACACCGCCAACGCCCGCGATGAGCATAAGGAAGAGGTGTACAAGCGCGTCGAGGAATACACCATGCAGTACGACAAGTACACGCTGACCAAGGAGCTGGGCGCCAAGGGCGTTCCGGTCGGTCCGGTGCTGGATTGGAACGAGCTGGAGAACGATCCGGATCTGAATGATGACGGTACCATCGTCACCATCGATCAGCAGGATGCCCGTGGTGACTTCAAGACCATCGGCATGCCGTTCACCATGAGCAACTTCACGCCTGATTACCAGCGTGCGCCGAAGCTTGGCGAGAACAACGAGGAGATCCTCAAGGGTCTGGGCTATAGCGACGACCAGATCTCCGAGCTGCTTTCCAATGGTGTCATCGGTGGCAATGATGGCGTGAAGGCTGATCTGAAGTAGCCTTTGCCGCCGTCGCGACTTTCCTCAAGGGTCGAATCCTTTCGGTTCGGCCCCTTTTTATGTTTTACCGTGGATTGGCGCCCCATACGTCGCGTGGCTTTTTCATATCGTCTCGAATGCAGTGGGCATTCACTGGCATCTGATGCAACCACCATATGATCGGCATGCACTGCGTTATGCGCGTTGTTCACGCATGCAGCAAAAAGCCCCGCACCTTTCGGTACAGGGCTCATCAAACCTATGGAAACGGTTCAGTGCACGCAGAACGGTACGAGCCAGATCCACAGCAGGCAGGTGGCTGCGAACACGACGGTCGAAACGGCCGTGGTCGAAGCGCCTTCCTTGACATAGATGTTGTAGCGGCTGGAAATGATGATTCCGGAGAATGCCGGCGGCAATGCCACCGCCATGACCAGCATGGAGATCTTGTCGATGTCGCCGCCCATGCCACATAGCAGACCCACGCCCAGGAACACGGCCGGGGTGAGAATCAGGCGGAAGAACGTGTTCCAAATGGTTTCCCAGCCGAGAGAGAACTTCACGGTGGACAGCGCCAAGCCTGCGGCGAGCACGGCCACACCGGAGTTGGCCTTGGCGATCAGGTCGAAGGTCGGCGCCACCTGATTCGGCACGTGGACGCCCAGCAGTACCAGGATGATGGCCAGCAACGGCGCCCAGCAGACCGGCTGCTTCAGTGCATTGAGCAGAGCCTGAAGGTTGCCGTTCTTATTCTTGCCCGCATTCGAGGAGCCGTGTACCAGGAGTTCAGCCGTCTTATCCGCCTTGGCATCCTTGGACGGATCGACCGTGACATCACCCTTTGCGTCGACCACGGTTTCGGCGGACAGTTTCGCACGGTCCTTGGCCTGGCCGAGATTGATCAGATACATGCCGATAGGAATGGTCACGGCGTTGACGACGATGGAGATGATGGCGATGACCAGATTCGTGCTCACGGTGTCGCCGTAAATCGGGTCGAGCACTGCGAATCCGAGGAATCCGATGGTCGGAGAGCCTGCGATCAGCGCACTGACGGCCGCTTCCTGGATGCTGCGGTGAAACAGCAGACGGCACAGGTAGTAGCAGACCATGAACATGACGATGACGCCGATGAAGCCGATGGCGGTCAGCGTTGCGTCCTGTGCGAGCATTTCGCGGGTGGCCTTGATGATGGATACGAACAATGCCGCAGGAAGGGCGATGTTGAGCACCACTTTATTGAGACCTTGACGCTGATCATCGTCAAAGTAGCTGAATTTGCCACAGATATAGCCCAGTGCCATGATGACGATGATCGGCACAATATCGTTTATCAGAATATTTACCATTATTCAGTTCTTTCGATCTGGAGCACAGACCCGCGGGCGCACGCATCCCACCGTTCGCACGCCCGCGGACTCGCACTCACCTGGTTACATGCGTGCACCGGAGACGTAATCGTGCGAGGTGACTTCGGAATCAACCAGAGGACCGACCACTGGCTTCGGGTTCAGCGCGCCGATGTTGCCGGATTCCTTGCCCACATATTGCGCGATCTGCACGTGCACGAAGCTCGGACGCCCGGATTTGACCGCTTCCTCGACCATCTTTTCGACATCTTCAGGGGTTGTGGCGTAATAGCCCTTGCCGCCAAAGGCTTCGATCATCTTCTCGTAGTGTGCCTCATAGGTTAGGGTCAGCGGCGACGGGTCGCCATCATTGCCGAGGTTTTCGAAGTCGCCACGGTAGATGCCGCCGTTGTTGAGCACCACGAAGGTGATTGGCAGGTTATAGCGGCAAGCCACTTCCACTTCCATGCCGTCGAAGCCAAAGGCGGAGTCGCCGCCTACGTACAGCACCTTCTTGCCCGTGGAGACCGCAGCGCCGATGGCGTAGCCGGTGCCGCAGCCCATCACGCCCCACGTGCCGCAATCCAGACGATGACGTGGCTCGTACATATTGATGATGTTGCGGCAGTCATCCAACGAGTTGGCCCCCTCATTGGTGAGGATGAGATCCTCATGGTGACGGTCGTAGACCTTCTTGATGGCGCCAAGCGCGTTGTAGTGCCCCATCGGCACCTGATCGGAGTTCTCCTTCGCCGCGAACTTGGCCACGTTCTTGGCACCGGCTTCCTTCAGCATGCCGAGCCATTCCTCAGAAGCCTTGAACGGGAACTCAGCCAGCGAGCCGTTGAGCATGGTCATGGCGGACCTGACGTCTCCGACCACCGGAACGGCGATCTCACGGGCGTTCTCGATCTCTTCCGGATCGATGTCGATCTGGATGAACTTCACATCCTTGTTCCACAGCTTGCCCTGGCCGAAGGAAAGCATCCAGTTGAGGCGTGCGCCCACCAGCAGCACCACATCGGCGCTGCCTAGGGCCAGGGAGCGGCAGCTGGCGGTGCTGTGCGGATCATCGTCCGGAATCACGCCCTTGGCCATGGACATCGGCTGGAACGGAATGTCGGTCTTCTTGACGAATTCGCGCACTTCCTCTTCGGCGCGGGCCATCGCCGCACCCTTGCCGACGACCATCAGCGGACGCTTGGCCTGACGGAGCAGTTCCAACGCCGCATCAACGGATTCGCGTGCCGGCGGCATGGACGGAGCCGGATCGGTGGCGGTCCACAGCAACCTGTCGGCATCATCCTGGCTCAGCGTCTGGGCGACGGTATCGTCCGGGAAATCGATGTACACGGCACCCGGGCGACCGGAGGAAGCGACATGCATGGCGCGCGCCACAACCAGCGGAATGTCCTCGATCCTGTCCACGCGGAACGACGCCTTGCAGAACTGCTTGGCATAGCTCATCTGGTCAAGACCCTCATATTCGCCTTCGGAAAGATCCACGACGTGGCGGGTGGACGATCCGCCGATCATGATGACCGGATAACCGTTCGTAGTCGCCTCAAGCAATGCCGGCAATCCGTTGAGGAAACCGGGGGCGGATACGGTCAGGGCCACCGATGGCCTGCCGGTAATGAATCCATCGGCCGCGGCCGCGTTGACCGCATCCTCCTCATGGCGCATACCGATGTAGCGCATGCCCATGCCTTGGGCGATGCGGGCGAAATCGGTGACCGGGATGCCGACCACACCGTACATGTTCCTGATGCCGTTCTCCATCAGAACCCTTGCAAGGTAGTGAGGGGAATCGGTCAGATTCTGACGCTGCACGTTCTCGTTTTCGTCTGTCATTGTTACCTCCAATCAAAACGACAACGTCATGATTGTAGATAGGCAAAAATGTGAATTCGTCGGTAGTAAAAACCGTTCGTCAGTGGCTTAAAATCAACGATTTCCCGGTATCGAAGTCATATGCTTGATTTTTTTGGAGGGGGCTCCCCGAAGTCTTTCGACAGTACCCCCTATCACATGGATTGAAACACCCTTCATCGACGTTGCACGGCAAACAGCATGAATGCCCCCGTCGCCAGCGCGGTGATCACTATACCAAGCGCCAGCATGAACGAGCTTCCCGTTTTCGGCATCTGCATCTCGTCGGCCGCCACCACCCTGACGCGCTCAAGCTCATCGGCATATGAGCTGACCGCCGCCCCGACACGACTGTCGCCTTCATATTTCCAGACGAATACATACCAACCCGACTGCTGTGCGCTGATGTGCACCGGATTGCCATGGGCATCCTTTTCACCGTCGCCCACACGAAAGGTGCCGCTGACGGCCGGGTAGTCCCAAGTGCCGATCAACCGGTGATTGTCATCCTCCTCAGGCTCTTCATGGGTGTCCGGCTCGCAATCATCGGCGGCCCACCACACACTTACCTGCGCATATGGCGTATCCGCACCGAATCCATAGTCTTCGTTGCCGGAGAATGTTCCATGATCGTCCGGAAAGCCAGATACGGTGATGCTGTCGGAAATCTCCTGCCCTATCGTTGCGGTTTGCCGATCCGCCTTGGATCGCACCTCGAGCCGTGCACGATTCACGTTCGTCTCCTCGGCGTCGAGGAACGCACTGACCACATCGCCTTCCAACGTCCGTTTGACCGCATCCGTCTGCAGGTCGCGTTCGATGGCCCACACCCATGTACCGAAGCCGCCATCACCTCGCGCCGCATATGCCGTTGATCCAGACGGCTGGGTGACCGCGAGCGCCTCCCGCTGCGGTTGTTGGGCATTCAACGTGATTGAACCGTATGCCGAAGGGGTGTATCCGGCCATCGCAAGCCGTGCTATAAACGTCTGCGCGTCTTCGCCATCATCGGGTACGATGCGTTGACCGAGCCGTTCGCCTTCCAGCCCATCGAAATACCAGCCAGTGGCCTGATATGCGGCGCCTTCCGGCCATGTTTGGCCTTCAGGCATGTCGAGACGTACGGTGTCGCGCACCTCCTGACCTGTATCGACCTGCTTCGAGGCGACCGTCGTCGAAATCCGCGGATGCGTCAACATGGCGACGTCGAAGGTCAGCAGGTCGGCACTGTATTGCGTCTGATCGTCGAAGGTGACCATCTGCTGTGCGGTGGTGGCCTGTTCCAAAGCAAGCCGTTTATAGGTCACCTGAACATTGACGTCGCCGCTGCCGGTCGCTTTCCAATGCAGTCTCTGCGCTTCCTTGGCCGTGACACCCGTCACTTTGGCCTTGTCATTGTCGAATACGGCGGGCCCGCTGATGACGGCGGTGAAACGAATGCCCGCCAAGGAATCACCGTTGGCATTGCGGGCCATGATATTGACGTCGCCCTCACTCAGTCCTTTCGTGTTCTCCCGTGTGACGACCATGGAATCACAGACGTTGGCCGCGGCTTCCTTCCAGAGTTCGTTCACTTTCTGTTCCAGCCCGGCGTAGGTGCCGAACAGGTATGTCTCATGACGGCTCCAGACGGTCTGATCATCGTAGGCGCGATGTACGAGTACGCCGATGGCGGCATGCAGCAATGCATCGGTTTTCAGACGGTTGCCGTTAATCAACCAGGCCAGACGACGTGAGGTGTCGTCTGAGGCCATGACGACGGAATCGGTGGTGATGTAGTCCGTTTCCATTGCGATTTGCCGACAATAGTAGTTGTGCCCTTGTGTGCCTCGGGCACTTACCCCAATGGTGTATTCCCTGCCATCGAGCGTATATGGGTAGTAGGTTCCCGCCCTGGCTTTTTCCAGCTGAGCGGCTTGCGCCGTCGGGCATCCCGCGGCCACGACCATTATCAGCGCCAGCACCATGCTGACGAGGATGGCGAGGCTCCGTTGCTTCATCGCATTCATGACATTTCCTTCGTGAAGATGTTGTCGCACGTTTTTCGTGAGGTGAGTCGAGGGTGCCATATGAGCATTGCGATGATGGCGATTTTCGGAGGTTGTGGACGCCTCAACGTCTGCTTCGGCGTGTTGTGGATAACTTGGTGGCCGAAACAACGCAAGTTATCCACAAAAAAACGATTCACCCGACGCAATCGTCGAAGTTATCCACCGAAAAAATGGATTTAGGGTGCATCGAATTCCCTTCGGGAGCATCACGCCTCTATAATCGGCGGTATGGCAGTAGAAAAGAGCGCATCCGCGCACACCAGCAAAGCAGCACCGGCAACCGACAAGAAGCCGGTCCGCAAACGTCGTACGACCAAGGCCAAGGCCGCGGTACCACAGGTGGTCGGAGAGGCTCCTGCGCCCATTATCGAACGCACTACACCGGAACAGTTCGGTCGTGTCAATGTCATGGATATCACCCCGGCCGCCGACAACGGCCTGTTCCCCGCTAGGGTGGAGCTCGGGGAAGCATTCACGGTGACTGCCCAGGTATTCATCGAAGGCCGCACCAAGGCCGGCGCCACCGTGTCGGTACGCAGCGCCCGCGGCCGTGAAGTGAGCCGCACCCCGATGATCTGCTCGAACCCTGGTCTGGACCGTTGGACCGCGATGGTCAGCATCGGTGAACACAGTGACCTTAAGCCTTGGGACACCGACTATGCGTCCGTCAAACGCCAGCTGGGCGATTGGAATGTCGTGGTCGAAGGCTGGGAGGACACGTACCAGTCCTGGTTGCATGACGCCGCCATCAAGGTCGAGGTGGGCGACGACGTGGAGAACGCGCTGGAAAGCGGCGCACAACTGCTCGCCCGTTGGGCCGGCGCCAAGGATTCCAAACTCTCTGCGACCGACAAGAAGATTCTGCAGGCGGCCGCCAAGACCATGGCCGACAAGTCACTGTCTCCAGCCGACCGTCTCGCCGCCGCCGAAACAGCTGATATCCAGCGCCTGCATGAGACCAATCCGCTACGAGACGGCCTGTCCGAATCGAATCCGCAGCGGTTCCGCGTGGAACGTCCGAAGTCCAGCTTCGCCGCATGGTACCAGTTCTTCCCACGTTCGGAAGGCGCCTACTACGGCGAAGACGGCAAAATCGTGCAGGGCAATCTCAAGACCTCTCTGGCCGGCTTGGAGCGTGCGGCCGCCGAAGGGTTCAACATCGTGTATCTGCCGCCGATCTTCCCCATCGGTGTGACCAATCGCAAGGGACGCAACAATTCGCTGATCGCGGGCCCGAACGATCCGGGCTCTCCGTTCGGCATCGGTTCCGAATTGGGTGGCCACGACACCGTGGATCCGTTGCTCGGCACCATGGATGATTTCAAGGCGTTCTGCGAGCGCGCCCATGAGTTGGGCCTTGAGATCGCGCTTGATTTCGCCCTGCAGTGCTCGCCGGACCACCCGTGGGTCAAGCAACATCCGAACTGGTTCCGCACCAAGCCCGACGGCACCATCGCGTTCGCCGAAAACCCGCCGAAGAAGTATCAGGACATCTACCCGATCGACTTCAACGCCGACATGGAAGGCATCGAGAAGGAAGTCGAACGCATCATGAACCTGTGGATCGAGGCGGGCGTGACCATCTTCCGCGTCGACAATCCACACACCAAGCCGGTACGTTTCTGGCAGGATGTGATTGCCGCCGTGACCAAAAAGCATCCGGAGGTGCTGTTCCTGGCCGAGGCATTCACCCGTCCGGGCATGATGCGCGCCCTGAGCTACGTCGGATTCACCCAGTCGCACTGCTACTTCCCATGGCGTAACGGCAAGGGCGAACTTGAGGAGTACCTCGAGGAGACCAACGGCGACGGCGGTTTCTACCAGCACAACACCTTCTGGCCCACCACGCCCGACATTCTTACCGCCTACGTGCGGGACAACGGCATCGCCGGCCATGCGGTGCGTGCGGTGCTCGCCGCGATGGGAAGCCCAAGCTGGGGCATCTACAACGGCTTTGAGCTGATCGAGAACAAGCAGCGCCCGGGCTTCGAGGAGCAGATCGACAACGAGAAGTACGAAATCAAGGTTCGTGATTGGGCCGAAACCGACAAGTACGGCATTGCGGAGCTGCTGAGTTCGCTCAACAAGATCCGCGGCGAGCACCCGGCGTGCCGCAGCTATCACAATCTGCATGTTCTGCCGAGCGACGATGCGAACATCATCGCATTCCTGCGCCAGACCCCGGCCGAACTGACCGGCACCGGCAAGGCGGATACCGTGATCGTGGTGGTCAATCTTGACGGACACAACGCACATCAGGCCATCGTGCACTTGGAGCGTGGCGAATTCGGTCTGCCGACCGACAAGCCGGTGAAGGTACGCGACGAACTGACCGGCCGTGAGTTCGAGTGGGGTTGGGACAACTTCGTCTCACTCGCACCGTGGGCCGACGTGGCGCACGTGCTGACGGTGATCGAGGACTGATTCCGCTCAGCCCGTCGCACCTGATTGAACAAGGTCCCCCAAGCGAAAGGCGTCGTGGTACGTTCAGCATCGGAGAGGCCGGCAGGCCGTCCGAGATGCCGATTGCAGCAACAAACTCCATTACGCAACATATCGAATGAACAACACCGATGATGCCCGGAAGCGGGTATCCTAAGTAACGAACTACTGCTGATCACACCGATCAAGGAGAAAACAATGGCAGAAACCTTCAACGTCGTGGTGGAGATCCCGCGCGGATCCAAGAACAAGTACGAAGTGGACCACGAGACCGGTCGCGTGTTCCTGGACCGCACCCTGTTCACCTCTATGGGTTATCCGGATGATTACGGCTACATCGAGGGCACTCTGGGCGAGGACGGCGATCCGCTCGACGCCCTGGTCATGATTCCGAATTCCGTGTTCCCGGGCTGCGTGGTCGAGTGCCGCGCCGTCGGTCTGTACCACATGGTCGACGAAGCCGGTGGAGATGACAAGGTGCTGTGCGTGCCGGCCGATGTGCGTTTCGATGACATCAAGGACGTCGATGACGTTTCCGAGTACCACAAGGCTGAAATCAAGCACTTCTTCGAGCAGTACAAGGCTCTGGAGCCGGGCAAGGAGGTCCTGCCGGGCGATTACTGGACCGGTGTCGCCAAGGCCGAGGAAGAGATCGTGGCCGCCCGCAAGCGCCTCGAAGAATCCGAGAAGTGATTCTTTTCCACAATGAGTAAGGCTCGCCGATATCAATCGGCGAGCCTTTTCTGTTCCCATAGCGGCCCAAAACCTCCATACACTGGAGGAATCACCCCGCTCAGGGCCAGACCTGCGGCTCAAAACCTCCAGTGATTGGAGAAATTTGACCGCTCAAACCCCGCCCGGCGTCCAGATTCATCCAGTGACTGGAGAAATTATCTCGCCTAGACCTCCCTAAGCGGGATAATTCGTCCATACGCTGGAGGAATCACCCCGCTCAAGGCCCTTTCAGCGGCCCAAATCAGCCAGCCACTGGAATAATCCACCCGTTCAAGGCCCACTCAGCAACTAGATTCATCCAGTCACTGGAGGAATCATCCCACTCAAAGCCCGCCCAGTGACCCAAAACCTCCAGCCGGTGGATGAATCACCCCGCTCAGGCCTCTCCAAACGGGATGATTCATCCATGTACTGGAGGAATCACCCCGCTCAGAACCCATGCAACGACCCGAATCATCCAGCGACTGGAGGATTCGCCCCGCCACATGGCCATATTTTCGCGGGATGCGCTATAGTGGGGTCTTGTAATTCACGGCATGCGAACAGTATTCGCTGAATTCAAAGCCCGCTGGAAGCCATTGGCCCGCGTGCGGCAGTTCTATGTCGGTACCCCTAGGCGTAGGCGGAAATAACGAACCGTCGAGGCCCATCCCGTGGGGAGACCGGCGGGATGAACCTATCTACCAGCTATGTTGATTCAAACCCTACTTATCGCCGTTTCCGTATCCATGGACGCCTTTGCCGTCTCCATCGGCAAAGGCCTGACCGTCAAGAAGCTGCGCGGCATCGACGCATGCAAAACCGCGCTGTGGTTCGGCGGATTCCAAGCGCTTTTCCCTCTACTCGGCTATTTTGCGGCCTCCACCTTCAGTAAATACGTCACCGCCGTGGACCATTGGATCATTTTCGGACTGCTCGCCCTGATTGGCGGCAACATGGTGCGCGAAGCGTTCGGCGAGGATGAAGAGAACGCCAAGGAGACTGCGGAATTCGATTGGCGCCACATGCTGCCGCTCGCCGTGGCATGCAGCATCGACGCGTTTGCGGTCGGCGTGAGCTTCGCCTTCATGACGCTCAACATTTGGATTTCCGTAATCATCATTGGCGTGACCACCGGCCTGTTCTCCGCCGCGGGACTGTATATCGGCCGCGCATTCGGATTGCGTTGGCAGAAGCCGGCGCAGATCGCAGGCGGCGTAGTGCTGATTCTGATTGGCGTGAAGGTGCTGCTGGAACATCTGGGAATGCTGGCATTCTAAGGGCATCACTCCTCGGATGCGTTTCCCACGACGGCCTCAATGAGCTTCAGCGCCTCGCGCCGGAACCCGTCGTCGTAGTGCCTCCTCCGATCCTCACGCATACGAAAGAACCGCACCTCCAATCATCGAATCCGAATTTCTTCAGTCCAATAATCGGGGTGCGGTTCAGATTGCGGACCCCTTCACCATGTATTCGGCTTCAGAACATATTTCAGAACATGACGGTGGCGAGAGAAGCGATGCCCACCGCAGCACCGGCAAGCATGACCGGCACCAGTGCAAGTCCGATCCATGGTTTGTTGGCTTTCGGATCGGGATCCGCATCGCGCCGCCACAAATAGGAGCACACGCCGAACGCTACGATGACGGCCAACGTCACCACCGAGGCGATCACCCATGCCAACATCGACCCATATTCGGTGGAGGCGGCATTCTCACCGGTATGCACCAACGGCAATATCGTCGGCAGGAAGCACCAGCCGGCGGACGAAATCATCGCAACGCCTTCGAGCACATTATGCGACAACGAACGAATCAGATGCGTACGGTTCTCGCGCGCCATCTGACGGCCAAACACAATCACGATCAGCAGCACCAACAGTCCTCCGACGCCGGCGATCCAGCCCTCCTGCATCCAGAACGTGTCACGGTGAGCGATGTCGGCAGGGAAAATCGCGCGCCCCAGCATCATCGTCGTGGCGCACACCACCGACAGCAAACCTGCAATCACGGAGATCACATGCCCGACGGTGCCGTCACGGAACGGACTGAACACCGTAAGCAGCACGATCATCACGACCGAGGCGACGACCGTGTACGAGACGATAGCGGGATTATCGGGGTTTCCATAGGAGATACCGGGAATCAACGCCAACACGACCAATACGACGTAAGCGACGATCTGGATCGCCAGGACCTTGCTGAAGGATCCCCTCGAATCATGCGGACGAGTCGCGGCATCAGTTGCGGACATCTCAGCCCCCTTTTCATAATGTGGTCAAACCGTATGTGCTAGGAACCAATGTAGCCGTAAGTGTCCACATCATGCGTCTACAATCATGAAACACCGGTAACACCGCAAGTGTACAATCGCGGCATCAGCAACAAACCAAAGGGGACTAACGTGACGGACCTTACGCTTATGACGTTCGCTAGCGACCCCGCCACCGTACTTCCCTCCCTCGCCCTGCTTTCGCATCGCGTGCGCGTATTGCCGATGGATGCGGCGAGTTTGGTGAAGATGCCGGAAAACACGATTCTCTTTCTTGACGCACGTGACGATCTAGCCACTGCGAAGACGCTGTGCCGTCTGATTCACGCTTCCGGACTGTCCACGCCGATTGTGCTGATTCTCACCGAGGGCGGCTTCACCGTGGTCAATTCCCAGTGGGGCATCGCCGACGTGGTGGTTTCCACCGCCTCCCCGGCCGAGGTCGAGGGGCGCCTGCGTCTGGTGTCGGAACGTGGCAACGCTCCGACGGGATCCGCAGCCGGAGCCGCCGAAACCGGCGTACAGAACGAGGACGGTCTCATCCGTTCCGGCGATCTGGTCGTGGACACCAATGGCTATACGGCAAGCCTGCGCAGCCATCCGATCGACCTTGCCTACAAGGAATTCGAGTTGCTCAAGTATCTTGTGCAGCATCCGGGACGCGTATTCACCCGCGCGCAGCTGCTGCAGGAAGTATGGGGCTACGATTATTACGGCGGCACTCGTACCGTCGACGTGCATATCCGTAGGCTCCGCGCCAAGCTGGGCGGAGAATATGAGCATGTGATCGGCACCGTGCGTAATGTCGGATACCGTTTCGACCCGCCGGAGGAAGAGGAAGGCGAGAACGCCGCCAAGGCAAGCGCCGCACATGCCGATGCAAGCGAGGCGTAGCGCGTAAAGCATCGCAATCGCACGATCGCCCGAGTAGAATCATGGGCAATGCCACGAGAGTCCAAAGCAGCGCGCCTGAAACGCATGCACCATGAATACGAGGAATTGTGCGAGACGATTCCCGAGCCGAAGTGCGCGCTGAATTTCACCAATCCCTTTGAGTTACTGGTGGCGACCGTGCTCAGCGCCCAGACCACCGACAAGCGCGTGAATATGGTCACGCCCGTGCTATTCGGCCGGTTTCCGGGACCCGCCGACCTGCAGGCCGCCGATCCCGAACAGGTTGAGGACATCATCCATTCCATCGGCTTCCACCGCACCAAAACGAAAAACATCATCAGACTCTCGCACGACCTGTGCGAACGATATGACGGCACAGTGCCCGATTCGATGGAGGAACTGACCGCATTGCCCGGAGTCGGCCGCAAAACCGCGAACGTGGTATTGGGCAACGCCTTCGACAAACCCGGATTTCCCGTCGACACGCATGTGATTCGTGTGACCGGACGTCTGCACTGGCGTAGTGACTGGGCTTCGCCCACTCCGGATCCGGTGGCCATTGAACGCGAAATCACCGCATGCTTCCCACCCTCGGAATGGACGGACCTGTCTCACCGGCTGATCATGCATGGCAGAACCACCTGTCACGCCCGCAAACCGGACTGCCTCGACTGCCCGTTGAACGATACCTGCCCGAGTGCGTTCAAGGTGTAGATACCGCATGGGAACCAAGCCCGTGTAGTATGCGTCCACTACACTCGGGCATATGCAGAAGAACGGGAAGAAGCAGCGCGATTGGCACGACGCGGCTACACGGTGGCTGATTTTCTTTGGCGTCGCCATCGTATTGAGCGTGATGCTGTGGCTGGGATGGTCGCTGACGAACCGACGCAACCCGATTCCCGTATTCGGCACGCTCACCACGGATTCCACCGTGTCGATCGGCCTGCGCGACGCCCCCGAATCCCTCGACATCCGCACCCAACAGGGCCATGCCGTGGAACAGGCGCTACTCGGCAACGTTTACGAAACGTTGGTGTCCCGCAGCGAGACCAACAAGCTCCAACCCGGACTGGCCTCATCATGGCAGATCTCCGACGACGGACTGACCTACACCTTCACCCTGCGCAGCGGCGTGAAATTTTCCAACGGCCACTCACTTGACTCGGCCGACGCGGTCTGGTCGTTGCAGAACGCGGTCAACAATCATTATGTCGACGCCGACCAGCTCGACGGATTGCAGCAGGTCGACAATCCCGACGCACACACGCTCGTCATCACCCTGTCCAAACCGAATCCGCGGCTGCTACGCGCACTCAGCGGACGGGCCGGCATCGTATACGACGAGGAAAGCGACAATGACTATGCGAAAACCGCCATCGGGTCCGGCCCCTTCACCGTGGCGCGTGCGTCGAAATCCGAAATCGTGCTTCAACGCAACGATTCGTACTGGGGCACCAAGGCTGCTTCCTCGCAAATCACCCTATACTATTACTCCTCCGAAAGCTCGCTGACCAGCGCCATGGAAGGCGGCAAAATCAGCATGGCGCTGCCGCTCAGCGCCGACGCCGCCGAAACGCTCAACGCAACGCGCGGCATCAGTGCGGATTCCGGCATCAGCTTCGACAAGGTGATGCTGGCGTTCAACAATGCGAACGAATCCATCCTCGTCGACCAGCAGATGCGCAAGGTCATGCGCTACGCCATCGACGCACGATCGATCGCGAAAGCCGCCAATGACTCCTACGGGGCGCTCGGCGGGCCGATCAGCCCTCTGGAAGACGGTTATGAGGATCTGACGGAACTGTTCCCCCACGACCTTACGCAGGCGCAACAGCTGCGCTCCTACTTCGGCACCGGTTACATCGGCACCATCGACCTGCTCATTCCCCAGCAGTACGAAACCATCGGCAACACCGTCAAAGAACAGATCGAACAGCTCGGCGTCTCCGTCAACATGGAGGTCCTCGACACCGCCACCGTGCAACAGCGCATCAACGACGGCAGCTACACCATCGCGTTGATCACCATGAGCGGCGAGAACGACGCCTCCATCTTCACCGACGGTCAATCGGTGTTCCATTTCGAAAACGGTGACTGCCAACGAGCCTATGCGGATGCGCTCGCAGCGACGAACGACGACGATTATCAGGAAAGAATGCGCACCTATGCGCGCACCGTCAGCGAGAACGCGGCCTGCGACTGGCTGTACACGCGCAAGAACTTCATGGCGGTTTCCGACCGGCTGCAGGGATATCCGAAGAATCTGACCGACCGTCTGTTGCCGCTGAGCAGGGTCGCATTGCACTGATTTTTCCGTGTCATTCCGGCGATTGACGAGAATCGTCCGTATTGACGCCAGTTGTCACAATCGCTTTCTAGACTAACGCTTATGACTGAAAGCCAAGCTAATACCATCAATGCGAACCTCACGCCGCTGCCCGACAAGGTCGGCGTGGACGGTCTCGAAGACAAGTGGCGCGGCGTCTGGGACGAGGGCGGAGTCTACAAGTTCCGGAACACCCGCGACCGTAAGGCCGTCTATTCCATCGACACCCCGCCGCCCACCGTTTCCGGCCATCTGCACGTCGGCCACGTGTTCTCCTACACGCACACCGATATAATCGCCCGTTTCAAGCGCATGAACGGCTTCGACGTGTTCTATCCGATGGGCTGGGACGACAACGGCCTGCCGACCGAACGCCGTGTGCAGAACTACTATGGCGTGCGCGTGGACACCTCCCTGAAGTACGATCCGAATTTCGTGCCGCCGTTCGAAGGCACCGACGGCAAGAAGATCGATGCCAAGGATCAGGTGCCAATCAGCCGCAAGAACTTCATCGAACTATGCGAGAAGCTCACCGCCCAGGATGAGAAGCAGTTCGAGGCGTTGTGGCGCTCCCTCGGCCTGTCCATCGACTGGTCGCAGACCTACCACACCATCGGTGAGCATCCGCAGCGCGTGGCCCAGAAGGCGTTCCTGCGCAATCTGGCCCGTGGCGAGGCCTACCAGAAGGACGCTCCGGGCCTGTGGGACGTGACCTTCCAGACCGCAGTGGCCCAGGCCGAGCTGGAATCTCGCGAATATCCGGGCTTCTACCACAAGATAGCTTTCCGTTTCGAAGATGGCACCCCGATCTATATCGAAACCACCCGTCCGGAACTGCTGGCGGCCTGCGGCGCGCTGATTGCGCACCCGGATGACGACCGTTACAAGAAGTATTTCGGCCAGTACGTCTACTCCCCTCTGTTCCGTGTGAAGGTGCCGATTCTGGCGCACAAGGCTGCGGAGATGGACAAGGGCGCCGGCATCGCCATGTGCTGTACGTTCGGCGATGTGACCGATGTCGAATGGTGGCGTGATCTGAATCTGCCGCTGCGTTCCATCATCCAGCGTAACGGCCGTATCGTCATGGATACCCCGGACTGGATCGAAGACGGCAAGGGCCGCGAGATCTTCCAGGAGACGGCCGGCAAGACCACGTTCTCCGCACGTAAGATCATCGTCGATGCACTGCGTGAATCCGGCGATCTGGACGGCGAGCCGACGCCGACCAAACGTATGACGAACTTCTACGAGAAGGGCGATAAGCCGCTCGAAATCGTCACCTCCCGCCAGTGGTATCTCAAGAACGGCGGCACCGACCAGCAACTGAACGCCGAACTGATCGAGCGTGGCAAGGAGCTGAACTTCCATCCGGACTTCATGCGCGTGCGCTATGAGAATTGGGTGCATGGCCTCAACGGCGACTGGCTGATTTCCCGCCAGCGCTTCTTCGGCGTGCCGTTCCCGCTGTGGTACCCGGTGAAGGAGGACGGCACCGCCGACTACGATCACCCGATCGTGCCGAGCGAGGACATTCTGCCGATCGATCCGACCGACGACGTGCCGGAAGGCTACAGCGAGGACCAGCGTGACGTGCCGGGCGGCTTCACTGCCGAACAGGACATCATGGACACTTGGGCCACCTCGTCGCTCACCCCGCAGATCGTGACCCGCTGGGAGGAGCCGGGCGAAGAGAACCGGGCCATCTTCAACGCCACCTTCCCGATGGATCTGCGCCCGCAGGGCCAGGACATCATCCGTACATGGCTGTTCTCCAGCGTGGATCGCGCGCATCTCGAGAACAAGTGCCTGCCGTGGGCCAACGCCACGCTGTCGGGCTGGATTCTCGATCCGGACCATAAGAAGATGTCGAAGTCCAAGGGCAACGTGGTCGTGCCGGACAAGCCGATCAAGCAGTTCGGCGCCGACGCGGTGCGCTATTGGGCTGCGGCGGCCCGTTTGGGCTTGGACGCCACCTACGACGAAGGTCAGATGAAGATCGGCCGCCGTCTGGCCATCAAGCTGCTCAACGCCACCAAGTTCGCGCTGGCCATCGGCCGCGAGGACGAGAACCATCATGTGGGCGTTGCGGCCACCGCAAGCTGGAATCCGGCCGACGTGACCGAGCCGCTGGATCGTGCCGCCATGGCCAAGATGGCCCATGTGGTGAGCGAAGCCACCAAGAATCTCAACAACTATGAGCATTCCAAGGCTCTTGAGGCCATCGAGAACTACTTCTGGCAGTTCTGCGACGATTACATCGAGCTGGTCAAGAACCGCGCCTACGGTACCGCCGATTCCACCGGCCATGTGCCGAGCGAGAAGGCCGTGAAGTCCGCACGCACGGCTCTGGGCCTGGGTCTGGACGCATTCACCCGCCTGCTAGCCCCGTACCTGCCGTACGCCACTGAAGAAGTGTGGAGCTGGATGCATGAGGGCGAGGGTTCCGTGCACCGCGCCGCATGGCCGAAGGCCGAGACGTATGCCGCCGCCGCGTTCAAGGCGTCTCCGGAGCTGCTCACCCATGCCGGTGAGGCGCTGGCCGCGCTGCGTGGCATCAAGTCGAAGGCCAAGGTTTCGATGAAGACCCCGATTCTGTCGGTGAAGCTGGGCGTCTCCGACGAGGTGCGCGGCTCCATCGAGAGCGCGCTGGCCGATATCGCCGAAGCGGGTCGCGTGGTGGGCCGCATCTCCTTCGTGGGCGCCGCAGCGGCGGCCAAGGCCATCAAGGAGACCGCTGAAGCCGCCAAGGATGCCGCGGCAGAGGCCAAGGCCGAGGCAGAGGCCGCAATCGATGTGATCGTGGCTGACAGCGAACTCGGTGAGCCACCGGCCAAGAAGCCGAAGAACCAGTAAGCCGGAAAGACCCTGATCGTTGGGCCCTTCTCCCCGTCAGAGGGAGGAGGGCCCGATTCATAGCACGGGAACGGAAAGCAGATACTGGGTGTCGTGACCGGTCGCACCGACCGTGCCACCTGTGATATGACGACTGCCGAGATGTTGGACGGCTTCCTGCAGCATTTCCGCGGCGGAGGCCAGTTCGACGGTCTCATCGATCAGATCGCTGGAATCAGCCTCGATCGGCGCACGCGAACTGACGATGCTGTATGCGCTGATCGGCAGCGACCCCGCACCGGCGGATGCCGCACCCGAAGCACCCGAAACAGCGTCGCCTGACGTTGCGGAGTCTTTTGCGTCACTTTCCGACGAACCGTCCACTCCCCCGACCTTCGCCATGTTCTTCGACGTAGTGTCGGCGGCGGCACCGAACGATGAACGCAATCCGCCGGCGTAGCTCATCACATCATCCATGCTGATGGCGTTCCGGTCGTCCACCAAGCTGTCCGTGGCACCGTCCTCGCTCTGCTGACGAATCGCCTTGGCCTGCGCACGCTCAACCTTACGTTTGGCCTTCTGACGGGCCTTCTCGGCTTTTGCCGGCAACGTCGTACCGTCGGACAAGGTGTGGCCGCTGTGCAGGGAGGCAATCTGCACCGTGCCGCGCGCGGTCGTCGCGGAATCCTGGGACGAGGTGGTGGAAGTATCGGAATCATTGCCGGCGGCATCATCGGTTTCCAACTGATCGGCGAAACGCACCGCAATCTGATGGAAGGCGCTGGCCTGACCGGTATGTTCGCTGGCATCCGCCAGTGCGTTCATGGCGTCGGCCACGTTGCCGGCGGCCGCGGCAAGTTTCCTGTTCGTGTCGATGCCGCTGCGCACGTCCGCAATCGCCTGACGTTCGTAATGCGAGGCCGTTGCGGCCGTGGCTCCGAGCTCTTTCAAGCGTGCGGTGTAGGCATCGGTGAAATCCATGGAATAGGGGATCATCGCGCTCGATAGCTGCGATTGCCCTGCACTGTAATCCTTGGCGCCCCGTTGCTGTTCCTCGCCGGCGCGTCTGCCCAATTCGCTAAGCAATCCCGACGTGCCGCGCCGTTCGATGGTACGAATCACGTCGTCCACGGCGTCGGCGGCACCGGCATGCCGGTAGGCGGCGCTCACATCGTTCACCGCGTTGGCGAGATCGACCACGGATCGTGCCACGTCAGTATCACCGTTGAGTTCGGCGGCGGTGCCTAGAATGGCGGAAAGTTGCGTGGAATCGCCGATCGAACCGGAAAGATGGGTCGTATATGAGCCGACATACGCATCGATATAGCCGTCGAAGGCCTGCTGATGCGTGGCCGTCCGCTCGGCGATGGTCTGCGTGGCCAGTTCCTTTTCCCGGTCGCGCAGTGTTTTCAACTGTTCGATGAGCTGATGATTGCTTTGCGAGCCGACATTCGTCAGACCATCCACCAGGTTGGAGGCACGGTCCGTCAGATTGTTGAGATTATCGGCAAAATCATCATCGTCTTCGGCCTGCACGGCAGCGACAGCCAATGAACTCATCGTGAAATGCCTGGCATCGACATATGTGGTGAAGGTCAGTTCCTCACCCGGCTCGCCAATGGCGGCAATCAATGTGGAGGAATTGCCGGATATCACGGTCACGCCATCGTCGGATACGACGTCGCTGCCGACGCGGCTGGGAATGGTGAAGGCGACCACAGGTACGAGATTGCGTGCATCGTCGGTAATCGTTTGGGTGGCGCCGTCGACGGCCTTGACCGTCAGACGGATACCGACCATGCCGGTGGCGCCGTTCACCTGCTGCACGCTCACGTCCGGGCCATTCAACGTGAACGTGGCGCTCACGGACCATGGCAGCGATACCGTACCGGCGGCGATGCGTTGGGAAGCCGTGGAGCCGCTGTCCGTCAGATACAGCCGCCCGGGTCGGTCGGCCGACGTATAGGAACTCATCACGTCATGTGAGGCCACGTCGACGGCATAGCGTCCATCCTGGCGTATCCGGCCTACGATGTCGGATACGCCTACGCCGGCCACGGGCAACCCGCACAGTACGACCATCGCGATGGCGGCGGCGCATACGCGACGCATCGTGCGAACGTTGCGATGACGAGTGCACATGCCGGACCTTCTTAGCAGTCAGAATATTGTTCCACAACAAATTGTTCCAAAACAAACAATCTACTGCGCGGTATGCCCGCAGAGTCCGGAAAATGGGCAGATCAAGCGAACACGTCGAGTACGCCCGGATCGCCTCCCGCATCGGCGATGCGCTTATGACGGCGCTTGGCCTCGGTCACCACGAATTCGCGGTACATTTCGGCGATATCAGGGTCAAGACCGGCATCGACGGCAATGCGATGCAACCGTTCGATCTGGTAGTCCTCACGCTTGTAGTCGGCCGGGGCGAAGCCGGCACGCGCCTTGAGCACGCCCACCTGGGACGTGTACTTGAATCGTTCCGCCAACAGCGACACGATGGCCGTGTCGACATTGTCGATTGACTGACGCAACGACTTGATCTTCGCCACGGTTTCGGCGACCTGGGGATCGCCTTGGGCGGTATCCGCATCGATGACGGTTTCGGTTTCGTCCGGTTCTGCTGGCCGAAGCCAGTCGTGTTCGCTATCGCTCATGGTCACCAGAGTACCGCTACTTCGCGAAGTAACGCTGCAGCACGATCGTGGTTTCGGTGCTTACCGGAACGGTTTGGTGAATGACGTTGAGCAGCTCTTCGAGCTTGCTTGGCGATTCCGCACGCACGGTGAGCATGTAGCTGGGCGAGCCGGCCACGGAATCGCACGACATGATGCCGTCGACATCGTGCAGTTTTCCCGGAATTTCGGATTCGCACGCATAATCGGTGGGGGGGACCGCGATGTAGGCGCTGACCGGCAGACCTCGCTTCTCATCATCGATGATCGCCTTGTATCCGCTGATCACGCCGCGACGTTCCAGCTTCTGTACGCGCGACTGCACCGCCGACACCGACAATCCGGTCGCCTCCGAAAGCTGGGCCAATGTCGCACGGCCGTCTTTCTCCAACATGTTCAGGATGCACGTGTCGATGCCGTCGATCTGGCATGCGATCGATCGCGCGCTCTCCGCAGTGGTGCCACTACTTGTCATAAACGGTCCCTCCTCATACCAAGCCCATGTATCCAATATCGGCAATGCCGATACCCCTAGTGACAATCGGCGTAATACCCCTAACCATACCTATTTCAGTGCACATCGCCACGCATCATTTTCGCTACAAGAGTGCCGTCTTTTTGCTGACGCAGAGTTTCACACTGATTATTTCCACCATCATCCTTCTAAATACTGCAATATTTACTAATATCAGTTTCATAAAACGTATTTTTTATTCTTTTTGAAAAATACGAAAATCCTGTTTATATAGTGGCCACGGATCGGAACGCCGCAACGAAGGTGCCGTCAACGCAACACGAAGGGGCATGCAACCCGTTCGTTGCATGCCCCTTGATGGATATCGCACATCGGCCGATGGCCAAGTGTTTCGGTCACGCCCGCAATTGGCGCGGACGGACGTCGGCGCTATCAGTTGCCGCTGGTCACGTTGCCGCTCTGCTGAATCAGCGAAGCCATGAAGTCGCGGTTGGTCGCGGTCTTCTTCAGACGCGGCACAAGCGTCTGGTAGGCCTGCTCCGGCTCGAGACCGCCGAGCAGACGGTGCAGACGGTAGATGATCGGCAATTCCTGCGGATCGGTGATCAGCTCCTCGCGACGGGTGCCGGAGGCATTCACGTCGATGGCCGGGAACAGGCGCTTGTCGGCAAGCTCGCGGCTCAGACGCAGCTCCATGTTGCCGGTGCCCTTGAATTCCTCGAAAATCACCTCGTCCATCTTGGAACCGGTTTCCACCAGTGCAGAGGAGATGATGGTCAGGGAGCCACCGTTTTCGATGTTGCGGGCGGCACCGAAGAACTTCTTCGGCGGGTACAGGGCCTGGGCGTCCACGCCACCGGACAGGATGCGGCCGGAAGCCGGTGCGGCGATGTTGTAGGCACGGGCGAGGCGGGTCATGGAATCGAGCAGCACGACCACGTCCTGACCGAGCTCCACGAGGCGCTTGGCACGTTCGATGGCGAGTTCGGCGACGGTGGTGTGGTCGGAGGCCGGGCGGTCGAAGGTCGAGGAGATGACCTCGCCCTGCACGGTACGCTCCATGTCGGTGACCTCTTCCGGACGTTCGTCCACGAGCACGACCATCAAGTGGACTTCCGGATTGTTGGTGGCGATCGCGTTGGCGATGTTCTGCAGGGTGATGGTCTTGCCGGCCTTCGGCGGAGAGACGATCAGGCCGCGCTGACCCTTTCCGATCGGCGCCACGATGTCGACGAGACGGCCGGTGAGCTTGTTCGGCGTGGTCTCCTGCTTCAAACGCTCCTGCGGATACAGCGGGGTCAGCTTGTTGAACTGCGGACGATTCATCGCCTCTTCCACGGACAGCCCGTTGATGGAGTCGATGGACTGCAGCGGCACGAACTTCTGGCGCTGGTTGCGACGGTCACCCTCACGCGGAGTACGGATGGAGCCGTGCACGGCGTCGCCCTTGCGCAGACCGTACTTCTTGACCTGACCCATGGAGACATATACGTCATTCGGTCCCGGCAAGTAGCCGGAGGTGCGCACGAATGCGTAGGATTCGAGCACGTCGACGATGCCGGCGACCGGTACGAGGTCTTCCTTCGGCTCCTCGCGACGCTGCTCACGCTCGGCATGGTCGTTGTTGCGATCGTTACGCTCGTTGCGATCGGCATCACGGCCACCATCGCGGCCACGACGATCCTCACGGTCGTCGAAGTCGCGGTCGCGTCCACGCATGCGGCGTCCGCGGCGGTCGGTGCGATCGTTGTTGCGATCGCGCTCATTACGGCCACGGCCATGACGAGCGTACTCGCCATCCTCGGCATTGGCGTGGTGATTGTCTTCGGCATCGTTCTGCGCGGGCAGAGCGGCGAGAATGTCATCGAGATCGCGCACGACATCCTCATCCTTCGTCTCTTCCACGGGAGTACGGCGGCGACGGCGGGGCTCGTTGTCGAAATCGTCCTTGCGACGGCGACGACGATCCTCCTGCTTCGGTTGGGCACCATCGATATCGAGTTCGGCAAGCAGGTCGGCTCCGCCTTCGGCATCACGACGCTTGCGACGCTCGCGACGCTGTTTCGAGGCTCCGCCCAATGCGTCAAGCGCCTCCACTGCGGCCTTGGCCTCGGCGGAATCCGCCGGAGATTCATCGGCTGCGGGTTCAGCCGAAGCCTTTACGGCCTTCTTACGGCGGCCAGCGGGCTTGTCCGCCGGCATCTCTGCGTGCGCCTGTTCGGCGGGTTCCGTGGATTCGGCGGGCTTGACGTCCAACTCATCGACGGCGGCATCGGCGTCGACTGCGGGCTTTGCCGCTCGAGTGCCCTTCGGCGTACGTACGGTAACGCCGGCCGGCGCTTCGCCGCCGGAACGGGCGGCCTGAAGCGTTGCGAGGAGCTCGGGCTTACGCATGGTGGAGGTACCGCGAAGTCCCATCTGCTTGGCGAGCTCTTTGAGCTCAGGCAATTTCATATCTTCAAGATTTGGGCTTGTTGCCACTGGTTTATGCCTTTCCTTGGCTTCACAGGCACACGCCTGCAACAGCTTAAAAAAGAATTGCGGAAAATCCGCCGTATGAAAGGTTCGCCGCGAATCATCACGGTTTTCGAACTTCGTCAACCATACAACGCAATCCAGACCAACGCAAAAACCATGCGCACGTCGCGCGGCCGACGGCAACGAAAAAGCCCGTCGAGCCGAAGCTCAGCGGGCTGGAGAGGACTCTTCGTCTTCTACTTTTCTTCGTGGTAACTCTTATCGGTGTTGACCGACCACACATTCTTCTTGGAGGTCTTGCCGTTCCTGATGTTGCCGACGGCCTCGATGGCGGTGGCCATGGAGTGGTCCATGTTGTTGTAGCGGTGCTGGCCGTTACGTCCGACGCAGTAGAGGTTGCCGAAGGAGTCGAGGTATTCGACGAGTTCCGGCATGCGATCGTAGGTGTCGAAGTAGGCCGGATACGCCTTCTTGACGCGTTCGCGATGGGAGTCGAGCACGTCTTGCGGACCGTTGATGATCTGCATGCGGGTGAGCTCCTGGATGGCGAACTTGGTGGCTTCCTCGTCGGACATGTTCCAGAAGGAGTCGTCTTCCTCGCAGAAGTATTCGAGACCGATCCACACGGTGTCGTCGACGTCCTTGACCAGATACGGGCTCCAGTTGTTGAAGATCTGCAGACGACCGACCTTATAGCCCGGATCCTGCACGTAGATCCAGCAATCCGGCACGATCGGCGGATTGCCGAGGGTCGGGATGTCGGTGGTGTTCTTCAAACGCAGATGCTTGACGAGCAGGCCGACGGTCACGAAATCGCGGTACGGCAGGCCGTTGGCGATTTCCGTCATATCGTTCGGAGCGGGCTTGTCGGAGGCGTCCACGGCATTGACGAGATCCTTGACCGGCATGGACGAGATGAAATTATCGGCGGTCATTTCGGTGCGGTTGCCTTCGGAATCCTCATACACGACGGAGGCGATCCTGCCGTTGGCCTGACGGATCTCGACCACATTGGCGTCGGTGATGACCTTCACACCAGCGGCTTCGCAGTTGGCTTCGACGGTTTCCCACAGCTGGCCCGGACCATACTTCGGGTACCAGAACTCTTCGATGAGGGAGGTTTCGACCTCGGAATTATCGCGCTTCTTCGGCATGAGCTTGGCGAAGGCGTTCTTCAGCACGCCCATGATGCTCAGGCCCTTGACGCGCTGCGCACCCCAATCGGCGGAGATCTGCGATGGGTGGCGACCCCACAGCTTCTCGGTATAGCCCTCGAAGAACATGGAGTAGAGCTTGCGACCGAAACGGTTGATGTAGAAGTTCTCCAGATTGGTTTCCGGCAGCTTGTGCACCATGGACTTCAGATAGCTGAAACCGGCGACCAGGGTCAATTTCGGACCCATGGCCTTCAACGTGTTGGCGCTCAGCGAGATCGGATAGTCAAAGAAGTGACGGTTCCAGTAGATTCGGGACACACGATGACGCTTGAGCATCACCTTGTCTTCGACTTCCGGATCCGGTCCGCCTGGCTCCATGTCGTGCTCACGGCCGAGTTTCCTGTCGTCATAGCTGGGAGCGCCCTGCAGCGGCAGGACTTCCTTCCACCAGTCCATGATGCGCTCGTCCTTCGAAAAGAACCGGTGACCGCCGATATCCATACGGTTGCCGTCGTGCTTGACGGTGCGGGAGATGCCGCCGAATTCGCGGGTCGCCTCCAACACGGTCACATCGTAGTTTTCGGAGCCACCTTCCTTTGCGAGCTCCCAGGCAGCGGTCAGGCCGGCAGGGCCACCGCCAATAATCACCACGGATTGCTTTTGCGTCACTTTGAGGTCTCCTTATAAAAACAAAATCAGACACAGTCTACTAGAAGGTAAGGAAACGCACATTGCGACATGTGCGGATGCACACAAAATTCTTCCCTGAGCCAAACCCATAATCACCCGTACATATCCCCTTGCACATGTCTGATGCCGTCTTCCGATTCATACGGAAGACGGCATCGGGCGATCGTCACAAGCGATCGGCATCAACGACGCATGCGCCACACGCTCAGCGAAATACCGGCCAGCGTCAGCCCGACCGCCAGTACGGCGATCACCGCAATCGCGCTTCCGGTACGCCCCAGCGACACCGACTGGCCGTTCGTCGCAGACGTCGTCTTACCGGCATCATCCGTCGCCACATCGGTGTCGGTCGTCATATCGGTGCCAGTCGTGGGATTGCCGGACGGCTCCACGTCAGCCTGTTCGACGATGCGGGCATCCTGTCCGAGCGTCTTATGATCAGCCGCCAGGCAACTCTTCAGCTCGGTCAGCTTGTACCACGTCGAACCATCGGCGATCGGCGTGCATTCGGAACGGAACGCGATCTCGTTCTCGTTGTACAGCATGCGCACAATGGGCGTGTATGCGCTGCCGGTGGCCGGATCCTCACCCTGTTTGGCGTACACATCCCACTGCACGTTCGTAGCCATCGGCGTCACCGATTCGCCACGCCATTCGTTGTTGTCGTAGGTGTACACGTCGGTGGTGGAGGCCGGGGCCTGCTGCGTGGAACCGGGCAATCCAAGCAATGCGGCGAACGGCATCATGGTCTCGGCATGGGCGAACCGGAAGGTCGCCACCGTGGATCCTCCGTTCACCCTCTCGTCGATGGCATCGAAGAAATCATCCAGCAGAGGCTGCGCGATGGAGTAGGTCTCGCTCTGACCGGCGTAGCTCGGCCCCTTCTCGTAAAAATCTTCGGCATCCAACGCCCAGGCGAACAATTTGGCGTCCTGTGCATATTCACCCTGGAAATACTGGTTGAAATCGAAGGTGTGGTCACCGGTGTTCTCGTTCTGCATGTCGGCGGCGATGATATACAGGTTGTACAGGTTCATTGCGGCGTTGTACTCGCTCTTGATCTTCTTGGAGCCTTCGCCGCACGCATTGGCGTCCTTGGACGCGTCGGCGCCCGGCGCGCAGTTCTCGGCACCCTTCTTGGTGCCATCGGCGGTGTTGTACCACGTGTATTCGCCGTTCTCGAGTTTGGCGAGGAATTCGTCGGTGAAGATCTGCGACAGCAGGTCATGCGAGGCCCGCTTGATGTCGGCATTGTCGCCGATGGTCTCCTCGGCACCGGCGATGATCTCATCGTTGGCCACGAAATTCTGATAATCATTCGCGATGTCGTATGCCTTGGTGCCCGGTGTCTTTTCCGTACCGTCGGGATTCTGCACCTTATGGAAGTACAAGGTGTCGGGATTCTTCTGGAAATCCTTGCCGTCGCCGGAATCGGCGGGATCCGTCGGCTTGACGACGCTGTCGGTCAGCTTGCCGCCGGAAGCCGCATTGAACCCCTTCTCGAAGTTTTCGCCGGATTCGGTGGCACGCGCCTCGCCGGAGGACTGGTAGGAAATCGTACCGCCATCGACTGCAGCCTGGTCGAACAGCGACTGATTGCGCTGGTACGCGCGCTCGCCGATGCCGTAATGCTGATCCGCACCCTGTCCGGTCAGCATGCCGTAGCCGTTTTCGACGTTGGCCGCGGTGATGCCGCTCAGGTTTTTCATGAACTCGGTTTTGATGGCGTCCGACTTGAATCCACCATCCCGCTCGGCCGCTTCGGCCATCTTCATCAGCAGCGCATCATACTTGTAGCTGGACAGGCCGCGTGATCCGTGACGGGCCATGCTTTCGGTATAAATCGGCTCGTACCCTTCCGGAGCTTTGCTATAGGATGCCACGGTTGCGGCGCTTGGTGCCACATACGGCTGCTTGCTGCTGTAGTATTGGCCATCGGATTCCAGGGCCAGGGCCGGGCAGACCGTTCCCGGCATCAGCATGGCGGCCGCAGCGACGCATGCAACGGAACCGACGATCCTCTTCATCATTCGTGTCGACATCAACATTCACTCTCATCTCATAGGCGGATGGGCGGGCCCGTGGTTCGGACACGCCATGAATGTTGTATGCGCACGAATCAAACACGACATGCGCATCAGGTGACATTCCGGCAAACTGTGGTCGCACAATCGGTGAACGGCCGACATGCGACAGCGAGACCGGCGAATCAGTGAATGTCGTCGGGGATGTCGATGTCGGTTTTCTGCACCTCTTCGACGTTCACGTCCTTGAAAGTGACGATGCGCACGTTTTTGACGAAGCGGCTGGAACGATACACGTCCCACACCCATGCGTCGGTAAGCTGTACGTCGAAATAGACGTCCTGACCGGCGGAACGTACGTTGAAATCGACCTTGTTGGCCAAGTAGAAGCGCCGCTCGGTCTCCACCACATAGGTGAACAGTTTGATGACGTCGCGATATTCCTTGTACAGTGCCAGCTCAGCGTCGGTTTCGTAGTTGTCGAGATCCTCGGCGCTCATCACTTGCCTTCCATGTCACGTTTACGGCCGCGGCCCAATGTACGCCACCAAGCCTCCTTGGAGGTCTTACGTTCGGAAGAACCATACGGCCAGTTGTTGTCGGCATCGGCATCGCCGTTGACCGACTTGTCGGAATCATCGCTGGCTGATATCTCGTCGGGCTTGGTCTCGACGGCATCGGCCTTGCCGGGTTCCACGCCGATATGCTCGTAGGCCTCCTCACGGGTCATGCCCTGATTCCCGTCGGACTGGCCGCCGGCCTCGGCTTCCCTCCGTTCATTGATTCGAATGGCGATGGAATGCTCGCGAGCGCTCAACGCTTCCTTGACGCCGGGATTGTCTTCGATCACATGCATGCCGAACGCGTCGAGGGAGCGAATCGGGTCGAATTCGTCAACCAACGTGTCCATGACGATCAGATCCTGATACCGGTTTTGCGAGGCGTTCCATAACGCATCGCGGGAACGGCCGGACGGCACGAATCCCAAGGACTGGTATACGGAGACGGAACGCGTGTTCTGTTCGGGGACTGCCACCCAAATCCTATGCATGCCAAGGCCTGCCGGTTCCGGCGCAAAGCCGTACGTCATCACACGCGGCATGATGTCACGCGAATATCCGCGTCCACGGAAGTCCTGCCCCAAGATCACCTGAATACGGGAGGAACGGGCCCATCCGTCGATGTCGATCAGGAAAATCATGCCGATCACATTGTCGGAGGCCGCCGCATCGATCTCGCCATCCCCGTCATGATCGGATTCCGTGATGATCGACCATGCTACGGTACGTCGGGATTCCGGATCGCCCACACCGGATTCGGTCGGCGTCTCGCCGTTGGCCCAGGCCACGGAACGACGCACCCACGCATGCACGGCGGCACGTTCGGCGACACGATCCTTGCCAGTGATGCCAGAAGCTCCCGGATATGCGTCAATGGCGTCCATGCGATCGAGATCCGCGACGGTCGCCGGACGCAGATGCACCATTTCACCACGAATCGGCGGTATGGTGATCCGTTCCGGCAGTTCGCGGGATTCAACGCTCACTATCGACGACTCAGCATTCTCTGGCATGTCTTCGTCCCTCGTATCGTTACAGGTGCGGCCTATGCCACAACCATTCCGACGGTATTGTACTCGACTGGAGGATAGCTGGGAATCGAAAGGGGGAGATTCCCGATGAAATCTCCCCCGATACGGTAAAAACACGCCGGAAATCCGTTTTTAGAGGATTCCGACGTGTCCTTCGACCCGCTGATGGACTGAGCAGTGAAGCACAGACCGGGAAAGACCGTAGTCGACCTCTCCCCCTTCGCCTTACTTGATCTTACCCATCACGATCTTGGTGACGGCCTTCGCGTCGGCCTGACCGCGGGTGGCGCGCATGACGGCACCGATGATCGCGCCCATCGGCTTCATATTGCCGCCCTTGAGCTTCTCGACGATGTCCGGATTAGCGGCCAGAGCCTCGTCGACGGCCTTTTCCAGCGCGCCATCATCGGAGACGACCTGGAAGCCGTGCTTCTTGACGACCTCGGCCGGGGCACCCTCACCGGCAAGCACGCCGGCGACGGTCTGCTTGGCGAGTTTGTCGTTGAGCTTGCCGTCGGCGATCAGCTTCTCAACCTCAGCCACGTCGGCCGGAGCGATCGACAGCTCCTCAAGGCTCACACCCTTGGCATTGGCCTCGCGGGACAGCTCGCCCAGCCACCACTTCTTGGCACCTGCGGCACTCGCACCGGCCTTGACGGTCTCCTCAAGCAGATCCAAGGCATCGGCGTTGAGCACGTCGCGCATCTCCAGATCGTTGAAGCCCCACTCGCCCTTCAGACGATTGCGGCGCTCGCGCGGCATTTCCGGCATCTGGGCCTTCATCTCTTCGATGTGCTCCTTGGTGATGTGCAGCATCACCAAATCCGGATCCGGGAAGTAACGATAATCGTCGGCGTCGGACTTCACACGGCCGCCTGCGGTGGTCTGCGAAGCCTCATCCCAGTGGCGGGTCTCCTGCAGGATCTCGCCGCCTTCGGAAAGAATCTGCGCCTGACGGCGAATCTCATACTGCACGGTCTTCTCGATGCCACGGAACGAGTTCACGTTCTTGGTCTCGGAGCGGGTTCCGAACGGATCGGACGGGCTGTTGCGCAGCGACACGTTCACATCGGCACGCATATTGCCCTGCTCCATGCGGGCATGGGAGATGTTCAACGCACGCACGATGTCGCGAATGGCACGCACATAGGCGCCCGCGATTTCCGGAGCGCGCTCGCCCGCACCCTCGATCGGCTTGGTCACGATCTCAATCAACGGCACGCCGGCACGGTTGTAGTCGACCAAGGAGTGGTTGGCGCCTTCGATACGGCCGTCGGCACCGCCGACGTGGGTGTTCTTGCCGGCGTCATCCTCAATGTGCGCGCGTTCGATCAGCACACGGAAGACGGTGCCATCCTCAAGTTCCACATCCAAGTAGCCATTGCCGTTGGTCGGCTTGTCGTACTGCGAGATCTGGTAGTCACGCGGCATGTCCGGATAGAAGTAGTTCTTGCGGGAGAACTGGCTCCACTCGGCGATTTCGCAGTGCAGGGCCAGACCCAGCTTGATCGCGTAGTCGACGGCGGTCTTGTTCAGCACCGGCAGGGAGCCCGGCAGTCCCAGACTCACCGGGGTGAGCTGGGAGTTCGGGGCACCGCCGAAGGAGACTTCGGCCGGGCAGAACAGCTTGGTGGTGGTGGACAACTCCACGTGGGTTTCCAAGCCGATGACCGGATCGAACTTCTTGACGGCATCGGCGTACTTCATCAACTTTTCAGCCATTGTGTTTTCTTTCCTCCGATGCTTTCTACTTGCTCAGGCCGTCGAGCCACGGGGTGTTCAGGGACTGCCAAATCGGGCCGTTCCAATCCTCCTCAAGGGCGGCTTCGAGAGCTGCGGCCGGCTTGTACATGGCTTCGTCACGCTGCTGCGGGGCGAGGAACTGGAAGCCGACCGGCAGGCCGTCATCACTCAGGCCGGCCGGGACGCTCATGGCCGGGACTCCGGCGAGGTTGGCCGGAATGGTGGTGATGTCGATGGCGTACATGGCCATCGGGTCTTCGGTCTTCTCACCGAACTTGAAGGCGGTGACCGGGCTGGTCGGACCGACGAGCACGTCAACCTTCTCGAAGGCCTTCTTGAAGTCGTCGATGATCAGGGTGCGAACCTTTTGCGCGGAGCCGTACCAGGCATCGTAATAGCCGGCCGACAGAGCGTAGGTGCCTAGGATGATACGGCGCTTGACTTCGTCACCGAAGCCGGCCTCACGGGTGTAGGCCATCATGTTGGCGGCGGTCTGCGGAACGCCCGCCGGCGGCATGACGCGCAGGCCGTAGCGCATGCCGTCGTAGCGGGCCAGGTTGGAGCTGACCTCGGACGGCATGATGATGTAGTAGGCGCCCAAGGAATACGGCAAGTGTGGCAGGGACACTTCGGTGACTTCCGCACCCATCTCTTCGAGCTTCTTGACGCCTTCGTTGAAGCGGGCCATGACGCCCGGCTGGAAGCCTTCGCCGCCAAGTTCCTTGATCAGACCGACCTTGAGGCCCTTCAGATCACGCTTCATGCCTTCGCGGGCGGCCGCCACCATCGGGCGCGGACCCTCCGGAATGGAGGTGGAGTCGCGCTTGTCATGGCCGCCGATCACTTCCTGCAACAAGGCCGCATCGAGTACGGTGCGGGAGCACGGGCCAATCTGGTCAAGCGAGGAGGCCATGGCGATCGCACCGAAACGGGATACGCCGCCGTAGGTCGGCTTAACACCGACGGTACCGGTCAGCGAGCCCGGCTGACGAATGGAGCCGCCAGTGTCGGTTCCCAAGGCGAGCGGGGCCTCGAACGCGGCCACCGCAGCTGCGGAACCGCCGCCGGAACCGCCCGGCACGCGCTCGGTATCCCACGGATTGTGGGTGGTCTGGTAGGCGGAGTGCTCGGTGGATGAGCCTTGCGCGAATTCGTCGAGGTTGGTTTTGCCCAGCAGCGGCATGCCCGCGGCCTTGAGCTTCTCGATGACGGTGGCATCGTACGGCGGCACCCAACCTTCGAGGATCTTGGACGCGGCGGTGGTTTCGATGCCCTTGGTGACGATCATGTCCTTGATGGCGATCGGCACGCCGGCAAGTTCCGGCAGCTGGGCCTTCTCGTCGTCGGATTTGGCATCGAAGGCGTCGGCCTGTTCAAGAGCCTGTTCGCCGGAGACCTTCAGGAAGGCCTTGACGCTCGGCTCAGCGGCTTCGATGACGTCGAGATGGGCCTCGACCAGTTCACGGCTGGAGACCTCCTTGGCCTTGACCTTGGCCGCCATCTCGGCGGCGGACAGCTTGACGAGTTCAGTGGTGCTCATATCACTCCTCCCCCAAAATGCGTGGTGCGACGAACATGCCGGCCTCGGAGACCGGAGCGCCTGCGGTCGCTTCTTCCTGGGTCAGCGGAGTCTGCGGAACATCCGGACGCAGATAGGCCTCCAGCGGAATCGGGTTGGCGGTCGGCGGTACGTCATCAGTGGCTATTTCCTGCACCTTGTTGATGGATTCGGCGATGACGTTCAGATCGCCCTGCAGACGGGTGATTTCCTCATCGGTGAGTGCGATTCGGGCCAAATCGCCCAAATGCACGATTTCTTCTTTGGTGAAAGTAGGCATGCCCCTAACAGTAACGCGTCTGTGTGACGAGCACACGTCTTTTCATTCGCCAGCCCAATGCAGTCCGCGGCGGCTCTTCCCCTGCCTGTTGCAGTCCCGCATCGGCCTCTTCGCCAACCCAATGCAATCCACATGGCGGATTATTCCCCAGCCTTTGCATATGGCGGATATTCCAGCCACTGGAGAAATCATCCCGCTAAAGACCCCATCAGGAACCCAATCCCTCCAGTCACTGGAGGAATCACCCCGCTAAGACACCCTTCAGAAACCCAAACCCTCCAGCCACTGGAAGAATCACCCCGCTAAAGACCCCATCAGCGGGATAAAACACCCAGTGACTGGAAGAAATACCTCGCTCAGAAGCCCCGTAACGACCATATCCATCCAGTGACTGGAAGAATCACCCCGCAATATGACCTCTCGGCATGCGGATTCATCCAGCAGCTGGAGGAATCGGACGATGCGTTACCGTATCGACGGCAAAGTTATGCACAGACACGCCGAGAGGCCTTTGAGTTATCCACATTTGCCTATCGCGCTTCCCTCGGTACCAAGCCACAGGGTAGCGTCGAATCATGAAAGCGTATCCTCAGATCGACAGGCTTCTTGATCAAGCCGAAAGCGCACAACGATGTGCGCACAGTAACAAGCCCTTGATGCAGAAAGGGCTCTATCGCAGATACCTCGCGGGGGATCTGGTCAAACCGTATCCCGGACTGTTCGCACGTTCGGCATACTGGAATCGTCTGAATGCCGCGGAACAGTCGTTGCACGCAGCCCGTACGCTCAAAGATCTCCACGGCAATTGGATCTTCGCGGGAATCACCGCAGCGGCAGCGCATGGTTTTGAACACCAATGGCTCCTGCATCATCAGGGATTGACCATCACCCTGCCCACACGCGGCTCATACCGTTCACATGACAAGCTCAATGTCATCTACAGTCCATTCCCGAAAGACAACGCGGTCATCGTGAATGGCATACCGGTCACCAATCCGGCGCGTACGCTTCTTGATTGCGGCCACATGCTGGAATTCCGGTTCGCCTTGCCGATTTTCGATTCCGCCGCCGCCGAAGGGGTCGGCAATGATCAGGTATTGCAGGAATGCGTCCGTACCACGCGTGACTGCACGACGATCTTCAGACTTATGCAGCATGTGGATTCGAGTAGCGAGAACGGCGGCGAATCCTTGGCACGCGGAACCATGATCGAAGCCGGCTTTTCGATTCCTCAGCTTCAGATACCCTTCACTGATCCCACAACCGGAGAGCGGTTCCGTGTGGATTTCTTGTGGCGTGCGGATGATGGCAGGATCATCGTAGGCGAATTCGATGGCACGGCGAAGTATGTGGATCCGGAAATGACCGGTCGGAAGAGCATACAGGAAACCGTCCAAACGGAACGTAATCGTGAGCAGGCCTTACGTCGTGCCGGAGTCACGGAAGTCGTCCGATTCACCTTCGATGACGTTCTGCAACGCAACCCGCTGATAGCGAAGTTGCGCCGCGCGGGAGTCCCGACCGTACCATGATGCGTTCATTTCCAGTCGCCGGAAGCATCAATCGCAGCCCGTCAAGACCGGGGAACGGCATGCTGAGCAATCCAGGCGTGCATGGAGACTGCGGCCGCAGCACCTGCATTGATGGAGCGAACCGAACCGAATTGGGAGATGTAGACCACATCGTCGGCCAGCTCGAGCGCCTTCTCGGACAGACCCGGGCCTTCCGCGCCGAAGAGCATGAGGCAACGCTTGGGGAAATGATAGGTTTCCATCGGCACGGCACCGGGAATAATGTCAAGAGCAATGATGCGTGCGGCCTGCAGGTCGGCGATTTTCGACTCTAATTCAGCCAGTTGCGCCAGCTGCTCTGTGTTTTTTTGAGCGTCATATGCAGCCAAAGTATTCGATACGGTGCCGGATGATCGGGGTTCGGCACCGGTATCGGCAATGTCAGAGACATCGGTTTGCGGCGGTACGAAGACGCAGGCATCGTCGGGACGTGGTCCGGTCGCGGTTCCACGCATGCGGCATGCGATGGCCGCAGCCTGCGATTGCGCCGCGGCGATTTCACCTGAAATGCGGTATTTCCAGCATTCGACGAGCTCAGCGATGGATGGATGGTTTTCGACATGTTGGTACAGTTCCGTCATGAGTGCGCCCTTGCGATTCCATTTGTGCGGCCCGACGATGTGTACGCGGGATGCTTGGAATGCATTGGCCGTGCGCACCATGGATCCGATGTTGAAGTCATGCGTCCAGTTCTCCACGGCGACTTCGAACTCATGACGGCCATGCGCGTCAAGATCGGCCTTGATGGCCGCGACGGACCAATAGCGGTAGCGGTCGAGCACATTGCGACGATCGCCTGCATCAAGCAAGGATGAATCGAATCGCATATCGAAATTCGGGGATTGCGGATTGTCCGGACGCGGCTCTCCCGGATGGGTTTCGGCCCACGGGCCTACGCCCACCTCACGGAATACCGGTTCGCCGGACGCTTTCGCCGCGACATCGATAGGGTTGGGTGCGTGCATGGTTCCTTCCGATTTTCATCCCGTACGCGTCAGCATCAGGCAGGGCCTAGGTTTTCCGCCCTCTGATGCAAGTGAGCAACGAGCCGACTCAGTGAAGCTCGGACTCCTTGTACACTTCGATGAATGGCAACTCGGACTCATCGCCGGAGACCGGATTGACGACCTTGATGGTCGGATGGATCATATCCACGCCACCAATCAACGACGCCACGGCGAGCACTTCGGCCCCTTCCCTCTCCACGACGGAAAAGTCGAGACTCAGTTCGTTGCCATTACGCAAGGTGACAAGCGAGGAGGTTTGCACATACGACTTTTCGGACAGCCAGGAGTCGAGCAGCACCACGCGCTTGCCCGTGATGGACGGTCCCTTGATGGACGGGTACACGAAATCCATGACGAATCCGTTCAAGTCTTCACCACGGGAGGCCGCAGCCTGGATCATGGCGGAGACCAACGGCACCGCAGCGGCGGTCAACGCGCCGACGGCATCGACATCATCAACGGAATAGCCGGCTTCCTCCAACGTATCAAGCAAGATATGCCCGACGACGGAGGCCCCGCGATGATCGAACGTCACGGATGCAAGCTCTGAGAACGGCTTGTCCTTCATCTCGGCCTGCAGCAGGGTCTTGAGCTGATCGCGCGGCTCGAGCATGGCGAAATCGACGGTGGACGGCTCGATGGCGGTGGCGGCCGATGCGACCTCGGTGGCGGCCGACACGGTCTTACGGAAAGTCTTCTCGTCAGTCATGGCTCCAGCCTATCCTTTCGGCTCGTCAATCCCTCGCATCATCTACGGTTTCGGGCGCCGTCAGCTCACGGATATCCGCCTTCTCGGATGGAATGATTTCCACGGATTCGATGACCTTGCCCTGATCCACGCGTTGCAGTTTGCGAGCGGTGACCAGCACGCGGGACTCCAATGACGAGGCGAACGCATTATAGGCGCCAACCGTTCTGGTGATCGCCGTGCCGAGTTTGGTGGCGCGCTCCCCCAGCACCGCGAAACGCTCATACAGTTCACGTGACAGGTCGAACAGCATTTTCGCGTCATCGGTAAGGCTCTGCTGTTGCCAGGCGTAAGCTACCGACTTCAACACCGCCCACAACGTAATCGGTGAGGTCAAAGCCACCTTACGGGCGAATGCGTCGTCCATCAGCGTCGGATCGGTCTCCAAGGCGGCCTGCAGCAGCGATTCGTTCGGGATGAAGGCGATCACGAAATCCGGCGCGTCCGAGAACGCGTTCCAGTAGGCCTTGTCCCCCAGCACCTTCACATGCTCGCGCACTGCCTTGGCATGGGCCCTCAGCAGATCCGCCTTGCGCGCCAGCTCCTCCTGCGAAGCGGTGTCGGGAATCTCGCAGGCACGTTGATAGTCGGCATATGGTGCCTTTGCGTCGATCGGAATGGTTTTACCACCAGGCATGTGGATCACCATGTCCGGACGCTGGGTATGCCCGTCCGCATCGGTGACGACCACCTGCGTATCAAAATCGACATGTTCCAGCAGACCCGCCGATTCGACGATGTTACGCAATTGCGCCTCGCCCCAGGCGCCACGTACCTTGTTGTTGCGCAATGCAGCCGACAGCGAGCTCGTCTCACGGTCGAGCCGCGCCTGCTGTTCCCCCAAACCCTTGAGTTGCTCGCCGAGCGCACCCATTTCACGCTTGCGCCCCTCTTCGATTTGGGAAACCTTCTCCTGAAGGGCGTCAAGATTCTTCTGCACAGGAGCCAGAGCGGAGAGCACCTTGCTCTGCTCCCGCAACTGCCGCTCGCTTTCGGTCTGCCGACGTTCCGCCTCCGCGGCGGCCTTTTCACGCTCACGTTCGATTCTCGTCTGCTCGGCGCTTTGCGCCTGCGCCAGCTGGGATTTGAGATATGTCAGCTGCTGATTCAATCCTTCGGACTGCGTGCGGTACTGTGCCACGGATGTGGTCAGATCGCCGATCCGTCGCCGACCGTCCTCGATCTGAGCCTTCGCCTCGTTCAAGTCGGCGGTACGCGCATCCCGCGCCATGTCCTGCCCTCTGGATCGCCCCGCGAAAAAGCCCGCGGCCGCTCCAAGCGCGGCCACGATTACCATCAGCACCATTACAAACACAGGATTGTCGAACATATGTTCTAGTAAACAGCATGCGGTGGACCACGTGTCGCAGCCACGCCCGAATCCACTCGACGAACCGCATTCATCCGTACGAACGACCACCCGATACCCCGCGCTGGATTATGCTGGGGAGCAGTCGTACGAGAGCGAAGGAACACAAGAGGCTGGTATGGGATTCGATTTGTTCATGGCCGCAGTCGCCATCGTGGTCGCCTCCATTGCGACATGGGGCATTCTCAGATTCTTCCTCGGCCAATCGCCGACCGACGGCAGATCGTCGACGCCACCAACGTCGGACGATCGCAAGGACCCCCCGGCAACCGAAACATCGGCGGACCATGTGCAGAACCATTCCAGTCCCAGTACCGATCCACCATCATCGGAAGCCGAACGGTCCGCCAACAAGCGGCCCGAAGCCGCCCCTGCCGCCAACTCCGCGGAATCCGCCGATGACGACCAACGCATCGTTCCGCTGCTCGTCATCGCCACGATCCTTACGATTCCAACGTTCGTCGTCACCATGCTCATGCTCGGCAGCGTAACCATGCCCGACTGGCTGACCAATCCATGGCTACATGCCATCGTGATTACGCCGGTCATGTTCTATTGCGGTGCGCCGATTCATCGCCACGGCATGCCCGCCCTGCATCAACGCACGCCGAATGCGGATTCGCTGATTTCGCTTGGCATGTCAATCGTCTATGTCTACAGTCTGCTGCTATGCGTGGTGTCTTGGATTTTTCCGGTTGGCTCACGCGATCCGTATTTCGCGTTCGTCGGTGTGGTCGTGATGCTGGCATTGATCATTCGCCTGATTCGCCGGAAGCTGGTGATCGTGCGGTTCCCGATCGAACATCCCGAAGATTTTGAGCAGGCGCTGAAGATTCGCGCAACCAATGCGTCGGCACAGCCGACACAGTCAACACAGCCGACACAGTCAACACATGGAAAAAACGCGGAAGAGGTTGTCTTCCGCGCCAGAATAGGCCATGTGATCCACACTCGCGTGCTACAGATCACCACTGCGGTGACGATGGTCGTCGCCGTGTGGACGTTCGCGCTATGGCTGGTGTTGGGCATGCAGCCGAAGCTTGCGGTTGCGGTGCTTATCGCCGCTACCGTGTTATCGGTCGCCGGCCTGGTGCTTGAGGTCGGCGACCGCGTTTCCTCCCTCTGACAAGGGAGGAAACGGCAGGGCCGATGCCGGCGGACCTCACTGAGGTTCGCCGGGAGCCTCTTTCCCGCAGGGGAACGGCCCGGCTTACTTGCCCATGTCCGCCAGTTGATCGCTCGCCCATGCGGACAGTTCGAGATGATCGCCGCCGGTCTGATCCACCAACACGGTGTCGCCGTCATGCACCTGGCCAGCCAGCAGCATGCGCGCCAGCTGATCGCCGACCTCGGTCTGCACCAGGCGACGCAGCGGGCGAGCGCCGTACGCCGGATCGTAGCCGGTGTTGGCCAGCCATTCGCGTGCCGAATCGGTCACATCGAGCGTGATGCGACGCTCGGTCAGGCGAGCGGAGACCTGCGCCACCTGGATGTCCACGATGCCGCCCAGTTCCTCACGGGTGAGCGGGTGGAACATGACCAGCTCGTCCAAGCGGTTGATGAATTCCGGCTTGAACTGCATGTGCACGGCATCCATCACGGCCTTCTTCTTGGCGTCCGCATCCAAGTCCGGATTGACGAGGAATTGCGACCCCAAATTGGAGGTCATGATCAGAATCGTGTTCTTGAAGTCCACGGTACGGCCCTGACCATCGGTCAGACGGCCATCGTCGAGGACTTGCAGCAGCACGTCGAATACTTCCGGATTGGCTTTCTCCACCTCATCGAACAGCACCACCGAGTATGGGCGGCGGCGTACGGCCTCGGTGAGCTGGCCGCCCTCCTCGTAGCCGATGTAGCCCGGCGCGGCGCCGATCAGGCGAGACACGGAGGCCTTTTCCATGTATTCGCTCATGTCGATGCGCACCATGGCCTTCTCGTCGTCGAACAGGAAGTCCGCGAGCGCCTTGGCCAGTTCGGTCTTGCCCACGCCGGTGGGGCCTAGGAACAGGAACGAGCCGGTCGGACGATTCGGGTCGGAGATGCCGGCACGCGAGCGCCGCACGGCGTCCGAAACCGCTGCGATGGCTTCCTTCTGGCCGATCACACGCTTACCGAGATACTCCTCCATGTGCAGGAGCTTTTCATTCTCGCCTTGCATGAGGCGGCCGACCGGGATGCCGGTCCATTCGGATACGATGCCGGCCACGGAATCGGCATCGACGTGGTCGGGCACCATCGGTTCGGTTTCGGCGACCGCGGTGCCGTTCGCGTCATTGTTGTCGGCGGCGGCTTCCGCTGCGGCCAGTTCCTTCTGAATCGCGGGGATCTCGCCGTACGAGATGCGGCTGGCCTTCTCCAGGTCACCTTCGCGCATGGCCTTGTCGGCTTCTACGCGCAGGTCGTCGAGCTTGGCTCGCAAATCGCCGACCTTGTTGTGGCCGGCCTTTTCCGCGTCCCAACGTGCCTTGAGGCCGCTCAGCTTTTCGCGGGCGTCCGCCAGATCGGCCTGCAGCTTCTCGAGGCGGTCCTTCGAAGCGGGGTCTTCGGCCTTCTTGAGCTGCATCTCCTCCATTTCGTAGCGGGTCACCTTGCGTTGCAGTTCGTCGATTTCCTCCGGCGAGGAGTCGAGTTCCATACGCAGGTGCGCGGCTGCCTCGTCGACCAGGTCGATGGCCTTGTCGGGCAGCTGGCGGCCGGAGATATACCGGTTCGACAGGGTTGCGGCGGCGACCAGCGCATCGTCGCCGATCGTCACCTTGTGGTGCGCCTCGTAACGTTGCTTCAGACCACGCAGGATCGCAATCGTGTCTTCCACGCTCGGTTCGCCGACGAAGACCTGTTGGAAGCGGCGTTCCAGTGCCGGATCCTTTTCGACGTTCTCTCGATATTCGTCGAGCGTGGTCGCACCGATCAGGCGTAGTTCGCCGCGGGCCAGCATGGGCTTGAGCATATTGCCTGCATCCATGGAGCCTTCGGCGGCGCCCGCACCGACGATGGTGTGGATTTCGTCGATGAAGGTGATGATCTGCCCGTCAGACTTCTTGATCTCCTCGAGCACGCTCTTCAGCCGTTCCTCGAATTCGCCGCGATACTTGGAGCCCGCGACCATGGAGCCGAGGTCGAGTGAGATCAGCTTCTTGTTCTGCAGGGTGGTCGGCACGTCACCGGCGACGATGCGCTGCGCCAGACCTTCCACGACGGCGGTTTTGCCGACGCCCGGCTCGCCGATGAGCACCGGATTGTTCTTGGTGCGCCGGCTCAGGATCTGGATGACGCGGCGGATCTCCTGATCGCGGCCGATCACGGGGTCGAGCTTGCCGTCTTTCGCGGCGGCCGTCAGGTCGGTGGAATATTTTTCGAGCGCCTTGTATGATCCTTCCGCGTCGGGGCTGGTCACTTTCGCGCCGCCGCGCACGCCCGGCACCGCCTTGCGCAGCGCTTCGGCGGTCACGCCGTTCTTTTCAAGGATTTCCGCGGATTGGTTCGGCTTGCTTGCCGCGATGCCGATGAGCAGGTGTTCGGTGGAGACGTATTCGTCGCCCATCGCCTGCATTTCCTTTTCGGCCTGCGCGATCGCGGCGGTCAGCTGACGGCTTGCCTGCGGCTGCGATGTGGTCGAACCGCTGGCAGCCGGCAACGCGACCAAGGCGTTGCGCACCGCAGCGCCGATGGCTTGCACGTCGCCGCCGGCAGCCTGGATGAGGCCGCGGATCACACCGTTTTCCTGGCGTAGCAACGCATCCATCACATGCAGCGTGTCGACTTGCGCGTTACCTGCCGCGGATGCGCTTTGAATGGCGTCTCCGATGGCTTCCTGCGCCATCGTGGTGAACTTTTGTTCCATATCATCCTCCATGATTCGCGCCGCTCGCGTATCGTCTTCGCAGCTCACTTGCCGCGAATCGACCGTAATCCGGCGCATATGTCGTTGTCTGATATGCTCAACCGACTTCACCGCCATTCTATTCCCAAAACTTGAGTCAGCAACACTCAACTTTTGTTTTTCTTTTCCAGCGAATAGTGATCCAGATACACAAAAACCGGCTGATTCATGACGGAAAGATGTCATAAATCAGCCGGTTTTTATGGAAATAAGCTCCTTAGCAGTCAGCAATCAGCCACGCAACACCACATTGCGCAGCGAACCGATGCCCTCGACGTGCACGACGGCCTCATCACCCGGATCAAGATGTCCGGAAGCGTTCGGCGTGCCGGTCATGATCACATCGCCCGGCAGCAGCGTGGTGAAGCTCGAAATCGCGGCGATCTGCTCCGGAATGCCATGAATCAGGTTCGCCGTGGTACCTGACGCCATCTCAACATCCTCACCGTTGAGCGTGAACGAGATCTTCGCATCCTTCCAGTCCAGGTCATCACGCGTCACAATCCACGGACCGAGCGGACAGGCGGTATCGAAACCCTTCGCACGTGTCCACGTCGGATCGAGTCCCTGCAGGTCACGCAGCGTCACGTCGTTCACGCAGGTGAAGCCAAGCACATAATCCATGGCCTGCTCCACCGGCACGTTCTTGGCGATGCGCCCCATCACCACGGCGACCTCCGGCTCGAAATTCATGTCGTTGGAGCACGGCGGAATCACAATCGGATCGTCCGGGCCAATCACGGAAGTGCTCGGCTTGGTAAAGATCACCATATCCTCCGGCGCATGCTTGATTTCGGAGTGACCGGCCTCATGCATGAACTGCGCATGCGCCTCGTAGTTTTTGGCCAGACCGTACACCTTCGACGGAATCACCGGCGCAAGCAGGCGGATGCCGTCACCGTCGACCGGAAAGCGCTCGCCGGTCGGCTGGACGGCGGCGCCGGACAGTGGATAACCGTCCAATGCCACCAGATAATCCTTGCCGTCGCTTTCGTCGGTCTGCACGAAAGCGTACTGCGGTACATCATTATGCGAAAAACGTGCGATTCTCATGCCCTTTAGTCTACGCCGGTTCAGACGGCCCGCTCGACTTCGGTGCGCGCCTGGAGATTGAGTCGCATACGCAGGGTACCGACCTCCTGCTCCAATTCGTCGATTCGCCGCACCTGCTGGTAGATCATCAGGTCACGTACATCGACGCTGCCGTCACGCGGGGCAGCCGGAAAGGTGATTGCGCGAAGAGGCGCCTGCGATTGCGAAGGGGACCGGTCCGAAGTCACGGTCTGCATCGACGCGAGCACGTGTGCACTCGCGGCATCCAATCGATCATCATATTGCGAACCGGCCATCGCATCGCTCGAGCTCTTACGCCACCTCGCAAAGCAACGCTCGATGCGCTTGTAACCGATCAGCGCCGGGTCGAGCCCCGCCTCACGGAACAGTTTGACCGGTGATTCGCCGGCATGATACCGCCGCATGCACGATTGCTTGAACGCCTCGGAATAGGTGATTCTTCTCGCCGTGGCCTCGGCCACCGCAGGCAATGTCTTCAGATAGGCGACCTCTTCAGGACTGAACATTCCTCCGCCGTTAGACATGACGACCCTCCTCCGTGCTCCATATGTTCACACCCGGGATCAACGTCGAAAACCGCCTCCGTCTTACCGCCTCGATTATTGCCCGATGGAGTTTATGGTAGATGAAAACAAGTCTCATCTCAAGTGCAATTAACCTATACCCCTAACTCCCTCCTTATTGCTACCAATTCACCTTATTTTTGTTGATTTTTCAACGACTCACCCACCCTAGTCATCAGCATGTATAAAACACCCTAATTCATCACCCTTTCTTAAGATATTTATGTAAATCAATTGACTTATTTACCGTATTCCATATCACTGTGGAACCCAACGGGAAAAACCTTCCCGCACCTTGCCGAACGACATGCAAAGGTGCCGCCCGCGGTTTTCGCAAGCGGCACCTGATCCGGATTTTCGCCCGGAGTTTCCGGTCAAGGCGTTCCGGCAATACCCCCTTCAGTCACATCGTTCGGACGTCAGGACTCGACCAGCGTGTTCCGGGACTTGAGCGCCACGGCCGCGCCGGCACCGGCCAGCAGCAACGCCACGATGGTGAACAGCACGGTTCCCGCGGCACCGGTAAGCGGCAGCTGGGTGATGGACTTCACGTTCTTCACCGTAATCGCACCGTCAGCACCGGAGGTGGCCAGTCCCAGCACGTTGCTGCCGCCAGCCAACGCGAAGGTCGCCTTCTTGGCGTTCTGGTTGATGGAGACCTTGATGTTGAATTCCGCCAGGAACTGCTTGGAATAGTTCAGATCTTCGCGGGTCGCGGTTTCCTTGACGGTGTAGGTGCCTTCCGGCAGGGCGAACACCTTGACCTTGCCGTTTGCGTCGGACTTGATGTCGGCTGAGGCGGTGGCGGCGGTGCTCAGCATGTAGCCGTTGTCGGTAGGCACGAACGTAAGGGTGTTGCCTCGCGCGTCCTTCACATTGAAGGTCACGCCTTCCAGAGCGTTCTCTTCATCGCCGACGCCAATCTTGGTGAATTCGAACTTACCGGTGATGAGTTCGACCTCATCGCCGTCCGTCGAGGTGTTCGGGTCGGTGGCCACGGTTGGCGTATTGGTCACCGTCTCGCTTTCCTTGACTTCTTCGTTGATTACGCCGGTGTACTGCACGTAGATGGTCTTGCCCGCATTCGCGAGGCCGGCCTCGCTGGCCGCATAGTTGCTCAGATCGACCGTGAACTGGTCCGTGCCGTTGCCTTTGAGCTCGTTAGCGGTGAAACCACTGACCACGTAGTTGTTGTCAGCCGGGATCTCGGTTACGTTAACCGTCTCGCCATCGACGGTGATTGTGGAGGAACCGCCTTCGACGTACACCTTGATGTCATTATTGACGGTCAGGCCCACGCCCGGCTTATCCATGATCTTGAACATCGGATCGGCCTTACCCAGCATGTTCGGCAGCTTGACCTGGATGGTGTAGTTCGCGACACTGCCGACGCCCATGGCCTGGGCCTTCTCTTCGGCGGTCTTTCCCGGGGTCGGCGGCGTGTTCGACTTCGCCACGACGGTACCGAGGGTCAGCGGATCACCAGACTTGCGGACGAACTTGGTGTAGGTTGCGCCGCTGGCGGTCACCTGCGTGGCCACGACCGTAGGCACGCCGTTCGTGTCGGTAATCAGATACCAGCCTTCGGTCACGTCCAGGGTGACCGTCGACGCTTCAAGCGCAGCGGTCTTCGTATCGGTCGGGGTCAGGCCGGAAACGACCAAGGCGTCAGCGAATGCGCGCAGCTGCGCGTCGGTGAATGTCGCCACGTACGCGGCCGGATTGTCCTTGTACGGGTCCGGAATCTCACTCACGCCGCCCGCACTCTTCGCCGCAGCCTCAACGGCGGTCTTCGCCGCATCGACGGTGTTGACCTGCACCTTGCTCATGGTCGGCGCGGTACCCTGCGGATCGGCGAATTCGGCGAACTTGTATGCCTTGAACTCGGAACCCGCGGCCGCGTTCGTCACGGTGATTTCGGCTGCGGTCGTCGGATCGGCCTGTGCGCTCGCAGCGCCTAGGGCCATGCCGGCCAGCAGCGTCGCCGCGGCGGCCACGCTTGCAAAAAGCTTCCTCGCGTTCATGATGAGAAACCTCTCTTCCTTGTAATTGTTGCTTGGGTGTTCACCATTGATTCGAATGTTGTGCGTTATCAGGATTCGTGTCCGGCCGGGGCACCATCGGCTCGGCCGGATGCGTCCGTTCAGTCATTGGTTGCTGCCATCACCCCCATCAGTACAACCGTTTCTTGCCGCTCCAGATGGAGACGATGATTCCCGCCACGACGGCGATCAGACCGAAACAGCCACCAATGAGCAGCCACTGTCGACCGGTGAGGTCACCTGCCGCAGGGAGCGTCGCAACCGAGATATAGCGATTGACGAACGCAGCCGTCAGATCGTCGGCCGGCTGTTGTTTGTCGGCTGCGATGTCCCGGCCATCGCGATCCTTGACCTGCACGACCTGCGTCACCTTCGCCTCGTATTGGCCGGCCGCATTCTTGGCGACGGTGACGGTGACGTGATATTCGGACTTGTCAAAACGCCAACCATGCCTGGCCGCAGGCTGTACTTCCACCACCTTGAAGGTATAGGTGTCGGCACCGTCGTTCAGCGGAGTCGAGAATGTCAGCGGATCACCTGCGGAATCGACGGTGAATGTACCCGGCTTGGAGATATTCGCTTGCAGGTTGCCGATCGAAGTCGTCTGCTTGCCGCCTTCGAGACCTTTCAGCATGGCACCGGTGTTCTGCGCCTTCTGCGTATCCGACGTGATGTCGGTCAGTTCGAAGTCGAAGGATTCCGCATAGTCGTTGCCCTGGGTCTTCTTGCTGAGCTTCACGCCGTCTTGCAGCGTAACCGTGTTGCGTTGATTCTGTACCGTGCATTCGTAGGTTTTCAGCGGCTTCTGCAGGTCGGCGGTCTTGTCGGCGAGCGCCCACAGCTCATTCTTATCGATCGTCACCGTGACGTTCGCGTCGCCGACTTGGGTGTAGCCGTCGACCGCGTCTTCGGTAAGCGTGTATTCGCCTGGCACAAGTTTGACGAAACTGTCGTTCCATTGATTGTCGGCGTTCAACGTCACTGTGAGGTCGACCGCATCGTCGTAGCCTTTGAGGTGCATCTGCACTTCCGTACCGTAGACAGGTTGCACATCGGGCCATTCCTTGGTCACTGCAACGTTGGCGACCGGTATCTGCAGTACCGGATGCCGGTAATTCGCGCAACTCGACCTGTCGTCGGTGGTGTAGCAGACTTGGGCCGTCTTGTTGGACCTGAAGCCGGCCTTGCCCGCCGAAGTGGCTCCGGTATCGGCATCGCCCGTCGCGTCATAGCCGGTCTTCGCATATGTCTGATAGGCGAAGTCGGTCGGTTCCACGTTGTATGACAGCGTATATGTCATGCCGTCCTTGAGCTCGTACGATTCGTTGAATTCGGCCCTGACGATGCCGTTGCCGTTTTCGCTGTACCACAACGCGTAATCCGTATTGAGTACCGGAGCGGTTTCGCCGGCCTTGCCACCGGTGACGTTCAGCGTAACGCCGCTCGTTACCTTGTAGAACGTCTTGCCATCGAACGTTCTCGCAGTGGATTTGTCGTAGGCGATGCCGCTCTGCTTGGCATACTCCGACAGTTCGTCGGTGATGGAGACGCCCGTATACACGTGCTTTTCGGTGATGGTCTTCTGGATATCGTTGAAGATCTGTGCCAGCTGCGTGGCGCTGGAGGCCGAATAATAGTAGTCGCCGGAGGCTCGGTCGCCCAGACTCCGATACCCGGTGGCATTCGGATAATTGCTCGAGATGCCGTGCATGAACTTATTGGCGTTGCTGGCGGACGATACATTCGCCGACGGATTCGCGCCATCGAAAATGCCGATGGAGTACACCGTGGTGCCGGCATTTTTCAGTTCCTGGGATTTTTTGATGGCGGCATTCGCAACATCGCCATCAAAACCACTCCAATGATTAGGCTCGCCATCAGTGAAGAAAATCACGTATTTCTTCGCTCCGGCACGGCCGCCGGCAAGCGCCTGTTGTGCAACCTCCATTGCAGCATCGGCATACGTTGCGCCAGCCGCCTGCAAACCATTGACGCTTGTCTTCAGCAAGCCAGCATCCGTCGTAAGCTCCTGTACAATCTGTGTGCAGTTACCCGTGTCAGATTGCCTGGAATTGCTTATTCGACAACCATCAGCGCCTGTCGCGGTCCCGATTTGGTTGGCATATTTCACTAGGGCAACTTTTACTTTATTGTTATCGTCCTCAATCGTGTCGTTGGTCTTGGCTGTCTCATCCAGAAAAGAATTCACAGCCGTCTTCAAAGCGCTAATCTTCGATGGAGAGCCTCTACCGCCAAAATCATCGTTCATGGAACCGGACACATCCAGCACCAAGGCGATGTCTATCGGGGTGGTGTCCGTGGTGGAGGTGGAGGCGTCCTTGCCGGTTACGTCAAGTTTGAGTGTGTAGGCGCCATTGCCTTGGTATTCGATGCTCTTGGTATGCTCCGGCGTCGACAATCCCGAGGAAGCGGACTTCAGCATGCCCCGGTACGACGCAATACCAAGACGTACCGTCTTATCGGCATTATCCTTAGTTTTGTCGTCTTTCGCTTCGTTCTGATTCGCCACGGTATCGGCATCATCGTCATCCGATTGAACCGACCGCTCAACGGTCGTAGGGTTCTCGGTTCCCGTTGGTTTCTGGGTTGGCGTTGCGGAGGCCGTCGCGGGTTGCGCTTCCGACGGAGCGGCAAGTTCCACAACAGGCTCGTCGGCTGATCCGGCCTTCTGCTCTTCAGATTGTTTCACGAGCTGTTCCACAGGCTGTTCCGTGGATTGCTCCGTGGGCGCGCTCTCAGCCGCAGGATTCCCTGACCCTTCGGATACATTCTCGGACGGGGTGGATTCCGCTGCCGGAGTAGCCTCGGATACATCGTTCGATGCACTGCTCGCGGAAGCCGTCGCGACCTGTTCGGCCGCCGCCGCATCGGCGTCATCAGCCAATGCCATCGTACTTGCACCGGCCATGCCACCCAGCATTGCGAAGGTAGCCGCCATGGCCATGAGCTTCTTTCCAAGATCCTTGCGATGTCGGTCGCTCAAGCCGGCAAGCAGATCCTTGATTCTCTTCATAGCATGTCCATCTCTTCGTCTCGACGCGTAAGGCCGGCTCCGTCACGTGCCTTATGAAACGGACTGTAGGGAAGAAAGCCCTGCGGCGCATACACCCTCCTAGGGGGAGCCTCCAACCACTGACATCATCGAAAATCGTTGGAATTCCAACAAGACCATACCCTCTTCGGCAACCTCTTCAAGACGTGAAAACATCCTCTTTCAAGGAGGCGCGCAAAAGCCCCATGCCGGTTGCGACGCATCGAAACCACCATGGTCGCGACATGATGATCATCCGCCGCTCAACCACGAGACGGCCAACATTCGGCATGACGCATGATCCTACGCTTCGGACGAATCAGTCTGAGCACGATGAAGCACAACACCATGCCGCCAACCAGAACGCCGACACCCACCCACAGTCCGATGCTGCGCGCATCATGCAGGTCGGTCGGGTCGGGTGCGGGCATGGGAATCGACACACGATGCCCCGAAACCAGCAGCCGCTGGGTATTGATGCCATACGGCGTGCAAGTCATCAAGGTCAGACGATCCTCCCCCGGCTCGATTGTGAGACGTGATGTGTCATTCGGATCAATCACGCCGATGCGATCCACCTGGTAGCCAAGGGTTTCACCCATCACCTCGACATACATGAAATCACCCTGCTTCATCTCGTCAAGGCGGGTGAACATCATCGCCTCGACCAGACCACGATGCCCGGTGATCACCGCATGCGTGTTCGTGCCACCGACCGGCAGGCTCGTACCATACAAATGCCCGGCACCCTTGGCGAGCGCCTGCTCCGACGTACCATGATAAATCGGCAGTTTCACGCTGATTTTAGGAATCGACACGGTTCCCATAATGCCGGAGCCGGAATCAAGCAGACCCTGATACTCCTCATCCTGACTGGAGACGGAATCCCCGTTACCGGAACTCTGCGAAACGCCCGCGGCCGACGCGAAAGGATCCACGGCCTCACCAAGAATCGGCTGCCCTTCCTTGGCAAGACGTGCGTTATAGGCGCGGGCATCGGCAAGCCGGTCCTCAGCCTGCGGGTACGGCCAGCCCGCAACCGTTTTCGCCACCGCATCGGAAGTATTCGACAGACTCCGCGCCGATCGCACCTGCATGACCACCGGAAACAAGCCTACGCATAAGGCCGATGCGATCAACAGCGCCGCAAGCGCACGCATCACCACGAACCGCACGAGCCGCATGCGACGCCGACGCACCACATCCGATACGTCAACCACCTCAGCAAACGCCACAGGCTCCCACCGGAGGGCAACGGCCCGAGACACCTCCCGCCGCACGCTGACTCTGCGAAGCATCATGCATCTCCTTCGAACGCAACAATCTTCGCATCACCACCCCTGCAATCCATGCCCCCTATTGGAGGGGTCCATGATCATTCCCGCAGGCAGGAACATATGTGCCGACGCTAGATGAACGCGCGCTCGCCGAAGATGGCGGTGCCGACGCGCACAATGGTAGAGCCTTCGGCGATGGCGAGCTCCATATCGCCGGTCATGCCCATCGACAGTTCCAGGCAGCGTTCGGTTCCCGGCGTCTTGGACGCAAGGATCAGATCGCGCGTCTTGCGCAGATGCGCGAAGCATTTGCGAATCGTGGTCTCATCGTCGACATGCGCGCCAATCGTCATCAGACCTTGCAATTCGAGGCCATCCAACGTTCCTATCTTCTGTGCGATGCGGATGGCGTGCGCCGGATCGCAACCTGACTTCGACGTCTCTCCGGACTCATTCACCTCCAGCAGCACGCCGACCGTAATGCCGCGCGCGACGGCCCTGCGCGAAATCTTCTCCGCCAAATCGACCGAATCCACCGACTCGATCGTGTTGACCACCGGTAACACTTTGCCGATCTTGTTGCTTTGCAGTTGACCGATCAGATGGAATGGAATATGCGTACCGTCCGCATCGCCGGCAACCGCGCCGCCGGCAACCACCTCGGCAGTGGCCGCCCCCAACGTAAAGCCGCGTTGCGCGCACTGCTTCAGCAATCCTTCGGCCTTTGCCGTCACTTCCTGCGGACGATTCTCTCCGATCATGCGCACCCCGGCGTCGATCGCGGTCATGATTTCGCCGACGTCACGCGTCTTCGTGGCTGCCAGCAGTTTCACCGAACCGACTTCGCGACCGGCTTGGGCTTCGGCGGTGGCGACACGGTCCAGCACACGATGCACGCCGTCCGTAATCTCCTGTACGCGCGCCGCATCGATCACCTCATTGGCAAGGTTTTTGTGGTCCATATAAGCAGTCATCTCATCGCCCCTTAACGTCGGATTCCCGATCCCTTTCCCTAGGGTATGAAGAAGCCCGTACGAGCCGGCCTGAAGTGAAGCGATAAAGCGGTCGGCAATAGTCGTACGGGCTAACATCAGACGACAGTAGAAGGGGGACTTCAAGACTCCGTCTGTAGTTTCTTTATGACTCAAAATGCCTTGATTGTTATGGCATATTCCATAATTTGAGACATTTCGAGGAAAATTTCGAGGGGTTAACCCCCCTTGGGTTTCTGATTGTCTAGTAGGCACTCAGTCCTTGTCAGCATGTTGCCGCATTGCACGAATGTTTCCACGACTCAGGATTTGATGGTTTCGAACCGTTGCTCAAGCTCCCCGACACGCTGCTTCAACGCGATCACCTGGCAGGTCAGCGACTGGATCTGCCCCATTTGCATGGTGATGAGGCGGTTACGCGCATCGGTCGGCATCACGGCCATCGCACCCGGCTGTTTGGCCTCGTTCATGATCTCATCATCATGCTTCCAACGCGCGATATTGCGTTCCACACGCTTATGGCCGACAATCATGGGGCTCAGGCCGGCCGACGTAAAAATCACGCTCGGTCGCTCACCCTGTAGATAACGACTCATGCAACTGACTTGGAAATCATGCGAATACGTGATGCGATTTTCCGTAACCGCCTCGACCGCCGGCAGCGACCGTAGGTATTCGACTTCCGTCTGACTGAATCGTCTTCTCGTCATGTTCCACCCACTTTCACATTGTCATTACCGTTGACTCCGCTTACGCGCCGCGCGACATGGATACGGCTTACGTGCTCTGGACGGTTCACCCTATCATCAGAAACTCGAAAATGACGGGGGCAAAACCACCCGTATCGCTACGCGCTAAACCTCGTGTAAGCTATATCACACAATCGATTCAACGCTTTATCATACAATTCACCCCATCTCACCCCTTATGTGAATCGCTTCCTTTCCGGAGGAGAAGGTAGAGTCCTGTATGACCAACCACTCAAGGAGGTACGATGCCAGGCCGTTTCGCTCCGACGCCGTCAGGCCGCATGCACATCGGCAACATCTACGCGATGCTGGGTGCATGGCTTTCCGCACGCAGCAGCAACGACGCAGTCTACCTGCGCATCGAAGACATCGACGAACCACGTGTCGTCCCCGGAGCGGCCGACCTCATCATGGACGACCTGCAATGGCTCGGCCTTGACTGGGACGGCGCGCCCGTATATCAATCCGCCCGACACCATCTGTATGAAGATGCCCTGCGCGCCTTGCAGCGTCTCACCATCGACGATTCGGGAGCCGTCACCGCAGACGCCACCGGAAACGCAACGCCGTTGATCTACCCCTGCTTCTGCTCACGCGCGGACATTCGCGCGGCTTCAGCACCGCAGGAAGGCGACCGTTTCATGATCTACCCCGGCACCTGCCGCAGGCTCGCCGAGACGAATCCGGACGAGGTACGCGCACGGCTTGCGCAGGGCAGGCGGCATTCCCTACGCATCGCCATGCCCGCTTCGAATTCGACGATTGCGTTTGAAGACCGTGTATTCGGCCATCAGGAATTCAATGTGACCCGCGAGATCGGCGACTCGGTCGTTCGCCGGGCCGACGGCCTGTTCTCCTACCAGCTGGTGGTCGTCGTAGACGATCTTGCCATGGGCGTCGACGACATCGTTCGTGGACGTGATCTGCTACGCTCCAACGCCCTGCAGATATGGATTCGGCAAGCCCTCACCGGCTCCACCGATTACTCCTACGCCCATCTCCCCCTCATCGACAATGCGAGTGGGCAACGACTTGCCAAGCGCGAGAAATCACTGGACATGGGCATTCTTCGCAAGCATGGCGCCACACCCGAACGAATCATCGGATACTGCGCCTGGCTGCTCGGACTCCAAGGCGATCCGCATTCCACGCATCCGCAACCCATGAGCGCCCAAGAGGCCCTGACCGAATTCAGCTGGACCAAGGTCAGAACCGACACCGCCGACCGTTCCCTTGACCCGCAGGCATTCAACACCTATTTCGGTCTCTAACGGCACGATGGTCGCTATCTGATCCACAGCTCATTATCGAGCGGATATTCGTTGGTCGTGCATCCGTCCAGATGCATGGACTGTTCCTGCATCAGCGGCGCAGACTGCCCGGCACCGGCGCACGGCGTCTCATTATCGGTATGACCAAGTCGATGCCCCACTTCATGATTGATCACCATTACGCGGTATCTCGCCATGTTCCCGCCTGCGGAAAGCCAGGCATCCGTGCCGCCATTCCAGCGATCGTCGTTGATGATCACGTTCTCGCCCACACGGCAACTGTATTCGGTGGAGCAACCCGACGAAAACGTGGTCATATATTGCGCTTCGGAAAGCACGATATTGAAGTCACAGTTTCCTTCCGCGCCCTGCACGAACGTAGCACCGGCACGCGGCCATCCGCGCTCATCGTTGAGAATACGGTAGACGGCATTGGAGAAGTCATCGAGCGAACCGACATCACCCTTCTCCGCTACGCAATAGGTGTACTGCGTGGGTTCATGGCCGTTATCCCGTGCCGTCTGCTGGGCCTTGGCGAGAATCTCGTTCCTCTGGTCATCGGTCAGCGGTGCCGATTGATGCTGCAACTCAGCCTGTACCGGATCCTCAGCATTGTCATCGTCTTGCGATTCGTTCGACCGTTCGGCAGCCGCATCGTTCTTGGAATGCTGCCGTTTCGCCGTCGTCTTGCCTGTCGTCGCCGACTGCGAGGCCTGCGCAGCCCGTTGCGCATGCGCCTTCATCCCGTGCACACTGCAGGACACCATCGCAATGACCAGAATCGCAAGCACGCAGGCCACCATCCAGCGGCGAATGCGAAACACCTGCCGCGAATCCATCGTCACGGCCGTCTTCGGATTCAGCGCACGTAGCACATACCGTATGAATCGCACCATGGCTCCCTCCCACAATATGCGAAGGTCCGCGGAAAATATCCACGGACCTCAAGCATAGCTGTACATCAGGCGAACAGCGACTTAAAGAGGAATGCGCCTACGATCGCACCGGCAATCGGAGCCACAACCGGAATCCAGGCCTCACCCCAACGGGAGGATCCCTTGTGCGGAATCGGCAGAATGGCGTGCAGCAGTCGAGGCATAAGATCGCGGGCCGGATTCAGACCAGGGCCGGTCGGGCCACCCATGGAGGTCACAAGGCCCCACACGATGAAGCCGACCACGATGGCTGCGGCGGCGTGATCTTCCTTGCCCCACGGCATTTCGAGGCAGCACAGTGCGCCAAGCACCAGCATGAGGGTGCCGAAGAACTCGTTGACGAAGTAGTTGACGCGGTCGTTGTGAGCATCGGTGGTGCAGAAGGTGCCGAGAATGGCGTTGGCATCTTCAGTATCCTTGTAATGCGGCCAGTAGGTGATGTACACGATGAGCTGACCGACAACGGCACCCAGCAGCTGGGCGATGATGTACGGCAGCACCTGGCCCCACGGGAACATGCCGTTGATGGCCTGGGCGAGGGTCATGGCCGGGTTGATGTGCGCACCGGAAACGCCGCCGAACATCAGCACCGGGAACATGACGCCGAAACCGTAGCCCATCGCGATGTTCAGCCAGCCGGCATGATAGCCCTTGGTGTTCTTCAGCTCCGCATTGGCGACAGCGCCGTTGCCGAAGACCATCAGTACGGCGGTACCGACGAATTCAGCGGCGAGTTTGATAAAGAGTGAGTATTCCACTTCGTCTTCCTCTTATTGCTTCTTCTCGTATTGACACAAGATTAAATTGCGATTCCGCTCTAAGCGGACAACAGGGCAAGATACTACTCCCACCCATGTCTTTTCGATCCGGAGACCACTGATATATATGAGACGGCATAGATAAGGAGCGGCCTGCAAGAAGAGCGGTCACGAATTGAACGAAGAATTATAGGAATACCGCTTTCGATACGACGGGCCGTATGATACCCCTAAACATCCCTGTATAAAGAACCTCTTGCACCGCTCCGACGCCGGGGAGGAGTTTCGCCGACGACCCAATCGGTTTGTATGGGCCGATGACCGAACGTAGTCGGCATACAATCAGTCTTTCACTGCTTTTCCTCACACGGAAATTCTTGACAGATAGAAGGAATCTGTCAGGAATTTCATCCGGTACCTGACGCAACCTTTCAGCTCGCGTTCACAAAACAGGGGCTCGGGGGAGAAATTGTACACATATGTACCCTGAGAAAGGCGAGAGATGCGAGATTATCTCGTTGGTTTAGGAAAAATCCGATTCAACGGCTTCCCGCACCGCTCGCGATTGAATCAAGAGAGGGTACCATGAGAACAACCAACAATCGAATACACATCCCATCCGCTCTATCGGCTTTGATTGCAACAGTGGCGATTATGGTCGTGAGCGTATTCCCCTCGGCTCTGGCATATGCGGATGGCGGCTCCGCCCCGACCGTGCCGGTACAGGTGTCGAAGGTCGACGCCGACGGCACCGCGCTCAAGGGCGCGCAACTGCGCATCTCCCATAAGGACGCCAATGGCGCGGACGTTATCGACGCCGAATGGACCTCAGACGGCACCGTGCACACCGCCGACCTGCCCGCAGGCGACTACACGCTCACGGAGACCACGGCCCCTGAAGGATACGACAAGGCGGCCGACCAGACGTTCACTGTCAAGGCTCCCGAAAATCCCGCCCCGACGGACTATTCCTTCACTACACAAAGCTCGTTGACTTCGGGCGCGCTCGTGTCGAAGGACGCCTCCAAGACGGTCTCCCCCGTGTACTGCTTCAACCTGCGGAAGTCCAGCCCGACGAGCGGACTGGACTACACGAGGGTCGAAGGCTCAGCCACCGCGTTCAGCCAGCTCGCCCAGCGCGCACGCCCCGGCACCGATCTGTATCAGGACGTGCTGCGCGTGCTGTACAACGGCTATCCGAACAACAAAGCAGGTATCCAACAGAAGTACAATCTGAGCGACCTGGAGTTCGCGGAGGCGACTCAGTATGCGATCTGGTACTACACCGACTCCCGTCCGGTCGTGCCGCATCCCTATTCCGACGCCGTTCAGGCCTTGGTTGACAGCACGGCGAACATTCCTTCGGGACAGACCCTGGACATCTACAAGACATCCAACGATCAATATCAGAATCTGCTGGCTACCGAATTCCATCAGGCCACCCCGCCGGTCAGCTTGATCATGGTCGGCCAGAAGACCCAGGCCCCGACGCCGACGCCGTCTCAGCCGACGACTCCGACTCAGCCGAGCACTCCGAGCACGCCGAGCACGCCGTCTCAGCCGAGCACACCTGCGCAGAACGCTCCGGTGAAGCCTCTGGAGAAGACGCCGCAGAAGCCGTCCAAGGTGACCACCACCCAACCACAGGTCAAGAACCTGTCGAATACCGGCAGCAACGTCACCATCCTCGCGATCGTGGCCGTAATCGCCCTTGTGGCAGGCGGAGTCCTTGTTCTCGTGCGTCGTCGCATGAACTGAACACCATACGTTCCTCATCCGTTGTGGGGGTGTGTCCGCGTACGCAGGCACACCCCCACACTGTTTCAACCGTCCGGAATCCAGTCAGGCGGTCATGGGCGTCGCAAATCACCGTCCCCAAAAATGAGGACGAAAGCCAACGACGACCCATTATCCGGCGATATGCCCGGCATCGGCACCTCGCATACAGTGACGGAACGGAATTTCGTCTGCGAGGTCAGGATGCATGCATCAGAGGGGGCGATCCGATGAATCGCTCATCGTTCCACATACAATTAAACATAAGAAGATCACAGCAGATCCCGTTCTCTCGCATTATGCAAAACGGTGAAAGGCGGTAGTCATGGATACCATTCATCAGATATTATCTTGGGCCGGTATGACGGGAATCATCCTAGCGGTGGTGATTTCGGCATACTTGGCGTTCGTCCGCCATGAACATACATCGGATATCTCGGTCAGGCTCAACGGCATACTGATGGCGCTTTCCACGGTCCTGTTCGTCGCTGGCCGGCTTCATGGCACATCGCAGTCCGCCACGGTGCTGTGGTGGATCGCAATCGCATTGGTTGCCGTCTCGATCGTGTTGCTCGTCATCGCTGCTTGCCGTCCCTCGGGCAACGGGTCGACGACGACGCTCATTCGGATCTTATTCGTCCTGTACATCGTGGCGATGGCCGTCCTGCTGTTCAGCCTGCTCTGAGGGAAAAGCGACACCGCCAATCATCACTGTCCGGGCGAAGGATGGGCCATATAATCCCGTCAGGCACATGGCCCGCGCACGGTCCAAGTACGGCGCATGCAAGAGCCTGGAGCATCGGCAGCGGGGCTTTCCTGTAGGCCATCACGTAACCAGTCCGTCGAAATGGACACCCGCATGTCCGGATTACGCCAGGACAACAGGCATGCATGCACCAGTTCATGAATGGTCATGCATGCCCTTTGATGGAGACCCTCACGATCAGACCGACCACGGCGCATACCGCAAGGCACGCGAGTAGCAGCATCAGGGCGGATCGCGGGCTGCCCAATCCGAATTGCATCATGATCCCGTTCGTCGAGGGTCTTGTTTCGAAGTAGACAGCCCCCCAGAGTGCGTCCGTATGCTGCTGTCTGCCTGGCGTGGAGAGCATCGCCCAGACGAGCCCTCCCACCAGCATCATGAGCCAGAGGACGGTGCCCGCGCAGATCGTCATGAGGATATGTTTAGCGATGCTCATATCGCATGCTCCTTTGATGGGTTTGTATGCCGAGGATGGAGTAAAGGATCATCGCCGCCAGTATCGCGACGAGCACGACGGCAAGGATCGGCCCACGCAGATCGAGCAGACCTATGGCGAACAGCAGGAGGGTTCCGGCAAGCGCGAAGGATCCGAGCCCCACGATGGCGGTGAGTGGATTGTGTTTCGTCATCGGGAAGACGATTCCCAGCATCGTGCAGACGATGGAGCCCGCGACGATGCCGGCAAGCGAGTAGAGGCAGCCAAGCGGGGTCGGTCCACCCCATGGCAGGGTGAGCAGGCTTATGGCCAGCCATATCGGAACGTATACGGCCAATTGCGAGCAGATCATGCACAGATACGTGTATGCGGCCGATCCGCGATGCAGGTTCCATATCGCCACAATGCCGTTGGCGAACTGGGACAGACCCGTGAACGTGACGATGCATGCGGGCAGTGTGGCGAATCCGGTATCACCCCACACGCATAGCACGATGGCCAGGGCGGCGGCAAGGATGCTTTCTAGGAACGTGTCCTTGGACCGAAGCACGTACGCGGCGAACATGGTGATATCACCCCGTCCGGCCGCGGGGCAGTGGATGGGCAGATAGTCCGCCTGCTCGCGGTATCGGGGCGGTGAGACCGCCACGTCCGCAAGCGTGACGGCCAGGAGCAATGCCGATGCGCCGATTCCCGTGGGCAGTCCGCCGATCCGGACGGCTAGGTCACCGACCACCGTGGCCCATAGGATGGCATCATCCCCACCCAGCCAGCGTTCCTGGATGTCCATCACCAAAGGCAGCACGAGCATCGCATAGCCGACCAGCATGGCCACCAAGCCGCAGATCGCCGTCACCGACGCGAACTGCGGCAGTCCGAGCATGCGCATCGCACGACCGATCAGATCCCATGCCAGGCTCAGCATGGCGTACAGCAGCAGGGCCGGTAGCAGGAGATGCAAACAGGCCAGGCCGATCGCATCGACCCCGGTTGACAATAGCAGTGAGACGGATATGGATAACACCGACACCGTCACGGCGGCCAGCACCACACCCATCTCGCTCGCCTTGATCGTCAGCCCACGCAATATGCCCGTGACGGGCAGACCGCTGACGATCCTGAGCGCGCCGTCGGCTTTGGAGAACAGCATCTTCACCAAGAGGAACACGCCGATGACCCATGGGATCGTGGAAACCCATGACAGGTCGAGCATCATCGACCATTTGTCCCGATCGGCGCCCAACGGTCGGAGGAAGAAATACGCCACGACGCAACTGAACACCATCCAGGCGGCGGCCAAAGCCGTCAGCGACCAACGGACCATCCCGCTGCGCAACGCCCCGTACTGGATCAGCGTACGCCGGAAGAACCTCATCAGCAGCGTGAACACGACCATGAACCGGATGATTCCGGCACGGGCCTTTCCCATCATGGTTCGGCCTCCAATGTCCTGACACGGTACCATTCGGCGATTCCGCCGTACCCGTCGATTATCGACCGTGTGGGCAGGGGCGCGCTCATACGCCCGTTGCGCAACAGCACGATCTGGTCCGTGGTCCGTTCGAGCAATGCGAAATCGTGGCTGCATATCAGCATCGACAGACCCCTCCCACGCATGCGAAGGAATTGTTCGACGCACAGGTACCAGGCGTCTATGTCGATGCCGTTGAGCGTCTCGTCCACGATGGTCAACGGACAGTGCAATAGGAACGCGCAGCACAGCTGGGTCTTCTTCCTCATGCCATGCGAATATGAGTCGATGAGCCTGTCCTGCACGCCCTCCATGCCGAACAGGGCGAACATGCGGCCCACCTCGGAGCGATCCGCACGCACGCCGTACAGCCGTGCGAGGGTGGACACATACTCCCATCCGGTCAGGAACGCTGGCACATCATCGTTGCCTCCCACATGCATGATGCCGGTTTTGGCCTCTGCGGAGGTATGCTTCCGGCCGAGCATGGTGATGCTCCCCTCCCGCAGGTCGAGCACGTCGCATACCAGATTGATCAGGGTCGTTTTCCCGGAGCCGTTGGGACCGATCATTCCCACGATTCTCGCCTGCGGGACGTGCAGGGACACGGATCGCAACACCTCGCCGCGACGCCCGTAGCCGAATGAAACGTCACGTATGTCCAGCATGATTCCCTCCTATGCATGCGTCCCTACCCGCTTCGAATCTGCGGATAGGGACGTTTTGGCAAACCGTCAGGTCCTGCATTCGACGGCAACTTCGATTCCCCAATTCACCCAATACCAATCGAGCATCAGTCTCACCTCCTTCGGCCGGCTCGTCATGGTGAGAGTATGCGCCCGGAGCATGCCCGCGCAAACGGGTGTCATATGAAATCAGACGAGGCGCATCGGTCTCTTGTCTCACGGCGTACACCGGGTCCCGCTGCTATCATCGGTTGGATACGATCGGGAGGCATGTTCGAGGCAATGGGCATACGCATGAAGACCCTTGGCGTCGTAGACAACGACAGGTTCGCCCTGTGCGCCCTGAAAGCGTACCTGGATCAGACGCTCGACGGCATCACGCTGGCGTGGATGACGGAACACGCGAACACGGCGATCGCACGATGCGTGACGGGCGAACGGCCCGACGTGCTGCTGGTCGACATGTCCATGGGCGATATCGATGGCGTCTCCGTCATACGGACGATACGCGAAAGGGACCGTCATACGAGCCTGGTGGCCATGACCTCGTTCCCCCTTGACGAGTATGCGGCCGACGCCGCCACGGCCGGAGCCCAAGCGATCGTAAGCAAGAACGATCTCCAGGGCCTGCAGGACACGATCAGGCTCGCCGCCACGGGAGGCACGGGATCTTTCGAGGGGCTTCGTTTCCCGACCGCCGCCCAGGCATTCGCACGGATCCTCCGGGAGCCGAAAACGGGAATCGCCCGTCTTAGCGGCAGGGAGATCGAAATCATCGAACTATGCCGGCAGGGCAACACGTCCACACTCATCGCCGAACGGACCGGGCTCACCGTGGCGAGCGTCAACACCTACCTGCAGCGTGCCTGCGAGAAGCTCGGGGCCAAGAACCGTGTCCAGCTGGTGTCGATGTGGCTCGAACTGAGCAGGCCGAGGCACTGACCATGACGGGGCGGGACATGGACGGCGGCATGGATGTGCCCGGCAGGAGATTCATGCTGACGGCCTGCTGCTGCGCCATGCTCGCAGACCTGTACTTCACGGCCGTCGGCGGGAATCTGGCGGATGGCCGGTCATGGATCCCGCTCATCCCATACGTCCTGCTGTGCGGCGCATTGCCCTTCAGACCAAAAACGGCGGGCCTGCTGCTCATCACCTACTGGTGGATACTCGTCTGGTTACCGACCGGTTCGGCCTCCGACCTGCTGTTCAGCTCCTGCCTGGTCTGGGGTGTGCTCTCTTTTCTGCTGTCCCCGTGGATGACGCTGCTGGCGCAGTCCTGCAACGTGCTGCTCCTATCCCTGACGGTCCTGCGGGATACAAGCGAGCCACGTGCGGTCATCGCGGTGCTCGTCATGCAGATCGCAGCCACGGTCGCGGGATACGCGCTCAGAAGGCACCGGCTTGACGATACCGCGCGCGAACAGCGACTCCGCCTGCGGACCACCCAGGAGCGCATCGCGATATTGGAACGCAACATGCGTCTCGCCAGACGTTTGCACGATGACCTGACCAATAACCTCGCATCGATCGGCATGCTTTGCGAGGCACACCTCCTGTCGTGCAGCGACCCCGACGAGCGCCTGCTACTGACATCCATCCGGGACAAGACCCGTGAATCGGTCTCCTGCGCGCACGAGGTCATCGACATACTCCGGGGGCAAACCGGACCGGATCCCGCCTCCCGTACGAGACCGGGCGGGTGGGGGCAGACAATCCGCGGCTTGGTCGAGGCCAGGCAGGCCGAACTGCGCAGGCATGGCTTCGAGGGTTCCGCCAGCGTCACCATCGATCCGGATGCCGTGCTCCCAATGGCGGTGGCGGACGAGATCGTCTCGCTGCTCGCCGAGGTGTATTCCAACATCCGGGCCCATGCCTCGCCGACCGACGGGGGATTCTCCCTTGAGCTCGCCGTCAGCGATGACGGAATCCGTCTGGTGCAGATGAACATGTGCCGTCCCGACGATCGTACGGTATCAGGACGTGGCCTGCAGCTCCACCGTCATATCATCGCCACCCTTGGCGGCACGCTGTCGACCAGCCTGGAGGACGACGTATGGACGTTGAAGGCACACATCCCAAAGCATTCCCCGCAAGCGTGAACACCAAGATCAAGCCAAGACCAATGGAAAACAAAGAAACCCTTGGAACCTAACGATTCCAAGGGTTTTGCTGTGCCCCCTCAGGGATTCGAACCCTGGACACGCTGATTAAGAGTCAGCTGCTCTAACCAACTGAGCTAAAGGGGCGTTGGTCTGGCGAGGTTTTGTTCTCGCTGAGCACGAGAAGTAAATATACTCAGATTCGAATCAAATGCAACTCACGGCGTGTCGCGGACATAAAACCGCGGAATTCCAGTGATCATCGGCAATTTCGCCATGATGGATAATCTCGCAAGTTTCATGGATGAAACCGCCTCTACCGGTCCCCCGACTTCATCAATTACAATTTCTCCACAAATTAGGTGTTGACCCTAATGAGAATCCCCCTACGCCACAACGGTGCAGGGGGATTCTTGATGCTTAAGCTCAGACGTGCAGTCTGAAGTCATTCACCGCGGTCGGACACTCGTCCGGATCGCAGCGAATGGGACCGAAATCACTCAGCGACGACCTTCACGAAGAAGGAAGCGGTGATTTCCGGATGCAGAGCGACGGTCGCCGGGAAGTCACCGGTGGTCTTGATCGGCTCAACGGTGATGTTCTTCGGGTTGACCTCGACCTTGGAAGACAGCGCAATGGCGATCTTCTCGGCGGAGATGCCACCGAACAGCTTGCCGGATTCGGAGACCTTGGCAGCGATTTCGACGGTGGTACCCTCGATCAGTTCCTTGGCGGCAACGGCCTCTTCACGGGTGGCGACGGCCTTAGCCAGACGAGCGCGCTTCATGGCCTCGATCTGAGCGGCGGCACCCTTGGTCCAGGCGAAGCCCAGGCCCTGCGGGAGCAGGTAGTTACGAGCGTAACCAGCCTTGACGGTCACGACATCGCCCGGATGACCCAGGTTAGCGACGGACTTGGTAAGAATAACCTTAGTTTCAGCCATTGTTCAAACCTCTCTAAGATCAGCGGCCGGAAGTGGCGTACGGTAGCAGAGCCATCTCGCGGGCGTTCTTAATCGCCTTCGAGATCTTGCGCTGTTCCTGCACGGTCACACCGGTGATACGACGGGAGCGGATCTTACCGCGATCGGAAATGAACTTGCGCAGCAGGGCGACGTCCTTGTAATCGATCTCGGTGATCTTGGCAGCCTTCAGTGGATTCGGCTTCTTCTTAAACGGCTTGACCGGCGGCTGCGGCCTCTTGCGTGACATCTTGATGTTCTCCTTACAATCTGGGATTGCTTTTCAGCTTAGAATTCCGGCTCGCCGTCATTGCCTCCGAATTCGGAGGAGCTGGCACCGAAAGATCCGAAGGACGCGGCGGAGGAATCCGCGTTGCCCCACGGGTCGGAAGCCGGTGCTGCGGCAGGTGCGGCGTTGGCGGGAACGGAGGCCCCACCCTGATAGCCTGCGCCACCGGAATATCCGGCACCGCCCTGGTAGCCGCCGGCGTTGCCGCCGAAGCCACCATTGTTGTTCGCATAGCCTCCGTTGTTACCGGTGAAGCCATTGCCGCCACGATTGCCGGCATAGCCACTGGCACTGGAGGTACGCGTAACCTGGGCGGTTGCGTAACGCAGGGACGGGCCGATTTCATCGACCTGCATCTCAACGACGGTACGCTGGGAACCATCCTGCGCTTGGTAGGAACGCTGCTGCAGACGACCCTGTGCGATTACGCGCATGCCCTTCGACAGGCTCTGCGCACAATGCTCGGCCATGTCGCGCCACGCGGAGCAGCGCATGAACAGGGCCTGACCGTCTTCGAACTGGTTCGAATTACGGTTCCAGGTGCGCGGAGTGGAGGCAATCGTGAAGCTGGCCACGGATGCGCCGTTGCCAGTGGTACGGATTTCAGGATCAGCCGTGAGGTTACCCACCACGGTGATAATCGTTTCGCCTGCCATGACGTTACCTACTTACTTATGCAGCTTGAAAAGCTTGAAATTACTTACTTGCGAAGAATCTTCGTGCGGATGACGGATTCGTTCAGGTTCAGCAGACGATCGAGTTCGTCGCTGGTGGCCGGCTCGGCGGAGTAGTTGACCACGACGTAGTTGCCTTCGGTCTTGTCGGCGATTTCGTAGGCAAGCTTACGACGGCCCCAGATGTCGATGTTCTCGACGGCACCGCCTTCCTTGGTGACGAGTTCCAGATACTGCTCGGTCAGCTTCTTCAGACCACGCTCATCCAGCTCAGGATCGGCAATGAACATCAGTTCGTACTTATGCGCAGACATCACCCACCTCCTTCGGACTATCGGCCATGGACTTTCCATGGCAGGAGTGTGTATGCGTACTGCCTTCACGCATCTATATATAAGGTATAAAGATACAATTCAGACAACCTGTTCAGCATATCCCGACACCCAGACGAGTTCTTTCCGTTCACTCTCTCGGCGAAGGGGCCCGCACCCAAGTCCGCCGTCAATCAAAAAGCCCCGCCGCATGGGCGAGGCTCCATCATACGAATCGCACGTTCACGAATCACGCGGATCACGCATAGATATTGCGCGGGCGCATATCATCAGGCAATCCATTGAGCAACGTGGAGACCGAACCGGATTCGAACACGGAACGGATGCCGGCGGCCAGCAATGGCGCGGCAGACAGTACGGTCATGTTCGGCAGACGCTTCTCTTCCGGAACCGGCACGGTGTCCGTAAGCACGATTTCCCTGGCACCGCAATCGCGCAGGCGTTCCACGGCCGGGCCGGAAAGCAGGCCGTGCGTGGCGACCAAGGTCACCGACTTCGCGCCGGCTTCGTGCAGAGTGCGCACGGCCTCGCAGATGGTGCCGGCGGTGTCGATGATGTCATCGACGACCACGCATTCGCGCCCTTCGACCTCTCCGATGATGCCGTGCGCCACCGCGTGATTAGGACGCGTGGTGTCGCGGGTCTTGTGGATGAATGCGAGCGGCAGACCGCCGAGTTTGGCGGCCCACTGTTCGGAAACCTTGATGCGGCCGGCGTCCGGGGACACGATGGTGGTGTTTTCCAATGGCATGTTGTTACGCACGTAGTCGAGCAGCACCGGCATGGCGGTGAGATGGTCGACCGGACCGTCGAAGAAACCCTGTTCCTGGGCGGCATGCAGGTCGACCGTCATGATGCGGTCAGCGCCGGCGGCCTGGAACAGGTCAAAGATAAGCCGTGCGGTGATGGGTTCGCGCCCCTGGTGCTTCTTGTCCTGACGAGAGTAACCGAGGAACGGCGCGACCACGGTGATGGAACGGGCGGAAGCGCGCTTCAGCGCATCGACCATGATGAGCTGTTCCATAATCCACTTGTTGATCGGCACGGTGTGTGCCTGCATCACGAACACGTCGGCGCCGCGCACCGGCTCGGTGTAGCGCACGTACATCTCTCCGTTGGCGAAATCGTATGAGGTGGTCTCGAGCACGTGGGTGCCAAGGTACTTCGCGGTTTCCTCGGCTTGTTCGGGGTACGCACGACCCGTCACCAACGCCAGTTTTTTATCCGGGGTGCCTTCGAGAATCGCCGACATGCTTCGCCTTCCAATATACGGGTGCGTGAAATTAAGCCAAACTCAAATATAACAATGCGGGTGCCCACGCCGCGCGGAAACGATTCGGCCCGTCACGCGGTCTTCAAAGATACGGATGCCGTGAGGGTGAATCATTTGCGATCGTCACCCGGCTCAAGAAGAGAAGATGCCTCACCGCAAGAACGTCATATCGTCTCAGGAAGATACGGGTCGGATGTGCACTCAGGTTGCGCACAGTCACACAAGAAATTCCTGATACTGCGATGACGGCCATCCTTCCGTCCGGATTGGACCGCGCACGATCGGATAAAAAAGACCTTTTCGAAGATAGTGCGTTCAGATTCTGTACCGTATGGGCTCAATTTACGTCTCAGACGACCTATCCATACCCCCTTACCTCACAATTGCCTTCAGTATGCGGCCTCATGGAGTCATTGAGGGGAACATGAAAAGCACGATTTGCCAAAACAGCCGTCTTGACAAATCGTGCTTGCACATCCAATTTCACCGAACCGCACCGCCGCTATGCCGGCCGTCTCGGACTCTACTCGGCGAATGCCTCGCGAATCTGCGCGGCATTGCCATAAGAAGCCTGCGCACCGTAACCCGTGGCCGCATAGGCGGACACGTACGCGGCAAGTTGCGCGGACTCGGACAGTGACATGCCGGAGGCGAGACCGGCCAGCACGGTACCCATGAAGGAATCGCCGCAACCGGTGGTGTCGACGGCCTTCACGCGAACCGGTGCAATGCGCTGAATCGGCTCTTCCGCAGTAGCGTCGAGCACCACGGAACCGTCGCCTCCCAATGTCACGATCGCCTGATCAAAACCGAACGACCGCATTTCGTCCAGAACATGGCCCCAGTCGAAAGCGTCCCAGTCATCATCCTCAGGCTCGTCAATGCCGAGCAACTGCGCCATCTCATGCTCATTGACGAGCAGGATGTCGGAGGCTGCCACCAGTTCCGCAGGCAGCGACGGCGTGAACGGCGAATCGTTGAGCAGCACCTTCACACCCGCCTCATGGCAGATGCGCGCGGCGGCGGTCACCGTCTCGATCGGACTTTCGAGGCACAAGCCGAGCACGGAAGAACGCACCAGCGCCTCGCGTACGGATTCCACATAATCCACGGTCACCTGTGCGTTGGAGCCCGGAGAATACACGATGGTGTTCTCGCCGGCCGCGTCCACGGTGATTACGGTGGTTCCGCTCGGACCGAGCACGCGGCGCACATGCGTGGTGTTCACACCGGCCTCGGCCAGAGCGCCGAGTAGGAATTCGGCATTGCTGTCGGAGCCAACCGCGCCGAACATCTGCACGGTGGCGCCGATTCGCGCGGCCGCAGCGGCCTGATTGCCTGATTTACCGCCCGGCAGCAGCTGCAACGGGCCACCGGTGATGGTCTCCCCCGGCCCTGGCAGTCGTTGCGCGGTAACGGTGTAGTCCGCGTTCATGGAGCCGATCACCGACACCGTGCCGTGAATTCGATCCAATGCAGAGAGCACTTCGATCGCGCCCATCCTTGTCTCCTTAAGATGTTGTGTTCCGATGATTGTCAATTATCGAAGATTCAGATTACCGGCGGGCGGTTCATCCATCCGTACCGCCCACCGTCCGTGAAACATTCCGTGAAACTTACCGTTCGGACTGTTCGGCCTATTCGGCCTATTCGGCTTTTCCGGCCTGTTCGGTTTCCAGCGCATGATTGCCTTCGTAGATCTTCTTCCTGAACACGAAGAACACGATCAGGCCCAGCAACGCGGTGACGGAGCCGATAAGCAGCAGATTGGAGAAGCCTGCGGCATCGCCGGTGGTGCCGACGATGGAGGAGCCGGCCATCGCGTTGGAGCCGAGCAGGCTGCCGATGATGGCGATGCCGATGGACGGCGAGACGTTCATGGCCAGATCGTTCATGCCCACGCCACGGCCGGACTCATCCTTTTCGATGGTGCCCAGCACGGTGGAGACGACCGGCGAGTACATCAGACCACAGCCGGCGTAGAACACGCAGGCGAACAGGGTGAGCACCAGGAAGCCGGAATTCACGCAGAACGCGGCACCCGTCCATCCGACGAACATCAGCGTACCGGCGGTCACGAGCCCCGCCCTGATGCCGATCTTACCGACGATGAGTCCGGAGCAAGTGCCCACGACGGCGGCGACCACGTACGCCCACACGATGTATAGCGACACCTGCGTGGTGGTCATACCGTACAGCTTGGTGCCGATGGCGTTGAAGATGGGCGACAGTGCGTAGTTCACGAAGTAGAACACGAGGATCAGGCTGATCGCACGTAGCCAGCGGGTGTTCTTGAAGAACGCCGGGGTGATGAACGGGTTGGAGGCCTTGTTGATGTACACGCCGAACGCCGCATACAACAGTACGGACACCACGAGCATCCACCATGCCATGTACGAGAAGAACAGGGTCAGGAACGCGGTTGCGAAGCCGAAGATCACGAAGCCGAGCGCGTCGACCTTCTGGCCGTTGCCGCTCTTGGCCGGCAGGGTCTTGAGCAGGATCGGCAGGAACAGAATGGTCACCGCCGGAATCAGGAACAGATACTGCCATGCGATGGAGCTCAACATACCCGCCGCAAACACGCCGATGGATGCGGACAGCTGATATGCGGCGGTGAACAGGCCGAAGAAAATCACCTTCAGATCATTGCGCAGATATTTGGTCGCGACCACCAGGAAGGCGGAGCCCGCCACCTGTTCGCCGGCGGTCTGCAGCACTCGTGCGATGATGACGGTCCACAGATTGGCGGCAAAGAAGAAGTTGGCGATGAAGCCGAACAGCGAGCCCACGAACAGGGTGATAAGACCGACCGTCACGAGGCGACGCAGGGAGACGAAGTCACCCAGAGAACCGTAGATGAAGCACACGATGCCAAGTACGATGCTCGGGAACGCGGTGATCAGGGAGGCTTGGTTCGGCGCACCCACATCGGCGCCGACCTGCTGGAACACAAGGTTGAAGCCCTGCAGGCACAGGGTGCCGAGTACGAAGGTGATGAGCAGCGGAATCAGGGCACGGATGGCCATCTTGTTGCTGGTGACCGGATCGTCGAACGGATCGGCGGATACGTTTGCATTGTTATGAGTCATATGATCGACTACTTTCAAATTTCACATTCAATAGGGAAGCGGAACGCGCAATCTAGGGCGCGCAACCTTATTTCGCGCCCTTGGCAAGCCCGGAAATACGCGTCATGAACTCGTTCAGGAACCTCGGCACATCCACGCCCATGGCCACCTTCATGGTCTTGTTCGCATCGTTGAGTCTGGTTTCGTCGCCGATGGTGCGGCCACGGGTCGGGCCGTCCACATCGACCTTCATGTTGATGTCGAGCATGGTCACGAGCGTCGGATCGACCGCCACGCCCACGGCGAGCGGATCATGCAGGCCGCAACCGCCAAGATGCGGTGCGGTGGTCTCGTAGGCCTTGATGTAGTAGTCGGTCATGTCGGCCAGGAACGTACCGGCCTTGGTGCCGAGCTCACGCCACTGCTGGGTTTCCTTGTAGGTGAGCAGGGTTTGCAGGGTCACGTCGAGGCCGATCATGGTCACGGGTGCGCCGGAGCGGAACAGACGGTCGGCTGCGTCTGGATCCTGTGAAATATTGGCTTCGGTCCACGCGTTCACGTTGCCTGGAACGGTCAGAGCACCGCCCATAAGTACGATTTCGCCGATTTCACCCTTGATTTCCGGCGCCTTGTCGAGTGCGGCCGCGATGTTGGTCATCGGACCGGTCGGTACGTAGACGAGGTCCTTGCCGTACGTTTTGACGGCGTCGATGATGAAGTCGACTGCGGATTCGGTTTCGACGGAGCGGTTGGAGTCGGGAATGGTCACGTCGCCGATGCCGTTTTCGCCGTGGATGAACGCAGAGATCGGCAGTACGTCGAAATGGTCGGTGGTGCTGGAGTGCGGCAGTCCTTGGTAGACCTTGACTTCCGGATGTCCGAGCAGGTCGGTTACGGCCAGAGCGTTGCGAACGCCCTGTTCGACGAGCACGTTGCCGTAGGTGCCGGTGATGCCGATGAGTTCGATCTCCGGGCTTCCCAAGGCGTAGGAGATGGCCAGAGCGTCGTCAACACCGGTATCCAAATCCAGAATCAGTTTTTTCATGGTTATGCCTTTCCTCATTGACGGACTGACGACGGTCCGCCACCACACGTCCCATTGTCGTCAGCTTTGTTGCATAAAAAGCAGCGAGTACATTCTCGATTTGCTGTTGGATTCATGATAAAGCGTTTTATCAAGAGAGTCAAAACACTCACATATCTGCGTGTCGCTGTTTGTCCCACCGCTGGAACCAGCCTCATCCGTCACGACTTCGGCGTCGACGCCTACAGGATGGCGCAATCCGCCGGAAGGAAGGAGCTATGCGTCTAGGCGCAGGCGGCCTGAACCAGTTTCGGAGTGAGCAGCTGGACTCGCGGATGGCGCAGCCAAGGGCGTTCGCCTCCGTCTTCAGCACTCACGGAGTCGGAATCATTCCCGTCTTTTGCGCCGATGCGGCCAATCGCGGCGTCGATGCGGACGGAGAGCATCCGCCAACAGGCTTCCGCCAGATCGGTGACGCTTTGCTCGACGGTGGTCATGTGCAGGCCAAGGCCGAATCTCTTGAGGATATTGTCGTAGCCGATCACCTGCATGTCCTGCGTCACCTGCAGTCCACGCTCGGCAAGGCGCTGGCGGAATCCCAAGGCCATCACATCGTTGCAGCAGAACACTGCCGTGGCACCGCCGTCGATAATTCGATCGGCAGCATGATATCCGCTGTCGAAACGGTAGTCACCCGCAACGCACAGTGCGGGATCGAAACGCTCCCCCGTCTGTTCGATGGCATCCACGAAACCACGTTTGCGGTCAAGCGCACTCGATTCCGCGACATCGCCCGTCACGATGCCGATATGACGGTGCCCGCCTTCCAACAGGTACCGTGCGGCGAGACGGCCGCCCACATAGTTGTCGAATCCGACGGCATCGCACCAGCCGTTCTGTACGAGGCGGTCGATGAGCACCACCGGACAGGCCACCTGCTCCACGTCGGCTCGCAACTCGTCTTCGGCGGCGCAGGACTCGCGCGCGGGAATCAGCATCATGCCATCGACACCTCGGGAGGCGAGCCGGACCATCAGATCATGTTCGGTGGCACGCGAATCGTCGGAATTGGCCACAATCAACGAATAGCCTTGTGCGGCGCACTCATCTTCCACGCATTTCGACAGTGCGGCGAAAAACAGGTTTTCGATGTCGGGCACAATCAGCGCCACGAGTTTCGACTGTTTGGTCACCAGGCTGCGCGCGCTCTGGTTAGGCACGTAATGCAGTTCTTTGGCCGCCTTGGCGATAAGCTCGCGCTTCTCCTTCGACACGCGTGCCGGACGTCCGTTAAGCACCAGCGACACGGTGGTCACCGACACTCCCGCCGTCCGCGCCACGTCTTTCAGCGTTGCACGCCGTGCCATACAGCCCCCTTAGAACATCGTTCCTTCTAGCATAAAATCATCATGGACCGCAACGCGCTGTGCCGATATTCACTTGCGCACCGTGCGTCGGCATGGCACCGTGCCGATCGGACACGGCGGCCCGTAGCGCCACCCGAACCATGCAAACCTCTTCGCGAAGTCACATGCCGCAACTATTCCTCTCACAGAGGAAAAACACGAAGTCATTTTCTCAGTAAGCGATTTTCTCATGGATTTTTTGTATGCTCATCAAGTCTCGTTGGAATTCACAAGCAACAAGATAGAGGGAAAGAAACTGTGAAGATCGAAAAAAGCAATGCTAAATCAAGGCGCGTGATTGCCGCAATCGCCATAGTGGCGGTTATCGCGATCATATTAACCGTCGCCGTGACCATCATCATCGGCAATCAGCGAGAACTGACGCAAGCCGCCAGCGACACCTGCAAGTTGAACGCGAAGACGCTGACCGTGCATCAAGACAGCTTCAAAGAGGCGCAGTCCGAAGCCGAACAAGCCGCAAAACTGACGGTCGACGATGTTGCGAACGGTTCCACATTGGAAACGCTCAAGGATGCGATGAAGCTTGCTGACGCCGTCGACGATGCGCCGACCTGCCCAGCCAAGGGCAATGCGGATGACTTCACCAAGGCCACCAACGACATCAAAGACTACGCCGACAACCTGCGCAATATCACCAATGAGCTTGATTCCGCGGTCAAGGCCGTTCTCGCCTCACAGGAAATGAAGCTCGATTCCGCCAAATAGCCGAATCCGCCATCGACGGCCTCTTCCGACCGCGGTTCGCCCTATGGAAACCGAACGGCCCGGAAGATGGCCCGATAGGTTGTGTCAATCGTTGGCGGCACCGTCGCCGCCAACAACGCAATCGATTTCATAAGCATTTTGCCAACGCCTGACACGCATCGTACGTTCCGTTCAATACCCCCGACAGCGATGTTCGCTCGCAGGGATCATGCCGCAAACACACAGCAGATGTTCCGCAACCCGTAAGCCACCTTTTTCGTCCAGACTACGCCATTAGAATGGCTCTGATTCACGCAGAATTTACCTTGCATATGCAAGTAAGTCAGATGAACAGAAATACCTCCGAAGGACGCGACGATGCAGAACATTCTGGCCAATGGTCATTCGAAAGACCTTCCATATCTGCAACCGGTCGCCTCCAGCAAACGGCTTGGATCTGTTATCGGCAAAACGCATCCCCTTTCCGCTCCTTCTTCACCCGCAGTCGGCCAACGTATGAACATCTCACTTTTCAGCACCAGAAACGCCTTCCAGCCAGCCAACGCATCGACAGACCAGCCGCGGGAACAATCACTGTTCGTCAGCAAGCGAGTGATTCACCCGTCGGCTACGCAATGCAAAGGCCCACGACGCAAAGCTACGCAGCGGCGCCATTCCACGCCACGCAACGTCACCCGTTACAGCTTGTATACGCAAGGCATGCAATCAAGCGTGAGGCCTGCCAAGCGCAATGTCAGGGCCGTCGGCGCACCAGCGCAGACCTCGATGCCAGCGTCTGTGCAAACACAGTCGGCCTCAACCGCGATATCGGCGGCGTCCAGCCCGCTCGTCACAACCGGCAAGGCTGAGGAACTGGCCGTAATCACGGTACGTAAGGTGCATGCCGCCGCACGGTCCGTTCATCAGGCCGCTCAGCGAACGGCCGCAACCGTATGCCGTGCCGCGGCGAAGGTACATGATCGATGGCGCGCTTTCACTAATCTGAAACCCGTACGCAAGTTCATCGACATCGCCAAGATGCTGTACGGCCTGTGGCGCAGGCGCATGAAGTTCTCCTATGCGTTCTACACGGTCGTGTTCATGCTGCTTACCTCGGCGGAGGTCATCTTCCTGCAGTGGGGCATGTGCAGCGAGCCGGAATATGCCGACGACGCGCAAATCGACGACACCACCAAGATTATGCAAAGCGTGGCCGGTCAGCTGACGAAATTCGTCAGCCAGATGTGGTTGGAGCAGAAATACGTATTCCTCATCAATTTCGTTGGTTTGGGATTAGTGTATCTTGCGCTGATTTTCATTACGAACAGATTCTGGATCGCGACCATCATATTCGGCACCGTCATGACCGCATATGGCGTGGCCAACAGCATCAAGGTGCAATTACGCAACGAACCAATCATTCCGGCTGATCTGACGTTCGTTTCAGGCGGTGACACCGGCAGCATCATGTCGTTCATACCTAAGGCCAGCGAAGCACTCGTCAACGGTGCGATCCAAGTTCTGCTCTGGTTCCTGCTGATATGCGTGATCCTGTTCGTATTTGATGGCCGTAGGAAATTCATCCATTGCTCGTGGCGCCATCCGATCGCGAATGTCAAGAACATTGTCGGTAATGTCTGCCGTATTCTCGCGGCCGTGCTCAGCGTGGTGTTGCTCGGCTCATATACGGTGGGCCTAAGCACACCTGATTCATGGTCCTATTCCTGGGCTACGGATATGGGCTACCGTCCGGAATTGTGGAATTCCCTGATGGACGCGCAGAACAATGGCCCGGCAACCACGTTCCTGAGTCTGACCAAGGTCAAGGCCATGGATAAGCCGGAGAACTACAGCCAGAAGACCATGGAGCAGATCGCCGAACGCTATTCCGCCGCAGCGGAGACCATCAATCAGAGCCGTGGCAGTGAACTGACCGATAGTACGGTGATCCTGGTTCTGTCGGAGTCCTTCTCCGATCCGACGCGCGTGCCGGGCGTGAGTTTCAGCATCGACCCAATGCCGAACATCCGCACTATCAAGAACTTCACGACATCCGGCCTGATGCTCTCCCCCGGCTATGGTGGAGGCACCGCGAATATCGAATACCAGGCATTGACCGGTATGAATCTGGCCAATTTCAACGATTCTTTGATTGTGCCGTACCAGCAACTTGTGCCGAATCAGAGCGACCCGTACTCGTTCAATCAGATTTGGACGCAGAAGTACGGCGAATCCGCCACCACTGCGGTGCATCCGTTCCAGCAGAGCATGTATCTGCGCAACATTGACTACAAGAAATTCAAGTTCTCGTATCTGTATACATGCGACAGCGAGGAACCGCTCACGCACACCGGCACCATCGACCGTTCGCCGTATGTGAGCGACAGTGAGGCATACCAGAACGTTCTCGATTTGATCAATGAGCAGAAGGATAGCGACAAGTCGCAGTTCCTGCAGCTCGTGACCATGCAGAACCACACGCCATACGGCGACTACTACGACAATAACGAGTTTGTGGAGGCCGACACGTCGGAGAACATTTCCGACAGTGAACGCAACGACATCAACACATATGCCAAGGGCGTGAACTACACCGATCAGGAAACAGCCGACTTCCTCGACCAACTCAATCAGATCGACAAACCGATCACCGTGATCTTCTACGGCGACCATCTGCCTGGCATCTATTCCACCGCCAATAAGGATGCGAACAACAAGGTGACGTTGCATGAGACCGACTATTTCATCTGGTCGAACAATGCGTCAGCCTCACATGACACCAAGCTGGACCAGACCGAAACCGCCTATACCTCGTCGAATTACTTCATGGCCATGGCCGCCGAACATATGAACGCCAAGGTGTCACCGTTCCTTGCCATGCTGACCGAACTGCATCAGGAGGTGCCGGCCATGAGTCGAGTGATCACCTCCAGCGGCGGTATAGGCCAGGGGCATGCCACCTATCTTGACCGTGATGGCAATACGATTGACACGAAGCATCTTTCGAAGAAGGTCAAGCAACTGCTTGCCGACTACAAGCTGGTGCAATATGACCAGACCTCCGGCAAGAACTACCTTAAGGATCTGAAGTTCACGCAGGTGCCGTAAGGCCGCGGTTGGAGTGAAGCTTTACAACGAATCTCCGTTTTCTGATATTGGCACTCAGACGAAGACTCGTTTTAGAGCTTTGCTCCGTCCGATGCTCCAGCGCGATTGCCGAGTAGTCGAGCCGCGCAGTCGAAGCAGAATCTTATGATTTCGCAGAAATGACACCCTTTGGCCAAGCCTTGGATGACATATTTGACCAGCGCCATTCCCTCGCCTGCAACTTTCGCACCACCCAACAACGCCGCGTGCTTCTGGATCTCCTTACCCATGAGATAGTTGCGTTTATACTGCTGCTTGAGTGTGAAATTATGCGAGTGAACGACTTCCGCACTCGCCTCGTACGCGATTTTGTATCCGGCATGAAGGAACGCGGCGGCGATCAACATGTCTTCGTTGGTGTCAATCGGATGCTCAAACCCTCCAACTGCAAGATATGCCGAGCGGCGATACGCCGCGCACACGTCGGAGGCAAAGAACGCCTTGATGCCCAATCGTTCGATATCGGAAGCGTCACGGATATGGGATTGTTCGGGATAATTGAATTCCCGGACCAGACGCTCGGCAGGGCGTGCATCCGGGCGTGCAATCTGACGCCCAGTGACCAAAGCCACTTTTTCATCAGAAAAAGGTTTCATGAGATTTTCGATATAGTGCTCATTCGCAGGCATGGCATCTTGGGTCAGAAATAGGACGAAATCGCCATTGGATTCGCGTAAAGCCATATCCCGAGTGGCACCATGATCGAAATCCTTGCGTTCGATTCCGATGAATCTGATGTTCTGACCAGTATGGTTTGCAATATACTGACTCACCAAAGCCGGAGTGCCATCATCCGACTGGGAATCAACGACGATGATTTCCGCAGGCGACAGGCTCTGGCCAATCAGTTTATCGAGCAACACGGTAATCTGGCTACCCTGGTTCAGCGTCGGAATGATGACAGAAATCAAATTTGACTCTTTCATTATATCCAGTCCCTTCTTCGAAGCTTCAAGCCGTATTATTAATAAGATAGATTTTTAATGCAATAAATACTTACAATAAATATAGATATTATCTGCGCAAAATATTCAAACATTTTTTAAATCCACCAGTCAAAGCAACAACTAGAACAAATAAACCAGTAAAGGAAAAAGTACATATCAAAAGAGAAATCCACGTATTCAGAGAAGAAAGAAAATTCCTCTTACACAGCATACACGGGACAAAAGCAACGAGACCACACATAAGAGGAGTCACAACTTCCTTGCAATAGTCTCGAATTTGACCTTCAAGAGCAATTTTTTCCACATAATACACGCAAGTGAATATTTGCAAGCAGTAACCAAGAGCAACACCAATTGCAAGATTGGTCAAATTACCAGTCGATGCTCCTAGTAACATGGAAACAACAATAATAACCGTCGCAATTGATGTCTGCCTCAGAAGTAAATCAGTGCGTCCCGCACTTTGTAGCATTGGACCAGTGATATTACCTAATAATTGACAAAATAATGAACATGAAAGAATAGCAAATAGCGGTATGCAGTTCTTCCAATTGTCACCATAGAATATGGTGACAATTTCATTTGAACATAATACAAATAAAAATGTAACATATGCTCCAACTATCGCTAATACAAAAGTTACTTTATGATAAAAATCACGAAGTCGATATTTATCATTTTGATACTTAGCCAAGAATGGTTGTATCACACTGGCTAACACTTGTGGAACGAACGTAATTGGATACGCTGTCAGTTTGTAAGCCTTATCATATAACCCTAAAGATACGGAATTAAATGCTCTACCAATAACAAGATGATCTAGGTTCCTAGCAAAATAATTTACAAAATTTGCACCGGCTTGAAAAAGCGAATATTTTGCGATTACCTTCATTGAAGAAACAATATGTAAATCAGTAAAGGAAAGCTCTTTCTTTATTGAGAGATAATTCCACAGAAAAACCAGTATCGCTGTAATGTTTATGTTCGCAACCAGAGCAAACACTCCAAGTCCCACATACGCAAGAACAATTGCAACAAGGCCTCCAACAATCGTTGTTATGAAGAGTCTTACTCCAATTAATTTAAATTTTTTACCTTTAAGAAGTAAACCATTGGGGACCATGTTGACTGTATTAAAGAATACGGATACAGACACCCAAGCACATAATGAAGTATAAGTAGAATCATGGAAGAAGAAGCTTAATGGTGTCCCCAAAAAGATGAAGACACAGGAAAGACAAAGGCCAAGACCACATGAAAAGATAAAAATAGATCCATAATCCCTTGAATCGAGATTTTGATACTGAATAATTGCTGGGCCTAATCCCAAATCAGCCAATATGCTAAAGAAACTTGTGAAGACTGTAACACCAGCCATCACCCCATACTGTTCTGGCGTAAGCAACCTGGCAAGTACAACAGTGATTGCCATTTGCATTATCACTGTAGAGTATTTCGACACTGCTTGAATGAAAGCAGCCTTTAAGAAACTCATCTCTCCGTGTTTTTTTGACACATCACTCATCGACTATTCTCTTCCACTCACTCACAATAGTTTCAAGAGAAAATGACCTTGCGCGTTCCAACGAGAGTGCAGAGTATTCTCTCCGTAATTTCACACTGGAAATTAATTTACCCACTTGTCGACAAAAATCTTCCACATCACCATCATGAGCAAGCAATGCATACCGCCCATCGTCAGTCACTTCGCAAAGAGCAGGTATATCGAATGCAACGATGGGAAGTCCAACACTCATAGCCTCTGCGGACACTAATGAAAAGCCTTCCCAGCGACTTGTCATAAGGAAGATACTTGATTTTAGATAATGATCGAGCAAATCCTGCCCCTGCAAGGCTCCTCTCAAGATGATTTTATTCTCAACATGCGCTCTTTGAATAAGATCTAAAAAACGATTTTTGTCTACACCGGTTCCGGCAACATTAATGTACCATGGTTCTGGGAGCGTGCGTGCAATCGCTATAAGATAATCCAATCCTTTTTGTTCTATAGTCAAACGTGACGTGAACGAGATAACGTGGCTGTCCATATCCGCCACAGAATGGTGTGGGTCAAGAGTGATTGGATTATGCAAGACGAATGAATTTGCATTATATTGCGACCATTTTTCGCACGAGTATTTCTCGAGACAAATTATTCCATCTGCTTTCTTGGCAAATTGAAGTAAAGAGTCACGGTCATTAAAATATTTTTTTGTTTCAACATACATATCAAAATTGTTATGCATCCACAAATAAATACGTATAGATGGGCAAAATTCTTTTATCTTTGGAACAAGATGAAAGAAATGCGGATTTAGAACAACTGTATTAATCTTATTATCATCTAAATATTTTAAAAAATGAGTTTGCCAAAGGGACATAACCTTCCCCCCAGAAAACAATTTTAGCAAACGGAAAAATTGATTCTTAATATATCTCTTTCCAGTAGAATCAAAACGAACAACAGGCGCATCAACATGATAAAAATCTTGTTTGGCATTATCCAAACAGTACAAAGTCACATCTTTTCCATGCCTATATAACGCATTTACAATTACTGATGTCACACGTTGTATGCCACCTAAGCTCAGCGTCTCAGTTGTAAAGAGAATGCGTTTACTCACGCCCTGTCCTCCAAGTCAAGAACATGCCACCTCAGCTACGAAATGACAACTATTAATTCCTCAACGGTTTCAGAAAATTCTTAGGATCCTTTATCTAAAATACCGTATTCTATATGTATATAGAATACTGTCTACTGCTGCTCTACTAATATACATATGTGGGGCAGCAGCAGACATTCAGTATGAGTTCCATATAAATTCTCCGAAATTATGCCGTTAATCTCTCCGGAATAAATCGCGGGTGTAGACTTTGGTTTCCACATCCTTGAGCTCTGCATTCCAACGATTGGCGACAATCACGTCTACCCGTTCTTTAAACGATTCTAGATCATGCGTTACTTCAGAGCCATAAAATTCTGGATCTTCCAATGTTGGCTCATACACCAATACAGTGACACCTTTAGCCTTGACTCTTTTCATCACGCCTTGAATTGACGACTGCCGAAAATTATCAGAGCCTGACTTCATGGTCAATCGATATATACCAACTATAGGTTTCTTCTTGCCAGAAACCAATACACGTTCCATCACTTCCGAAGCAATAAAATCTTTTCGAGTACGATTGGCATCCACAATGGCACCGATGAGATTCTGCGGAACTTTGTCATAATTCGCAAGTAATTGCTTTGTATCTTTCGGGAGACAATATCCACCATAACCAAAACTCGGATTATTGTAGTGTGCCCCAATACGTGGATCCAATCCCACCCCATGAATGATCTCTTCTGCATTCAAGCAACGGGTTTGCGCATATGTGTCTAATTCATTAAAATATGCTACGCGTAATGCAAGATATGTATTGGCAAATAGTTTAATGGCCTCTGCCTCGGTTGGCCCTACGATCAGACGTGGTACGCCCTTCGAACCATCCGGGTTTAAACGATTTCGCTCCTCCTGTGCAGTCCCCTCATCGAGTAATTGCGCAAAATTTTCTGCGGCCGCAATAGCCTGTGAATCATCCGCCGGTGCACCAACAACAATTCGACTTGGATGAAGGTTATCGTACAGAGCCTTCCCCTCACGTAAAAATTCTGGACTAAAAATAATACGATCATCATTACGTGATTTACGCAGATTCATCGTGTAGCCAACGGGTACAGTAGATTTTATGACCACCCAAGCAGCTGAATTTACATTGCGAACTGCATCAATGGCATTCTCAACACTAGAAGTATCGAAATAATTTTTCATTGGGTCATAATTTGTCGGTGTCGCGATTACCACATAATCTGCGTCTTCATACGCTTCAGATTGATTCAGTGTTGCACGAAAATTAAGAGGGCATTCCCCCGTTGTATTCTTATAAAGAAATTCAGTAATCTTTTCATCTACAATGGGACTCTCACCCCGATTCAATGCTTCCACCTTCGAAGGCACGATATCCACTGCACAAACTTCATTATTTTGAGCGAGCAACAGTGAAACGGACAAACCAACGTAACCAGTACCAGCAACTGCAATTTTCATCATTGACATCCTTCCGGCGGAAGCAGTTTATATTCTCCAATAATTTACAACGCATTATTACGAATCCATGTCAGCTCATCAATTAGATAAACTGTTCTAGACATATCGCAATATGCGACTATGGCATTACAAAGATATGAGACTTTGTATTGCTCGCACTAGACTTTTCAAGTTAGGATTCATTTTAAAACTATTCATGAAAAGTGCCGCTTCCTCATATCTAGTCAACCCGGATTTGCAAATTTGAGCTTTCGTATACATAAACAGAGAATACGAATCTCGATGTGAAGATAATTCATCGGAATATTTTTTCTCAATTAATGAATACGCCTCAAGTGCCTTATGAACATTTTGGGAGATAGAATCTGCAGAAATATAGCGTTCAACAAGTACTTCGTCAGTGTAAGACAGTTTGTAGTCACGTAGCAAACGAAGCATAAGATCCCAATCCTGGAAACGAGGAATCTTTACATCGAACAAATTATCTTCAAAGAGCTCATGCCTCGCGAGAATCATCTGAGTACTCACAAAATTACGCCCAAGCAAATATTCATACGAAAAATTTGCTTCTATCGCTTGGCGACAGGGTTCATATTCATCTTTGGGTAGCCCCGCAGAATGCATCTTGCATATATCTATCTTCGAATCATGAAGGCTGATATTCTGAAGTTGCCTTTCAAGTTTTCGGGGCATCCAATAATCGTCGCTATCTTGGAACGCAATGTATTCACCATTTGCGTGTCGGATTCCATTGTTACGAGCAGCGCATGCTCCTGCGTTATCCTGCATAATATATTTAATTCGGGAATCCCCAAATGCGGCAACGACTGATTCAGTGCCGTCTGTGGAACCATCATCGACAACTATTACTTCAAAGTCCTTGAATGTCTGTTCTAGGACACTCTTAATGGAATCACCTATAGTATCTGCACGATTGAAAGTAGGAATGACTACGCTTACTTTAGGCATTGGAACTCCTAGCATGAGTAAAACCCATTAAACGATAATGTTTCCCATTCCCCCAAGGGATAACCGAGGTTAGGAGGAAAAGAAAAGTGTTATGTTGAAAGGACATCAGTTGAGCATCGAACATTGAATGTACTGCGATAACTCCCAACAAAAATAACAGAAGCCATTCATCATCAGCAAGCAGTTTCTTTTGAAGGACTGTCAAGAAGAATAAGAGCAACAGTAAAACAATCAATCCATGATCGTATATGATTCTCATATACGATGAATCAATATATAATCCTTTATTCACCAGCACATCTTTTGTTCCTCCTAGGAAAGGCAAACCAAAATGCTGAAGAGCATAAGAGGTATACGTGAGTCTAGAAGAAAAGATTTTATCCATCTCTTTCATAACTGATATATTAGAAAAGAAAATGAACAGTAGAGATATAGACAAGAAAAAAATAGCACAAATTATATAATCATATTGAATAAAGAAATCAATTCCTTTTTTATGAATCAATTTGTCATTACATCGATTAATGATGAAAGAAACAACAAGAACAAGATATATCAAGCAACATCCATTACGGGCATCCGTATAGTAGAATACTACAGTATCACATATCCCCAAAAGAAGATATTCACTAAACCGCATGCTTTTATTGCGTAACCAGACCCAAAGCAACACAATATTAAGAAATATGTACGACAAAAAGGTCACATATGCAAATCCTAATGAGATGCGCGTCGTCCCATCAGCTCGTATATTGCTTACATTATCAATTAATCCCAAACTAGAAAGCGTTACAATCAAAATGGTTGTAACTGTTTGAAGTATAACTGTAACTTTTGCGATTTCTGAGAAGGCAACTCTACGTCCGCAAAATAAAAGCATTGAAAATGCGAACAAGTCGTTGTTGCCGAAAAGGAAAGTTTGAAGATTCAAAAAAATTAGAATGACAGCAAATACTAATTCACCTGTCGTATGCTCTCTGACCGTAAAAATCTCATGCAAAAGAAAAAAAACTGGGACAATAGCATACAGTATATTTACATGTCCAAAATATGCCGATAGTGTTGTTGTATTCAAAATAGCAACAATTAACCATATAGCATATCCTGCAAAGAAATAAGGAGCTTCAAAAACTGTAAGACCCTTATTTTCCTTTGCTGTAAGAATTTGCTCATTGTACGGCATCTTTCACCGCCTGCAACCAACCATATTGATCAGATTCCGTCGGTTCAAGTATAGCCCCTTCACCCCATTCATTCCAAGCATTAATCACAGTGAAATCCATGTAATCTTGCCGATTTGAATGAATCAATTGATTCAAATAATCCGCAAATTTTGTGTGGCTCGCTCCTTGGGTAATAAAGGCACGCGTTCCTTTTCTTGGAGAATTATCGAAATTGGTAAAAGCAGATCTTACAATTTGCCTCGTTCCATATTTTCGCTGTTTATTTAAAATCCGATTCCACAGATAGTCATAATCCAGACAATCAAGTCTTTTCATTTTTTTATCAATGAAACGATCAGCTTGTTTTAAAAATGAAATCTCGTAATGCGCCGAATACAATGGTTCAAATTCAAATACTGCTTTAGAGTAATCACTAAATGCTTTTGGATTAAATGAACTTATATATTCGATAAGATATATTTTCTCTTCCCCACATCTTTCAAGATACGAATCCCAAAATTCAATCATATTATCAAAATTAGGAATATTCTTTGGAGAATAGACGAAGAACACAGGACGTCCTTGTATTCTCAAATAACGTTCATCTTTAAAAAACGAGATTAAATACCTGATGTGATTTAACCAGTCTTCTTGTCCTCCAAATGTCTGAGGCATCAAGATTTCCTTATTTTTGCCATCCCATGCTCGAGTCCAGGGCTCATTTGCCCAACATAGACAGTACTGTTGTTTAGCTTCTTTATTTGTCAGTAGATCTTCTACCGGTTTTTCCATCAACTTTTTACCATTAAACCAATAATGATAGTATACGAATCCATCAATACCGTATTGCGCAGCAAGACGATGCTGTCTTGTCATCTCTTCCGGATTAGATAGATTGTAATAATGAGAGTTAATCGGTATGAGAGGCTGAGAATGCCCTTCGTATAAAGGCTTTGCCTTTTTTACATTTGTCCATTCTGTAAAGCCTTTCCCCCACCAGCGATCATTTTCAGGAAAAGTATGAAATTGTGGAAGATGAATTGCAAAAGTTTTCATTTCACTCCTTAACCATTTCATTATTTCTCATCAAGACCGACATGCATTGTCCTATACGTTTCAACGGTTCTCGCTTTAACAACCGATTTGTTCGTAAAATTTTCAGTGCAGAAAATTTATTAACATACATTGTCGAAATGAAAGCAGCGACAATATCTTTTTTTTCATAAGGCATGAATTCATTAATTTTGTTATAAAGCAATTCCGCCTGCTTACAACTAGCCCAATATTTTCTTGCGTTTTCTTTTTGATCTCTCATTTTGCTAAAGACATTATATCGCTCAGCACCAATGGAATTAGTATCATGTTGCCTATATAAAACTGTTGGAGTATGGATTCCAAGTACATGGCCACAACAAGCTGCAACCAGCAGGGTCCACCAATCATGCATTAGGATTTTCTCGTCAAAAACATTATCGGTCGCTTTAACGATGACTTTCCGTAGCTCAGCATTTCCCACTATTGTGCAACCTGCTGCAACACTAGTCATAAGTAATTCTTGTACAGAATCACTTATCTTCCCTTTTCCTGAACTTTCCAAAAAAGACAAAGCCGTAATTTTAAGATTACTATCCGTAACAGACATGTCGGTATAAACCATTAGAGGGCTTTTTTTACCATATTTTTTCTCAAGACTATGCAAATATTTAAGGCAAAGCGTCAATTTCTCTGGAAGCCAATAGTCATCTTGATCAGAGAAAGCGAAATATTCATTTTGAGAATATCTCAATATGTCCAAAAAATGACTTTGTGGGGTACCATGCCGTATCCCTGTATCTAAAATTTCTATTCGCGAATCTTGATTAGACCAATTCTCTAAAATATCTATAGTGGCGTCAAAAGATCCATCATCAGAAATGAGCAAATCCCAATCAGAATAGTTTTGATTAACGATAGACTGAATCTGATCATTGAGATAATCGGCTCCATTATACGTTGCCATCAATATATCTACAGTCATTGTTAACCTCTTCACTCTGACTTATCCGAATACATCTATATTTTGAGAATCAGCTGCAAAATAAGCCTTAGTTTTGGAGTTGGCAAGCTTTAGTATCGTAAGATACACCAGTATTCGTCCAACCCATCGGCGTCTGATCGAGTTTGAGATCTTCCTTGGCCTTGGGTGAGGTGGTCACATCGAAGTCGAATGTTGCATTCTGCCCATAGGCGATGTTCGCAACGGTATAGATCATGCCATTGCCGTTGAGATCACCCTGCTGCGGGTCATCAATCTGGGCACTGCCACCGACGGTAAGGTTAGAGATGGAACCGCCAGCAGGCGCATAGAGCAGCATCTTATCGACGATATGGCCACGCAAATCACCGCCACCGAGAATGTAGGTAGGACCGTTCACGTAATCCTCATAAGACAGAGCATTCTCCAGAGTAACCGTCACATGATAGGTCTGAGAACCGTCCTGATTGCATGAGGTACGGGTAATCTGCGTATTGCGGTGCAGGTACCAGTCCATCTTCGAAGCGTTGAGCTGGTTGAAGTACATGCCGAATTCCGGCTTCTCCTCATCGGAAGGAATACCGTTCGTCAGGCCCATATCGGAGAAGGCCTTATTCTCATCCTCATGGAAGCTCACAAAGCTCACATGGCGGCCTTCCGCCATTGGAGAGATGAGCTTGGCTATGGACACAAGCTTGTTGATGCTCAGGTCCTTGAACGTGGCGTCCATCACATTGGAAGCCACATACTGGAAGTACTCATCCTGGTAAGCGGTGTACACATCCTTGTAGATGTCGTTAAGCAGGAACTGGGCCGTATTGTCGCCGGTCAGCAGTGGGCCATTCGGAATCTGCACATTGCCATTCAGCTTTACCAACTCCTGAATGAACACCGGGTCGATGGCCATCACACCATCCACATTGGTGGAATGGCTGGATTGCTGCCAGATGGTGGCTACGTTCTTTGCCACATTGTTGAAGTCCGGATCCGCTTCCTGGTCTCGAATATCGAAAGAGAACGGGAACACTGCCTTATCGGAATCCGTATAGACCTCGGAATTCTCGCCTTCGAACTCGGTATTCGGGTAGAAGTCACCCATCTGGAACGAACCGTTATTGGTGGTCATGCTACCCAGCGAGCCTCCCAGACCGCCCGAAGAACGAGATTCCGAAGTGGTGGCCGCCAGAACCAGATAGGTACGCTGGCCATCCTGTCCCAAGAACTTCGGCAGAATAGAGAGCATCTCGTTACCTTGGTTCAATTTGTCGGCAATATCGGCGAACTGGTCCAACGCCTGATCGTACGCATTCTTCACCAGCCCGATATGCGGGGTCGGCAGGTTCTTCATCTTCTTATACTGCTGCTGGACTTGTGTGTTCGCCGTGTTGACGGCGTTCTTGAGATCCAGCACCGGTTGCATGTTGATTTGGCCGTTGCCGGCACTCAAGTCAGAGCTCATCACCGTGGTCAATGTATCGGAAACTTCCGGCAACGTCTTCGAAGCGAGGTCATCCACCACTTCCGTCATGCCCTGCACGGCGCGAATGTCATCACCATACACCGGCACCATGGCCGCCAACTTCCACAGGCCGCCATGCGCGATGGTACGAGCGGCGCTGGTGTGCTGCTGCATCGGTTTGATGACCTTCTGCAGTGTAGCCGGGTCCATCGTATTCTTGATATCTTTGACCTGTTTCACCGTTTCCACGGCGGCCATCTCGTGGTCTTTAACCTGCAGTGCCTGCTTGTAGAACTTGTAGCCGGTCACACCAAGTGCCGCACCCAAGGCAACGAGCAGTACGAAAATGCCGAGCAACACCCAAGGCCATTTTTTACGCTGATTGGGCCGTGCCGTGGCGTGATTTGCGTTGTGTTTCATGATCGACAACTCCGATTCGTTCGTCTGCAGTTCCTCGTGCGGTTTCGACACCCTATTCGGGAGCCGTCAGTACGCCCCATCGCCGTGTAACACTACGCCCACGGTTTTAATCAAAATGGCGATATCCGTCATTAGAGACCAGTTCTCCACATAGCTCACATCAAGGAATTCGGTCTCCTCCTGCGAAAGATTATTGCGCCCCGAAATCTGCCATGGGCCGGTAATGCCCGGGCGTACCAGCAGACGTGTGGAATACAGGGTGGAGTACTGATCCACCTCATACTGGCGCTGCGGGCGAGGGCCCACCAATGACATATCACCCTTCAACACGTTGATGAACTGAGGGATCTCATCAATGGACGTTTTGCGAATGATCTTACCCACCTTGGTGATGCGTGGGTCATCCTTGGCTTTGAACGCCACGCCAAGCTTCACGCCGGCGGCTTCGGCCACCTCGGCATCATGCTTGTCGGCATCCACACGCATGGAACGCATCTTCAGCACATGGAACGGCTCGCCATACTGGCCAATGCGCTCCTGCTTATAGAATACCGGGCCACCGTCTTCCTTTTTGATGAAAATCGCGGTGACCAGCATAATGATGGAGCCTGGAATCAGTGCGATCAGCGAGCCAAGAATGTCAAGTGCGCGCTTCATAAAACGGGTCGGCCACGAGTATTGCGGCAGTGAAGCCGACAGAATCGGCAGCGCGGAATTGTTGCGCATATTCACGCGGCCGCCGCCGATATCCGCCACGGATGCAGTCACGGCCAATTCCATATTCAATGATTCGACCGCCAAGGAAAGCGTACGCAAGGTTTCGGAATCACGGGTGAGCACATCGGCGATGAGCACGGTACGAGCACCAAGATTACGAGCCGTTTGCGGCAAGTGAGAATTCAATGCCAGCACACGTAGCTTCTTTTCGTTCTCATTCTGCGGCTGGAATGGCACTGGAATCAGGTGTTGTGGAGAATCCGGATCGGACTCCTCACATACCTCTTCCACCGGGCACACCGCAATCGGCATATAGCCGACAGCCACCCCCATTTCGGAGGTGAGCTTGTCAATGGTGTCTCGAATGCCCTGCGGGGATCCGATGATCACCGTCGGATAATTGAATTCGCCTTTACGACGGTTCGCATGCAGCAGTCGGCGCATCATCCAGCGCTCAACCATGGTGAGCATACCAGCAATGAAAGCGGAAGGCCCCACCAGCCAACGGGGGTATTGTGCATCGAACAGGTACGATAGCGAACACATGGCGAAAAAGTCGAATACCCCAGCGCTCAGCACCTTTGCATACAACGCATAACCTTCACCCATAACATGGCGGGCATAGCCTTGGCACACGGCCAAGCTCAGCAGCCACACCACGCACAGCACCACCAAGGTCCGTGGAACGCCTCCGGAGATCTCCTGCTGCACCGTATGGAGCACGTTCCCACTGATAAGAAACACGAGTCCGCAGGCAATAAGCATCATCGCAGCGTCAAGCACCAATAGCGCGGAATTGTACAGATACCGCCATGCCGGGGCAGGATGCAACTGAGCTTTCGGCTTTCTGCTGCCCGCCGCAGCCTCTGGATGATAAGTGCCATCGAAAAAGGTCGGAATGGGCCCCGTCGACATGGTACCGGTGACCTGTCGTCGGACTCGGTTCGCAGAGCCTCCGAATTGGCTAGCTGGCATTACTTCTCCTCTGGCTTCCCCGCTCTCCCCCCCCTACCGACCTTGTACGTCAGAAGAGTCGGAGCGTTGACCCTACGGGTGTATGCTTCTCTTCAACTGCCCCATAATACCGCAATTCGCGCCCTTGTCCCCAATCGCCAGCTGCAGCCACTCCCGTTGGAAACCCGGGTCACTTCATCAGAAACAGCCATTTAGCGGCAAGGGGGTATCGAGACGCCAGCCATACCACTGCGTACGAGATGATAAACGCAACGGCCATGATGCACGCATACAGCGCCCATCCATGCACAGGCAGTGGTGCATACTTCATGAACAGCACTATGGGGTAATGCAACACATACATGCCATACGAACATACGGCCACACTGCGCACAGGCCGATACAGGGCATTCGGAATACGCCTACCGCGCAACGCCCGTACCACGGCAAGGAACAGCATGCACCCACCCAACACCACCGGTGTGAACGCCAGACTGGACTGGAAACCATCTGCATGCAGATTCGACCATACGGCGGAAACGCACAATACCGCGAGCGCCGCCACCATACCCGCATACACCGCAACCGGTGCGGTTCGCATGCCGAAGCCTTGACGCACCATGTAGCCGAACACCATGTAGAGCAGGAATCGCGGTTCCGTAATGCCGAACATATCCAAAGCGCTGACGACCTGGAACGCATTGCCTTGCAATGCCATGATCTGATTCACGCTCGGCAACACCGAGTAGCACACGAACAGGCAGGCCAGTACCGCATAGGCATACGGTTCCAGGCCATGTTCCCGAACGGCGTGCAGCAGCAGCGCCAGCAACGGTACTAGCAGGTACGCGCCTACGATGGCCTGCATGTACCAGAGATGACCCATTGGCGCAGGTCCTATGAACAGCGCCGATTTCACGTAGTCAGCAACGGTCACGCCGCCAGCGCCAATGTATTGCACTACCGCGAGTGCAAGATCGAATATCTCATATGAGACGATCAGCGGCAGCAGATTGCGTTTGAAGAAGGTGAGGGCCCGTTCTTTCGTATAGTCACGGTCCAACAACAGGTAGCCGCTGATCATCAGGAACAGCGGCACGCCCAGCGTGGATAGTCCTATGGCGCAGGAGGCGGCGATCTGGTTGCCGGTAAGACCGGACAGGTCTTGGCCGTTGACCTGCGCGATGGCGGCGCGTAGCGAATGGATGCTCAGTACGCAGAGCAAGGCCAGCGTGCGCAGCACGTCGATGCTTTGCACCCGACTCGTCTCGTTTGCAGCCATTCAAGCTCCTTCATGCAACTTCACGGTCATGATTTACGATAGCGTAGTGACCATTCAACAGCATGACCAGCTTCCGCAGTTCTCCCTGCTTATGTCAGTGTATGCCAATGATTCGCTGCCGCAGGTCGAGAGGGCGATTGCCTCCGCCACGGTCGAGCAGTCGCTGCCGCCTACGCAGATCGTGATCATACGGGATGGCCGGGTGCCGGATGATATCGCACGATTCCTGCAGGGATTGCCCGAAACCGTTGCCAATTGGTTCAGCCGTTCCGGCGTCTCCTCGAGACCTCGCCCTGAAGTGACCGTGGTGCCGCTGGAAGTCAATCAGGGTCTTGCTCATGCGTTGAATGAAGGTTTGCGGCGGTGCCGTTACGATGTGGTGGCCCGTGCCGATAGCGATGACATCTCCTTGCCTGAACGTTTCGCTACGATGATGCCGTTGTTCGCCGCCGACCGTGCGCCGGCCATCGATATTGCCGGCAGTGCCATTCAGGAGTTCTCAGGCGAAGAAAATCGTAACGGTCAGGTGCGTACGCTCCCCCGTGAGGGCGCGGAACTGGAACGTTTCGCCCGCATGCAGTCGCCATTGCACCATCCGAGTGTGGTATTCCGCAGGTCCGTGGTGCTGGCCGCCGGCGGATATCCGGAGCATGTCGGCCGTTTCGAGGATTACATGCTGTGGGAGCAACTCATGCTGCGCCATGCTCGCTTCTACAACGTACCGGAGGCATTGGTGCTGTACCGCGTGGACGCCGGCGCATACCAGCGTCGTGGAGGTTTGGGCATGTTCCGTGACGAACTGCAATTGCAGCTGAAGTTCCTGCACGACGGCTTCGTGAGTCTTCCGCAGTTCCTGCGTAATGTGCTGGTGCGAGCCGTCTACCGGCTGCTGCCGACCGGCTTCAGAAAATCCTGCTATCACCTGCTGGTCGCCGTACGCAACAGGTTGACCGGTAATCGCAAGTAGACTTCTGTAATGTTCAGCCTTCGATTGCCGTGATGCGCCGCGCGATCCGCGGCACGTCGGCGAATAGTTCGGCGTTGGTTTGCGGATCGGTATGCCAGCCGTCATGCCAGCCGCGTTTGAAGCAGTCGACGATTACCTCCCTGTTGCCGGAGCGCAGATAGGTGAGCGCCCAGCGACGGGCGGTTTTCAGCAGGAATTCTGCAAGCTCCGCCGCCGTGAAGTTGCTGCGGGACAGGCGGAACAGCCATAGTTTGTTACGCACCTCATTGTAGAAGCGTTGGCCCGGATCGGCGTCGCTGGAACCGAACACCTTGGTCTTGTGCACCACCTCACTGGCGGGCACGTAGTAGCCGATGCCATGCTTGAGCAGGGCCGTGGTGAATTCGAAGTCGTCATTCCACAGAAAATAGGCGCTGCGTGGCAGCTTGTTGAGTCCCACGATCGCACCGGCGTTGATCAGGCAGGAGACGAACGACAGCGAACGTGCCTGGTAGGCGCCCTCCCCCGCCATGCCGTCAAGCGTCTTCGCGCCCTTGCGCACCCATGTGCGCGGCCGCGGCTTGTTCATCAGGTGCTCACGGCCGTCGACCCACAGCGCTTTGGACCCAAGTATGGTGGGTAGGGCGTGATTCACGTCCAATGACTCCTGAGCCGCTTGGAGCAGGTTCTCCAGTGCGGTGGGCGTCGGTATGGTGTCATCGTCCATGATCCACACGTAGTGGGCGGTGCCATGATCGGCGGCGACGGCTTTCGGGTCGACCGCTTCGGCCATGCCCGCGCAGAATCCGCCGGCTCCGCCGACATTATGCGGCAGGGCAATCACATCGGCGTCGATCGGATGTTCGTGCGCCACCTGGAGCGCATGGTCGGTGCTGGCGTTGTCGACCACGATCACGCGGTCGGCCGGACGGGTCTGGACCGCAAGGCCGTCAAGACATTCGCCCAGCAATTGTTCACGGTTATAAGACACCACCACGGCGGTAACGTTGAATCGCATGGGTTTCATTATACGGTGAGGGAATGCGATGGCCGCATGGATGCGGTGGTCTCATGGCGATGGGCACTTTATATAATGAATCCATGCTGAATATGAATGCTTCCGCAACCGACCATGCCGAGGATTGGGAGACCGTCAATCGTGTGGTCTATCCGATCAAGGATCAGGACCTCACCCTTCCCCTGTATGTCATCGAATGGACCCGCCCGCACCTGACCGACGCAGTGTTCGATCCGCGTGTGGATATGAAGAAGGTCGACTTCGGCGGTCTGAACAAAACCGGTTACCAGCATCTGGTCAACGAGGGCATCAACCAGCACTCCAACACCAGCGCACGAGACATCTTCACCGTTGATTCACGTAACGAGCTGACCGTGCAATCCGGCAAACATGTGTCGCTATGCACGTTCTTCAACGCATTCCCGGCCAGCTATTGGAAACGCTGGACCAACATCAGCAAAGTCCGTTTCACGGCCGAAGTGCAGGGCAAGGGCGAAGTGGTATTGTTCAAATCCACCGGTCGCGGACTGTTCTCGCCGGTGAACACCATGCCCGTGGATAGCGAAGACGCTTGCCAAACCGTTGAGGCCATACTCCCCATGACCAACCTGCTCGACGGCGGTTACTTCTGGTTCGACGCGAAAGCCGACGACCAGACCAGCCTCACCGTGTCGAACGCCTGTTGGTCGGTGCCAGGCAGCGAGCGCACGATGCGGCAGCGGACCACGATGTCCATAGCCATCACCACGTTCAATCGCCCTTCCTACTGCCATAACCAACTGAAGACCATTGCGGCCGAACAGAGCCTGCGCGAACGTCTCGACACCATCTACTGCACCGATCAGGGCACCGATCTGGTCAAGGCCCAGCCCGGCTTCGCCGAGACGGCCGCGGATCTCGGCAGCCAGCTGACCTATCTGCGCCAAGACAATATGGGCGGCTCGGGAGGATTCTCCCGCGGCATGTACGAGACGTTGAAGGCGGGTGCCAGCTCATACACCCTGCTGCTCGACGACGATGCCATCAGCGAGCCGGAAGCCATCCTGCGTTCCATGCAGTTCGCCGACTACACCAAGAAACCGACCATCGTCGGCGGCGGCATGCTACATTTGGACAACCGCACCGTACTGTATACGCAGGGAGAGCGCTTCACCCGCAACAATGTGTGGATGGTACCTTCGCAGGGCCTAGGGTACAATCATGATTTCGCCGCGTTCCCCCTACGCGATTCGCCGGAACGCCACCGCCGTATCGACTCCGATTTCAACGGCTGGTGGATGTGTCTGATTCCAACGGCAATCATGCGAGAAATCGGTCTGTCACTGCCGATCTTCATCAAATTCGACGATACCGAGTATGCGGTGCGCGCCTTGGAGCACGGCTACCATACCGTATGCCTGCCGGGCGTGGCCGTATGGCATCAGGCTTGGCATGACAAGGATCCGTCACGCACATGGGAAGAGTACTTCTTCCAACGCAACCGCTGGATCTGCGGCCTGTTGCACTGCCCGAAGCCTGGCAAGCGGTTCGCATTCGAAATGTTGTACGGTGATGTCAATGTCGGCCTGAAATTCGTCTATTCCGCACTGAAACTACGTCATATGGGCCTGCGGGACATCATGCGCGGACCGCAGTACATCGTCGATTCCATGCCGGGCAAACTCGCCGAAGTGCGCAAGGCCCGCGAAGGTTTCGCCGACACCACCATGGTGAAGGACATCGACGAATTCCCGGAGCCGAAACGTGAGTTCTTCGCCGACCCGACGCCGGATACGCCGAAGAACATCAAGAAGGCCGGCATCAAAGCCATTCTCAAGGCGCTTACCTCGCGTGGTGACGGCACGAAGGACGTTCAGCCGGATATCGCCATTCCGGCCAAGGACGCCATCTGGAAGTCATTCAACGGCATCAATTCCGCCATTGTGACCTCGCCGGACGGCAATACCGCCGCCTGGTGTCGCCGTAACAGCAAGTATTTCCGCAAGCAGATTCGTGAAGGTCTGCGGCTGTCCCATGCGCTGATCACACGTTGGGAACGGCTTTCCGAGGAGTATCGCGAATACGACATGGCCAGCGTGGACGTCTGGAAGAAAATCTTCGAGAGCTGAATCACAAAGCGCAATGGTTGCAATTCCAACGAAATCCGCAATCACTATCCTTCCCCACCCATGAGGGGACTATCCTGAATCGTGATGGCGTTCCAAAGACGAAATGCCATGCATGAGAAGAAGGAGCAGTATGAAAAAATCACTGGCAACAACCATCGTCGCAGGTGCTCTCGCACTGTCGATGGCCTTCGCAACCGCCGCGTTCGCAGATCCGGCAGGAACCGTCGATCCACCATCCACCGACTATACCGGCTGGGTGAACGCGAATGGAAACAAATACTGGTTCGACAGCGGAGTCATGGCCCGGAGCAAGGAGATCTTCGATCCGGGAAGCGATGCATGGTACTGGCTTGACGCCGATGGCACCATGGCGCATGACAAAGACGTGTACCAGCATTCCAATGGCGGCAAATGGGTACGCTACGACGCCAATGGCCACATGATCAAGGGTGAGCAGTACTCCACCAAGGCCGGCCATGTCGGCTGGTACTATTTCGATCCGATCACCGGAGCCATGGCCAAGGGCATGCGGTACGTGCCGTCAAACGGCGGCAAGTGGGTGTACTACGACTGGATTACCGGCATCATGGCCCACGGCGAGCAGTTCGTGAACTACGACGGGGATCATACCGGCTGGTATCTGTTCGACCAGGTTACCGGCGCGATGTTCCACGGCGACACCTACATCCGCTCCAACGGCGGCAAGTGGGTACGCTACGACCGCGTAACCGGCAAGATGGTCAAGGGCCTGCACCATCAGGACGGTTCGTACTACTACTTCGACCAGACCACTGGGGCAATGGCGCACAGCCGCGTATGGGTACCGGAATGGAACGCCTACGCAACATTCGATTCGGTCACCGGACGCCTTGTGAACAATAATTCAAATTCCGGCAACACCGGCGGAACCGGCAGGAACATTCGCGGCCAGTGGTGCAAATCCAGAGAGCAAGGTACGCAGAAGCTAGACGGAGACGGCACCCCGATCGTCTGCGAATGCCGCAATGGCAACAAACGTCCTCACTGGTACGCCAGGTAGTCCGCAGCTCATCTGCTGACTAGAGAACACGAGTGGAGTTGAATTTTCGACTCCACTTTTTTCTTTGCCTACTTCCAATCGATGAGGAACGAAATCGCGATGCCGAAATAAGAGAATGCCGTTAGCGCGATTACCGTCGCAAACACGGTTCTGTTCCGCGCGCCGGAGACCAGTCGCGGAACCAGCAGGAACAGCAATGGCAGTATCGGCACGAAATAACGGTTCTGTATGCCCGAAGCGTATCCGCTGGATTTGCCGGCCCACGCGATCAGCATGGCCGTGCAGGTCGCCGCGAAGTACGCGCAACTCACCAATGCGGGAACGGCGATCTCCTTCCAGCCCTGCAGATGCCGTTGCGAAGCGCCGATGATCACCAGGATGGCAATGGCGAGCAGTACGGGAATGACGACGGCGTTGGCTAACTGCACGGCTTCGGTACCCGCGAAGAACTGTAGATTGCGGCCGGCGTTGACCAATCGTCCGTCGATTTTCTCCGTATCCACAGTCAACGGTTCGAAGAACGTCTGGAACCAAGAACCAATCAGCGAGAACGGATCGGCCATCATCTGTTTTTTCAGCTGGCTGATCTGCTCGATACTGACATGGCTTGGAGCGGTGGCGATGTGAGCAACCTTGCGATTCCACATCGCCATGGAGGCGATCGAAGCCATAACAGGCACGACCAGAGCTATCTTCAACGGTATTTTCTTCGCCTTGCCGAGTAGCACGAACACAAAGAACGAAACCAGAATGCAGGTGATTTTGACCTGCCCCAGCATCGCCGCCAGCACCGACAGTATGCCGATATGCAGCCACCCGAACCGAGTGCTTTGATAACAGCACAGCACCACGGCGATGAACAGCAACGATATGCTGTTGATCATCGCATCGGCCGTCGGGAACGTCAATGAGAAGAACGTCATCGGCAGAATGGCCGTGGCGAGAATCGCATATCGAAACTCGCGGGCAAGCCATATCGCCAAGGCGATGATGCCGGAAGTAATCAGCAACGTGGCAATGCTTGATGCCTTGTAATCACCTTGAATAATCAGGCTTGGCAGATACGCGAACGGCGAGTTCACCGCAGTGTTGTTGAACGGCTTGATGATCCCATTGTCATTCTTGACCACCCATTCGGGAAAATCCTGGGACAGCTGCGGCACGATGGTCCCTGCGCGCAATTGTTCCACACGAAGCCAGTGGGCCGTTGAATCATTCTGATATGAGTACTTCCCCGTGGAAATAACGGTCAACCCCGTCACCACGGTCAGTAACCAGTACAGTATGGCACTGACCGCCGCGAGTCTTGGCACGGTTCCACCTGCCGAATTCTCAATCGACGGTTGTTTGCCGGAACCGTGCCGTGCGCTCATAGGGCATGCCTTACTACTAACTCTTCGCGGCAATTATAATCAGGCCGTCTCCCGCTCCACCTGCGAATCATCTAACGGCTCAATTGTCAAGGCTCTGTCGCTGAGGAGCGCATACTCACGATTACGATCGTCACGAATCACAAAGCTGCAGGCGTTGTCATCAAGGGCGACGCCGACGGCGTCCGTGGCTTTCGGATCGCTTGGGCTTGGCGTGCGCAGCGACGTAATCAGACGGAATTCACCGTTATTGAACAGGTTCAATGGCATTTCGAAGTGCACGGTCTGATGGCCGCGCCGTGTCATCCTGAACACCTTGGAACCGGTGTCGTACGTGATGCCGCCGCGGCGAATGTCATGCAGCGCGATGGCCAGGTAGAAGTCTCCCGGCTCGTCATACTGATACTCCACGTCGAATTTGAACGTATCCGCACTGGAGCAGACCTTCGGGGAGATCGCAGTCGTCTTGAGCAATGGGCAACGTTCGTTCAGGCCGTTCGGGTAGCCTCCACGCTCCTCCTGACGCTTGCGTTCGGCTTTCTCCTCGGCTTCCAAGTTGGCCAACGTATACTGCTGCGACACGGTTTCCGGATCGCCGATGGCCTCCACTTCGCCATCTGCGATCATCATGGCGCGGGAGCAGTACTTCTTTACGGAATTCATGTCGTGGGTCACGAGAATGACCGTTTTGGACGGGTCTTTCTTGATTTCGGTGAAGAAGTCATCGCACTTGCGCTGGAACGCCTCATCACCGACCGCGAGCACCTCGTCAAGCACCAGAATGTCGCCTTGGGCCTTGATGGCCACGGAGAACGCCAGACGAACCTGCATGCCGGAGGAATAGTTCTTCAGCTTCTGGTCCATGAATTCCTCAAGCTCCGCGAATTTGACGATGTCGTCATACATCGCATCGACTTCCTCATGGGTGAAGCCGAGCAGGGAACCGTTCAGGTACACGTTCTCACGTCCGGTGAGCTCCGGATTGAAGCCCACGCCAAGTTCGATGAACGGCACCAATTTGCCCGTAACGGTGATCGAACCGTTCTCCGGGTAGTAGATCTGAGAAATCAGTTTCAGCAACGTGGACTTGCCGCCGCCGTTACGGCCGACGATGCCGAAGAACTCGCCCTGATGCACCTCGAAGCTGATGTCTTTGAGCACTTCCTGCTTCTTGTAGCCCTTGATGCCCTTGGTCCAGTTGATGAACGCCTGCTTCAGACCGGTGGCCTGCTCCGTCGGCAGTTTGAAGCATTTGGATACGTGGCTTGCCGAGAGCACCACCGGATTTTTCGTATAGTCGATCTTCTCGATCATTTCCTCATCGGACATCACATGACCTCCGCAAACTTGCGGCTGTTGCGGCGGAACAGGTAGACGCCAAGCCACAGCAGCACAACGGTAAGGACCAGCGGGAACAGACGAATGCCCCAATTGCCGAACTGATTCCAGATGGTCGGCTGGGTATCGGGGGCGATGAAGTTGTGACGAATATCCTGAATCGTCTGCGCGAACGGGTTCAGTAGCTCCAAACGGGCCAGGTCGGCGAGTATTCCGCCTCGGTTGGTCACATAGGTGAGCGGATAGATGATAGGCATGCCGTAGAACACCAACTGCTGCAGGACTTCCCAAATATGGGCGATATCACGGAAGTACACGTACATGGTCGCCATCAACAGGGTCAATGCCAGGGTGATGGCGTACAGCTCGATGATATTCAGCGGCAGCAGCACCACACGCCAGGTGAACTGCACGCGGGCCACGAGCGCGAAAATCAGCACGACCACCAGATTGATGGCGAAGCTGATCAGTGCGCCGATGGTGGCGGACACCACCACGATGTAGTTCGGGAAATGGATCTTACGCAGCAGATCGCCGCGGTCCACGACCGAACGCAGGCCGATGTTGGTCGATTCGGTGACGAATTGCCAGGAGCTGATGCCCAGCAGCAGCACCACCGGATAGGTCGGAGTGCCGTCCGACATGCGCAGGAACTTGCCGAACACCACATACATCACGCAGAACATCATCAACGGCTTGAGTACCGACCATGCGATGCCGAGGAACGACCCCTGATAGCGGAGCCTGAAGTCGGTCTTGACCAGACCTTGCAGAACGGTCCATGCATAACCGTATCTGTCTTGAATATTCTTCACCAGCTGTTTCACAAGTTGTATCCTATCAGTGCCCGTTCTTAAGCGACTTTGCGCGGCGGAATGCCCCGCATTTCCTTACATCATCCTGCGTTCCGCATCATGTGCAGGGTGCGTTCGATGCCTTGCCGAATCGGATACTTCACCTTCCAGCCCAAACCGGCGAGCTTGCCGCCATCCATCAACGCGAGCGTCGCCTTGGAATAGCCTTTGGATTCCACCTCGTCAGGAAGCTCGAAACGAACCTCGACCCCGCAATATTCGGCCACCAGAGCAGCCAGATCGCGCAGTCGGCAGTCGGACGCGGAATCGGCGATGTTGTAGGCCTCACCTGCCTTGCCCTGCATCATGCAATACAGCAGTCCCGTCACGGTATCGCCCACGTAGGCGTAGGAATACCGTTGCGTGCCTTCGCTTTTCAGGATGATGTCTTCGCCGGCAAGCCCCCGATGGATGAATTGCGACAACGCCTTGCTGTCGTCTGCGTGCAACGTGGGACCATACGTGCGTGCGATGCGGGGTATGACCGGACGCACACCATACTGTTCACGGTAGGCCTGGCACAGGGATTCGCCCAAACGCTTGGCCTCCGGATAGCCGGCACGCAACGTATTGGCGTCGATATATCCGCAGTACCGTTCGTCGAACCGTTCGACATCGCCGCGATTCTGTCCGTAGACTTCCACGGATGACGCGAAGACGAAGTCGATGCCGTCGCCATGCCGCGAGGCGTCGTTGCTGCAAGCGTAGTCCAGCAGATTCTTCAGTCCGATGATGTTGGAGGTGATGGTGGCGACCGGTTCCGTGGCATAGGCCCTGGGATGCGTGGTGCTGGCCAGATGCACTACGATATCGGCTGGAAGTTCGGGGCAGGCACCCGGTACGGACACATCCATCTGCGCGACATGGAAATGTTCGCCGCCGACATATGGGAAGCGAGCGCGAATCCGCTCGGCATTCCGCCCGATGGCGATGACATCGCACCGGAAATCCGCTTCCGCATTCTTGCGCATCAATACATCGATGAGGAAAGTGCCGATCATGCCGGTCGCGCCGGATACCGCGATGGTCTTGCCATTCAGTCGGGACCAGTCGATGGGCAGGGCCGCGCAATATGACAGGTCGTCTTGGTAGAGCCGTGATTGCAGACGCTGGTCGGGCAATGCCGTTCCTTTCGATGTTCAGTATGTTATTTCAGCCAGGTGTCCTCATCCGCCGTGATGTAGGCCTTGAACAATTCCAGATCGCCTTTGGTGGTGAGCTTGATGTTCTTGTCCGAACCTTTGGCGAAATGCAGGGTTTCGCCTAAATCGACCATCATGGTGTTGGTGTAGCTGGAACCGTGGATGCCGATGTTCTCCTTGAACGCCTTGCGATAGGCGGCCAGAAGCTTGCCGTAACGGTAGGCCTGCGGCGTGGAGACGCGGCGAAGCTGTTCGCGCGGCACATACTGTACGGTGGTCGACGGGTCATCCTGATTGATCACGAAGATCTGCTCGTTGTATGGAAGCGAGGTTACGGCATTGCCATACCGTTCGCACACTTGGATCACGTCGGTGAGTACGTCGGCGTCGATCAGCGGTCGGATGCCGTCATGGATGATGACGATGTCTTCTGGATCGAGTTCATGCTCCAGATGTTCCACACCGTTGCGGATGGATTCCTGCACGCTGCCGCCGCCGGGCACGATCCACTGGAGCTTGTCGATGTTGAACTGCTTGGCATAGGCGTCGACCATGGTCTGCCAACCGTCGATGCACACCACCGCGATGGCGTCGACGTCGGGGTGGCGTTGAAAGCTTTCCAGCGTGTAGATGAGCACGGGCTTGTCGAACACGTTGATGAACTGCTTCGGAATATCCTGCCCCATTCGGGTTCCGGAACCGCCCGCTACCACTACCGCTACATTCTTCATGGAGTTCACTCTATACCTCTCGGCGGGCCATGCTGAAATTCATCGTTCGATGTATTCGCGAATGATGTTCGCATCCGCCTCCGCCAAGGCGTGGCGATCGACGTGTTCGAAATGCAGACCGATATCGTCGGGCAAGGAGAAGATGTCGCCATAGGCATGGCTCAGTAGATACATGTGATTCGCCGGAACCGGATACGTACGATTTTCGAAGTGCATCAGCGGCAGTGGGAAGATGTCGTCAATGGCGCTGATCCATTCGAATCCACTGGGGTGGTCCATATTGTCGTAGGCACGGACGATGCCGCCCGCCTCCTGCCGGGAGCAGACCACGCCGGCCTCACGCATCTTGGCCAGCTGGTCGTCAAACGCCTTTGTGATCAGCGTTCCGGCTTCCGAATCGGCGGAAACATATACATTTTCGTCCCAGGCTGCACGGATGCGCTCATCGGCTTCCGATGCTTCGATGGTGGCCCGTCTATACTCCTGCACCTTCAGGAACGTGTCATGGTCGGGCGTGCGCACCCAATCGAACGGGAACAGGTCCACGAATCCCGGAACACGGGGATCACGCGGGGCGAAACGTACCTGACGGCAATGCACGATGCGATCCCAGACCACGGTGACCTGATAATCCGGATTCGACGCAAGCACCTGCTCAAGACGCTCCAGGTCGTCACGCATGATGCCGAGATCAAGATCGTCATCCCACGGAATGAAACCGTGATGGCGTACCGCACCGAGCAACGTGCCGCCGACCAGCCAGTATTGGGTGATGTCGTTGGCATTGCAGATGTCTGCGAAATCGTTGAGCATCCTGTTCAGCGCCGCCTGCAACAGACCGATGTCGCCTTCCGCCTTCGGCAGGTCGAGAAAGAAGCGTTTGCGTGCGTCCAGACTGGTTTCGTCCGGTCTACGGTACTGTGCCCAGAAACGAATGTCGGCCTTCGACTTTTCGGCTATCTGCATCCGATGCACGGTGTCGACCAGATTGCGAGTGTCCTCACCCAAGCCACGGACACCGTATATGACGTCACGAAGTTCACACAGCATCGATTCCTGCTGTTTCAGCGCCTCGCCAAGACTGTTGTTTTCCCTTTCCAAATCATCGACCCTATCCATGAGCCTTTGCATGGAACGTTCTGATGGCCAAAAGAGCTTTTCGCGCATTCGTCTCACTACAGATGCCATAATCGTTCCTTACTTCGCACGGGCCGGTAAAGGAAAATACTACCGCATGCACCCCTATCGGGGCACATGCGGCATACTGTCAATAGCCTGTGAGATCAGTCCATCTTCAGGTAATGCTTCCAATACGCCACCGAAGTCAGCTCGGCGCGCGCATCGGCGTATTCCTTACGCAGACGTTCAATGTTGGCCTTGTAGTACTTAAGATCCCTCGCATAACGCTTCTTGATCTGCGCATAGCGGTTCACATCCTTGGTACGGATAGCCCCCTTGCGGTTATACCAATCCAAGACCACCAACTTGTGCTTACCACGAATGACACCGGCCGGATACAACCAACCCTGCAACGGGATAACGGCATATCCGGAACCGCCCTTCCTGAGGTAACGCTGGTTGTTGTCGGTAATCAGATCCTCCAGACGCTCTTTCAGACTGCGCGGCTTGTCGCCGTCGATCAGCTGACGATCGACATCTTCGACACGGAAACCGGACAGCTCCGGATCCTTGTCAGCCTGTTCCTGAAGGGTCTCGAAATCGACGAGTTGCTCCTTGTTGCGATTCGCCGCCATAAAACTCTGTTCGGACTGCCCGGGCTTCTTGATGAACGCCGGCCCCTTCAGGAAGTCCTCGAAGGCATCCAAGCACAGCTCCGCATTCTCATACCCGAATTTCTTGAGTTCCAAACGAATGTTGTTATGCAGTTCGCGCATAAAATCAGCATCCGGCGCCATACCGCACGTCGCTTGGGCAATCATGGTGTTGCGCGTGGTCTGATAGCGTTCCACGGCGGCGTTGTAGCGTTCGAAGAACGACATGTGCCACACGCACAGACTGTTCATGGTGATGAAACCGGTCTTGCAACGGATACCGTATTCGGCGTCGTCGCAACGCACGAACACCGGCAGTGGCAGACCGTTCTTCTCGATGACGGAAATCGGAATGCAGCAGTACCACCAAGCGGCATACATGTTATCTTTCTGCCACTTGGTCGGCGTGTACATCTCGTTGTAGATCAGATCATCGAACAGGGTCAAACGCAGACCCGGCTTGCAGCCGGCGAACGTGCCCTGCGGGGTCATGTTGCCGATGTCTTCCCACTGATCCTCACCGATCTCGTAGTTCAGCATGGCACCGCTGATCATGTCTTCGCGATGCTCGTCCTTGAGAATGCGGAGCAAATTGTAGGTGCGCTTGATGCTTTCCGGCGATACCGCGACATCGTCATCCATCAGCAGGATATTGGTGGCCTTCGGATCCTGTTCCATTGCGGTGATCATGCCACGGGTAAAGCCGCCTGCGCCACCGACGTTATCGTTCGGCACCACCGTGACACGGTCGCCGCTGAGCTTGTCGGCATCCAGAGTGCGGCCGTTATCCATTACGTACATGTGGAAATGTTCGGCAATCGGGTCATCGGAGCCGATGATCTGATCCTTGACCAAGCCGATATTGCGTTCTATGAACGCTTCCTTCTTGAACGTGGTGGTGGACAGGACGAGCTCGACATCATTGAGCTCGCCATCGATATCCAGCTCATAGTAGCCATTGCGAATGGCGACGGTTCCTTCGGTCTTAATGAGGAAGCCGATGATGACCATATCATCGGTGACGTTCAGAGCAAGGTCGACGGTCTGCCATTCATCGGACGCCTCCTGCTTGTAGGAAACACCTTCGACGGGAATCGGATCGTGGGCAAAGGCGTCACCCATGGTCTGCTGCACTTCGCAAGCGGCACCTTTGAGCTCGAGATGCAGGGTGAAGCTGGTCGCACGCGTATAGCGCTTCAGCTTCATCACGGATAGCGAGTTAAAATATGTGCTGAAATCAAAGGTTCCGGCGGTGAACATCTTCCACTCGCCGAGTTGTTCGTCAAAAACGACCGGCTGATCGGAACGGCAGTACAGTGCCGGATAGGCGACAGAGCGAGGATTCGTCTCCAACAGTATGTTCGCGAATTTCATCGAAGTCATACGTCATAGGATACTGGTAGGCCCTGAAGAGCGCATGCGGGGTGTGCATCCCTAAGAATGCGCACCCCGCATTCCATGCATCACCCTCGGCCGGTCACCTTGTCGAAATGATGCCAGGCATGCCATTCGGGGACCCAACTGCGACCATGGGCCATCTTGCCGGTGTACTGGTCGAAGTAATACCAGGCACCGTTACGGCGGTCGAGTCCGTGCACCATGATGCCGGTCACCGGGTCGTAACGCACCCACTTGCCGCCGTTCGAGCGGATGTAGGTGTCGCCGTGGTACATCGCGCCGGTGGTCTTATCGAACAGATACCAGCCGGTATGCGCCTTGTCATAGTTCACGAACTGCTCGCCGTGGGCCATGATGCCGGTGATCCAGTCGTAATACACCCACTTGCCACCGTTGGACGACACATATTTCATGCCCTTGGCCATCTCGCCGGTGACCGGATCGAAGTAGTACCAGCCGACATGATTGGCCTTGGTGGAATACTGCTCGCCCTTGACCATATGCGAGTTCGCATCGAAACGCACCCACTTGCCGCCCTTGGCACGGTTGGATTCATCCTTCGGGATGAACACGTCCTTGTCGCAGGCGATGGTGCCGTCGGCATCGGCCCAGTACCAAGCGTTGCTGTCCGGATCATAGAAGGCATGACTGCGTGCCATACGCCCGTTGTCGTACCAGTGACGTACGCGGCCATCCATCACCCAGCCGTTCTTCGTTTCGGGAGTCGTCTTCGTACTGATGACCTCCTTGAACGCCTTCAGCGACTGCAGCGGATTGCCATGATCGTCGAACACGGCCTGATTGTCCCAGCCCGAAGCGCTCCACGCGTCGTATTCTGTGCTGCTCGGATCATTGTCCTTGGCATAGGAACTTGCCCAGCCAGTGGCCGCATCGTTGGCATAGGCCTTGTTGACGGCCCAATGGTTGGTTCCCGGCACCACGGCGATCCATGCCGGCTCCCAGTAGAAGGCGCCGAGGCCAAGACCCGTGCCGCCGTCGGCGGAAGTGACCGTCTCCAACGTATCGTGGATCACGTCGGCCTGCCCCTGCACGCTTACCTGATACGGATATTTGTTGTTCTTGTCGGTGTTCGGGCCGGAAAGATTGTTCGAGCCGCCGTCACTATCGTTCTCGGTGAACGGATAGCTGAATTCGACCACCGCGAATTCCTTCTTGTACTTTTCGGTGACGACCTGCTCCAGCTTGATGAGCGCACCCATCGGATCTTGGTCGGCATCGGTACCGTCCGATCCGGAGCTCCAGAACGGATAGTACGTGCTGCCGTACACGTCGTAGTCCAGCTTGTATTTCTTGAAGTAGTTCAACGCAAAGTCGGCGGAACCCGAATCCGTGTACATGAAGTGTACGGCCACCTTGGTGCCTTTCGGGGCATACTGGCGAATGGCCTTGGACCCTTCGTTCATCAGGTCCACGAAGTTCTTCCACTCCTGGTCCTTGGCGTTGTCCCAGTAGCTCACCGTCACACCGCACAGACCGCTGTTCGACTCATTGCCAAGCTGCACCATGCCAAGATCTACGCCGTTGTTCACCATCGTCTGCATCACGTTCTTGGTGAAGTCATACACGTCGGTCTTCAGCTGGTTGAGATTGTGTCCCTTCCATGCTTTCGGCGTACGCCACGAAGAAGCATAGAAATCGTTGTAATGCAGGTCGAGCAGCACCTTCATGCCATACTGCGTGGCTTCCTTGGCCATGCGGGTCACGGTGTCGAGATCGTCGGTGCCGCTGCCGTAGCTGTTGCCGTTCTCATCATACGGATCGTTGAACAAGCGCAGACGCACCCAGTTCACGCCGTTGTCATGCAGGATCTTGAACAGCGATTCCTCTTGGCCGTCGAAGTTCTTGAACCGCACTCCGGCCTTATACAGCGCCTCATAGCTGGACACATCGGCACCGCGTATGGTGTCTTCGGTCACCGTAGGCACCTGCTCCACCGAAGCGGTTTGTTGGGCCGCGCCGGTGTCGGCGCCCGTCTTGTACGGACCGTCGGCGGTCGGCACCATGTCGGCATCTTCCGGGTTCGCCGCCGTCAGCTGGCCGAACACCTTCAGCGACTGCAATGGCTGGCCTAGATCATCAAACAGGGCCGCATCATCTTGCTGGCTGGCTCCACCGTTGTCGGCATAGTCGACATAGTCCGCCGCATACTTACTGGCCCAACCGGTGCCGTATTCATTGGCGGAGTTCCAGTTGTCATCGGCGTTCCACAGGCCGCCCTTCACTGCGATCCAAGTGGCATCGCCATAGAACACGCCGGCGCCGCCGGCATTGTTCTTCGCAGACACCATAGCCTTGTACAGACTGCGTATATAGTCCGCCTGGCCTTGCGGGCTAAGCGTCTTGCCGCTCTGTTTAAGGTCACTGGCTCCGCTGGTGTTACCCTGCCCATCGCTGTCGTATTCGGTGAACGGATACAGTACGTCAAGCACCGCCATGGATTTGCCGTACTCTTCGGAAATCATCCGGCGGGATTGTGCCAGGCTGTTCAGATCGTCATAGGCTGCATAGACCTTGGTGCCGATCACGTCGTAATCGACCTTGTAGTACTTGAGCATGTCGACGTACGTGGTGGTCAGCGTCTGGTCCACCGACGAGCAGCCGACCGCGATCCTGGTGCCGGCATTATTGGCGCGGATCGCCTTGCTGGCGGCACTGATCAGCTGTGACATGCCCTTCCAATCGTCCTGCCCCAGAAAGCCGCCCTGCAGATCCTTCTTGTTCTCGCTGTCCGCATAGTACGGTGAGCTGATCTCACTGCCGATGGTCACCATGTTCGGCGTTACGCCGGCAGCCTTGAGCTTGGAAAGGGAATCGGCGGTGTAATCGCTTACCTGACTGGTCAGCTTGGCCAGATTCGTAGGCCAGCCCTTCGGCAACTTCTGCACGGTCTTCGACGTGTAGAAATCGGAATACAGGAATTGGATGTTGACGTTCAGGCCATTGGCCTGAGCCGCTTTGGCAGTGGCAATGGCGTTATCGAGCGTCGGATTGCCGCCACCGTACGTGTTGCCGTTGCCGTCCGTAGGATTCACCGCGACCTTCAGCAGCACATAATTGATTCCCGAGGCCTTCAACAGCTGCATCATGCCGTTGTCATCCAGATTATTGCCGTCGAAATCCTTGAAGGCATAGCCGTTCTTGGCGGTTCGCGCGGCTTTCATGGCCTGATACGAGGTGAGGTTCACACCGCGCACGGTATCGTCCTGCATGGAGGAGACGCCCGCCACCTGTGCGGGCTGATCCTTGACTCCCGTGTCCGTTCCTTCATTCCATGGAGCCGGATACGAAGAGTCCTCCGCAAGTGGGACGATGTCGGATTCGTTCTGCGTGGATTCCTCCAGCAGCCGCCGTTCCTGATCGGCATTCTGTTCGGCTGCCTCAGCACGCAGCTGAGCGCTAGTATGGATGTCATCATCGTTCGATTGCGCATCCTGAGCGAATGCTCCGGTGGGCATGCACATCATTAGAGACACCGTTGTACCAATAAGCGCAACGATAGCCCTTCTTCTTCTCATCTGATTTCCCCTCTGTTTTTTCGCGGCTGCCCCTTGCAGCCTCATTCACGCGGCGGCTTGCCTGCGTTTCGCCAACTGCGGGTAGAACCACTCGTTGACCACTGGTACATAATACAGCAGTGCCGCAAACGCCAGATCAATCGGCAAACGCACCACAAAACTCGTCACAGTCAGCGGGATATGTGGCAACAGGTTGTGCAACACCCCCAAATACATCTGCCACGGCAACACATCATCCTCAACAAGATGCACACATAAAATGGCGAGGCTCGACTGCCCAGTCCAGCTCAGCGCCCTTCCCAAAGCGGGCACATGGTCGAGCAGCTTCGAAATGCCAATCACACACAACGTTCCCGCAAGGCTGCCGATCACCGCCTGCACCGGGCGGGTGCCGTAGTTGTTGATGGCCATGCTCATGCCTCCGAATCGGACGATGGCGACGACCCAGATCACGCCGGCAACGCCCCACAGCCACGGGAAGCGCTTTACATGGCCCATCAGGTCATACCGTTTCGCCAAGTAGCCGACATATACGAACGCGACCGCGCACATACCCGACTGCAAGCTCCAAGGCAACCACACGTACCGGGCGGAAATATAACCGATCGCAAAGCTGGACACCACCCAGACCGGCGTATACGGCAATTTGGCGAAGGCATGCAGCAACAGATGCGCCCAGAACAAAGCCAACAGGAACCAGATCGCACCGATGCGCAGCTCCACAGGCCACAATGTACGGTCGGAGATGTCACCGCTACCATACAGCACCGCCTCGCCCCAGCGGCGTAGCATGTAAGCCCGGCCCTCATGGTTGATGGTGGCCATGCACGTCACACCGACCAGCACCGCCACGCCCGTCACTGCGTATGTGCACAGCAACTGCTTGGCTTCCTTCGCCCAGCGGAAGCTACGTTCCGGATGCATGAAATAGCCGGACAGTATGAAGAACAACGGCATGTGGAAGGAGAAGCAGACCGCCACCACCAGCTGCGCGGTGTGGTGAGGGATGAATACGTTCGCCTCAATGGCGCTGTGCCCCAGAATCACGGCAAGAATGGCAATGCCTTTGGCTATGTCGAAGAAACGGATTCGTTGCATAGTGTATTCGGTCTTCTCCCTGCTCGGTCTACTGGTTTAGATTCCCTCACCCTATAGACCGAGCAGCTGGCGCATGGCCCGCCACATCACTTCCTGACCCATGCGATTCGGATGAATGCCGTCGGTATACAGCGCCTGCTGCGGCATGCCGGTGGTGCGGCCGACCGTCTGGAACGCCGAATACAGCGAGGCATACTGCCACCCATGCCGTCTGCAGATCTGCTGCAGTGCCGCATTCTCCTGATTCATGGTCAGGCTCCGAGGATCCGACAACGTATCGATATTCGCGATCACATACACGTTCTGCGAGCCGTAACGAGCTGCGACCCTGTTCAGATACGATTCCGCCGCGGCCGTGAAATCGTTGACGTTCGACAGTCTCAGCCGGTCGTTTGCGCCGAGCATCACGATGGCCGCATCCTCATGGCCGAGCGTATCGTCACCGATGGAGTTGTACGCCGAATACGAGCCCTTGCCCGGAGCGCTGGCGTTGGTCACCGACACACCTCGAGATTCCAGATAGTGCCTCAGATCGTTGACCGCCATGCGAGATTGGGACGACGGCTCATAATACGTAGTTCCTTCCAGACGGAACAGCTCACGGGAAGTATACGGGTACGTCTCATCGGAGCCGACACCTGCTGCGATGCTATCGCCCAGAATGCGCACCGAATGGTACTTTCCCTGCCGGATACGTGCGCCAAAGCCGCCGGCGGAAGCCTGTACGGTATCTTGCGGTATTGCTGCCGAACGGCGGGTATCAAGCGCACCGGTGACGGTATTGAAATAGTAGTTCGCACCATTCACGCTGTGCCAGCCATACAGCATCTTCCCACTGGGCCAGTCGTAGCACACATGCTTGCCTCCGACCCACTGCCAGCCATACCGGACGGCTCCGGTATTGGCGTCCAACAGGTACCAGGCTCCGTCAATCGGTTGTTCGCCATACAGCATCCAGCCCATGCGGCGGTCGTAGAACACCCATTTCTGCTGCTTGGCATGGTAGACAAAGCCGTATTTGACCGCACCGGTCGTATCATCGAAGTCATACCAATGACCATTCACCGCATGCTGTCCATGGAGCATCTGACCGGAAACCGGATCATAGCAGACCCACTTGTGCTGGGACGCGTTGTAGTAGAAGCCATGGGTCATGGCACCGGTATGTTCGTCGAAATGGTACCAGCCGGTATGTGCGGCATCATAGTTCACCAGTCGTTCGCCGTATGCCATCTTGCCGGTGATCCAGTCGTAATAGACCCATTTGCCGCCGTTTGAAGGCACGAAGGTCATGCCCTTGGCCATGGCGCCGGTATGGCGGTCGAAGTAATACCATCCGCCATAGCGATAGTCCTCGCCTTTGATCATGTGGCCGTTGGCATCGTAGCGCACCCACTTGCCACCGTTCGAACGCAGGTAGACGTCTTTGTTACGGGCCACGGTGCCATCGCCATCGATCCAGTACCAGTTGCCGTCCTGCCGGTCATAGATTTCCCGGGAGCGGACCATTTCACCGTTCTCGTAGTAATGCTGCCTACCCTGATCCCAACCGTTCTTCGATTCGGCGGATACGGCCGGAACCTGAGTCGTTTCGGCATCGGCCTGCGCGACACTCGCACACAGACCAAGCACACCTATCGACATCGAAAAAAGAACGGCTCCAAGCGCCATTGCCTGTTTGCCATGCATGCCGCACCTCCCAATCATGCGATTTTTTCCGTTATCACTGTACCGCAACAGGTCTTGCGGCAAGACGACGCCGTTGATGGACGCTTTTACCCCAGGCCACCGCCGTTTGGATGCCATAGGCCGCCATGGGTACCAGCAACAGGTAGAACGGCAATGTATAGATGCCCTTGGCCTCCCACAGCACGTAACATAGGAAGCCACCAAGGAATGAGGCGCACAGCAGCACCTGCACGAATACCTTGTCGGCATTGCCTTCCTCATTACGGTTCCTGAACACCGTGCGGGTCAGTGCGATGAGTCCGATGAATGCCAGCAGATACATCACCGTCTGGGCTACGTTCTCATATCGCAGCAGGATGTTCGATCCACGCCCCACCAGCAGGAAGGAGGCCAATCCGGAAAAATGATTCGACGAATCACCAAGCTCGGAATACAGTGACGTCATGAACGTGGGCTCAGCCCATTCCGACGCCAGTTTGGCGGTGAAGAAACGCAGTCCCTCACCCGGATCGCCTAAGAGTTCGGCGAGGCGGCTCTTGACGAAATCCGTGGAAATCTGCGACTGCTGCGCATAATCATTGCCGGTTTTCTCGAATGCGTCCAACGCGAACCTGCTCCACCAACCGGCGGGTACGTTATCCGGCTCCCCCAAGCCAAGTGCAATCCAGGAAATCATCGGCATGCCCTTGCCGAAATCCTGTCCGGTCCAATGCTGCACCAAACTGACGGGCAGTTTGGAAATCACAAAGGCCCCGCCTGCGGACACGAAGGCGACAATCAGCTGCCAGAAACGGCGATTGCGCCATACTGCGAAGATCACGGCGAGGATTGCGGCCAGAATCACGATCTGATACGTGGATTTGAACACGATGCCAATGCCGCAAATCAGGAAGCCGGCCACGATCGTGAGCCCGCTGGTCCAGACCTTCTTCATATGGAACGCTTCGGCCACCACCGCGGCCCCCGCGATGGTGATGAAGAAGCCCACGGCGTTCGGGTATACGAATGCGGCGAACATCAACAACGGCACACAGGTCGTCACCAGCACGGTGAACGCGCCATGGCCCACCGCATCAAGCCCCAGATGGGTGCCGAAACGCCAGAGCACCGCCACCAGAGCGGTGACCGCGAGCGCGCTGACGATCTGGAAGGCGAAGACGTTCTTCGCGCCGAACAGGGCGAACACCAGCAGATACCAGAGCATCGGTCCGCTTTGGAACGGATAGTACGAGAAGTACGTGTATGCGCTCGGGATGCCCCTGTTTACGCATGCCGCCTCAGTGCTGCCATGCGGGCAGAAATCCGGGCTGAACTGGTTCAGGTTTCCTTTGAGAAGGGTATCGGCGGCATCCATCAGGCTTCGGGAATCCGGATATCCGTAGGTGGTCAGACCCAATGAGGTTATCCAGATGATTTGCACGACGGTTACGTAGACCAGCAGCGCGACCAGCACCCAACGTCTCGGGAGGCGTGCGATGCCGACCGCCAACAATGCCAGCGCCGCGAACAACGCCACGATTCCCAGCACGAAAGGTATGGAGGGCAGCCCCAGATGGTAGTGCACCCGTTCCGTGACATTGCCAGGTTCCGGCGCGCTTCGTTCGAATATGACGGTGAAGCAGATCGACAGCACCAGCAATACGGCGACGACCGCGGCCTGAAATCCCAGTGCCAGCACCGTCAGCCAGCGAGGCACAGTCCGCCAGAATACCGACTGACGTTCAGATACGGCATGTATGTTCCGCTCGTTCACTCAATCATCCCATCTTGCCCGGAAAATGCGAGAACGGCCCATCATCGGCCGCTTATAGCGATTCTTCAATGATATAGCGCGGGCGCGCCTTCACTTCCAGATAAATCTTGGCGATGTACTCGCCCGTCACGCCCAGCGACAGCAGAATGAAACCGCCCAGAATCCACAGCGAGCACATCATGGAACCCCAACCTGCCACGGCATGCCCGGAAAACACCGAAATCAGCGTGTACACCAGCATGATGACGCCCACGAACACGGAGAATACGCCAAGCCCGGTAATCATGGTCAATGGTTTGGTGGAGAACGACGTAACGCCTTCGATGGCGAAGGAGACCATTTTTTTCAGCGGATACTTCGATTCGCCGGCCACGCGGGTGCCGCGCTTGTAGAACACCTTTGCGGTCTTGAATCCGAGGGATGGCACCAGACCGCGCAGGAACAGATTCGATTCCCTGTACTGCGACAGGGCCTGCAGGGCCGCACGGCTCATCAATCGATAGTCGGCATGGTCGGGAACGGTTTCGGTGCCCAGCCACTTCATCATCGAATAGAAGGCGTGAGCGGTTCCCCGCTTGAATGCGGTGTCAGTATCGCGGTTATCGCGTACGCCGTACACGATTTCGGCGCCTTCACGGTAGGCGGCGACCATGCCGTCGACGGCATTCGGATCATCCTGCAAGTCGGCATCCATGGAGACCGCGGCATCGACGTTCAAGTGCAGCGCATGCATCAGCCCCGCGAACAGCGCATTCTGATGCCCTCGATTATGGGCGAGCTTCACCCCGTGGAACATGTCAGGGCACTCGTCATGCAGGGACGTGATCACATCCCATGTCTTGTCAGCGGAGCCGTCATCCACGAAAACGACCGAACTATCGGAAGCGATCTGACCGGCATCCTTCAAATCCTGAAGTTTGCTCTTCAGAACCCCTGCGGTGACGTGCAGTGCGGCCTCCTCGTTGTAGCAGGGAATCACAAACACCATTGCCGGCGCCTCACGCAACCGGGCACACGTATCGTAAGCATTCTCTTCGTTCGTCATGCTTAATAGTGTATGACAGGCGGCCAACCCATGCGCCGGAAATCCCCCTCCCGTTGTCATGCGACCGTTATAGCATGCCCCCTAAGGGAATACAGAGGGGGATTCACCACCAATGCATAAACGAACATTGATCATGGCCGGATTCATCGCCGTCACAGTACTTCAGGGAATCAGCTATCCCGCAATCGCACTGGCCGATGACCCGACCGCAACGCAGTCATACTCCACATCACAACCGGCCGGAGAGACCCAGTCCTCAAATGGCGTCGAAAACGATGCCACTTCGGACGCATCACATGACGCGGCCTCTTCCCAAACCCCCATGTCAAGCCCGAAGACGGCCCAGTCCGGCACCACCGCACAGTCCGGAACCGAAGCGCAGCCGGATGTCGAAGCGCAGTCCGAGGAGGCTTCCGGCAAATCGGTCGATCCCGGTACGACGGCCGACCCGAATAAGACGACCGAGCCCACTCAGCCATCCGAGCCGGCCAAACCGGAAAACGGCTGGGATCAGAACAAGCAGCACTATTACGAGAACGGCGTCATGGCCGTCAGTAAGGATGTGTTCATCCCCAACGACCCGAACAACCGCAAGGAAGGCATATGGGTTCGTTTTGATCAGAGCGGCAACCTGGTCAAGGGCGAGAACTACCACAACGGCGGCTGGTACTACTTCGATACGACCACCGGCGCCATGGTCAAGGGCGTCAAACACATCTCCTCCAATGGCGGCAAGTGGGTGTATTACGACGTGATCACCGGCAGGATGGCCCACGGCGAAGCCTATCTGCACTACGACAAGGAACATACCGGCTGGTACTACTTCGATCAGTACACCGGCAAGATGGCCCATGATTTCGTATACATCCGACAGACCAACAAGTGGGTGTACTACGACAAGATCACCGGCAAAATGCAGTACGGCGAGCGCTACATCAACGGCGGCTGGTACTACATGAAGCCGGTCACCGGCGCTCTGGCCAAGGGCAGAACCTGGATGGCGAGCGGCAACAAGTGGGTGTATTACGACAAGATCACCGGCCGCATGGTTCACGGCGGTGCCATCATCGACGGTCACCACTACTTCTTCGACCCGTACACCGGCGCGCAGTACAGCAAGCAGCAGATCGCCAATCGCCTGGCATCATACGCACGCACCTATTCCAGCCAGCACCCCGATTGCCCGGGCGCATTGGCGGCGAACGGCGGCCTCATCTGCCCGTTCGGCCCGTGCATGTCGTTTGTCTGGTACGTCTTCCATGCCGCAGGCCTGGACGTATTCCTTTGCGATGGAGCCAAGACCGGTTGGCCTCACCACAACTTCGACTGGTACAACTCCCGCGGCCGCGTCAGCAGCACCCCGCAGGTGGGCGATGTCGCCTTCTGGAAGTTCAGCGACTCCTGGGCCAGCAATTACAGCGCCAGCCATGCCGGCATCGTAATCGAGGTGAACGGCGGCAATGTGGTGATCGTCGACGCAGCCTACGGCAACATCGGCGTACGTTCGGCTTACAGCGGAGCACGCTACGCCCATCCGTATTACGACGAGTGATCTTCCGGATCCGGTCCCGTGACCGATTCGCATGGACCTTCACATATCACAATAAGGCGGTGGCATATGAAACGAGGCGTTCGCGCCTGCACATTGGCAATGACCGTGGTTCTGTCGCTCTCCCTCCTGTCGGCATGCTCCACCCATGGCAGTGAGGCATCGCGAACGCCCACCTCCACCTCCACTCCGACGACGTTGGATGACACCAAAACCGATGCGTCGGTCGCCACGAGTTTTTCCAAAGTCGTACCAGACAAGGCGTTGGCCTCCTGCCTTGCGTCCATTCTCGACGCATCCGGCAAGGCCTTCCCCTCAACCAAGGCCGCACAACTCACATCCTTGGCCTTCACGCAGTATGCAACCCAATACCAGTCTTGCGGCAAAAGCGATCTCAAGCACGTCACCACGCTGGAGGGGCTGCAACGTTTCACCGGTGTCACCGACTTGGATCTCAGCGAATTCAGCGCGTTGAAGAGCATCACGCCGGTCGAATCAATGGCTTCGCTGACGCAGATCAATCTGCAGGACACCGCCATCTCCGACATTTCATCGCTTGCCAAGCTCACATCCCTGAACAACGTTTCCCTGCCGGACCACGCCTGCGATCTGCAAGCCCTCGCCGACCTGCCGCTGACCGCAGTGAACCTGCAGTGCCCGACCGCCGACATCACGCCGTTGGACGGCAAGAAGGCACAGATCTATGTTCCCGAAGCATTCGACCGCAATGCGGCGGTGGCATCGGCGCAGACCGGCAACATCATCGGCATCAGTCAGGAAGACGGATCATTCGAAATCCTCCAGCTGGGCGATGACGGTACGGTGACGTCCCAGAAAATCTGAGCTTTCCGTAGCTTCTCAGCCGCGACCGGTAGTCGTATCGAACGTGTGCCATTCCTCCCATTCCGGCACCCACGTGCGGCCATGGGCCATGGCACCGGTGGTTTCATCGAAGTAATACCACGCACCGTTCTGCTTATGCAGTCCCTTGACCATCTTGCCGGTGGAACGGTCGTAGCGCACCCATTTGCCACCGTTCGAACGCAGATAGACGTCCCCGTACACCATGGCTCCGGTGGTCTTGTCGAACAGATACCAGCCGGTATGCGTCTTGTCGTAATTCAGGTAGACCTCGCCATGGGCCATCCTGCCGGTGATGACGTCGTAATAGACCTTTTTGCCGCCGTTGGAGGAGATGTACTTGACGCCTTTGGCCATGGCCCCGGTGGTCGTGTCGAAGTAGTACCAGCCGCCATAGCGGTAATCCTCGCCCTTGACCATATGGCCGTTGGAGTCATAGCGGACCCATTTGCCACCGTTCGAACGCAGATAGACATCTTTGTTACACGCCATGACCCCGTTTGAGTCAATCCAATACCAGGCGTTGCTGTCGGGGTCGAAGATCTCCTTGCCGCGAGCATAGGTGCCGTCGGCATCCTGCCAGTATTTCTGACCGTTGCGCGTAACCCAATGGGCCGCAGGGTTCACGTATTCCCTGTTGCCGAACGCATTCATGTCGACGTTGCCGCTGATGCCGTTCACATGGCCGACGCTCGTATATTGCCAGCCACGATTGTTCGCCGAATAGGAAAAGTTGGTGCGGGGACCGTAACTGGCCACCCACTTGGCCTTGGACCGAATGTTGCCATGGTTGAGCGGACCGTTCAGATAGCTCGTATACGAGTACACGCCCAGATTGTTGTACCCGGCCGCCTGCAGACGACCCCACCACGCATTCACGATGCCGTTATATACATTCGGATCGGTCGGTGTCTGATGGCCCGCCCACGTCCATCGTTCCAAGTCGTAATATACCGGGAAGGACAGGTCGTTCGGCGAAACGCCGGCCTTCTTGAGCAGTCCGACCAGATCATTGCCCTCTGCGGTGGCCGTGGCCGCATCATACGAATATGAATACGTGTATATGCCGAAGGGGATGCCAAGCCGCTTGCATTCGCTGATATTGCGCAGCGCTGTCTTGTCGAATCCGTTATCCCAACCGTAGGAGATGCGGATGATCGCACCCTCCACGCCATCGGCCTTCGCCTTGGCCCAGTCGATGTTGCCCTGCCATTGCGAAACGTCGATCACGCCCTTCGCCTGCTGCACGAACAGATTGCCACCTGATTCGAAGAACGCCTTCGTATTGTTGTAGGAGCCCCAATACGCGCCGTATTCGTTCGACGTGAATTGCGCCGGCGTCACCTTGCCGTCAGTGTCCGTCGAGGATTGTTCCTGCGATTGCTCCGCAGAGGCATCGGCTTCGTCGACCGCCTCCTTCACATCGGCGGCGGCAACCGGAATGAAGGTCTCCCCGTCGGTTTTCGCCAACGGATCGGGAGCCTGCTCTTCGGTACCGACCAGTTCCGGATCGGTCACCGTCTCGCCGGTCTCGACGTCTTTGACGTCACCTTCGGCGGTGACCGCCAGATTCTCGGATACCACGGTGGCACTGTCCGGAATGCTTTCACTCACCGAATCCGGCAATTGCGCCTGCGGATTATCAGGCATGACGGTCTGCGATGACTCGTCCTGATCAGCCTGAACGACATCGGCATTCGCATCGTTGCTGGCAACGGCATCAACCGAATGGTCCATCAACGCACTGGCCGGAACAGCGCCCATCAACATCAAGGCCACGGCGGCAAACGCAGTCGCCACCATTGAAAAGGCTTTCTTCAGTGAATTCACCGGCAGATCCTCTCTCCACACTCATCCCTGCAGGTCTCCTTTCATTCAACCATCTCGCATCGTTTTCCGCATCACATCTTCACTCCATCCACAGCATCACCGCATAATCCGGCCGTCGCACGGCCCCATCGCGATGATTTTGAGGCTCGTCGGCTATGCTCTACGATGTGAACTTCACGATTCATGAAAAGCGGAACCTCCACACAGTGAAGCCACACCATACCAAAGGGGAAGTTGTGAACAGGAAGCGGCCAATGCGTATACCGATTGCGGTGGCGGCCGCCGTCGCCATCATCGTATCAATCGTCTCCGGCTGCGGGAACGCCGCGAAATCCGCGGAGCCGACCACGCAATCCTCGGCACAGCGCATATCCGTGACCCTGCCGTCATACTATGCCGAAAACATGGTCTTCCAACGTGGCAAGCCACTGGTCATCCAAGGCACCGCCACCGCTGCAAACGATGACTCCGGCAGCGATGCCATCGACCAATCCAAACTGTCCGCAACGCTCACGCAAGGCAAGACGACCGTCTCCGCAGCCGTGACCGTCAGGAACAGCGGGGCGTTCACTTGCACGATGAAATCGTTGCAGGGCGGGCTCAAACCATACCGTCTCACCATCGCATACAACGGCGAGACCGTGTTCAGCCTGGCGAAAGTGTATGTGGGAGACGTGTTCGTGGCGGCCGGACAGTCGAACATGGAACTCAACTACACGCAGTACTACTCGTCCGGCGACGACTCCAACTGGAATTGGGGCGGCGGACTCATCTCACGCGGCGATCTGCCGAAACTGCTCACCGATGCGAACGTGCATTTCGTGGTGGCCGACCATAACGTCGACAACACCGACTTCCCGCTGATCGACGCCAACAAGACCTCCGGCTGGCTTACTGCGGATAGCACCAATTCGCAACATCTCAGTTACCTGGCACAGCAGTTCGCAATGCAGTTGCGCGCCAAAAGAACCAACATACCGATCGGCATCATCCAGACCTCATGGGGTGGTACCGCAATCAGCCGCCACGTACAGGGCGGCGACATCTACGCGAACCACATCGCGCCGCTGACCGGCTTCCGCGTGGCGGGCGTGCTGTGGTATCAAGGTTGCAATGACGCCTCGACGCTCAGCACCTCCCTGGACTACGAATCGCAGATGACCGCGCTGATCAACCAGTATCGCAAGGTGTTCGACGAAAGCACCCTGCCCTTCCTGTATGTGCAACTTGCGCGATGGTCAGGCTATCAATACACGCAGAACGTGCGTCAGGGGCAGTTGCGTACGCTTGACAACGCGAATCTGCGCAACAGTGCGAACGTGGCCATGACGGTTTCCATCGACACCGACAAGGGCACATCGAAAGTGATTCATCCGCTCGGCAAAGACATTCTCGGCGCACGCATGGCCGCACAGTACGAAGCGATGGTCGCCGGCAAGAGCGTACCGTCCGGACCGATCATCGAATCGGCGACGCACAGCGCCGACAAGTCCGCCATCACCCTGTCATTCAAGGACGGCACCGCCGACAAGCTGCAGTCCATGAAGCCGAATTATGCTAAAAGCGCCACGGCAAGCGTACCGGACTATGCCAAAACCCCGAACGCCACACCACTGGACGGCATTGCGAACGTGGCCTCCCCCACCGGCGATGCACTGCAAGGCTTCGAAGTGGCCGACAACAGCGGCAACTGGACGTCGGCCACGGCCACGATCAAAGGCAATCAGGTGTCGCTCACCTCCACCACGGCAACCATGGCCGACATGACGCAGGTGCGCTATCTGTGGAGCGGCAATCCCGACTGCTCGAGCATCCTCTACAACGGCGACACCCTCCCGGCCAGCCCGTTCACGGTCGCGGTGCGCAATTAGTCCGTAATTAGTCATTTGCCGCACTCCCATCGGTTTTGCGGCGAGGAAAATGCTCCTAGTATGTCGCAAGGGGAGCATTGCGCCGTTTGTTGTGCGCGAACAGGTCCGTAACCGTATAGAGAGGCACCAATGAAGAAAAGCATCGCAGCAATCGCAGTCGCGGGCATGCTGACAATCGGCATGGTTTCACTGCCGTCCGCAGCCATGGCAGACGAAACCGGCACCTCCGGAGCGACCACGGAAATCGGCCCGAACATGACCACCTGCGACACGGACAGGCTCTGCGACACGTTGCAGCATGTGCATCAGACCGGCCAGCAGCTCAAGACCGACCTCGACACCGCCAAGCAGCATGCCGAGCAATTGCATCAGAATGCGCATGATGACGCCGATGCGTTGCGCCAGTACAGCGAGCAGGCTTGGAAGAACTATCAGGAAGATCGCGAAGACATCAAGACCGCGCTCGATGGTACCTCCAAACGCGGTCAGGAGGTGCACGATACCCTGCATCAGGATGCGCAGGATACGCAGGCCCATCTCAACCAGCTGCATACCGATCTGCAGGAAGATCACGCCGCATTGAAAACCCAGCATGATTCGCTCGTCGCCGCACGCCAGGAATGGCACAAGTCGTTCATTCAGGCGCTGAAGGATACGCAGAACGGCTTGTCCGAAACCGATACCACGTCCGGAGCCAACTCCGCCGCAAGCAACGGCACAGCGGTTCAGACGGTTTCCGGCAACGATTCCGCCACCACCGCACCAAGCTCCGCCGCCGGCAACGGCAGCACGACCAAGTCCGGCACCACCGCGAGCGCGTCATCCGCGAATCAGACCAGCGCGGCCTCCGGTGCCGTGACCAAGTCGGAATACAGCCAGTTAGCGCAGACCGGTATCGGCATCTCCGTTGCCTGTGCGATCATCCTCGCGCTGAGCGGCCTTGCCTACGCCGTCAAGATGTTCGTGCAGTACAAGCGCGAAACCGCCGAGTAATCCAAGCGATCTGGACATTTCGGCGGCCATGCACCACCCCGCCCCATTGCCTTGCGAATACGTTGCAATGATGATAGCCCGATTGTTCTGTTGTACAGGCCGAGACGGTAACATGCTTCATATGCTGCGGCGATCAGAGTAGGAAGGTACTTGCGAAGCCTGCGGCACACAGCCTAACAGCGTAGTGGCACAGAAGGGTGATATGGCAGCACGGCACAGCAAAAAGCATGGCAGGCACAAAGCTCGGCATGCCGTTCCCAGCTCGAAGCCTGCCATCATCAAATCCATGTTCGTGCCCAAGGACCGCTTCTATACGGCAGTGATGCAAGGCGTACACGACAGCATGGAACGGGAACGCAAACGCACGAGACAAGCCATGCACACGGTTGTGGCCGCCTTGGCGATTATCGTGCTCATCGGCAGCATCTGCTTTGGATGGATGGGAGCGCGCGCATCGCTGCGAACGCACGAGCTGGTCCGAGTATCCACCTGTCAACAAGCCGTCATCGATATGAACAACTCATATTTCAAGGCTTCCCAGCTCAAAACGCAGGTGGATTCCGCTTTCACCAGCATGGATGCCAACTACAATCTTGACCAATTGTCGAATCTGTATAGCGAAAAAGTTGACATTCCAAGCACACTGCAGTGCTCCAACAACCCTTCCAACACCGCCGATACCGCCACAAAAGCCAAGGCTGCCTACGACAAACAGGCAACGGCATTTCAAGATGCGTTGAAGAAAACGCAATAGCAAGGACGATTTCGCCATCCGCGAACTTCCGTCAATCCGATCGAGCCAAGCAATCCGGTCAATCCAATCGGTCTAAGCAACGGGGCGAGGATCACTGGAGACCCTACGCGGAACCGATGCGGCGGAAGACTCGATCACGATGGGTTCGGTGCGACGCAACGAGATATTGGAAGATGACTGTACGGAACGCGCCTCGCGGGAAGAGGTGGCCGCATCAGCCTGCACAGGCGGAAAAGCGCCGGTTACGGGGCGAATCCGACCGGTCGCCGTCGGAATGAAACTGGGTGGAAGCGGCTGCGTGGCGGCAGTGTCTTCAGAAGAATCCTGAGAGACGGTCCGCATGGAAACTCGAGAAGCCATCGCGGCAAGGGAATCGCGCGTATCCGGCTCCTGCTGCAGGCGATCATACTCCGTCATCACGCCTCCCCCTCATTGACTCACCTCTCACTGTACCGAGGGTAACGCAGCCATAATGACTTCCACATTACGAATGCGCGATATGCGCAACTCCCTTACTCAACAGCAACTTAAGCGTTCACAGTGAACGAAATCGAATCATCGTCCCTCCGAAAAACGACCTTGGACCGGTAGGATTTCAGATATGGCTGAAAGTTCCCATCCGCCCGCAGACCATTCGGCCCATTATCTTTTTCTCATCGTCGGCGCCCCGCTGGCCGCCTTCCTCATCGCGGCATCACGCGCATTCGAGACGCATGGCCTGACCATTCCGCTGGTTCGCATCACGACCGGCATCGCGGGACTGATGCTGCAAGCCATTCCGTTCATGATGCTGGGGGCGTTGATGTCGGCGGCCGTCACCACATTCGTCAGCGAATCGCTGATCCGCCGCCATATTCCACACTCGACATTCGGCGGCCTCGCAATCGGCCTGCTCACAGGATTATGCCTGCCAGTATGCGACTGCATGGTAGTGCCCACCTTCGCAAGCATCGTACGCAAACGCATGCCATTGCCCTGCGCGGTCACGTTTCTGACCGCCGTACCGGTCACGAATCCCATAGCGATATGGTCCACCTGGTATGCGTTTCCCGACAAACCATGGATGGTGCTCTGGCGAACGGGACTGGGCATGATAATAGCCGTGACGGTCGGCGCATCGTTCGCGCTATGGCCGCCGAAAGGCTCCGCCACCGCCACGGATTACGCGAATCGCACGGATTACGCGGATTATGCGATAAAGAATCGCACCGCATGCACGCGGCATGCAGATGACGCCTGCTGCAGCACCGGCCTCGGCGACGATGCCCGTAAGATGACGGACGACCCGCCGATCATCCGTTTTCTACGCTGCACACACCACGATTTTCTACACATGATGCCAATCCTGCTGTTCAGCGCCATCATCGCCTCCCTGGCGCGCACATATATACGTCCATCGGCAAACGGTCTCGACACATCCACACTGGCAATCATCCTCGCAATCATCCTGGCGATGGGGCTGGCGTTTCTCTGCTCACTATGCTCATCCTCCGACGCCGTGATCGCCTCGAGCATGGTAGGCGTACTACCGCAATCGGCATTGATCGCATTCCTGACATTCGGCCCGGTGCTGGATCTGAAGAACACGCTGATGCTCATTTCGGCATGCCGGCCACGTTTCGTCATCAGATTCATCGGCACGTTCGCCATTGCCTGCTTCACCGCCGTCTGCATCGCGCAATACTGGATGCCCGGAGCCTGACATGCGCAGCCGGCCATCACTCCCCAATCGAATTGAAGGACTCTGCTTTGCAGCGCTCGCATCGGCCATCGCATACAGCGTGGCCAGCGGCGCATACGTTTCGCTGGCCACGCCACGTTCGAAACCGTATCTGATCATCGCCGTCATCGCATTGTCGATTCTGGCTGCCGCCGCATGGCTGGGCCTGTTCCATGCCACCGAACGGTCGGCATTCCGCTGGCTGGTCGCGTTAATCATCCCGGCACTGCTAATCACCATACCGTTCCAGCAGGCGGGCGGCAGCACCGGTTTCGACATCTACGCAGGCGGACGGGCCATCGCCATTCCCCGCAACGTGTACGCGGCGGACGGCGCACGGCATCTGCACGGATTGGATGACACCCGTAGAACCATCACCGTACGCAACGACGAATTCGGCTCATGGTTCGAACACATCGACCACAATCCGCAATCCTACGTCGGTTACCGTATCCGCATCACCGGTTTCGTCAGCAAACCGTCCACGCTCGGCACCGACGAATTCCAGATCTCCCGCCAGTTCATGAGCTGCTGCATCTTGGACATGACACCATTCGGATTCACCGCCGTCACCGCAAAAGCCGCCAAACTGCACGAATATGACTGGGTGACCATCGACGCCACGATCGAACAGGGCACGTACGGCACCAGTGGGCATGAACGGCAGGGTCTGATATTGCAGGTCTCCTCATTGCGGCAGGCCGCGAATGCCCCTACCGGCTATTTTTACTGGCAATGAGTCCGGAGGATGGCCCCTCACTCAGACTTATGCTTCGACTCGTTATCTTTGACGTTCCAATCCCTAATCGCATTGAATGCGCAATATCCGGAGACGAACACCAGACATAGGGAGAGAATGATCGTCGCATAGGAGAACAATGTTCCATCCTCGTTTGCTTCGATTACGGACTGAACCAGCCAAATAATGCAGGAAGCACTGGTAATCGCATAGAGACGTGCGCGGCCGGAGGTGGTGAGTTTCATCATGGTTTCCTTTTTCAAGATATGCGTTCTTCCGAAAGCCGATGTTTTTTCAGGACGTTGCAGGACAGGCGAGATATGGGAAAGTCGGATCCGCCTTGTATACGGACGGATCCGACAGATTCTTCGGCACTATGACTTCAGCTCTTCTTGCGCTTCGACATGATGTCGACCGCGACGGCTCCCAGGAGCACCAGACCCTTGATGGTCTTCACGATTGCGGTATCGACACCCATGATGGACAGGCCTTGGTTGATGACGCCCATCACGAAGGCGCCGACAACAGCACCGGGGATGGTGCCGATGCCACCGGTTACCGCAGTACCGCCAATGAAGCAGGCCGCGATGGCGTCCATCTCGAATTCCATACCGGCTTGCGCGGTCGCGGAAGCCAGTCTGGAGAGCATGCACACTGCCGCGACCGCAGATAGGAAGCCCATATGAACGAACAGGGTGAAATCCACACGCTTGGTATTGATGCCGGACAGCTCAGCCGCCTTACGATTGCCACCGACCGCATACACATGACGGCCGAACACAGTCTTGGTCAAGATGAAGTTGTAAATCAACACCAGTACGCCGACGATGACGAGCATAACCGGAGTGCCACCCTGGTCCGCATTTCCGGAGGAGGAAAGCAGGTAGGTGACGAAGCCGATGGCAAGAGCCGCGATGACGATCTTGATGATGGTCAGGCTCATCGGTTCGGCCACAAGACCGACCCTCTCCGCACGAGCGCGTTTGCGCAATTGGCTCCACGCGAACGCCGCAATGCACAGGATGCCCAAGACGATGGTCAGACCATCAAACGGCCCCCACCATCCGAGTACGTTCGGCAGGTAATTACGTGCGATGCCACGGAAGGATTCAGAGGTGATCGGCACGGATTCGCCGACGATGACGGTGGCGAGGCCTCGGAAAATCAGCATGCCGGCCAATGTGGTGATGAAGCCCGGAATACCGACATAGGCGACCCAGAAACCCTGCCAGACGCCGACGATGAGGCCCACGGCAAGGGAGATGACGATGGCCAGACCCCAATTGACCCCCTGTCGTTCCATCAGCAACGCACAGACGCCGCCGATGAAAGCCACGAGCGAACCGACCGAAAGATCGATGTGGGTCGCAATGATGACCATTACCATGCCTATGGCCAGAATGATCACATATGCGTTCTGTTGAATCAGCGATACGAAACTGTTCGGTTTAAGCAGGACGCCACCTGTCAGAATCTGGAATACGATGACGATAACGAGCAATGCCCCTACAATGCCGTATTGTCGTGCGTTGTTGGCGATGGTGGCGAGCAGGCCGCCGGTTTTGTTCTTCGTCGCTGCTGGTGTCGCGGTCCTTGCGCTCATCGTGCAGCCACCTCCCTTTCTTTGGTCATGCCCCGCATGAGATACTCCTGTGTGAATCCTTGTTTTCCGACGTTATCGGTCACAACGCCTTGGCTGACCGTGTAAATGCGGTCGCAGATGCCAATCAGCTCGGGCAATTCTGATGAAATGACGATTATCGCCTTGCCGGCATCGGCCAACTGGTCGATGATTTCGTAGATTTCGTATTTCGCACCGACGTCGATGCCTCGCGTAGGCTCGTCGAGAATCAGGATGTCGGGATCTGCGATCACCCATTTCGCGAGCACTACTTTCTGTTGGTTTCCACCTGAGAGAGTGGATACCTGGACGTCGATGTCATGGCATTTGATGTTGAAATCCCTGCGGTACTGGCTGACTTCCTTACGTTCGATGTTGTCATCCATGATGCCGTGTCTGCTCAGCTTCCGCAGCGATGCGAGGGATGCGTTCTCTCGGATGTTCTGCAGAAGGTTGAGTCCGTACACCTTGCGATCCTCAGTGGCATATGCCAGTCCTGCATCAATCGCCGACTGGACGTCGGACAGGTCCGTTCTCTTGCCTTTGATGTAGATCTCACCGGAAATGTTGGAACCGTAGGAGCGGCCGAACACGCTCATGGCAAGTTCAGTACGGCCTGCGCCCATGAGTCCGGCCAATCCGACGATTTCGCCGGCATGCACGGAAATATTCGCATGATCGACAATGACGCGGTGTGGATCGAGCGGGTGGTGAACCGTCCAATTCTCCAGCCTCAGATATTCCTCACCTGGAATATTCGAGGTGTGGTCCGGGTAAAGATTGGTGAGTTCACGGCCGACCATCTTGCGGATAAGTTCGTCCTGGTCGAGCGGCGTCTCCTTGGTGACGTACATTTGACCGACGGTCGATCCGTCTCGGATGACGGTCACATTGTCGGCGACCGCCGCGACCTCGTTGAGCTTGTGCGTGATGATGATGCTGGTTACGCCCTGTTCATCACGTAATTGCCGTACCAGATCCAGCAGGTGCGCGGAATCCTCATCATTCAATGCCGCGGTCGGTTCATCGAGAATCAGGAGTTTCACGTTCTTGGATAGCGCCTTGGCAATCTCCACCAGTTGCTGTTTCCCTACGCCGATATCCGCAATCCTGGAGTCGGGATCTTCCGGCAGTCCGACTCGTTCCAGCAGACGGGCAGCCTGCGCACGGGTCTCGTCCCAGTCAATCACTCCGCCCTTGGCCCGTTCGTTGCCGATGAAGATGTTCTCGGCGATGGACTGGAACGGACTCAATGCGAGTTCCTGATGGATGATCACGATTCCGTCCGCTTCGGAATCATTGACGGTACGGTATTTGCATTCCTTGCCGTCGAACATGATTCTGCCGCCGTAACTGCCATAGGGATACACTCCGGAGAGAACGTTCATCAGTGTCGATTTCCCGGCACCGTTCTCACCGCAGATGGCATGTATCTCTCCACGTTCGACGGAAAGATTCACATCGGTAAGGGCCTTAACCGGTCCAAACGTTTTGGTGATGCTTTCCATCGTCAGAATGGTGTCTCTTTCAGACATGTCACCACTTCCTCATAATGATTTGGATGGGTGTGCGGCCGCATGCTCGATGGGCCGCACTTCCCTTATTGGTTGGCCGGTCACTTGGTCAGCTCGTCGAAACGCTCTTGGGTGATGTATTCGGCCTTGACCAAATCGGACAGGTTATCCTTGGTGATGCTCTGTGGATCGAGCAGCTTGGACGGCACGTCGATGGTATTGTTGTTGAACTTGCCGTTGATGCCGGAAACATCCTTGCCTTCGGCGATTTCGATGATCATGTCGTATACCGCATCGGCCAGCTTGTTGACGTCCTTGAATACGGTTTCGCCCTGCTTGCCCTTGGAGATGTTCGCCACGGCGATCTCCATGGCATCCTGACCGGTGATATACGGCCAGGAATCCGTGCCGGGCTTCATGTCAGGACGCTTGGATTCGATGGCGTTGATTACGCCTTGGGTAATGCCGTCATAAGGAGAAAGCACCGCATCGAGCTTCTCGCCATGCGCATAGGTGGAATCCAGAATGGATTCCATGTCCTTCTGGGCCTGTTCAGTCTTCCAGGATTGCACGGAAATGGATTGCCAGTCATCAACCTTGAAATCCTTCGTCACACCTTGACCGTGGTTGGAAGGAGAGACCAGCGCCCCGGATGCAAAGTAGGGCTGAAGAAGCTCCCATGCCCCCTTGAAGAAGTATTTCGCGTTGTTGTCGTCTGGGGATCCGGTGAACAGTTCGATATTGAACGGACCTTTGGCGCCATCCTTCAGGCCCAGCTTCTCAATCAAATAGGTGGCCTCGAGCACGCCGACCTGTTCCAGCTGGAAAGTGGCGTAGTAGTCCACGGCTTTGGTGTTCATGATGAGGCGGTCGTAAGCAATGACCTTCGCGCCCGCATCGTGGGCTTTTTCAACCGCCGGGCCAACCGCAGTGCCGTCTTTGGAAGCGACTACGACGAGCTTCGCGTTATTGTTGACCATGTTCTCGATATCCGCGTTCTGCTGAGCCGGCTTGTCATCGGCGAACGACAGGATGACTTTGTACCCGGCCTTTTCGAGCTTGGTTTTCAGGTTGTTGCCGTCCTTGTTCCATCGCTCTTCGGATTTCGTAGGCATCGAGATGCCGATGGTGTCACCCTTGGCGATGGCATCATCCGAGCTGCCCGTCGACTGCCCTCCTCGAGCACCGCCGCACGCGGCCAAGCCAGCGCACATCGCCACACCCGCCAACAGTGCCACGACCTTCTTCGTGAATCTCATAGAGTCTCCTTCGACATTACGGGCGGGCCACTTCGCCCGTCCATATCCGTGGACTTTTCCGCGGATTCCCTAAGCATACATGATTGCGTTCAGTTGTCAAACTCAATATAAAGGTTTCAGAAATCTTGAGTTCGTTTGTTGAATTTAGCTGGTTGGCGCCGAATCACCTGTTAAACAGCCGGAACAGCGTCTTTCGTTTTCCTCGGAAAAGCGCCAATTCATTACCATGGACACCGCTATGCGTTAAGCTAGCTTTCATGGCAAGACGAACGAACGGATCGCAAACATCTTTGCGCAGAGCGAACAAAGCGAATTTATTGGAGTCCATTCATAAATTCGGCGCGATGACGCAAATCGAACTTGCCGAAATCACCGGACTATCGACGGGAACCGTCTCCACCCAAGTGCATCAGTTGGTGGAAGAAGGCAAACTGGAAACCCATAACACCATACGCAACGGGCGTAGGGCAACGCTGGTCGCCCTGTCACACGATCAGGGATTGGGAGTCGGCCTGTCCATCACCCGACGTGATCTGTTCCTAGTCATCATCGACTACTCAAAAGACATCATTGCGGAGCACAGACTGCCGCTCCCGCCGAAACACAAAGCCGACACGACGCTGGAGCGAGCGATTCGGCTCATCAACGAAACACTCGAGAACGCAGGAACAGATGCCGGTGAAATCGTAGGCATCGGCGTCGCACTGGGAGCGCCCGTTGATTTTCACGCCCAAACGGCCGCAATACCGGGCATTCTTCCCGGCTGGGACGGCATTGACATCCGCACTCCCCTGACCACGGCGTTCCACGTGCCGGTTATGGTCGACAATGACGCAAACGCAGCCGCCATCTGCGAAGCCAGGATGGGCGCCGCATTGGGCAAGCAGAATTTTGTGTATATCGGCACCAACGATGGCGTCGGATCAGGCATCATGGTCAATGGGGACATCATGCATGGCGTAACCGGACTTGCGGGTGAAATCGGCCACATCCAAGTGGACCCGCTGGGCAGCATATGTTCCTGCGGAAACCGCGGTTGCCTCAACACCATCGTCGACGAGGCACGTCTCGTCTCGTTGCTTAGCGTCACGCACGGCAACATGACCATGGAAGATCTGGTGCAGACAGCCAATGCCGGTGACCCAGGCTGTCGTCGCGTCATTGCGGACGCCGCAGTACGCATCGGAACCGTTGCCAGCGATTTATGCATCTCCGTGGATCCGGAAATGGTCGTCGTCGGAGGCAGTCTCGCCATGTCCGGAGACACATTCATTGAGCCATTTTCCGAAACATTGCAACGACTATTATTCCCAAACGCACTTACCCCAATCCAAGTTCTTGTAGCACAATACCCAGATAGCGGTTCGGCCCTCGGTGCTGCCATAATGGTCATCGAACTTGCTGAAAAGAAGAAGCTGCTTCAAGGCTGAAGCAGAGTCGCCAGGGAGAATTGATGAAAGACACCACACCGTTGTTGGAGATTCGGGACGTTTCCATGCGCTTTGAATTCGTCGAAGCCCTCAAATCCGTCAACCTGACAATCGGTCATCAGGAAGTCGTCGCTCTTGTCGGAGACAACGGAGCAGGCAAGTCAACACTGGTGAAAATCATCGCAGGCCTCTATCAGCCATCCACCGGAAGCTTGCGCGTCCGCGGCCAGGAAACGAGAATCAGCGACATCCGCAACGCCAACGCCCTAGGCATAGCATCGGTCTTCCAAGACAATGAGTTTTGCGAGAATCTTAGCGTCGCGGCCAATCTTTTCCTCGGCAAGGAACTTCGTACCAACTATGGAATTCGCGATGAGAACTCCATGCACGTGAGAGCCCGAGCCGTTCTCAACACCCTATCGTCCTCCATTCAAGTCAGTAGACCAATATCCAGTCTTTCCATGGGACAACGACGGACCGTCGCAATCGCAAAGACACTGCTCAATAACCCCGATCTCATTCTGCTTGACGAGCCGACCGATTCACTATCCATCATCCAAACAGCTGAGGTGCTGGAATACATCAAACGACTGCGCGCAGAAGGGCGGTCGGTCGTCATGGTATGCCATGACCTACCGGACGTATTCGCCATTGCAGATCGCATTGCGGTATTACGCCAAGGGCGGATCATTGCAGTCCACAACGCCAGCGAAACCAGCTACGAACAGATTCTTGCGGAGATAGCCGGCATCCCGAACGTAGACGATCATGAAAATACCGATGTCGAAAGGCCACTACCGCATGGCGATTGCAACCCAAGAAGAGGACTGATCAAACGTCGGACCGAGCAAAGTGGACTACCCGCATAAGGCCGAATACCCATCAGCCACAGCACCATAATTCATTGCCGTTAACGTATGAGACGAAGGGGTTGCCGACGGGCAGGCATCAGATTCACTCCGGTTCTCCTCACCGCACGGCGTGGCCGTCGCACCATACGTGCCGTACGGTCCAGTCTTCCGGATCGAGCAGTAGAACATCCGCCGCATAGCCTGGCGCAAGCAGGCCGAGTGGTCGCCCAGTAACACGGTTCGGCTTGTCGTAACCGAATGCCCTGGCCGGAGTCAATGTGGCCGCTTCGACGGCATCCGGTGCGCTGATGCCCAATTTCAGCACGGCACGCTGCACAGCCTGCTCCAGCACCAGGGTCGAACCGGCGATGGCACCATTGGACATCAGTCGCGCGTGCCCATCGACGACATCCACATCCAACGCTCCGAGTAGATAACGACCGTCCGGACAGCCGGTGGCGGCCATGGCGTCGGTGACGAAGGCAATGCGATGCGGCGCGAAGCCGAATCCGAGCTTCACCATCGGATCGCTCACATGGAAGCCGTCGTTGATCAACTCGATGGTGACCCGCGGATCCTCCACAGCCGCTGGAATGGGACCGGGCCTTCGGTGATGCAATCCATTCATGGCGTTGAACATATGCGTCATGATGCCTGCACCGGCGGCGAAGCCTTGACGCGCAGTCTCATAATCGGCGTCGCAATGGCCGATTGCCGGAACCACGCCGGCATTGGCGAATCGACGGATCGCGCTGATGCCGTGGGGCAGCTCCGGAGCGATGGTGATCTGCCTCAGGCAGCCATCCGCGGCCCGCAGTATGTCATCCACCAAGCCATCGACGGGATCGCACAGGCACTCCGGATTGTGGGCGCCCTTGCGCGACGCTGCAAGGAACGGTCCTTCGAGATGCACGCCGAGAATGTCGGAGCGCATGTCCATCTGCCCGCGGATTGTGCGTAGATTGTCACAGATCGTATCAAACGGGTTGGTGATCAGGCTGAGCACCTGCCGCGTGGTGCCGTGCGACAGGTGGCCCGCACGCGCGAGTTCGATTCCTTCCGCACCATCGTCAAACGATGCACCCCATGCGCCATGGGCGTGGATATCCACGTACCCTGGAGTCATGATGGCGCCCGAGGCGTCCATGACCGCAGTGTCCGGAATGTTGAGATTACGGCAAGCGGTTTCACAATCATTGTCAGAGGTGCCCACGGCGACAAGCGATTCGCCATCCGACACGACCCAAGCATGATCCCGCACCCCTCGGGCGTCGACTTTCCGCGCATTGCGAATGGCGAACGGTTCACCGTCTCGAAGAAAGGAACGCGTAATCCGCCGCGCGAAGTCCTGTCTCTGCCTTGGCTGCTCCATGTCTGACGCTCCTTGCATTGAGGGAAGGGAACCTCTCATCATGCGCAGGAAAGGGTCCCTGACGGGTGGCCGGTTCAGTCCTGATGTTCCGCCGGCTGGCTCATGGGTATAAGCGTACCGGCAGTGGTCCTTGCGGCGCAGTCGGCTTGCGGCGTCGATGGTGACGTGACGCTACTCAAGTCTCTTGCGCTCCTCGACAAGGATTATGGAACAATACATGGCTACGCAGAAGTTTATTATGCAAGTCACCGCTGGTGCCAACTGTATGAATCGCTGGTTGTAAAAGTCAAAAACATCAGAGTCCAAGAGGTTTGCGCATATATCGAAAAACAGGTTTGAAGTGAGCGTCAGTGCGGCACTTGCAAAAAACAGTATCCAGATGATGGATAATCGTAATATGAAAATCTCCTTGCTCTTTGGACAAACATTTTTTGAAAACAACAAGAAAATCCAAGAAATTACGGTGAATACAACACCGACCAAATAAAGCAGGCCAGGAATTTCGTCATACATGGTGCTATCCTCACTCCAGTTGCGGGTTATCTCGCTTATTGATGTTCTAGAAAACTCAAGGTTGTATGGTGTTTTGAGATTGCCGTACTTGGCGTGGCAGTCAAATTGGCCTTCCACGTCGAAGGCACCGGATGTTCCCGTACACCTACACTCAGTATAGGGGCATCAACGTTATATGAGACTCTACTAAGCTGTGGGTGGTACGCGATTGGGCATCCTGACTTCACCCCACCCAAAACGCCACCGATATCGGCATCTCGCAAGGCACTCCAGGCACCGGACGGCAATGCGACGCATGGCCCAAATCGGTTGGAGTCGTTGGAAGAGCCGTTTTTCAGTATAAGAAAAGGGTTTTCAGATTGCTCTGAAAACCCTGCCTGCGGAGAATACGAGGTCCCGCACTAAAGTCGCCTAAGCCTAATGACAGCAATCTTCAATAATTCCAAAGTCGGTGCACCATCCAATTCACCATTGTCACATTCCACACGGTTCTGCACGTACATTTTTACGCTTTTACACTTTATCCGGGGATGAAAAGTGCTGCATCCTTGGAAAATAAGGGAAGCGGCCTACACTTTATACTTTTCCAAAATTGTCTATCATAACCTTATTTGTACACTTATCAGCGATTGCATCGAGAATTTCCCGGAGCCTCTTCCTCGGGCATTGAGCGATGTGCAGCAGAACCGTTTCATGGAGACCCAAAAGTAGATCGGAGCGAAGCTGAGGGCTTTTGGGGCGGCAGCATCTTATCCCCACTCCGTGCATAGCAGGTGGACTCATACGCAGACAAGTAAGACAAACATCTTTTTTCCATCTCGAACAATGACGCCAAGTGGCATTCCCCATCATCAATCCATATCGACAATTCCGTAAGCTTAAGGAGGTGCCGCCGCCACGTTCATCCACTGCCATATCTTTTGACCGTGCGTCCCATGGCCCGGCGGATTTCACCACCTCTAGCCCCAGTCTCGCAGGCACTCCATGAAAACGGTTTAGCTTTATTTAAGCCGGTGAACCGATATGGTGACTTCATTCCTCCAAAAGCCCTTATTTTCCAAAGAAGGTTTATTTATGGCGATGCCGACGCACCATCCAGATGTATGAACAATCAATTCCCAAGATCCGTTGCGGATGCCACCCAGTCCCACGATTCCCGACATCATCCCGTCATGGAACGGCATATACGGCGTCAGGCGCACCTGCCGGTGCCAATCGACAAAGAACGGAGATCTTATTTAAGCCGGTGGGTCTATCCACGGGCCAAAAACGCGAAAAACGTTGATTTTCCGCGGTTTGTTTATTTAAGGCAAAAGGAATGCGATGACTGGAGACATCGATAGGCTCAGGCAATACCTGGCCGAGAACGAATCAAGACAGCTGGAATTCAAGCGCGCGACGACGCAATTCGATTCCACCAAGTTGATGCGTTACTGCTGCGCGCTGAGCTGCGAAGGCGGCGGCAAGATGGTCTTCGGCGTGTCCGATGACAAGCAGGTCGTCGGCACGCAGGCCTTCGCCGATCCCGCCAAGACGGAACACGATATCCACAACCGCATCGGACTGCGCTGCACGTTCGAGACGTTGCAAGCCGACGGCAAGCGTGTGCTCATTCTCCACATCCCCCGTTCGGTCGTCGGCCATCCGACATCCTACGAGGGACGGTACTGGATGCGCAGCGGCGAATCCCTCGCGCCCATGAGCCCCGAACGACTCAGGGAACTGCTCAACGAGGGCGCGCCGAGCTATCTGGACGAAAACGAGCCCGGCACCCATTCCTGGGACGAGATCAAACTGCTACCGGCCGTGGAAAGATACTACGAACTTATCGGATCGCGCATGCCGGGAGAGGAAACGCAAATCAGGGATTTCCTCAGGATGCATTTCGTGGAACGCACGGCCTTCGACGCCTCGCTGTTCTACATACGCAGGCTGGGAGCCATCACCCTAGCTCGCTCACTCAACGATTTCCCGGATGTCGAGCATCACACGATCCGCGTCATGCGACTGCGCGGCACATCCATCACGGACATGGTGTTCGACCGTACATACAGTAAGGGATACGCCGTGGTATTCGATGACGTCATCGACCAGATCAACGCGCTGCTTCCAGTGAACGAGGATTTCGCAGATGGACTGCGTGACGAACACCGCGATTTCTCACTCGTCGCAGTTCGTGAGATCGTCGTCAACGCCTGTGTTCATCAGGACTTCATGGAGCATGGCGGCATCGACCGGGCTCTGGAGAACATCGAGAAACAGCAGACCGACGCGCCGGAATTCATCGTCAAGACACGCAGCACCACCGTCGAGCTGCGCAAAGGACGTTTCGAGGACATGGGCATGAAAGAACGTGTCAACGCCGCATATCTGCACTGTTGCCTCCAAACGGCCAAAGGAGGCTTCCTGACCAATTCCTCGCTCAGGGAACGCTTCGGCCTGTCCAAGGCGAAGACGGCGGTGACCTCCCAAGTCATCGCCGCCGCGGTCGACGCCGGCCTCATCTTCCTGGACCCCGCCACGAAAGGATCTCGCAGGACCGCACGATACCTGCCGTTCTACCACCGTAATTAATGACTTCAGGCAAGATATTCAAATTCCAGTCGAAGCTGAAGCTAGCCAGAAGAATGGACCTGAGCATTCTCAAAATACTCAGATGCTCGCACACAAGGATGCCACGAAACTTATAAAAGATATAAAGGATATAAAAAGTTACAAAAAAAGGACGCGAGCAGACATTTGCGTCACATACCGGAAACGGACGTTTCCGGTACGGAAAGCAGATCGGCCGCCATGCCACGGCACTCCGGCGGAAAGTGTTCCGAAACCCGTCCCATAATCAATGTTCCAAAACTCCATGCTTAGGATGGGTAGTGGTACATGGCGAGCATGATTTACGGATACGCGAGGGTCAGCACCGGCGACCAGACCACCGACCTGCAGCAGGACGCACCCGTGAGGGCCGGCTGCGATAGGATCTTCACCGACGTGGCGTCCGACGCGAAGGCGCACCGTCCCGAACTCGACCACATGCTCGACCTGCTGCGCGGGGGAGACACGGTCGTGGTGTGGAAGCTGGACCGTCTCGGCCGGAGCATGCAGAACCTGGTCGACCTGATGACCACGTTCGACGAGAGGGGAGTGCAGTTCCGCTCCCTGACCGAATCGATCGACACGAGCACGCCCGGAGGCACGCTCGTGTTCAACATCTTCGGCAGCCTGGCTCAGTTCGAACGCGACCTGATCCGCGAACGCACCCGCGCCGGACTCGAGGCCGCGCGCATCCGCGGCAGGAAAGGGGGTCGTCCCACCAAACTCGATGAGAAGCAGGTCAAAGAGGTGCGGAGGCTGTACGAGTCCAGAACAGTGACGGTTGACCAGATTGCCGCGATGATGGGCGTGGGACGGTCCACCATCTACCGGTGCTGAAACAAGATTCAATAAAGGCGAACTAAATCGTCTTGACACTGAGCCTGCCTTCGATAAGCAGCTTGTGCATGAGGTTCTTGCCGTGGTCCTTGTTGTCCAAAGTAGAACCGTAGGTCGAGAGCAGTCCGGCGACTTTATGGTTCATGTCTGCTCTGGCTTCAGCATCCGAGACTCTGGTACCGTCGTCCTTTCTCCAAGGCCGATAGAAGAATATCAGCCTGGTTTGGCTCTCATACAGGTCGACACCGTCGAAGATCGCCTGGAAATACGCATAATCAGCTTGGGCGAGTGAATGACCATAGAATTTGATCATGGCGGTGGAATCGTTTCTCGAACCATGCGGCGGATGTGTCTGTATGAGTTTCGCGGTATCCGGATTATCTAGGGAAAGAAGACGGTAGGTCTTCGTAAATGGAAGGGCTTCCGGCTCGTCCATGTGTTTGGTGCCATCGATACCGAAGACGATATTGTTCTCCCTCAGACTCCCATGGATATTGACAAGAGTCGGGAATGGTCGTTCCCCAGAGTGCGACTTCGCTAGATTGTCAATCCCAACGAGAGGATTCGTATAGTTGAAATCAAGCAATGAGACAGAAACATCGTAATAGTCCTCATTTGGCAGCTCGGCCACGAGCATTCGATTCAAAAGATCCAGAGCGTTTTTCACATAAGCGTCATTCCCATCCACTTCTTTGAGCAGGTAAGCACTGAACGCTTGTTCCATTTTGTTCAATTCAGTGAGCAACAATTGCGAGACCAGCAACGAAGTCCATTGTTCTTGCTGTTTGCTGATGGCATACAAGAACTGTGCAACGCGTTCTTCAGGCGTATCGGCCCAAGAGAGAAGACAGCCGTGTGGATTCAGGTATCGTTCCACTGGGGCACCGACGGCATGATTGAGTATTGCCGCGACTTTTGAGCATTTCGACCCAAGAATAGCGTTGGAACTGGTCACCCATTGTTCGATGGCCAATTCGATATCCGACCAAGGGTATTGCGATTTATCGGTCAGGATTACATCCCATGCAGTCAGGCCACTGTCATATGCATACTGAGCTATTGATTTGTCCGATTTCTCAAAATCCTCGGAGGGAGGATTTAGTAGTTTGAGCCGTTTCTCTTCGAAATCCGAGAATTTGGAATGCAACCCGCATTCCAAATCGAATCCATTCCCGAGAACAATGAGCTGATGCCACTGGCCCTTAGGCATGCTCCATTCCCTGGGCAGACTGGTAGACGGTTTATATATTTCAATCGATGGGGTTTCCGGGCTGCGGAACATGCGCGAGATGTTTTCCTGCTGCTTGATCACATCCTGAAGAGGACTCAAAGAGGCATCTTTCCAAGCGTCCAATGATGTTTTCACATTGCTGTTGAACTTCGCTATGCTGTCCTGCAGGGGACTCGAAGCGACTGTGTTCCAAGCAGCCAATGATGGCTTCATGCCGTTGATGACTTTCGCCATGCTGTTCTGAAGGGGAGCCGTGGCGTTTTTGATCATTTTGGATGTATCAAATGCCGGATTGGGTATCGATCTCTGTAATTTACTTTTCGCCGCGTTAGGGTCGGTCATGCTTGTCCTTCCGGAATCAAATACCTACATGGCTACGATGATTGGTAGTTAAATTTGAGACGCTTGTTTTTAATACGTGATAATCCCTTGGCTTTTAACGGTTGACCCTTGAATTTTGCATTACACCAATGACCTTGTCGATAGTCATACCAAAGAAGTCACAAAATATATTATCTCGGGACGAGTCTGAAAATATTGAGCATACATTTGCACGAATTTTATATTCGGCAGCATACAACAATTTCAACAAGTTCTGCTGATTATACACTCATTCTCTAAATTAATTCCGAAGCCTTGACCTGACCATTCATCAACATTGGCATGAGCCATTTTCTTATGTTCATGAGACTATGATTCTCTATGCGAATAGATTTTTCTGATTCCAGTACGGGTTGTGCAGCTTTATTAAATGCACAGAGAATTTTTTCCGGTGGAACGGGCAATGTATATTCTAAGATTCGATCTGGCTGAACTCTTGATCTACTCCCAGTAGACGCAACCGCATTGGACTGCATAAAGCTCTGGAATCTATCCGAGTTCAACACTGAAAAAATGTAGCTGGTAGCGATTGACCTTTTGCATTTCAAAACAACAAATTCAGTTGAACAAACAGGCGAATTGGTTAAATATAAAGGATTCCAAACACGCTTGAATTGCGGGTTCAATTTAGAGATAAGGAAGGAGTTACTTGGAATTTGATACTTACTCGACTGTATGTCACTTGAAGGGTCAAAAGATGGATATTGCATGCTGTCAAAAGCTGGAATTGAATAGTGTTCGACAATTGCTGGCATTGCTGAAGGTAAAATATTGTTGGTGCCGATTTGAACAAAATCACTCAGTTGTCCCAAGCTCCATGGCAGAGGCTTTTCAACCTTGTGAACAGAAGATATGTTCCCTCCTGATAAACGGTATGGGTTTCCATTTTCGTCTGGGAAATCGAATTGGGTAAACCAGTAGTCGTAGATAAGGCTGATGGTTTCCTCGAGCTCCTTGCAGATGCGCTGGTTGGTTTGAATCTTGTCATCGATTGCACCAAGCAAGTCAGCAGCTTCCGCACTGTCTTCAACGATTGGAATGATGAGAGATCTGATTTGAGGTAAAGTCAGATTACTCACAATAGATCCTGCAATATCGGCGCGACGAATCTGGGTTTGGACAAAATCCGATGCAAGTGCATACATAAGGTATCGAGGCGAAATCTTAGAGGCATCTGGCCTGATTAGTACCAGACGTTGCCCAAGACAGCATTTTAGATTGTCAGGCATTATTCCAAGGACGCCCATGGGTGCTTCTCGGGAGAAAATTATGTCGTTCTTTTGCGGAACGGCTCGTCTTGTGCGCTCTAAATAGGTCTCCTCACTTACGTAAGAAGGATTGTCAAGCGAGATAACGGTATTGTCAAGATTGAAATTCCTAATTACGGGAATCCCGCTTGTTTCCCATTTTGGGGTGGAATGCGGGCAATCGACAATCGTCTCGCACAAATCTTCAAGCTTCATTTTATGCATAGCGAAGCTCCTTCAGTTGGCTCAAAATAGACTGCTGAAGATCGTCACCTTCGTTGAACAGGTTCTTCAAATTGTCAATGTGCGTATTGAGTTGTGTCTGAAACTCCTCGGGAGTGATATCGATGTATTCGATTCTGATTTCGAAGTATTGTCCTGCGCTGAATGAGTAGTTCTTGTCCTCGATGTCGTTGTAATCGGCGAGCACCGAGAAATCATCTCGTTCCTCTCCATCGTTGAACGTGCTGATGATTCGGTCGATCTCCTCGCCGGAAAGCACGGTGCGCTGGTTCTTGCCGACTTTCTCCTTGGTGCCGAGGCCCGACGCGTTCATCAGCAGCACCTGGTCGTATTTTTTGGATTTATCCAGGAAGATGATGGACACGTTGGTGCCGGTGTTGGCGAAGATGTTGCTTGGCATGGAGATGACGCCGCGCAACATGTGCTCATCGATCATGCGTTTGCGTATGGTCTTCTCGATGGAGCCTCTGGCGGTGAGGAAGCCGGTGGGCACCACGATTGCCGCCTTGCCCTCGGGCTTGAGGGACACCAGGATGTGCTGAAGGAACATGAGATAGATCGACATTCCTTCTAGTTTCTTTTTGGGAATGTTCGGCACTCCTGCCCAAAACCTTTTGGCGTACTTATCCGACGCGAGGGTGTTTCTGTCTTTCGAGAAATCGCAGTTGAACGGCGGGTTGCTCACGATGTAGTCAAAATGCTTGAGCGAGTTGCCGTCGGCCTCCAAGTGGCGGGGCGCGGTCAGCGTGTTGTCGTGCACGACGTTGGCGAGCGATTCTACCTGTCCATTGAGGATAAGGTTGAGCCGCATGAACTCATTGGCCTTTTGCGAGCGATCCTGCGTGTAAATGGTGCACTTGTCCTCGCCGATCTCGTGGGCAAGGGCGAGCACGAGCGTTCCGGAGCCGGCAGCCGGATCGTATACCGTGATGTTCCGGTCGCCATGGGGCACAAGGATCTTCGCCATGATGCTGGCTATGGCATGCGGGGTGAAGTATTCGCCATAGCTGCCGGAATCCTTGTTGTAGTCCTTGATCAGGTATTCGAAGACCTGCGAGAAGAAGTCGTAGCCCTGCCACAGCGCGTCATCAAAGCTGAAGTCCACGAGGGTGCCGACCAATGCGGCGCAGAACGCGTTGCGCTTGTTCTCCTCGACGATGAACCGCGACACCCCCTGGAACAGGGTGATGCGCCCTTGGCCGGCCTTGACCGAGTAGATGTCCGCGTTGTCCTGCGCAATGCCGCTCAGTGCCGTGTCGAACCGTTTGGCGAAGTCGTTCTCCCCTTTGTGGTTGAACAGGTTGGACAGCAGCCACTCCGGGCGGATGCGTGCTACGGTGCCGAGCTCGTACAGGGCGGTCTCGCGATCGTCGTCATCCATGCCGACATATCTGGCCTCCACCGCTTTGGCGCCGTCGCAGTCGGAGAATGATTCGAGGGTGCCAAGCTCGTGGAGGAAGCGGTCGTTGAGGTACTTGTAGAGGAACGCCTCGGTGATGATCTTGTATTCGCTGCTGTCGTTGGCGAGGCCCGCGTCCGCGCACACGGTCTTCAGTCCGTCGATCATGGCCTGCGTCCGGTTGAGTATCTCGGTGTTCATACGAGGTGGTTCTTCCTTTCGTCGGAATACTCAGCATACATCCAATCGACCATCCGCTCCGTCTGCTTCACCGGATCGACCGGGTTGATGCCCTTGACGGTCGTGATGAGCTTTCCCCCGACCTTGCGTTTGAATGAGGCCTCCTGGTCGAACGAGGCGGCGTTCTGTCCGAGCAGGGTGTCGATGGTCCTCTTGCCCAATGCCAAGATCCGCTGTATGGCTCTGTCATCAGTCGTGAGCGGCGTGTCGGCGTTCTTCATCTCCTTGTGTATGCGCATGAACTTCGCGTCGCCGCCGTACTTCCTGGCCAGCAAGTCGTTACGCCGGTTGATTTCCTCGGCCTCCTTGCGCAGCTGATCCACCTCGTCCATCAGGTTTGCCGCCTGTTCGGTGGTCATCTCCTCGAAATTGGTTTTCGCCAATTTCTCACGCAGGTTCTCCAGAAGGTTCACGAACTCGGGATCCTTGGGATCGTTGTTGCCGCCGAACGTCTTACGCGCCTTGCGGATCTTCTCCCGCAACTTGTCGGAGACCGTGAGTTCCTCCTTGTCGCCGTGCGCGAACTCGAATTCCATCTGTTCCAGCAGGACGTTCATCGCTCCGGTAGACATTTCCTTGTTCTTCAAGGCTTCCTGCATGTTCAGCCGCTGGATGCGCAGTTCCACCTCGTTGAGCAGCTTCTGATAGCGGTCGACGTCGAACCACCCCTCGGCGTCGGAGAATTTCTCCTTGAGCTCCTCGTATCCCGCTGCGGCAGCCAGATTGCGGAGTTCCTTGTACTGGCGCAGCACTTTGCGCAGCTCGTACAATTCGTCCTTGTGAGCGTTGTCTATCGCGCCGATTTCCTGGGTGAAGGCGACGATGTTGTCCGTGGTGTAGTTCCACAGGACTTTTTTTATCTGGTCAAGCTGTCTGTGAATCGTCGCGGGATCCTCGAACAGGCTCTGGAGCTTGTCCACCTCGTCGCCGTACTCGTTGCTGAGCTCCTCGTAATAGGCTCTGTTGGTCTTGTCGAACTCGGCCGAGATGTCGGCGAAATCCACGACGTAGCCGTGCTTCATATCATGATAAGGGCGATTCACTCGTGTCAGGGCCTGCAGCAGGTTATGGGCCCTGATCTTGCGGCATAGGTAGAGTTTCTTGAGTCTGGGGGCGTCGAATCCAGTGAGCAGCATGTCGTAGACCACGAGGATGTCGATCTCCCCCTGCTTGAATCTTCTCTGGATTTCCCTGCGGTCCTTCCTAGTGCCCTCGTCGTACAGCACGAGTGCCGATGAGATATCCGAGTCGTATCTCTGCAAAGCCTCGCTGATGGCGCGCGCCTGCTTGGAACTGGTCGCGACGATCATCGCGCCGATGTTATCATTCTCCCTGCCAAGCTCCACTCTCGAATGGCACAGGTCGTCGACGATATATTCCACCAACGGATCGATGTAATGCGGATGCTCGTAGACCTGGTCCATGGTGATGAGCTGGTCGATTTCCCGCAGGTCGCTGACTATCTTCTGCATGCGGACGCGGAACTGCTGCCTCACCTCCTCATGCAGCAGCCTCAACGTGTAGCCGTCCGCCACGGACTGGTTGTAGAAGTACGTGTGGATGTAGCTTCCAAACACCTCGCGCGTGTTCGCGCCGCCTTTTTGCCGAATCAGCGGCGTTCCCGTCAACGCGATGCGCACCGCTTGGCGGTCTGCGGAGATAAGGCTCGAGAGGAAGCTGTGTCCGGGTTTGTACTCCCTATGGGCCTCGTCCATGAAGAACAGGCGTTGGATGTTGATGTTGTACGACGGAGGAATGCTCAGGGCATCCGCAGAGAATTTCTGGATGTTCACCACCGCGATGACGGGAGCGTCATTCTGCCCTGACATCTGGGACGGCCTCTGCAGCAGTTCGGCGAACTTTTCTCGTGATTCTATGCGGACGACGTTCGCCCCGCGGTAGGTGAACTCGTCGGACGCCTGGTTCAGCAGCTCCAGACGGTCCACGATGAAGAACGTCTGCAACTGAGTGTTCCGGCGCTGGTAGCAGTCCCTGAGGTAGCGCGACAGCAAAAACGCCAGCTCGGTCTTGCCACTTCCCTGCGTATGCCAGATGACGCCCTGTTTCGCTCCCGAATCAAGCTTGTCCCGCACCGCAAAAGTTGCGAACAGCTGCGGATAGCGCATGATGTGCTTGTCGATGTGGTTCACGCCATTGTCATCCACATATTCGCGGTAGCAGATCCCGTACTTGAGCAGGAAGAGAAAACGCTCCGGCGAAAGCATGGAAGTGATGATTTCGTTCGCCGGCGTCCGGGGATCCACTGACATCTCCCATTCCGGGGAGCCGTATAAAGAAATCGCGTTGTTGTCCTTGAGGATGGACTTCTCGATCTCCTCGCTGCGCGGGGCCAGCGATCCCAGCAGACGGGCACGGTTCTGCTGCGGTTCCCGAAAATGGTTCATCTTGACCGAACCGTATGCGCTGCACGCGTAGAAGGAGCCTTGGATGGGTTCATGGTCCTCGTCATCGTAGGGCTGGTTGTTGCTGAAGATCATCAGCTGGGTGATGTTCGCGAATTTACGGTAATGAGGTTGGCTGAACCTCCGATACATGCGATCGCGTTCGGCGAGGATGCCGTCGCGGTTGTTCTCCCTCTTGACCTCCATGAACGCCAGCGGAATGCCGTTAAGCAGGAAGATGATATCCGGACGGAAGCTGTCCTCCTCATATACGTAGGGCAGTTCGGTCGCCACGGTGAAATCGTTGTTCTCCGGATGGTTGAAGTCGATGAGGCTCAATCCGAAGACGCCGTCGACCAGGTCCCTGTAGAACAATCGACCGACATCCTTCGCCGTGAGGTCGTTCCTCAACCTATCCAGCACTGATTGAATAGCGGTTTCGTCAACCATCTCATCGGGATTAAGACGCTTCAATGATTCCGAGAATTGATTGAAGAAAATATTGGTGGTCGAGTCGTAATCCACATCAGAAGTCTTGTCGTGAATCGACATGTACCGCCAACCCAAACGCGTGGAATGCGCCAATGCGGGGAACTTGACGTAGGAATCTTCTGGACCGACCATGTCATCCTCCAATCACCCATCGGTGTGCCTTAACCGCATGTCCTGTAATAGAAAATATTACTGAATATGCCAATTGCACGGGGTATGGATGGCCGCGTTTCCATCCTGTCTTAGTCGGTTTTCTGTCCCGTAACTAGGGATGTGGCGTGCCATCTCTTTTGCGATCTTTTGAACTAGGGACTGTAACGGCATTCGTTCTGAGCTGTCTTCTATCTTTCCCGAAACCACGGCGTCCCACGGTTACGCCTTATCCTAGTTACGGGTGAATTATATCCACAACGGGACATGTTGTAACACGGGAGGAGGAAGTCCACGGGACTGCACGAATTGCGTGAGCGTTCCGGATTGACGCTGCATCAGCTTGGATGCGTTGACCGGCGGGCTTTCACGCGACTGTGGGTGTATGAAAACCGTGACGACGAAACTCGTAACATGTTCCTTGGTACGGTTGCGAAACTGGCGCGAGCGTTGCATTGCAACGTGTTGGACCTGTATCCGGACGATTACGTGTGGCGTGGTGGCGTGTCAGCCGGTGTCATCGGATTGAAAAACATTCGCAAGGCCCGCAAGCTGACGCAGGTGGAACTGGCTGGATTGAGTGGCATCGCACGTCTCGCCATCTCTTGGTTCGAGACGAATGATTGTCCTGTTTCGCAAATGTATTTGCGGACGGCGCTGCGATTGTCCGAGGCGTTGCGATGCGACCCGGTTGGATTTTCTGACGGAAGGATACTGACATGGGTTTGAGGGAACTCAGGTTGAAGCATGGAATGACGCAGAAGCAGTTAGCCGACAAGATTGGCGTTACACAACAGCGTGTTGCCGCGTATGAGAATGGTGTCAATTCCGTTGAGAATATGACGCTTGACGAGTCGATTCGCATTTGTGACGCGTTGCATGTCAAGAATCCCCGCAAACTCTTGGAAGACGGCAAAGAATAGCAAGGCGGATTGGAACTCCATAAATACGGACAGCTGCTGTTCACATCACGATATTGAAAATGGTACGGACGGGGTATCGTTGGACCTTCCGATGATTGCCGGTATGGATTCCACGGAAGGAGCGGATGACCGCCTTGTCGGCAGCAGCCGTTGACTGTACGTGTATTCCATGACGAGGTGGTGCCGGCTCATGCGTGGGTCAATTCGCCGTGGCACGTTCTTTGTCGACGCGTCGAGTTTTTGATGCCGTTTTCATATAGTTCGTTGTGCTGGTAATGCAATTGAATGGCATCTCGCAAATGAAAGATACATTCACCGCGTTCGCCGGAAAAGCGTAGGCACGCGAATACGCGTCCTCGATTCCGATAGTGGAACTTGGGAGATGACAGGTAGGGAAATAGTCAGGAAGGTTATTCCCAGCGATACAGACAAAGACGAACTGGATAAATGAAGCATCAGGCTGATTATCCATCCTTTACATGTCGCTGATGGCAATGTCCGCAAATTAGCGGTTAAGCTTTTCAGTGTCTTCGGTGACTTTGCTGGGAGGGAGGATGGCTCGCTCGTCAAAGTAGGCGATGGGGTTCTTGGAGTCGTTGCGTTCGAGGATTTTGCCGATCCAGTTGTCGTAGTCGCCGTGGATCGGCTTGCCGATAAAGCCCATGCGCATATCGTCGCGCTTGATGATGCCGTTGATCTTGGCGACACATGCCACCACGTTGTCGGGGGTCAGGATGATGCCGAGATCGCAGCGGACCGCCCGGCCGGGTTCGAGCCGCCACCAGCTGTTGCCGGAGCGCCAGATTTCCTCGAAGTCGCCTTCCATCTTGGAATCCCATCCCACCAGATGCCGAGTGCCGCCCTCTGGCAGGTCCTCGACCCAGCCAAGTTCCCTGCGGGGACCAAGTTTCATCGTCACAATTTCAGTCATACCCTATATCTTACAGCCTTGCGTACCTGCCATCTTGAATGAAAGATATGTAAAGACCATCCCATGCAATTACCTCCTTATTCAGTGGAGGAGTGTCTTTAGCGACGCAGGAGGGGCGTTTGTTCACTTTCCTAGAAAACAAACGCCCCCTCTATGGCATATTCTGCTAATTGGCAGAATAAAGATTTCTGCCTCACTCACTCAACAGGATTGTCGCTATTACGCTCTGTAACAGAGTTGTATCCATGCGGATGCTCATCTTCGCTATGGTACACAGAACCGAGAGTGTCCATCCACCAATGCTCCCGATTAATGATGTCTTTCGGCAAAGCGCGCATATCAAAAATCTCTAGAATCGAGTACTGGAAGTTGTCTTCGATATATTTGACACCCAGCTCCTTGAGACGCTTGTTGCCACCAGAATGATCACCATAGGCATACTCCGACCAGCGGGACAATAATCCTTGCTCTGCACCCTTGTGTGAGTAGGCAGAACCGACATAATGCCATCCGGTACGCCGGTCGGTTTGCAGGTAAACAGCTTGGACGCTGCCCAGAGAAGTTTTCCATGTATCGTTTCCCACTGCGGCAACTAGCTGCCGATGAGTGAGACGCACGTTTTCAAAACCGGGGAAAGGAAGCGAGGAAATTGGGGACTGCGATAAATGGTCTAAGGTCATGGTTTCCGAGAAGCGATTTCGTAACTCATCGTTGCCCATATCGTTCATGAGTTGAGTGGGCCCTTGACGTTTCTTGTAATACACCACAGCACGAGCATCCAACGGAGCATACTGCGGTATTTCGCGATAGTCGTACGCGACAGTGCCATCTTCCTTCTGATATTCGCCGAGAACCTCAAAAGCACCAATGAACAGCCATTTCGTCGGATCTTCCTGATGAAGTTGAATGAACTGCAGAACCTTCTTCTGCTTGAAAGATCCCTTCACTTTTTCCCCGGGCCATTGTTTGATAAACATCCACTCCATCAGCGCATCATGCGATGAGTAGTAAGCATCAAGTACGTCAAACCAAGCAGGCTTGTTGCCATTCAACCTGATAGTGAAATCCTTCAGTTGCTCGTTGTCCAATCCAATCAAATCAAGGAACCGAATCGGTGTGTTTGGTATATCCATCGTTTCTCCCTGCATCATCTGAGCGTCCTTTCTATCATAATGTTGTTGCGTAATGAAAGCATCGTGCACCGGCAGTTCTTTCTCGGGTTCTGCGAGGATGACGGTGATTTCCGTGTCTTTTTGTTGCGAGTCCAGTGACAGACCCCAGATGATCAAGGCATCGTCTTGGATCGCTTCCTGCACGATTGTGACCAATGAGGTGGCTTCGGCCAGGCCAATATTGGCGGGAGCCCCAATGTTGATCAGCGCCCCGTCGCAATATGACGGGTCGATGCCTTGTGCGGCGAGCACGTCCGAGAACGCCTTGCTCGGATCATCACCGGCATTGAACCGTATGATGCGTATGGCCGCGGATGCACAGATGGAAATGACATCCGAAAAATCAATGTGAATGTAACCGTTCGAGTCGGTAAGCGATGTGATGATCTCCGCGGTCTGTTTCAGTGCGGTCTCGGCACTGACACCGGGAGACGGGATAAGATGGGCGGCCGGAGTCGCCTCGACGGTGGCAAGGGGAGCTGTGGAAACAGTCAGCTCCGTCTTGTCATCCTCACTGCGAAACGTGACGATTGAGCGGTCGACATCGATGTCGGCGGTAAGCATTGCGGGTCCTTTCGATTTTTGTCTATTTTACAGTGTGTATGCAGATGGTGGAATCGATTCTCGATCGAAGTCGTCGTTCGGGGGATTCGCGCATGACGGCCGCGTCGCATAGGCGTGCACGCGTTCATTGAGCCGGTCGCAGCCCTGCCCCATGGCTTCGAACCACGCGTCGTCCACGATGAAGCCCTCCTCTCCGAACAGCGTCAGCCGGTATCCAGGGAAAGATCCCAATGATTCCCGCAACCGCCGCAAGGATCGCTTGGCGGTCAGGAGACGGATCGCCAAATCGGGAGGCAATGGATCTTCATAGGAAGATTCCGACCGGTGGCAGAGAGAGCGGCAGCGATTGTCGGGGTCGGAATCGTCATCTTCCTTTCCGGTCTCGAAAATCAGCCATAGCAGATCGATGGACTTCCAGAGCCGCTGATACGCCTCGCACTCGAAGAACTCGGCATCGACCTCGTCGCCGCCTTCGTCAAACACTCGCGTTTTTCCGGAATCGGTACGCTCAACGGAAAACCATGTGACCCGAAACTCCTGACCGTCACGTTCCCCGCGCTCCGGACGCAGTTCCAGCAGGTCCCGCACGTCGACCGCGGTGGAGTCGAACGAGCTGACACCGGCCTCCACGCGCCACCCGTCCCAAGACAGATCAGACAGCCAATCACATACAATTTGTGTCAACTTATCGTTCTGGCTATCCAGCCACCTGTCGGACCGAGGAAGATGACCAGGTACGCGATTGCACGGGTCAATGACCAGATGCCTGCAACAGAGCAATAATGTCGCCATCGCTAGTATCTCCTTTTTTGTATCAAAGTTATCTTGTATATAAGATACCACATAAGCAGGTATGCTTGTAACATCGTTTTATAGAAAGGAACCGAAATGAACCACACCGTCACGCAACACAGGGGCGGCAATGCGCCAGCCGACGCACATAGCGGGGAAGGATCATACGACCTGAAGCCGATATATCCGGCGATGCTGCGGGTCATGGAGCTGGTGGGCAGGCCGCGCATCAATCCGGCGGACGGAAACTACGTGCCCAGCGGATTCGAGGGATACGACAAGCGCACCAACGGGTTCGCCCGAGGTACGCTCACGGTCATCTCTGGATGGACATTGGCCGATTCGAGGAACCTGCAGCTGGACATCGTGCGCCACGCAGCCGTGAGTGGACTGCCGTCCGCCATCTTCTGTCCTCGATTGTCCGGCTACGAAATCGCAGTGCGCATCATGTCGGCGGAAACTGACATGCCGATGAAAGCCCTCCTCTCGGACGACAGTCTCGACGAGGACGAAAGGGGATTATGCGACGCATTCTGCTCGCTTTGCGAGCATATGCCGCTGTATGTCAATTCAGAACGATCCATTACTCTGGATTCCATCATGGATGCCTGCCGCAGACTGAAAAGAACCGTAGACCTGAAACTCATAGCTCTGCATCGCATCGACGCCATTGCCAACAATTCAGGATGCGAATTAGGCAAGGCGCTGGACAGACTCGCATCATTCGCCAACGAGATCGACACCGCCATCATTGTGACATCGGCAATGGAACAGGGGCGGGCACGCATAGACGGCAGAAGACCTCTGCTCCTCCACCTTAAGAATTCGGAGACTGTATTCCAGTACGCGGACACCGTGCTCATAGCGCACCGCCCGGGATTGTACGACGAAAAGACAGACCCGAACGAAACCGAACTCATCCTCGCCAAACACCCATGGCTCTCGCCGTGCACATTCAATCTCAGACTCAAGCCGGAATACTCAAAATTCACAGACCAATGACAGAGCTGCAAAGACATGACGTGCCGGAAGAACCGAAGGATCAAGGCCTGCAGCCAGCGGTGAAAATGCCTGGCGTGTGCCATGTCCGCCACTGCTCCGGGGACGACAAACGTTTGGAGTCGCAGTTGGCGGTGTTCCTGGATTATTCTCGGGTGCCTGTAGGTGCCTCATGGGAAACGAGCGTAACCGGCAGACTTCCCAAGGGCAGAAAACCCTAGAATAAAGCCAAAAACAGTTGGCCACGGTTATCATGCGGATAAGGAGATTCTAATCAATCAATGTGTTAGGAATCTCAGACGCATTGTTCACTATCGCCAATGAGTATTGGGAATGATATGGGACCAATCCAGATGCCCCTACTATTCACGACATGTTGCTTCTATCCCCCCCCCCTAATAAAATTGCAAACGGTAGGTAATCGTTGCTCTTAGTGGTCTTGCCAGAGAGCCACTGAGTTCGAGAAGGGGTAAAACATGGGTCAGGTACCACCAAGGCATGCGAAATCATATATCAAAGATGACAAGGCTTTTCTTAAATCATCCATCGCTCTTTCAGTAGTCGCCGCGACGCTTGCGGCTCCTGCCACCGCGTTGGCCTCGGAAACATCATCCAGCGTCGCCAACACCGAAGATGCCGCTCAGTCCACCGATAAAGCATTGAGAAATCTTCAACAGGCACAGAAAGCAATCAAAGAGGCAAACGCCACTTTCCAGCAGGCCTCTCAAGAATTAGCAAAAGCCAAGGCGAATCAAGCTGACGCACGAGCAAAGTTCGACAACGCGAAAACATCCCTGGATTCGGCACAGGCCGCTCTTGCTGACGCTCAGTCAGACCTCACAAATGCGAAGCAAGTAACCATTGACACCCAGCAGACAGTGGATAAAGCGCAGAAGAAGGCCGATAAGGCTAAAAGTGCTGATGACGATGCAGCCGCGGCAGCGAATAGGGCCAAAACGCTTATGATGCCGCACAGGCTAAAGCCGATGCTGCGGTCAAGACAGAGGCAGACGCGAAGGCTGAACTCAACAAGGCCTCCGCTGACGCTAAAGATGCCAATGATCCTGTGAAGTAAAATGCAGCCGAGCAGGCTCTTGAACAAGCGAAAACCGATAAGTCGAACGCTGAGAATGCTCAATCGGACGCTGAAAAGGTTCTTGCCGATAAGTAGGACGCCAAGGAACGCGCCGACGAAGCATATTCGAACGCCCAGATGAATGAGGCCGGTAAGAAGAATCAACTCGATGCTGCTTCCAAGAAAGTTTCCGACATCGAAAAGAACTCCGGCTTGGATTCATTGGCCCAAAAGGTGAATTCTTCCGAAGACACGTTGACAAAGGCGAAGGCCGATAAGGACGCCAAAATGAATGCCGTGGATCAAGCTAACGTGACGGAACAGGCCAAGAACACGGCGCTAGCCAATGCGAAAGGGGGGGGCACCGTCGCGGCCAAAGAGGCAAAAGATCAAGCCAATCAGAGCGCAAAGGACAGTCAAGACAAAATCCAGAAGGGTGTGGCAGGACCGTTCCAGTATGTGTTAGATGACGCAAATTCCACCCCTGCGCAGAAAGCGGACGAGCAACTCGCTTTGGATCGCGTCAACGGAACCCAGGAACGAACCGACTGGTTCGATAAAGTCGATCTTTCCGATCAGAAAGATGCCACCAGCTATACGGGGTTGAAAAATTCCCTGAGCTACTATGATACAGCGAACGGCATTCGCAAGGCCAACAACCTCAACGAACTAGGCGTCAGCCTTGCCGCCGTGGCAGGGTCCATGCCGAACTGCTCATATTCGGGCCAAGTTCAATGGGGTCATGCTCAAACATATAAAGGAACGCTGGAATTCCAACGTTTATTACTCTTTTCAGCATGTAAAAAGAGTAAACAAGTAAAAGCACAAAGCATCACATTCCCCCGACGAAGACGCGGACGCAGGAGGCGTCAAATGCATATACCCCCGGACAAGGATGAGAGAACATGCCGGAGCTCCTTTCGACGATAGAGTGATACACCGATTTGGTCCGCCATGTGTATCACCTAATGTGTCATCGATATCGGCGTATCCAACGTCATTCGACGGCATCACACGGAAAAACGGCATGTGGACCGAATCGGTCGTAATCGTTGGAGGGAAGCCGTTCTCAGCAAAAGAAAAGGGCTTTCAGATTGCTCTGAAAGCCCTACCGGCGGAGAATACGAGATTCCCTAACAACTATCCTCAAACCCAGTAATAGCAAGGCTTTCAGCAATTACTGGATTGATTGTAGCACTCTATTTGTCACTCTAAGCGCCTATCGGGGCACCTGATTTACACTTTTACACATTTACTCTTTTTACTCTTTGCGATATTGAAAAGAGTAACAAAACGTTGGAATTCCAACGTTTTTGCTTACACTTTTACTCTTTTCAAGGTTGTCTATAATATGCATTTTCTGTTCAAAAGCCTCAAACCCTAATAATTCCAAGGGTTATGAGGTCCGTTACACATACTTTGCCCCGATTTTCGACGCCGGATCCAACCAAAATCAGATGCAACCAGATATGGATCATGGGCCGTTTCTAGGCAACCCAAAAGCAGACCGGAGCGAAGCGGAGGGCTTTTGGGGCGGCAGCCTCTCTCTCTTATCTTGCTGTTCCATGAGAGTGTTTTTATTTAAGACAGTGGACCGATGAGATGACTTCATCCCATCAAAACCTTTATTTTTCAAGGAAAGTTTATTTAAGGCGATATCGATGCGTTATCCGGAGACAAGGTCATTAGTTTGCAACCCATCATGGGCACGCTCCGGCCCCATATTTCCGGACATCAACAATGGATTCATCTCAGGCTCGCCTCGCCCTCGCTTTGAGGGGTTGCGATGAGGTTCGAGGACCTTCCCCAGACCGAGCGCGAGATCGAGGGCGTTACGGCGAGCGGGCCTGACCCGCCCTGCCATCATCCAAGTGTTGCGTGATACGTTACCCATATGTATCACGCGACGTTTGGAGGCGGCATGGGCAGCGGATTGGGTCGGAAGTGCGAGCAGGTGCTGGGGCAGGTGGACCGGCATCCGGGCAAGTTGTTTATGGTCAAATAAACGTGTACGGCGTCACCACCAAATCTGAACGGTGTGAG
>ERZ772945.13-NODE-13-length-161794-cov-19.028787_pt1 | contig 161794 bp, 171 predicted proteins | sample MGYA00511681_ERZ772945 | MGnify/ENA primary metagenome ERZ772945 (study PRJEB29015, sample SAMEA2737943) | human oral metagenome | biome: human oral; feature: human-associated habitat; material: dental | place: China | collected 2143 ...
TAATTTTAGTACCGTTTTTACGAGCCTTTTTGGCAGCCAGCCGCGTTACTACGCTACCCATCGGCGTGTGAGTGTGAATAATGTCGTAGTTTTCTTGGTTGATAATCTTTTTCAACTGTCTGTAAGCGGTAATATTACTCAGCCTGAATGGGCTTCGCGTGAATGGTACAACAAATGACTTATCACAATCCAAGATCTCTTCCTCGCCCATCGACGCGTAATGAACTTCCCAGCCTTTTTCACTCATCATACGCATAAACGGACGGTTAAACTTTTGGAAACTAGCAACGTGCGATGTAAAAAGAATCTTCTTAGTTTTCTTATGGCTACTCATATTAATTTATCTATCGTTTTTTCCTTGGTTTATTCTGCTTTCTTAGCTCCTGCAGTTCTTCGTGTATGCCACTCTTGCCCAAAGTGTTTGATTCTTTGTCGAAAAGCGTTTTGATAGTTACAAATATAATTTTAGCATCGTTTAGCAAAGTAACGTTATCGACATAGTCCAAATCGTGGGCAATTTTTTGTTGAATTGATATACTATTACGCCCGTAAGCCTGCGCTCTGCCTGTAATTCCCGGACGGACGTTGTTTCGGCGGCGCTGGTCGCTATTCATATTATCGTAATAGTCAGTAATCCAAGGGCGCGGTCCGATGAAAGACATGTCGCCTTTTATTATGTTAATAAGCTGCGGTATTTCATCCAAAGAGGTAGCGCGAATCACTTTGCCTACCCTAGTCAGAGAATCTGATTTCGAGGTGTCGTGTACATCGTTATCGGCAGGCATGCTGCGGAATTTATATAGGGTAAATGGCTTGCCGCCTTTGCCAGTGCGCTTTTGCCTAAATAAGATTGGGCCGCGCGAATCAAGTTTGATACAGCCAGCGACGATAATGAAAATTATTGATGCGAGTGGGAATAAGGATGTTGCGAGTATAACGCTCGTAAAGCGTTTTCCATATTTTTGATACATAGATATACTATCTCGCCTACCTAACTGCTATCTTTTTGATTTTATGTTTTTTATTCGTAGATAATTGTGATTTTTTATAATCATAAATAAAGAATAATACAATAATAGATAACGCCATGGCTGCTATTGTAGTTAATCCAACTTGTTGCACAGGTTTAATATTTGAAGGTATATTGGAGGTATCTGGTGAGTCAACTACGTTGATTCTAATGGAACTATTTCCGTAAAGCGACTTAGACTGTTCTTTGAATTCTTGAATAGCTGATTCTAGTAAAATTTTACTAGTTTTTGGATCCGATGAGCTCATCGATACATTTATAATGTCAGTATTTTTAACATTCTCTGCAGTTGTGTTTCCAGATAGTGTTTTGTAGTCTTCTGAATAGCCACTACTTGTAATAACTGGGTCAAGTACGCGACGTGATGTAAATAGTTTCACATAGTTGTTTAATGTTACTGAACCTTGATTGTTACCCGAATGATCGGCGCCGATCAATAAAATAGTTGCTGAACTTTTATATTGTGGCTGTTGGATAAAGTATGTATATGTAATGCTTATAATCGCACCAATCATGGCGGCGATGGCAATGGTTAACCATCTTTTAGTATAAAAACGTAACAAATCGTAAAGATTAATCTCTTCCATGGATCTCCTTAGTTAATTGAAATACACAACTTACTACTTTTATTATATAACAAATTTTTATTTTTGTAAATAATATATTTTAATATACTTATGGTTTAGTAATATGGTTTCAATCAATTTGATTTATTAAGTTTATGCTTGTTTGGTTTGTGAAAAGTCTGATATTATCTTTATAAGATACTAAGGAGGGGTATTATGAATATTAGAGGGTTTCATATTACAGAAAAGAAAGTAGCAACTGCTTGCGTAATTGTGTTGCTTGTAGTTTCATTATTTGCTGCTATTAAGCAAACTAATGCTACGGCAGAGATTAGAGAATTATCTAATGATAGAATGACCAAGAAAGAATCTAAATATACAGACAATAAATCTGACTCTATGCAGGATAATCATATAGATAAGAATAGCAGCGTTAAAAGAGAAAATAATGTAATAGTAAAAAATAGTAAAAACTCTAGCGATAATAAAATTGCACGATCGTCTAGGGACTCAATAGAATCTCAGGATTCTAGTCGTAATAACTATACCTATATAGCGCAATCTGGTGACTCATATACTACTATCGTACGTCGTGCAATAGATGAGCATGGAGGGTCAAATTTGAATTCTGCACAGAAAATTGCTGCTGAAACTAAGTTTATAGAATTGACTGGTCAGATGGAAGTTGATATCGCTCAAAATGTAACAATCAATAATACAATGCTTTCTCGGGCGATTGAGTTTGCTCGAACAATATCACCTGATGAACAAAAGGTGTGGCAGGTTTATGCAGATTCTATTATTTGGTGAAGTACTAATACTGGGCTATTTAATTTTATATTGATATTAGCACCTTTGCTTGGTGATACCTTATTATGTATAATTATTAAATAATAATATTCGTAATTTGTAATATATCGAAAAAGGCTTATGGACTATACTAAAATAACTAGCAAGATTACCTCTGATATTAACGACGCTATTATGCGCCTATATCCTGATACGAATATACCAGATGTAACCGTTACTGTGCCAACCCAACTTGATAAAGCTGACTTTGTTTGTGATGTGGCTTTTCGTTTATCAAAAATTCTCCATACCGCTCCTTATGTGATAGGAGAATCTATTGCTAAAGAGGTAAATAGTACACAATTGCAAGATGGTGATTACACTCTAGAAGCCGCAAGACCTGGTTTTATTAATGTACATCTTACGGATGCGTCTCTTTCTAAAATCCTTATACATATAAACGATACAAATCAAAACTATGGACGCAATGATATACTTGCTGGCCAGCGTTGGGTTATTGAGCACACTTCGCCAAATCCAAATAAAGCTATGCATATTGGTCATTTAAGGAATAATTTAATTGGTATGGCTGTGGCTAATATAGCTGCTTATTGCGGCGCTTCGGTGGTGCGTGATTGTATTGATAATAATAGAGGTATAGCAATCGCTCGGGCAATGTGGGGATTTTTAAAATGCAAAAAGCGAGACAGTGCTAAGGATGCGACCTTAGTAGATTGGGCAAATAATCCTTCAGCATGGATAACGCCTGAAGAAGAAGGCACTAAGCCAGATCATTTTATTGGCACATGTTATATGTATGGCGCTGAAGCTGCAAAAAAGTCGCCAGAAATTGATCAGGAAATAAGGCAAATTGCTCTTGATTGGGAGAACGGAGACGCCAATACCTGGAAGTTGTGGAAATTGGCTATAGGTTATGCCCATGATGGTATTAACCAGACGCTTGCCAGAATAGGTAGCTATTGGGATTTGGTTTGGCATGAACATGAACATTATAAAGACGGTCGCGGAATGATACTGGATAATATTCCCAAGGGCATATTTAAAAAACTGGATAGTGGAGCTGTGTTAAGTAATCTTGAAGCGTATAATTTGCCAGATACTATTGTACTTAAATCCGATGGCACTTCCCTTTATATTACTCAAGATATCGCGCTTACAAAGTTAAAGAAAGAGCATTTTAACGCAGATAAATTATTCTGGGTGGTTGGTCCAGAACAATCTTTAGCTATGAAGCAAGTTTTCGCGATATGCGAACAACTGGGTGTCGGCAAACTTAGTGATTTTACACACCTCCCCTATGGATTAATTAGTATTGTTGATAAGCAAACTGGCGCTAAAAAGAAAATGAGTTCCCGTGATGGCAATACTCTTTATATAGATAATCTTTTGGATGAAGTAAGAGATTCTCTTCTGAATTCTGGCAGAGATTACGATGAAAAAACAGCTGATTTGATCGCGATTGATGCTGTAAAATTTGCCGTGCTAAAGCCTTCGCGCAATTCTGATTCTGTTTTAGATATTCAGGAATCAATTAATTTAAAGGGTGATAGCGGGATTTATATTCTTTATACTTTATCGCGTATAAATAGTTTACTTTCTAAATATACTGGTGATTTAACTTTGCCTCAGAGTGAGGAGCTCGCGCTTTCTTCGGAAGAGCGCAAAGTTGTAATGTTGATGGCTTATTTCCCTAAAAAAATTACCGATGCGCTGGAGTCTTATGCACCGAATATATTGATTGAGTATATTTTAGACATTGCTCATGTGTTTAATAGCATCTACGCAAAGGAGCAGTTTATTAGCGAAGATGTAGCTAATACAAGGAAAAAGCTGTATCTATCTAAATCAATTGCTATTGTGATTACGAATGCGCTTAAGTTGCTTGGTATTAAGCCAGTTGATAGAATTTAGTGACAATCTTTGGAACACTTGGGCTATGAAGAAAGCTATTATTGTTGCTTATGATCGGAATCGCGCTATTGGTCGGGGTGGCGATTTGCCGTGGGGGCGCAGCTTGCCAGCGGATTTGGCGCATTTCAAGCAGCTGACAAAGGGTGGTGGTATTATTATGGGGCGCAGGACTTTTGAGTCAATTGGCTCGCGACCGCTACTGGAGCGTAAAAATATCGTCATTTCCTCGCGGCCGACTGATTCTGAAGGTGTGCTAACGGTGATGAATCTGCCTAGTGCTTTGGCGTTGTCGCACTATTCGACATTTATTATTGGTGGCGCTCGCGTCTACGCCGACGCATTGGAGACGCCAGAGATCGACACCATCTACGCTACAGAAATCGACGCTTCATTTCCAGGCGCTGATACATTTTTCCCAGAAATCGATATGAGTATTTGGCAAGAAACTAGCCGCATTCGTCATCCTGCCGACGCTGACAATGTCTATGATTTTGATTTTGTGATATATAAGCGAGTTTCTTAATCCAGTGTCTGTAATTGAGAAAGAATGGTATTTAGTTTTGTCTTATCGCGCCCAAGTCACACTGCAATTGGCGCTTTTATTGGTGAATGGCTCTCGTAACCCTCTAATCGGATATCCTTAATCGTGAAATCATCAATATTCTTAATGTCAGGATTGAGCCATAACTTTGGTAGCGGTAGCGGATGGCGCGATAATTGTTCGTCTACCTGCACGCGGTGATTATTATAGATATGTGCACTATTCAAGGTATGAACAAACTCGCCCGGCTGCTTGCCGGTTACTTGGGCGATCATTGAAAGTAATAATGCGTAACTAGCAATGTTAAACGGCACACCGAGGAATATGTCCGCCGAACGCTGGGTTAGTGTCAAGTCCAGTTTATCTTTCTCGCCATTTTCACCCGGTCGCACATTGAACTGGAATATGGTGTGGCATGGCGGCAGCCCACCAGCTCGGGCGATGTCGTCAATTTCCGCCACATTCCAGGCACTGACGATGTTGCGCCGCGACATTGGGTTATTCTTTATCATGTCGATGGCGTTTTGGATTTGGTCAATCGTCCCACCCTTGCCGTCCGGCCATTTGCGCCACTGCACGCCGTACACTGGGCCTAAATCGCCCCACTCCTCGGCAAACGCATGATCAGTCGCAATCCGCCCGATAAATTGTTTCATGCCAGCGCACCATTCGTCGCCGTTGATTTCTGGAATTCTCTGACCAGTTTTCTCTAGATAGTTCTTGTACGGCCACTCATCCCAAATATGCACGCCATTTTGTGCCAGGTACTCAATATTGCCTGTTCCTTTTAAGAACCACAAGAGTTCATGTGCCACGCTATTGAAGTACAATTTCTTGGTGGTCACTGCTGGAAAGCCGTCCTCTAAATTGTATCGCGTCTGCGCACCAAATATTTCAGTTGTGCCAGTGCCGGTACGGTCGCTTTTCTGGATGCCGTTGTTGCGGACGTATCGTAATATATCTAAATACTGCCTCATATAACCTTTTCTAATGTTATCTATTATGACGATGTTTTTATAAAACCACAAGTAGAGATGAAAATAAATAAAAGTTGTCTTTTAACGCCGTAACCATAGCGTTAACTTCTTTTCGTCTTATATTTTGTGTTTCACGCAGGAAGAACTGTTTATTATACCGCTTAAACTTATTCATAGCTTCCTCTTCAAGTACAACTGCCAGCACTATGGCTGATAAAAAATATCTCTGGAGATACCCTCCAGAGATATGTCAATAATGACCTCTAGGTAAATATATAGCAAAGTTTTGGTTAAATGTCAAATTATCACAGTATTTCAAGGTCTTGACGACGTTGCTGCATCTAAGATACCTCGCGCAAGATTTAATGGGGTTATGGCTTATTGTGCTAGATAAATGCTATGGTTTTTAATGACTGGAACTTTGCGGTCTTAAATTAGTATATATTAATCTATAACTAAGGTTCTGTACCGCAGGGGGTGATAATTCTTATCACCCCCTGCGGCCGCAGACAAGAAATCTCACCTTCCTTCTTTTAGGTGGTCTACGAGCTCTTTCATGGATACAGAGGACGTCTGTCCACTCTCCATATCCTTGACGGCTACAGTAGAACTACCGGCTTCGTTCTCGCCTAGGATAAGTACTCGACTATACCCCATGCGGTTTGCGTAACGAAGCTTGGCTTTCATACTGTTAGGCTCCGTATAGAGCAGGGCAGCAACGCCAGCTTCTCTCAATAGTCTCGAAACCTCAAGACTGTAATCGATCTGCTCGGTCGAAATAGGCATGATCATCACGTCAGCAGGACTCTGCCTGCGAGGCTCAATGATACCTGCTTCTCGAAGCTTGTAGAAGAGTCGAGTCAGACCAATAGATACGCCAACTCCGGGTAGCTTTGTCTTTGTGTACAGTCCGGCTAGATCGTCGAAGCGACCGCCTGAGCATACGCTTCCGACCTCAGGGTGCTCGTCCAGGACAGTTTCGTAAACTGTACCTGTGTAATAGTCGAGTCCACGCGCGATCTTCAGGTCGAGACGATACCTACTCTCTGGAACGCCCATGCGACGCAGGGAGCTAATGAGCGTTTCAAGCTCGCTAACACCTTGCGTGAACATGTCAGATTCGACCTTTAGACTCTTGAGCTGTTCAATTATCGCAGAGTTTGATCCGTCAATTGAGACGAAGTCAAACAGCATTTCGATCTGCTGATCGTCCAAACCAATCGACTTGAACTCCCGAGTCAGCTCCTCGCGAGACAGCTTTTCAAGCTTATCAACGAGGCGCAACGTTTCAACCGACTTGTCGCGCAATCCCAGACTTTCGAAGAAACCGTTGAGAACCTTGCGATTGTTCACTCGAATTGTGAATTCACCAAAGTTAAACTTCTCGAAAATCTCATTGATGATAGCCGGAAACTCAGCGTCGACAATCGGACTCTCGGAGCCGATTACATCAATATCACACTGGTAGAACTCGCGAAAGCGTCCCGCCTGAGCACGCTCGCCACGGTGTACCTTACCTATGTGGTAACGACGAAATGGAAACGACAAGCTTCCTTCGTGCTGTGCGACATAGCGCGCTAGTGGAACTGTGAGATCAAACCTCAAACTGAGATCCGTCTTGCCCTTGGTGAATCTGTACACCTGTTTCGCGGTGTCGCCGCCACTTTTCGCCAACAACACCTCGGACAGCTCAATGTCGGGCGTGTCGAGAGGGGTGAATCCGTAGAGTTCATAAGTCGTCTTGATGATATCAAGTAGCCTATTGAACTCAATCTGGTCTTCTGGTGTGTACTCAGGGAATCCGCTAGGAATCCTGGGTTTAACAATGGTCATCTGGTGTCCTTTCTTAATCTGCTAGTGACGGAACTCCAAACATTCCATCACTATAATACGGCATTGTAAACTATTCCCAATTATAACACAAGCAAGGGTATTATGATTAGCCATAGACCCATTGACAACACGGTAATCTGTTGCTATTGTAAAATTGGTCGAAAGCTAGAGTCTAGGAGGAGTAATGACCAAGAACCAAACTCTCATCACCGCTGCAGGAGGCAACGGTACAGCCATTGAGATTCTTGAACAGGCGCTGACGCGTCAGGAATACGAGTCTCGCGGTAAAGCGCTTGAGAGCGACTTTGTTGCTGATGGTGTTGAACAGGCTGGGTTTCTAATCCCGAGCGATCGACACTTCGAGATGGCTGGTGGCGAGTTCTGTGGAAACGCCACACGTTCAGCTGCAGTTGCGCTGTACGAGAGATACGGAGAGGGAGAACTGTCTTTCACTGTCTCTGGGTTTACCGGAACAGTGAACGCTTCAGTCAAGCCTTTGACTGAAAAAAGGTTCTTCGTTGAAGTTAACTTCCCAGGAATGGTAGCAAAAACAAAGCCAGCGAAGCTACAAGACGACACACCCGTCTCGATAGTTGATCTCGGTGGTATCGTACATATTGTCATTGAGGGAGAATTCCCCAAAGACGAAAAAATGTACACTACCGCACATCGCCGAATTGTTGACCAGTTTGGCTTGAGTGAGCGTGACGCTGTCGGTGTCGTGTGGTTCGAGAGAGAGTCTAACGAAGCAGTCGTCATTCACCCTGTAGTATGGGTACGCGCCGTCGATACGTTCTACTATGAGTCGTCCTGCGGCTCGGGAACTATCGCAGTAGGAAGAGTGACAGGTAGCTCTTCAATTGTCCAGCCGACCGGGAAGTCAATCTCGGCGGAGATCACAGAGAGTGGAGTCACTCTCTCGAGCGAGATGGAGGTTGTCTGTTGAAAGACAGACTTCGGTGTGAAATCGCCACACCGCAAACGCTTGACATATCGGGATTCATAAGTACATACAAAGAGGCCTTTGGAGGCCCTCCGTACTTTGAGGAATACACCGATTGCGAGATCTATGAGGGAGTTATCGCTCCCCACATGAAGGATGGCGTGGTAGTGTATGCTACCGACAACGAAACCTTGATTGGTTTCGGTTGCGCCATACCATTCAACCACTCTCCTAATGACGTACGGGAGTTTCTCGGTAGTCTTTCCAAAGACGGAAGATTGCCAAGGTCGTTTGACTACGAGAGCTCCTGGTATATGTCCGAACTAGGAGTTCGGTGCTCGTATCGAGGTATGGGTATCGCATGGGAACTTGTCCGCCTGAGGATGCTTCAAGTTATCGCTCACGGATGCAGTCATTATTTCATGCGCACGGCAAGTGTTGGGTCTAACTCAATGCCTATGTACATGAAGTCTGGCGCGATTCCCGTCAGTCAACAGCAGGACGTATCGTCTACCGAGCAGGCCACAGAAAACCATACTCAATCTCTACAAAGAATTTATCTTTGGGGAGATTGTATGGCGTCTGCAAGGAAGATCGAAGAGATACGACACCAGAAGAATTACCCGCTCCTCGACAGTCAATAGGACAGCTTCAGACCCGAGACATCTTCTTACAAGATGTTCGACCAATGCCGGTGAGGTTGGTATCCGGCAAAGCGAGTGGAGATTGTATAGACACAATCTCCACCCGCATGAATCCTTGAAAGAAATGTAATTATTATTTTATAGTAAAGTCAATGATGTCGTAGAGTGCTTCTTTTTCATAAAAAGCAGCCCACTCCCTGTCGCCATAAGAAAAGTGCCACCATTCGCCGTAAAATGGCGCAAATCCCTCACTAACCATTGCATCGTGGAGTAGTTTTCGATTTTTTATCTGCTCAGACGTTAGTCCATCTGCTTGCGTTTTAATGATATCCTCATCACTGTAATCAGCAATAGCAGAACCCATATCAACTTCGTCACCATCTAAAGTTGTTAAGGTGGCATCAATAGCCGCACCTGTAGGGTGCCCCGCAATATCTGGTACAGCTACGAAATTATGCACATAACTTTCAAGATCTTTGTCGCTAATGCCAGGTTTTTCTTTCGCGATTTCATCTTTTCTTTTGGTAAAATAAGCCATTTGTATGTCAGGGTGTCGATAGCCATACACTACGCGCAAGCAGTAGCCTTGTTTCCTCAAATAAGCCTCGACGCTAGCCAATTTTCTAGCGACAGAATCCCTCACATAAATAATCTCGCCAGTTATCGGTAGCATATCCCTCTTAATATATTTTGCCTTAATGGTGGGGTCGTAACTAGCTACACTCACGAGAGGCTCGTTACTAGACCCCGCCTTATATCGCGCAACGTCTTCGTAACTTAGGATTTTATTAGAATTATTGATCATTCTATACGCCATTGACTATACTACTACTTTCTCTATAGGAAGTACAAGAATATCACAAGCCCCAAGCGTCTTTAATTTATCCGTTATACTCCAAAAGATATTTTCATTCATGACAGTATGAATGGCTATCCAATCAGGCTTCGTTAACTCTGTCACTGTGGGGGCATTTAAGCCTGGTGCAATTTGCTTGATTTTTCCCAGACTATCTTTCGGTGCGTTCATCATAATATACTTCATGTTTTTTGCGGCAAGCATCGCTTCAAGACGCGCTATCATCTGTAATAGCAGATCCTCTTTGCCCCCTGAGAGTTTTTTGTTTCCTCTTATAAGTACCGCCTCGGTTTCTGCTATTACATTGATTTGACGCAAGTCATTGAGCGTTAGAGTACTTCCGCTAGCTACAATATCTACTATCGCATCTGACACACCGAGTGCTGGAGTAATCTCTACTGACCCAGAAATTGTAATGATGTCAACAGGGATATTCAGTCTACTAAAGTATTGCTGCGCAGTAGATGGAAAGGATGTTGCTATTCTTTTTCCTCGCAGTTCTTCTGCTGTGCTAACTTTTGATTCTTTTGGCACGGCTATAGATAGATTACAGTGTCCAAATCCCGGCTTTATTATTTCGGCTACTTTAGATTTAGACTCTTGTATTATATTTTGTCCAACAATCCCAACATCCGCCACTCCAGACTCAACATAACCAGGAATATCATCATCTCTACAGAAAAGTATCTCTATGGGAAAATCGCGTGAAATAGCGAACAATTTTCTATTATATATTTCAAACTCTATCCCCATTGAGCGAAGGGTTTTGATAGATTCATTTGTCAATCTGCCATCTTTTTGAATAGCTATTTTTAGGTTTTCGTCCTTCAATTTTTTGTCCATACAGAACCTCCTTAGAATTAAATGATAATTGTATCTAAGGAACGAGAGGTAAACAAAAAGGACCTCCCGCGGTCCCATCCTTATTCTATAGCTCATTGCTGAACTGTAGCGCTCAGTACCGGCTCTACGATGGATCGCGATTTCGGCTGTGTGACTTTACGGCTTCACTCCCGTGGTGTATTTTGACACCCAGCTCGTTCCGGCGTGACTGGAACTCAAACGCTTTATAGATACTTCGACAGTATCACAGTAGCATTCCCAGTGTCAAGAGCGGAGGAGGTTCACGATTTTGAAATTGACAAAATACGTAAAATAAATTATTATAATCTAAACTAGTTACTGGAGTTTTAAGGTGTCATGAAAGAAACAAAGCAGATGAGAGTAGAGTCTCTTGCTAGCGAGTACGGCGTAGTTACCGCGAGTGCCATCCGGTCGTACGGTTACCTAGGACCGTTTCGCCCAAGACCAGGGGTGGATTTTCGCGGGGTTAGGCTGTTTGATGTTCTGTTGAGGTCAGATCAAATTCTGTGCGCCTCAACTGTAGCCCCTGGAGACTCACAGCAAAATCTCTACGGACAATGGGGTGCTATCGTAGGGTCTGGTTCTATCGAAAGAGCCTTCCCCTACGACGCAACTACTACCGTAGTAGACGGAGAGATTACTTCAATATTTCTCGATAGAGTTAAAGACATTCCTCAAGACGAACAAATAGCTAGTGCGATACATGAGAGAGCAATATACAACGAAATAGATGTTCGCGCTGACTCTCTTGCGGGAGTTTATTATTGCGTTGACGACGAAGAATGTAATCTAGCAGATATGCTATCAGAGCAGACCGAAGAAGTCATCAAACAGCTGAATATACCTGTTTTCTTACTTCGTAATGGAAATTTGTATATTGCAGAAGACCCATCTAGCTTATCGACTGCGCGAGATCTCGTAGAGCCACAAGATGTGGTCAATTTCTCTATACAGCTAAGTGATAGTGACGAGGAAAATTTAAAAGAATATTTATCAAACAGTTTAGTACTAGCTCCGCGCAACGCTATTTCTAGCGGTATATCAAGAGGTAAATTCGCGTTTGGATATCGCTACAAAGACGGGTCTTTGGATGATTGCGAAAGCTTCTTTATTGAACAGACCAATATAATCAAACCCGAGAATAGACCTAGCCTAAGAACGTATGGTGCAGTAGCGCTGCACAAATTTGCTCTTGAGGCGGAAGAGTGTGGGTATGGCAAAGTAGCGTCTCGGGCAAGAAAAATAGCCAGCGGGGTTTTATCTTTGCGAGAGTTCAAGGATTTGTCCAGTCGAGTTGAAAGCAGCGGGCATCTAAAGATAGAGCGCAACGACTTAGAACACTATCTATATACCGGAGTATTACCTGATTACTTGAGCGACCACTAGGCGTCGGGGTTCATGGTTGGTTTTTGCCAACTATTAACTTATATGGTATTATAGTTGATATTAGTAGGTGTGATTTTATGAATAATGAGATTAGATTTGGGTCAGACATAATTGAAAAACGTCGCCAGGATTTATACGAAGATATAAAAGAGCGTTTAGCCAGTCAAGCGATACGCTATATTATAGGCATATCAGGAAGTTCAGAGGCAGATAAAGCCGATCAAACAGAGGCTGTGCTTGAAGATTTTATCTACCAGTTTAGCGGCAAAGATTGCGCCATACTAACTGGAGGCACAGAGGGAGGTATACCCCAAGCAAGCGTCGATATAGCTAAGAAGTTTGACGTGCCAACGATAGGTGTATTCCCCAAACAAGGACGTGATTATGCTTTACGAAGCTCCTTAGACTTAATGATAGAAACTTCACCGCCTGACATAGGCGATGGTCTCTTCGGGACTGAGACACCGGCTTTTGTTAATATGCTTGATGGGGCGCTCGTTGTCGGCGGTGGATGTGGTACTCTGGCAGAGACCTGCACTATCTTAAAAATAAGTGATAAACGCATTCGCGACAAATTAAGAGGTGTGAAGGGTGTCAAGAATCCCGTATATCTTGTCTCTCTTGCTGGATCTGGCGGAGCCGCTGATCTTGCTACTACTCTAATAAAGGATTTCGGACAATATACAGAGCTATATACGCCTGAATCTCCTATTAGTAGCGGGAATACTGCCGCAAGGTTTATGTTGGAAAAATTGAAGTCATCTAGCGAACAGTAGACTAGATACGTAAACTTCTTAACTTCTTACCTTTCACTTCACGTACCGCCTAATTATACAGCTCGTACAAACCTATCAAGGTCGTATTCACCCCACCCATGAAAATCGTTTTATCTTTTTGAAGGGTATTTTCAGGGGAATCTCCACCTATGACAGGTTTGCCGTGTGAACCTGTACGTAGATTCCGTTACGTAAAGTAAAGGAGGAAGTATGCCAATCGTAGCAAAGCAAGCAGTAACCGTCGCCGCTTATAGTGGGCGGAGTAATCGCGAGACGTGGGTAATGAATCTGTGGATTGCGAACGACGAAACGCATTGCGATGAGGTTCGCTGCGTTATCAAAACATGCGATGAATATGAACAAGCTGAGCAACTTGAATCATTGATTCGAGATGAGCTTGAAGGTAGCTTAGAAGGATCGGGCTTGCTAGGTGACTTACTTACAACCTCTCTTGGTCGCGTCAGTTGGCAAGAGATTATAGAAAATAATCGCTAACTTCGCCGTCCCGGGTATGACGAGATACTGTCTAGGAAAAAGGACAGTTTAGTTATTGATTTCACGCTCAATTTATATCACCAACAACGTCCATACTTACCTCGCTCACTCGACATCCACCATGCTGGTGCAGTCAAGATGAGCGGATGTAAGAATGAACGAGCTTTGGGCGCATGCGGATTGCTACAATATGACATAGCAGCTATTCTCCTGATTATTTTTCCAACTTTCAGTTTAGAATAGCTGCTTTTTTATATGCAACATTAGGCGGGAGTGTAGCGAAGGTGTTGAGCTTGTTACGCCCAATATTGACTAATCACTGTACAGTAGTCTACAATTAGCTCATGGATTGTCATAAGCTATTTCAATCACAAGAAGTTCAACAACTAGCAAATACTATGTGTGACATTGCCGCAGAATGCTGGAATTTGGGACTGTCCGACTCAACAGGGTTTAGTATAAGCGCAAAGATTCCAAACACTCCGGCTATACTGGTCGATAAATCTGGCACTGGTTTTAGGCGTAATAAAATATCGCCATCAGACCTGCTTATATACGACGAGCAAGGTGAGCTGCTTTATAAACCAGAAGGTTCAGATAATCCACGACTAGCCCCGGTCAACACAGTCATACACCTAGCCGGCTACAGAGCCAACAAAAACTTGCAGGGCTGCGTTCACTGGCACGACCCCTATATATTGGCATTTGCTGGCACCGGTAAAGATATACCGACTTACACACTTCAATCTAAACTAATTGGCAGAGTTCGTTGTATTAAAGTTGACGATAGAAAAGAGAAAGAATATTTTTTTAAGAATTAACCTCAGTTTGACGTTCCTTCGGGAGTCCATACAAGACCAGATGTTTTGTGGTCGATGAATAAGGTTGCAGATAAAGCTGCGGATATTATTATGGAAAAAGGCTATGAGCTAGAAAAACACGGTATAGTCATATCTCAATTTGAACATGGATTTTTCGCATGGGGTCGAACGGTTGATGAAGCTTTCGAAAATGCCTATCGAGCACGACGTAACGCACAGGCATTACTACTAAGCAAGTTATCGTGATTCTATTCAAACCGACCCGACTAATAAGTCTTTCGAATTTAAATATTCGCTCAGCCTCTAAACTTGCGAACGAAATTTCAGACGACACGCAGAAACAAATTGACAATCTTTGGAATATTGAACTTGATAAAGCCAAGCACGAAGGTAAAATTTTATTTGATAGCAGTGTATGGTCGTTTCATAATGCTCTGCAAAAAGATGATAAATTAATCTTACAGCTAGGTAAAGTTTCGTATAGCGTGCGCCATATCGCAAAGCAGCATCCGCAAATTGCTACAAAAATCGGCAAGCAAAAAGCAACTTTCACTCACGTATTTTTAAAGCTTAGCGATGATAATTATGTCTTTTTGCAGCGCTCAAATCATTTTGCGACAGATTTGAAAGTTTCATTCGTAGGCGGGTCGTTTACCACTGGGCAGAGTTTGATAGATCATATATCAGAAGAACTTCAAGAAGAAGTTGGCTTGAAATATGAAAGCTTGAGTAAAAGTAAACTTTTGGGTGTATACGAAAATGAATTTGGCAATTGCGGTATAGTAGTTTTCGCTGAATTATCCATGGATAAGGAGGCTATGAATGAGCATTTTAATACCTGGGTGCGCTCAATAGATAAGCCAGAAGCCACAGGCTTAATATTCGTGCATAAATCAGGAATGAAAGACTTCTTTGGCAAAGAAATGGTGCGATATACAGACGCGTTAAATTTGTTAAATGAGGCTACCTGCCTATGATACGCCCAGTTGTAATGGCTGCTGGCGAAGGTAGGCGTATGGGTCTTCAGGAAACCTCAAAGGTTATGCTATCTGTCGATGGGGTTCGCCCTATGATAGGAAATATTGCCATGACATTGTTGAACATGGGCTATAAATCACGCGACATCAATGTTGTTGTCGGACACAAAAGCGAGCAGATTGTGGATTATTTGGGTACAGACATGTCTTTTTGTAATCAATCAAAGCCCGGCGACCCTACCGACGGTATTCGTGAGTGGATAGAGTCGAATGAATTGACAGAAGACTCTGGATTGGTGGCTTACTTAAACGCAGATGATTCGCCCTGGCTTGATAAGAGTGATCTGCAGAAGCTGTTCAGGCGTTGTGATAACTATGATTCAGAAGGTATGCTACTAACTTTGTATTACGAGCCGGGTCAGCATAAATTCGGGTTTATCCAAAAGGAAGATAGAGTCGTAAGTTCTTCTGACGCGTGTAACTATCGAGCTTTCCGGGTTGGTGGGGCTTTTATCGTTCGGGCAAGTAAATTCTACGACTACATAGACCAAACAGGTGGCAACGTAGTAAACTATTTTACTAATAAAGACTTCAGCGAGGACTTAGTGTTATCGGCTATCGACAGACAGCCGCGCAATTATATAAACACGCAAGATGCTTTGTTTGCTGCGAGATCGCTGTATTATGCGAGATGTAGATGATTATCTGCATGAACTTCAGACTTACTTTCACTCGCGCCTCTGATTAATCTGGTGCTTTTTCAAAATACACCTCAGTCATATCGACGCCAAAACGATTTGCCAGCTTCATAAAACAATTCAGCACGTCGGCAAATTCTTCGCGTAATATAATGCGGCCCTCTAGAACATCTCAAGAACCTTATTATGAATTACTGCATAAACTTGTGCGTAGTCATACCAGCTAAATTCCCCCTCCGCTCCTTTATACCAAAGGCTAGGGCTTAGTTTCCTGTAGTTGTCTACTAGTCTTTCTAGGTCTTGGCTTTTATATTTAATTATCTGCTTTACGTCGTCGCCTGGGTTTACGGGAGCAGATTCAATATTTGCACATACTAAATATGTGTCATTGTTGTAAGTATTGCCATCACAGTCGATGGCTCGTATACTAAATTTAGTCTTTATGTGTATTTTATCTTTATGTACAGCAACCCCAGTTTCTTCTAGCAGTTCCCGACGCGCGGCATTTTCAATATTCTCTCCTTCGTCTACACCCCCTCCAAGCAGTCTGACTATCCCGGGTGGATAGAAATCGGGCTTTGCTCCTAGCAGTAGATTATGACTATCGTCAAAGGCTGCTACTAGTACACATCTGTTGCGATATAAGTTGCCAAAAGGCTTAGATATTTTTATTTTTATGCTTTCTTCGTTCATACTACCCCCTTGTCAAACGAATATTTAATTTCACCACCTAAAGATTGTTTGATTGAACTGATATTTTTACCACATGCCTCAGGTTGGTAGTCGGTTAATATTTGGCTAATTGTATGGGCTAAGAGCTTAAATCCACTAGAATCTATACCTCTTCTTGTAACCTCCTGTAGATCAATCCTTATAAATCTGCACCCACAAGAATCCACGTCAAAAGCAACTGCAAGGCGGCTTTCATAAAACCTATCGTAGAGATCGGTGTATGACTTACCATATTTATCAATAGGTACGTGTATCTGGTGGGTGTTAGTGTAGCTACCATTTATGGCCATAGTGGGAACTATTCCACAAGCAGCTAGGTGCTCACCTAGACCGTTGGCATTTTCTATAACCATATTAGAATAATATCGCTAATCAGCCCAATCTACAAGCTGAATTTGACCAAGTTTTGCAATACGCTAAATATATTTTGGAACACCTTTCGGGGCTGCTACTCGACCTCTGTAATCCATTGCGAAAAGCTGCCTTTTTCGGTGCTATATTCAACAAGCTTCCAACCTACGACGAAATAAACTTTGGAACCCATAAAAGCAGCCCGCCACCAGAGGGTCAACGAGCTGTCTAAAATTCAATTGGATAAAAAATCTAATTCTAATGATTAACGTAGTTGAATCGAATTGGAACGATATCCTTAAGAGCTCAGGCGGCTACATCACCTTATGAGGGGTTTATCTCTGGCATAATACATCCGTTACAGTACTGAAACTAATCAGCGTATCCTCCACTAGCAGCATTTTATGATGAGCGCTATACACTTTTTTGCATTCTATGGGATTAATCTATATTAGCTTCATAAAAACAAAGGGGTAGTTTCGAAATATGCTCTTACAGGTGGGCGTGGGAAGTGCTACCAGCTTAACAGTCAATAGATATTAGCTATCTGTGGAAATTAGTGGCAATTTATACAAAACTCGTGCTATGGAAAAATTGGATGGTCTAGTATATGCATACAAATAAGTGTATATTGCCGATTATAGTAATTTAACAGAGATAGAATCGTCGAATTCTAGTAGTTTTGGCTATCTATCTTTATTTATGTTAATTCCTGTTGCGGTAATCATCCAAGCACACTTTGCTCATGTGGTTGAATTCTTTATCTCCATGAGTTACACTACCACTCCATCTAGCTACATCATTAATTTTTCCCATAGTTCCATATTTACCGACTAAATCCGGCCATAAACAATTACATATAGCTTTTGCTGTATCTCGTGAACGCTCACTCTTAAATACCTCGTTTGTATAATACTCATCGCACTCATATATAAAGGTCAACTTGTCTTTCTCGTTTGGTGAGCGGTTATATTGGTGGTATTGGTAGCCTCCAAAAGGTAGACACACCACGAGCAGAAGGATGATGGTTGTTTTAATAGCCTTACCGATACCGCCTTTTTCATCATACATCACCTTAGCGCCAACGAAGGACTCGGTTATAAAGCCTAAAGCTATAGCGGCCACACCGTGCCATATGCTTACTGTAAAACATAAAGCGATAAGACTTAGTCCGATAACTATCAGAACAGTATTAGTTGCACCAGTCTGAAATATCATAGGAGTAGTAAGGACTTTTACTGGACCGTCTTTAATCTTATGGCCCATCACAAGCCCGATAAACCCACCGCCAATGATCGCAAAAGCCAGAACTGTTAACCAGTTTACACTTGCCGCGTCCATATTACGCCCTATATATTTGACTTAGTATTTTATTGACTCTCTCTAACTGTGATTCCGTCAGCTCTTTATGTGTGTCCTTTGTGTATTCATGAGACACTAACACATGCACCAACGTATTTAAGCTAATACCTTTTACGGAGTCCCTTTCTTCACTAATCTTTTTAGCTTCGTGTATAAGTCCTTTAATTGCGTCATCGTCATAGCCTCGTAGTCTCAATATGTGAGTGTATATTCGGATTTTATCTGAAGCTGACTCGATAGGATAATTGTGTTTTGCTCGTACTAATAGAAAACTCGATAGTATTGCACGGGCTGTGGATCTAGTTCGTTTTTCGACACCATCACCACCCTTGAAAAGCTTCTTTATTCCACCTGCAATTCCCAACACTAGACATACTAGACCGCCTGCGCTGGGTCCTACCCCTAGTCCTCCTTCAACTGCGCCACCTGCATATAGCAGCACGAGGCCCAAGATAAGTAATGATCCAGGCCCAAGCTTTTTATTCATTTTATTTCCTTTCTGTTAAATAATAAAAAAACGACAACCGTACTAGGTTGTCTGGACCAAACAGAAAGAGTTGAGCTCCTTAAGTCTTTCGTACAGTTGTCGCTTTTATAGCTCAACTGAATCTCCGAGAGACCTGCTTTTATCTAACTGTTTAATCCAGACACTACCATTATATCAGACCTTGTTGTAAAACATATTCATGTTGCCAAAATCGCCAGAGTTACAGAACACTAACCTTGCGTTTTAATTGAACAGATGAACTACAGCCTGTCTTGTAATTTTATGAATACACCTGCCCGCATGCTGCAAAATGCTGACACGAAAAAAGTTATATTTCAAAAGATGGTTACCGAGAGTAGCATTCTTTTAATCTTAAAAAGAAAAGTTTGGAACGGACAGTTTGAGCATATTTTACAGATTGAAGGACAAACAAAAAGACTCCAAAGAGCCTCTTGATTCCATAATGGTGACCCTACCGGGAATCGAACCCGGGTTGCCAGGATGAGAACCTGGTGTCCTAACCGCTAGACGATAGGGCCATAACTCTGCAATTATACCAAATATAGCTTGAATCGTCTATATAGGATATTTACTACCAGGTAACTCCTCCATTTTTATTTGCTGGCACGGCGCTAATCCATAATTTACCTGGCGATAATAGAAAATCCTTACCATCCGCTCCTATAAAAGATAGCTGATCTGCTGTGGCGGGTTTTCGCCATGTTACCTCATGTACGGTACCGTTTTGAAATATTATAGCTGTACCCTCGCCACTGCTATTATAATTTTCGCGCCAACCATCCTCTTGAACTAAGTTCATCTGCATCTTTAATATTACAACAATATCAGAGGTGATTTGTCCAGCTTCACGGTCTAAATGAGGTGCGCCTGCTTGGCTGCGTTGGTAGTTATTTGCCTCTGGATTATATATCCATGAACTATTATAAGTTGCTCCGCTCATAGTAACACTTATATTTGTTGCGTTTGGCTTGGGTGATTTTGCGCTGGTTGGTGCTCGTTTAATTGCTAGCGGCGTGGATTCTATGTAGCCCCTTGCGGAATTTAGTGCATCTAATCTTTCAAAATTTGTATAAACATTATGAGGAGCCCATCGGTCTGTACTACGCCAGTAACTGCCTCCGTTAAAAAACTGATCGATATCTCTATATTTACCATTTCTAATTTCATCAAGAGAACGCTTACTGCCGCCAACATGCGCCACACTTGCTTGCCATGGTGCTAACCAGTCTACATAATATGGGCGCAAACTTCTTACAGGACCTATCAATCCAGGCTTGCTTTGTTGATATAGACTTAAAAAGCGCGTAATTCCACCCTCGGCGATAGCTTCATAGGTTATTTCTGCTCCTTGTAGCCCGCTTTGTGGGCGTGCTGCTGGGCTATTTTCAATCATAATTGCGGTGATTGCGCGTTTAGTAGATGGTTCATCGGGAACTTCCCTGCCAGTCAGTGGCGCATAATATTTTTTTGGTGCAGGTGTAGGCTTTGTTTTTGGTTTTTTTACTACGGATTTTGTAACGGACTTTGTCTCTATCTTTGGTTTGTTTAGAATAATTGCTAGCGTAATTCCACCGCTAACTAACGCCACAACTAGAACAACACAAATACTTATAGATAACTTTCTATGATTAAAAACCCATTCTCGTAATTTTAGAATAAAGGATTTTTTTGTGTTTATAAAATTTGGTTGTTTATTTTCCATTACACTACCTTTTAGGCTTATGCTAATAATTTTAATAGTGTATAGTAAAATCGTCAAGTTGACTTTTGCCTTTATTTATCTATTAGTATGTGCAATTTTACGCTATGTTTTTAATCGCAAGATTTAATCTATCTAGGCTTTTATCTTTACCTAGTAACGCAAGGGTATCATTCAATTGCGGACTAAACTGTGCCCAAGTCGTAGCAATTCTTATTAAGCTAAATAAAATACCTGGCTTCTGGTTGGTAATTTCCAGAAGCGTATTAAGACAATTTTGAATATTTTCTGAGGTCCAATTATTGATTTTATTGAGCTCATCACACGATATTTGTAGTAACTTTTTTTGCTCTTCTGATGTTAATTTTTTGAGCTGTTTGTTGTTTAAAATTAAATCTAAGTTGATTTTTGGTTCACTAAAGAAATAACTGGTTGAAGCTGGCAGATCTTGTAGAGTTTTAAGCCGATCTTGCGCCAGGGCTAGCACTTGCTTTTTATATATTACATCTGCGGAATTTGCTTCTTTGCCCCAAAATAGTTGACAACGTTCATAGAGGTCGTCTAAGTTTAAATTGCGGATAAATTGTCCATTCATCCAAATTAAACGCTTTTCATCAAAACGGGCACCCGATTTTTGTACTCTATCGAGCTTAAATTTCTTAATTAATTCTTCTTTTGTGAATATTTCTTGCTCTGTGCCATCGTTCCAGCCAAGCGATGCCAAAAAGCTCATCATAGCCTCTGGCAATATACCTTCTTTACGGTATTCGTCAGCAGACTTTGCACCGTCGCGCTTACCTAGCTTTTTGTTGCCGGATGGCGCCATGATGTGAGGCGAACAAGCTAAAACTGGTGGTTTAATTTCGAGTGCATCATATAAAGATAAGTACCTCGGGGTGGATGCTATATATTCTGCTCCGCGGATAACGTGTGTAATTCCCATTTCAAAATCATCAACAATATGAGCAAAATTGTAAGTTGGTAAGCCGTCAGATTTTATTAATATAAAATCATCTAGTGCTTCTGGGCCAGCGCTTAATTCTCCCATGATGGGATCTTGCCAAGTATAACGTTTTATTTCAGGAACTTTAAATCTTAAAGGCTGCGTTCCATCCCATTTTGGCGGATTTTTTGGGCGATAATTTCTATATAGAAAAGCCTCTTTCTTTGCTTTGGCTTCATCACGAAAAGCTTGAACTTGCTCGGGTGTATATGGATCAGCATATGCTAAGCCTTTATCTATCAATTTTTTAGCCCATTCTAAATAAATTCCGCGCCGCTCAGTTTGATGATATGGTCCAAACTTACCCTTTTCTTTACCATTTGTGGTTGGACCTTCATCCCAATCTATACCTAGCCATGATAATGTTTCGTAAATCTTTTCTTCTGCGCCCTCTACAAATCGGGATCTATCTGTATCTTCTATTCGTAAAATGAATTTACCATTATTTTGCCTAGCTAAAAGCCATGGGAAAAGTGCCGCTCTTAAGCTTCCTACGTGAATATAACCAGTTGGACTGGGTGCAAAACGAGTTCTTATTTGTGTCATATTGCTAATTATAGCATGTTTATAAGTTACTTAAGACTTGATGCAATGCGTTTAATCTGATCCGGGCCAAGTTGGGCTGTCCCCTCTATAATATGTAGAATTCCGCCACTTACCCAGGCTCCCCCGTTTTTGTAGCTATAAACGGATATCCCCCGCTCATTATCTGTTTGATAATGACCTTTTGATTTATCTTTTACATAATTTGTTAGCAATGATTCAGAGTCCCAATTACTATTTACTTGAATAAGCTTAAACTCATCATCATTTGTGGTAGATTTAAAATTAATTTGTACACGGCCCTCTTCGCCAAAAATTGGTCCATTAACTTTGAAGCTTCCTGGTATGTAGCCTGGGTAGCTGGCCTGTATACCAGATTGTGCATTGACAATTCCCATAGAAAATGATGGAATTTGCGAATATGCTGTATATGCGATTGCTGCCGCGCTAATAAGCCCAGCCGAAAGTCCACCAATCAATTTAGCCTTACCCCAAAGTTTAGGCTGTTTAATCTGATATCTATCTTGCTTAGGTGCATTCGCCAAGGCTTCTAATATAACTTCCTCTTTAATTTGACGCGCTGTTTTTAGAACAGGTGTATTGTTTGTTGTTATATTTTTACGTTCAGCTTGGCGAATTTGCGCAACTTTAGCAATTGGATGTTCTGTGTAAATATCTGAATCTTTAGGATCATGAATTGTATTTTGATTTTGTTTAGGTTGGTTCTTTGTGTGCTGGCTAGGCGAATTTTTTGTTGTATATAGTGGAGTGTTTTTTGGCTTTTGAATAGGCTGAATGATTGGTTTCCCTTGTCTCTGTAGGGAGGCTTGTCGGTGTTTTACTGCCGTGCTATTAAATATCATCTTGCGAGATTGAGTCGCATAATTAGCAGCTTTAGGCGCTGTGATTGGACTATTTACGTGATCTACATTACTTAATAGTGTGGGCGCTTTAAGTCTGGGTGTGGCTTTCTTTATTATGCTTGCTTCGGGTTTTTGTGTTTGCGCAAGCCTTGCTTTATTTGCTTCGATTATTTTTTGCGCTTTAACGATTTCGCTAATTGCGGTATTGATTCTCTCTATATTTTTATTCTGTGGTTTTTGAGTAGATTGGTTTATTTGCGCCGTTTGGGTGATAGTCTCTGCTTGGGATTGCTTTATGGCTGCCTCTAATTTTGACTTTGCAATCACTCCATCAAGATTATTATCTTGAGGCGGTGTAAAATTTGGTTTTTTTACAAATTTACGATTCAGGGTTCTGGATTTTTGGCGAGATATATGAATACCGCCAGCACTACCAATATTGCTTCTTGGACGCGATGGTGTATGAGTGGTTAAAATCTTATTAGTTCCCTTGTTATTTTCCATAAAATAAACCCATTCGTAAACTCTACCCGCTTACGTATAAATCATAAGCTGATTGTAGCATAAGCACTGTGTTTTTTGCAATATTTTGGTATAATACTACTTGTATGTATTATCTTTCTTCTCGCAAGAAAAAGTTAGCCAAGAAATTATTCTTTATGGCATTAACTGCTGTGTCTATTGTGATTGGGGTTACCGTTCTAACCGCCTTGATGCTTGGATATAGTTTTAATTTTAATGGTACGGAAGGTCATGTAGAGCGCATAGGAATTCTACAGGTTGATAGTAAGCCAAACGGTGCAGAAGTGTATTTAAATAATCAACGCCATAGTACCAACACCAGGGCGCGAATTGCTCCTATAGAAGGAGATTACAACCTCAGGATACAGAAGGAGAATTATCGAACGTGGCAAAAACAAGTTAAAGTAAAGGGCGGTGAAATCACATGGGTGGCTTATCCTCGATTGATTCCAAATAAACTTTCACCTCAGTCTGTTTTGGATCTGCCAAAAACTTTAGCTGATGCCCTCCCCTCTGGTAGTAGTAGACGTTACGCGTTACTTGAAAATGCTACAAACCCAACAGTAAATATTGCGTTTATAGATCGCGACACACCTGAATTTAAGTCTGTCTCTATGCCTGATTCAAGTTATGATAAAGCAGGTCTCGGCAATTTTAAACTTTATCTTTGGAGCGGAAATGAACGTTATGTAGTTTTGAAACATATTCGCGCTAATAATCCTATTGAATGGTTAATTTTAGATACAGAGAAGCCTGAGGAATCTGTAAATATAAATCAAGCTTTTGGTATTGATAATATAAATGAAGTTGTATTTGGTGATTATGGAGGATCGCAGCTTTACGCATTGATTGACGGTAAGGTGCGCAATTTGGATATTTCTAATAAAACAATCAGCAGTCCATTTATTGATAATGTTAATAATTTTAGCCTTTATGGCGATGGCTATATTCTATTTGTGCAAGATAATCCAACTTCTAAAATTCGTAAATTTGGCTATATTCGAAAAGGGTTTAAAGAGCCTAGGATTATTAAAACTCTGCCACTAGAAGCAAGTAAAAAAGCTTTTATGGATGTAGATAAATACTATGATAGATTCTACTTCTTAGTCTCAAATGGTAACCAAGCTTGGCTTTATGGTAGTAAGAGCTTATTCTATGGGCTACCTTCTGATAATAAAAATGATCGGCTTGATTTATCTGAGATATCAAAGTTTTCTATGAACCAAGAAATTATTAGCGTTAACGTAACGGAAAATGGTCAATTAGCAACTGTTCAGGATGGTAAAAGTTTTTCTACGTATAATTTAGAATCTACCTTGCAGAGTTCAACTCAGATAAAGCCCAATGCATCTGGCGAGGCGCAAAAGTTACGCTATCTTGACACATACATGCTATGGGGTGATAATAATGGTACCTTGCGAACCTATGAATTTGACGGTGAAAATCAGAATGATCTATTACCTGTTATTGCTAAATTTGATGCAACTATTAGCCCGTCTGGCAAGTATCTTTATTGTATAAATAAGAACTCCTCTGGTGATTACCAATTTGTGCGAATTCAATTGCTTGATATTTAGATTTAATTAATAATTAATAAGTTTCAATATAGATTTATCTTGCGCCAAATAACTGCTCAATTAATGTTGGCCGTGTTCCAGTCATTTGGGCTGTAGTTTGTGTTTGTGATATCTTAGTAGGCTGAGCTTTTTCCGCGTTACTAGGATCTGGGCTTATCTGTTTGGCAAAAACTAGGAATCGCTTTTGTGCAGTACCTAATGGAGTACATGTTATCAAAGTAATAATTGGATCGTTACCTTTGTAATTTAAAACATGCGTTTCGGTTGGCAATACAGTTTTGGTATCAAAAACTTTATAGGCATAGCGCTTAGAGTTGTAATTTATATAAATAACATCATCATTAGTGAGTCGCTCAAGCTGCACGAAGATAAATTTATACGCTCCACTATCCGACCAGTCGCTACTAGAATGAGCTGAGAATACTGCATTTCCAATTTGACCAGGCAACGCACTTGCGCCTGGGTATCTAACGTGGGCGATACCATTCGACATTGCGTCTAGTTGTTGTTTGGCACTACTTCCGACATTGAGTACAATTGGTGCATCAACATTGATTTTTGGTATGATCATCTTATTTTCTGGTCCAACTGGAACATCTGCGTTTGGATCAATTATAATACTTTCTGGCTGAGATTCGCTTGGTGACACATATGCTTTAACATTGGCAATTAGAAACTGATTATATTGTAAAAGAAGACCAATTATACAAGCTGTTAGCATTCCTGCTATTGGTATAAAATGACGACTTTTACGGGCTTTTTTTGCTGAATGTTGTGCTTTAGCTATGATGTCTCGTCGAATTTTATTTAAAGCTTCAGTTCTTGGGGAATTAGAGCTATCATTAGATTGGTCGGTGTTATTTTGCCCAGCAAAGATATTTGTAGCAGCATTGCCTAATGAACGATTGCGTAACTGTTCCTTTTGTGCACCAAGATTCTTACGTATTTCATTAACGTAGTATTGTTCGTAATATTTTTGATAATAAGTCTGCCATGCACTATGATATTTTTTCCATTGCTCGGCATTTAATTGCTGTAGGTAAGCTTGATTTGCGGGCTGGCTATTTGTGGTGTATTGATTTTGACTATTGTTATTTGTTGGATTATTTGCCGCCGTGTCGCTATTGTGCGAAATATTCAAAATACCAGACTCGTTATTTTGTATGCTTCCTTGATTAGTTAGCGCAGGTTGATTTTTGCTTTTATAAAGATTGTTAATTTCGTTGCGTACTAAAGATAAAGCCGCCTCTCGCTGATTTGAATTTGTAGGCGTACCATTATCAGAAGTATTTTGCATTCCTGAATTAGACTGATTTTGTGAAAAATTATATTTTGGATCCATGAATCTAGTATTTTTTCTCATTCTATTATACAATAGATTACGAGTCATACAAAGATTTGTCTTTTGTATTTTTGCCGCGGTGGTGGAATTGGTAGACACGCTAGACTCAAAATCTGGTGAGCATTAGCTCGTGCCGGTTCAAGTCCGGCCCGCGGTACCACAAATTTATCGATTATATATAGATTGCCTTTTGGCAATTTTTATTATTCTGTAATTCCTGCAGAGATAGCCTCTAGCGGTTTACTTGGATTCCATAAGTAGTACACCGCCATTACGCTAGCTGTATTACCGCGCCATATCTTTAAGGGCTGGGTCCACTCCATCGTTATAACTTTGCCTCTGTTGGCTATTATTATAGTATCTTTATGTAAAGTAGCAATTGTTACTGGGTATGTTACTGTAAATTTATGTAGAGAATCAACAAATTGCAGAAGTTGCATGCTAAACGTCAGCATTTTAGGGTAATATACACTACGGAACAGTTTTTGGACTTGCGCAAAACTAGCTACAAAAAGCGTATTTTTACGTTCTAAAATTTGGTTATGGCTAGATGAAATCAAGTCAATTGCGTCTCTGGTGAGTATTAGCACTCCCTTGTAATCACGTATAAAATCATCATAAACTATTGCGGTTTCGCTGCTTCTACCAGCATCGCCAATTAATAGAATGCCATTTGCCCACTCTGCTAAAGCGCGCATATCGGGTAAAGCATCACGGCTTAGACTACCGCTTAAGTTGCTTGGCGCAAAACGTGCCTCTGTGATATTAGTTGGTATGCTCTTTTTTAATACATCGGGCAACAAAATACGAGCCTCGCCTATGCCTGTTTTTAACGCTGTACTATAACTTTCAGCTACGCCAGCAAAGCCTAATTTATTTCCACCAATTATACCTAATCTACCTGATTGTTCTCGGCGCTCGGGCTTATTCCATAAAATATCTGTAAAAATTGGTTCGCCTGGTTTTTGGATTTGCCAAAAGGGAAATTGTTGCATAATAATCCTAAATATCAATTGTTATACTGACTGGGCAGTGATCACTTCCCATAATATCTGGGTGAATTTGTGCTTCTGTTATTCTATTTGCTAGCTTTTCCGATACCAGCCAATAGTCAATCCTCCAACCTATATTTCTGGCTCTGGCATTTGCCCAGTGTGTCCACCAACTATAATAACCATTACCTTTTGTAAAAATTCTAAAAGTATCTTTAAATCCTGATTGAATAAAAGCATCAAATCCCGCCCGTTCTTCATTTGTAAATCCATGTTTACCAATATTTGGTTTGGGGTTTGCTAAGTCATCTTCTGTATGGGCTACATTAAGATCGCCGCAAAAAAGTACTGGTTTTATAGATTCAAGTTTTTTCATGTATTCAAGCCAAGCTTTATCCCATTTTTGGTGGCGTAATTGTAAACGGCTTAAATCACCTTTGCTGTTGGGAGTGTAGACCGTTGCCACGATAAAATCATTAAACTCTACTGCAATTATTCTACCCTCATTGTTTGGATTGCCATAATCATCTTGATCTAGATTATATTTTTTAACTATATCTTCAGGGAAATCAAGCCAAATATTAAGCGGTTTAACTTTGCTAAAGATTGCCGTTCCGCTATATCCTGCTCGTTCGGCGCTATTCCATATTTCAAAATAATCTGGTAGATCAATCTCGACTTGATTTTTCTTGGCTTTAGTTTCTTGTAGACACAATATATCTGGTTGATGCTCGCTAATAAAAGATAAAAAAGTACCTTTTTTAATAACAGCACGGATTCCGTTTACATTCCAAGAATATAATCTCATATCCAAATTATAACAGAACTTCGTAGATTGATACTACATACTTGACTTATATATTACAAAGTTGTAGTATAGGGAATGGGTTTGCAAAAAGCTAGCCCAGTACTTTCCGATTTGAAAGCAATAACTAACTATTGCTTTCCCTGTTGTTTAAGGATATGATCATGTCTGATCTTAAAGTTCATGTTCATAACGTGAACGAACTCCTGAGTCCAAAAGGTGACACTATCTATTTGAAAGTCTCAGATTCTGAGAATGGAGATTCGGCGATCAAAACAATTCTTTGCGAATTGGAATCATCGAATCATCACCAAAAAGATGGTGTAATAACACTTAAGCCTATTGAGAGCCCTGAATGGTGGAAACGTCCTCGTTCTCCTCGCGTGCGAGTCAATACGAATGAAGAGTACGCTACCATTGAAGAGTCTCTCTTCACTCACGTCTTTAAGTATGAACCTGCATCGGTTCTTGCTTAAAGTATAAATCCTAAACCACATACCCCCGCTGTTTTTTACAGCGGGGTTTTCTTTTTTTGTCTCATTGTTCCTTAGAGCCTTTATAGATTGGTAGTTTGACTTATAAACATAAGTATGCTAATATAAAAAGTGGGTTTGCAAAAAGCTAACCTCGTCCCTTCCAATTTGAAAGCAATAAATTTTGCTTTCCCTGTCATGTTAGGATTTGCCATGTGCAGCAATGAAATCGTCAGGATCTATGTTCAGAATATGAGCACCCTTAAGAAGAGCTTTAATCGGTATCGTTCCTATTATGATATCGAGAGTTATGTGCCAAAAGGGTTTAAAAAACTGTTTCAATATCAGTTGTTTAAGAAGGTTTTTGTATTGTATCGTGACTACCTTATTATCAGTGGCATTACTGAGAATATTCCAAGTGAGAATATTCCAAGTGAGTTTAAACGTTGCCAGTTAGAGGTTTCAGATTATGATGATAAAACAAGCTGGAATGGTACCAAAGAAACCATTTCTCTAGACTTGCGTGGCCTTGAGAAATACACTCCGAGTGATTCTGTATTTGTTTTGAGGGCGTATGATCCTAATTCTACGCGCCTATGTAAAGGCTTTACGGTAGTGATTTTCTTAGATGGTGGTTATATTTGTGTTGAGCGATATGTATTCGAGCGCCTTTTCGGCACCAACCCTGGATTATCGCAACTGCCATCAATAAGTGACGTGTGTAAAGTTGTTAAGCTATTCAATGCTTGGCTCTAAACCACATACCCCGCTGTTTTTTGTACAGCGGGGTTTTCTTTTTTTGTCTCATTGTTCCTTAGAGCCTTTATAGATTGGTAGTTTGACTTATAAACATAAGTATGCTAATATAAAAAGTGGGTTTGCAAAAAGCTAACCTCGTCCCTTCCAATTTGAAAGCAATAAATTTGCTTTCCCTGTCATGTTAGGATTTGCCATGTGTAACGGCAAACTTTTCAAGGTCCATGTTCGTAATATGCGTGACTTCAAGAAGGCTTGTGAGTGGCATCGTAACTATCGGCTCGGCTGTGCTGATGCCAAACCTCTTCCAAGCGAGTGTAAGCGCTTTCATTTGAAAGTATCTGATGCTTTGAAAGTGTCTGATGCTTTGAAAGCGTCTGATGCTGGGAAAGATTCAGATCTTGAAGAAAAAGATATTAATTTAGATTTACTTCAAGATTTTGGTTCCATGTTTAATCTTAATGAACGTGTTTACCATAATGTTTCCCCTAAAGTAACTCGTAATTCCTATGGTTTGAACCAAGGTCATGAGGGTGACTTTCGAGTGACGGTCTTACCAGAGGATGGTTTTGCCTATATTGGGCGAGATTTGTTCTCACGTACCTTTCGCTATGAGCCTTCGCTGTCGCAATCGATCGATTCTTTGACCGAGATCAAAAAATCCTAAACCACATACCCCGCTGTTTTTTGTACGGCGGGGTTTTTCTTCACTTTAATATTAAATGTATTATCTAAATTTTAAAATTCGCTTAGCGTCGCGTTCAATGTCGCGGCGTTTAATAGTTTCGCGTTTATCAAATTTCTTTTTTCCTTTACCTAGTGAAATTACTAATTTAATAAATTTGCCGCCAGTTAACATTTTTATCGGTACAATCGTAAAGCCCTGTTGCTTTTGTTCTATTAGATTGTTTAGCTGTTTCCGCGATACTAATAATTTTTTTGGTTCGGTATCTACAGTTTTTTGATTGGCTTTGCCTCTTTCATTTAGCTTTATACTAAATGACGCGTTATTCAACCAAAGTTCACCACCGCGGATTGTGGCAAAAGCGCCCTTTAATTGAACATGACCGTCACGGGCGGCGCGCACTTCACGGCCGTTAAGAACCATGCCAGCTACAATCTCTTCTTCAAGGTGATAATCAAATTTAGCCCGCTTATTAACAATCTGCGGGATAATGGGCTTTTTATCTTGCTTATTTTTTTTCGCCATTATTACGGTAATTATAACATAATTATTAACTTCTCTACGAGTGATATTGCGTTTTATGGTATACTATACCTATGTACGATCGTATTCTTTTAAAGCTTTCGGGCGAACAGTTACAAGGAAAATTTGATAGTGGTTTTGATGCAGAACGAGCAGCCTGGATTGCTAAGGAAACGGCAAAAATAACGGCTTTAGGATCACAGGTCGTGATTATGATTGGCGGTGGTAATTATGCCCGTGGAGCTCAGCTGGCTCATGGCGGTGTTAAACGCGTTAGTGCAGATAATATCGGTATGCTTGCAACTATGATGAATGCAATTGCACTGGCTGATGTTTTTAATTTTAGCGGAACGCCAGCACGAGCACTTTCTAATATTAAGGCTGATCAGGTTTTAGATCAATTTACACATCGTCGAGCGATTAGTCATTTAGTTAAACATCGTGTAGTTATAGTAGCTGGAGGAACTGCTCGCCCCTATCTAACTACAGATACGGCAGCAGTAAGTTTGGCGCTTGAGCTGGATTGTAATCTGATTATAAAGGCTACTAAAGTTGATGGTGTTTATGATAAAGACCCAGTTAGGTTTTCGGATGCCAAAAAGTTCAATACACTAAGACTTCAGCAGGCGGTCGAACGTCCAGATATTAAAGTTATGGATAAAGCTTCTATCGCGCTTGCTGCTGACTATAAATTACCGTTGGTGGTTTGTAAGTTGCTACAAGAAGATAATCTAGTACGTGCTGCCAGTGGAGAGCATGTCGGCACAAGAATATCTGCTGAATAATTATTTAAATTTTTGCTTACTTGGATCGGTATCTTTGCTGTTATCTTTATCTTCACCGCCCATATTATATTCATAAATTGGTTTTGTAATGCGTAGACCATGTGTATAACGATACAATTCACCATATATACCTCGGAGTATTTGACGTAATGAATTATTTTTGTAGCGTCGGTCTGATGCCAAACATCCCATTTTTATAATACCGATTTTATACCCTGCTCTTTTTGCTTGAAGTATAATATCGTAATCTTCCATAATGTATAGAGATTCATCAAATCCATGTACTGCGTTAAAAGCCTCTTTAGTAAGATATAGACAGCCAAATCCAATTGGCCAAGGAGTATATTGCATTAGGCGCATATAGCCGCTCATAAAGTGTGCACCTGCACGAATAGCTAGATTATCTGAATCCATCTTCTGGGTAAAACTACCTGCTTGAAAATGCTTTTCATTAACTCGATTTTCAAAAGATTGTATAAAATATTTAGGAAGAATCGTATCTGCATCAATAAATACAAGCATATCCCCCGCCGCCTTGCTGGCGCCAGAATTACGAGCTTTAGATGAGCCCTTTTCACTTACTTTTACAATTTTAAGAGGTAATTTACTTGAATAAGCTTCAGCGCACTTGACTGTATTATCTGTGCTTGCAGAGTCAACAACTATAATTTCATCAGGCTTTTTAGTTTGGATGGTAAGTGATTCAAGAAGATGATCTACAACCCCAGCTTCATTTCGACAAGGAATAATAACGCTAATCTTCATAAATAATAGTATAATAGTATTATGCCTAAAATTTCAACCCTAAAGCAAATTTATGAAAGACTCAATTGCCAAGAAAAAACGGTCAATGGTGTTTGTTGGTTTGAATGTAATACTAATGCAGACAAGGCTGTGGTGATTTTCCATGGTGTTACGGGCGGTAAAATTGACATGGCTCCTCTAGCTGAGCGATATGTTAATTTTGGTTATGCGGTATATGCTATTGATCTGCCTGGGCATGGAGGCTCATTGCGCCCTAAATTTGAGAGCTACGATGATTTAGCTGATTGGCTTAACTATACTTTAGAACAAATAGGTAGATTTCCAGATGTGATTATTAGTAATTCATTTTCTTCATCTATACTCTATCATGCCTTACGCACAAATAAGATTCCTGATCGTACAAAAATGATAATGGCATGCCCAACACCCGATACTACTATTCTAGCGGATGCACTACAAAAAATATCAAATAATCTGCCAGAAAATTTTAGTTGGAGTGTCTATAATAGCAGACCTATTCGTGGAGTGCGTGTTGCTGTTGCGCTGAAAACTCACCAAAAAGCGGCTTGGAGTTGGCTGATTGAATCTGAAAGTTATAAAAAGGATAACTTGACTTTACGCGATTCTGATATTTTAACAACCTTACTCTACGAAAATAACCCTTATGTACATGGTATTGCATTAGAATATCAAAAGAGGATAACACTAATTATTGGCGGAAAAGATAATGTTGCTCCCCCGAAAACTGCGTCCATTATGCATGAACTTTTACCCGAGGCACGTATTATCAGTGTGCCAGCCGCAGGTCATATCTTGCATTTTGAAGCTCTAGAGGCGTACCCAGAGCCCTAAAAAGCTTTATTTTATGAGTGTTATATGTTTAGCCTAAGTGAATTTATAGAGTATGATATAATGATCTTATGAAGATAGCGTTCTTTATTGATGATTACCTACCATCAGTACACGGCGTGGCGACATCAACTTTAGTCTACAAGCAGGCGCTTGAATCGCTTGGTCATGAGGTTTTTGTGATTGCCCCAAAGGTTAAGGGATATGAGGATAATGATGATCATGTAATTCGCCTTTCATCTATGAAAAACTATATTTTTGAAAAGCGCTACACCGCTAGCCTATATCCTGGATTAGCTAAAAAGCTTGATAAATATGAGTTTGATATTGTTCATAGTCAAACTCAGTTTCAACTAGGAGTTTTGGCTCATCTAGTAGCTAGACGGCAGAATATCCCTCACGTAACAACAATACACACTCTCTATACCGAACTAATCAATGATTATCCAATGATGATCATTACTGGAATTACGGCTATAACTGTTGCGATGCCGATAGTCCTTGGTATTAAGCCAATTTTACCTGAAATCTCAGCAGAAAAGCTTCGAAATTTAAGCAAAGATAGTCTTAAAGAAATGATATCTCGCCAGGGTTGGCGCTTAACGGCGGCTTTTGCAAATAAATGCGATGCCTGTATATCACCGTCAAAGCATTTAGAACGTATATTAATTGAAGAAGGCGGTTTGAATGCGCCTTGCTATAATTTCCCAAACAGTATTGATACTAAAAAATATCGCTCGGCGCGCGCGGAAGGTTCTCCTATTAAAAAGAAGCCTGGTGAGAAGTTTATTATTTGTGTAGCACGTTTGAGTCCTGAAAAACGCCAGATCACGCTGGTTGATTCAATGGCTCATGTTAGCGATAAAAATATTAAATTAATCTTAGCTGGTGGTGGTCCTTTTGAAAAGGAGCTACGAGCAAGGATTTCTGAACTTAATTTAGAAGATCGAGTGATTCTTACAGGAATGCAATCAAGTGATAAAGTAGCCTCTCTTCTTAAGCAAGCCGATGTTTTTGCTCTTGCTTCCTACCATTTTGATAATCAACCAATGACCTTCCTAGAGGCTTCGGCTGCAGGATTGCCAATAATCTACTGTGATGAACAAATGACTGAGGGACTCAGGAAATCTAATTCTATTTTGACTGATGGAATTGAAGGAAAAGACTTTGCTAAGGTATTCAATGATTTACTTTCTAATAAGGAGCGTCTGGCAAAAATGTCTCGCGCTGCCCTTAGAGTAGCTAAATCTTTCGATTCATTGACTATGGCTAAAAAGCTACTAGAACTTTATAGCAGTTTGATCGAAACTCGGAAAAATCTAGAATCATAAATTAGTGTATTGTATTTTTTATTACGCTTGTGTTAAAATCTTCTTAATAATTAATATAGCTAACGCAGGGAGTGTGGCCAAGTGAAGGAAAGTCTTTTAAAAACTAGTAAGGATTTTATATCTTTTTTACATAAAAAGAGACTTGTGCTGACTATTTGCGCTATTATAACTCTAGTTTTTGGTTTGCTAAATATATTTGTTTTCTCTAATCATAGTGAGGCGCTAGATTCTGATGCTTTCATAACAACCTGGAAGGTCTCTGGCGATTCAGATGGCAGAACTGTAAAAATACCAGTTTATAAATCATCTCTTGCGAATATGATTGGCTATGCTACCTACAACTATACGATTGACTGGGGAGACGGTTCACCAATTGAGGCTCAATCTAGTTATGTATCACCTTCTCATACCTATGCTAATGACGGAGAGTATGAAATTAAGATTGAGGGTGATTTTCCAGGAATGACATTTGGCATACACCCTCTACATGGTAATAGTAGTATATATGCATCAAGCGCGTTCGCCGATAACAACGATACCGCAGTTCAATCTATGGCAAAAAAGATACGTTCTATAAAACAATGGGGTAAGATAAAATGGCGAAGTATGTATAGTATGTTCCATCATGCTGAAAATATGGTAGGTGAATATACAGACTCACCAGACACTTCTAATGTAAAATCTATGGAGCGTATGTTCCATGGCGCTAAAAAATTTAATTCACCTCTTAATATTGACACTCGAAGCGTAACAAATATGGAGGGTATGTTTAGGGCTGCTGAATCCTTTAATCAGCCCCTCAATTTTGATACTCAAAATGTAACAAATATGGATGCTATGTTTGAATGGGCTGAGTCCTTTAATTCACCTATAAACTTTAGTGATACATCTAAGGTTTCTAGTATGAGGCAGATGTTTACTAGTGCTACCTCCTTTAATCAGCCACTCAATTTTGACACCCAAAATGTAGAAAGCATGCACATGATGTTTGGTAGTGCTACCTCTTTTAATCAGCCAGTTAATTTTAATACTTCAAATGTAAGAGACATGTATAGTATGTTCGGTGGTGCTACCTCCTTCAATCAGCCGATTAACTTTAACACTCCAAAATTATATAATGTAGCAAATATGTTTGCTGGTGCTACCTCTTTTAATCAGCCGATTAATTTTAATACATCATCACTACAGTATATAGCTGAGATGTTTAAAAATGCTACATCATTTAATTCCCCTGTTAATATTAGTGATACGTCTAGAGTAAATTACTTTAGTAGTATGTTTGAAGGCGCTACCTCCTTTAATCAGCCGATTAATTTTAATACATCAAATGCGACAAATTTTGGTAATATGTTTAAAAATGCTACCTCCTTTAATCAAGATATATCTAACCTAGATTTTTCTGTCGCTCTAAAAAGAGGACAATATGATGATGGAATGGGAGACTTCGCTAGCAACTCGGGCTTAAGTATAAAGAACTATGATAAAATTCTAAAAAACTGGCATGATGCAGTAAAGAATGATCCTAGTATTACTTTTCATCATAAACCCTCCTCTGCAGGTCTCAAATACTGCGCCGCCACTGCCGAACACGACTTCTTGGTCGGACTAGGTTGGACTTTCAATGACACCCGCGACTGTGGTGTTGCCCCCCAAGATATCAACCTATCATCAAACACTATCGATGAAAACACTCCGCCAAACACTAAAGTTGCCGATATCGCTATGCCATCTGACCCTAATGACACCCCTGGAGATACCAATACAGCTTCTTTAACTTGTGCTACTCCAGGTGCAGATGATAATGCATTTACCATTACAAATAACAAACTTTACCTTAAAAACCCAGCAGATTATGAAGCTAAAAATAGCTATAACATCTGTATTCGTGCCACTGATGAATATGGCAACTTCTTAGATAAAAACTTTACTATAAATATCAATAACAATAATGAACTACCAGTAGTTACATCTACACCAATAACTACAGCTACTCAAGGATCACCATATTCTTACACTATTACAGCTAGTGATCCAGAAAATGCTCCGCTAACATTTACAGCATCCCCATCAAACCCTAGCTGGCTACACTTTAACCCCTCTACTCGTGTAGTTTCTGGTACTCCAAGTCAAGCCGATGCTGGCAAAACCTTCCAAGTATCGTTTACTATATCTGATGGAACAAATACAATTGAGCATAAATATAATATTACAGTCAGTGGCAATGGTAATAACCAAGGTGGTAATAATAATCAAGGTGGTGGTAACAATGGTGGTCATAACGGCAACCAGGGCGGCGGAAATTCTGGCTCAGCTGGCGGGCGCGGCGGTAGTAATGTAGTTAATAACTATACTCATTACCACACTCATATCACTAATCAAAACACAAGAAATAGTTCTAATAGATCAGGTGGTGGTAGCGTAACCGACAGTAATCCAGCTAGATCAGATAGTAATAATGGCAGTAATGTAAATGATTCCAGCTCTGACAGTTCATCAAACAAAGATAGTAATAAAAGCTTAAAAGATAAAACTATTTCATCTTCATCCCACCGCGGCAATAACTCAAGTAACTGCCAATGCCCAGTCGCAGGCTCATCTAAAAAAGAAAAGAGATCCTTCTTCGATATGACTATTGGCGAACTGTGGTGGTTCTGGATATTAATAATCCTTATCTTGATCGGTATAATAGCTTATCTAGTGCTTAGGAATAGGGATAGGGAAAATGAATTCAAAGAAAAAAGAGTCGGTTTTTAAAGTCTCGACTCAGGACTTATTAGTAGTTGCTCCAATCTTATAAGTTGTTACTGACGTAGTTATCGGTGTTTAAGATGTTAGGGGTTAAAACTCTATAGAACGCCACCTCCTGCAATTGTTTTACAAACAATTCCCTTGATTTGGAAGAAAAGCATAAACTGAATTTGAGTATATTTTCGGTTTTGCTTTACTTCTTGGAGATGAAGGTTGGCTTTATTGCTTGCCTTTTGAATCTTCTTAATACGATTCCTGACTTTTTTGATTTTATACCCCAAAGCAATTGCATCACGACATTTATTGTCTTTTATTCGGCAAATGGACTTTTTTAGTTGGGTAATTTCCCGCATTGCGGTCTTTTTGGCTTTTTCATCCCTTTTATTGATCCTCTGATATTTGCTCATGGCGGACTTCTCTTTCTGGGCTACGCTATTCAATGATTCATCTAACTGGTTTAGTTTCTTTTGCACTATTTCTAGTAAGATGATATGAAGAGTTAGTTTTGTTAACTCATCATTCTTTTCCACGGTAATCACCTCTTTTAAAGGAGCTATGCTGCAACGGATTTGTTACAACTTTTATATTATATAATATTAAATATAATTAATCAAATAATCAATATATTAATATAAAATTATTGTTATATAATAGAAAAATGATTGCCGATATAAATATTAGTGAAAAGAGTTTTGGTGATAAGATTTTAATGACTAATGTTAAATTTAGTATTGATGATGGTGAAAAAATCGGCATAGTTGGTAGAAATGGAATTGGTAAAAGTACACTTTTTAATATACTATCAGGAAGCGATAAAGATTTTAGCGGAGAAATTATTTTTCGGCGTGGGGTGAGCGTAGCAAGCACGGCGCAAGAACATCATAATTTGGCAGATATTAGTGTTATTAATTATATTTTAAATGGGCTTCCAGAGTATGCTAGCTTATCTAAGATTATCAATGAATACCCTAGTTTTATGGGAGACAATATACGTTTAATTAACGAATATTCAGAAGCATTGGATAGGTTTAATCAGAAAGATTTTTACCAAATTGAAGAAAAAATTAAACGTGAACTAGGCAATTTTCAGCTTGAAAATGTATACGATCAACCTATGGAAAGTTTAAGCGGCGGGCAAAAAAGACTCGTTGAAATTATAAAAATTATGCATTCAAATGTGCACTTAGCGTTGATTGACGAACCTACAAATCATATGGATTATGTTGCAAAACAACAATTTATAGATTGGGTCAAAAGTCAGGCAGTAAGTAACATCTCTATGTTAATTGTTACGCATGATAGAGATGTACTCGGCAAGGTTGATAGAATAATTGAACTAAAAAATGGTGGCAGTACAAGTTATTCGGGGAATTACGACTCATATCTCAAACAAAATGCCATGGAAACTTCAAGCGGAATGGTGAATTTTGAACAAGTTGAAAGACGTATTACTAGCTTAAAACAGAAAGTATTGGACTATCAAAGATTGAAAGAAAAATCTCGTAACCAGAGTACAATCCAGAGGTTTAAGCGTCTTGAAAACAGTGCGCGAGATGAACTGGCTGAACTTGAAAAGCGTGAAAAACCTAGCTTTTGGATTGATAAAGACTCTATTGAAAAGTTAAACTACAAGACTGCTGCCAGGTATGAGAAATTTAAGTCTAAAAATATTCGGGTCAATTTAAGATCTTCCGAGGCTCGTAGTAAAAGAGTTGTAGCTAGTGCTAAAAATGCTACGATCGGCTATAGCGATAAGATTCTACTTGAGAATATTAATATAGACTTACGCGAAAACGAAATTTTGGAATTACGCGGACGTAACGGCGCTGGCAAGACTACTCTAATCAAGGCTTTATTAAATTATGACAGTAATTTACATTTAGGTAACAAAAATAATTTAGGTAGATTACCTACTGTTTATGATGGAGAATTATGGATTAATCCAGATATAAGAATTGGCGTTTATGAACAAGAGATTAGTGATAAATATTTAAATCTTTCATTGAAAAATGCAATCGAGCAACTTTATTTAGATAAAAACTTACCAATTTCGGATACAAAAATTCGTCAGCTTTGCTCTGACTATTTATTTACTTCCACTGATTTAGATATTCCGATTATGCAACTTAGCGGTGGACAAAAAGCTCGTTTTCAAATAATTAGCATTTTGGCAAATGACCCACAGTTGTTAATTTTGGATGAACCCACTAATCATCTTGACTTACCTAGCATAGAAGAGCTTGAATCTGCTTTAATGAGGTATAGCGGCGCGATAATTTATGTTAGTCATGATAATTATTTTAGGCAAAAATTAAAAGGCAAAGTTTTGGCTCTTGGTTAGGATTTTCCTTTCACAATAAAATAGACCCAGAGACGGATCTATTTTATTGATTGCAAGGTGAGCTTATTTATTCTTTAATAAGCCATTTGCTTCTAGAGCTTCTTCTAATCGTGGACGATCGAAACCAAGAATCAAGGTGCCATTAACATCGGTTACTGGCACTCCTTGAAAGTTACCGTTAACCTTTTCGAGAAGCTCTTTATTTGCATCTTGATCTTCCTCGATATTTTTAGATTCATATTCAACTCCAAGCTTATCTAGCCATTGCTTTTCAGTGTTGCAGAAAGCGCACCAGCTTGTACTATAAACTATTACCTTGCTCATATCCCTCCTTAATAGTATTGAAATTATTATAGCAAATAGCAATTATAAATGCTAATGATTTATATACTAGATTAATTTATACAAGGTATTGACCTAATTTTTTACTTGTAAAATACAGCGATATTATAGAGATTATTAATGATATAAATATTGTTCCATAACTAATTGCAGTAGCTATACTTGTTGCAGTTGGTACACCAAAAGCTAATAAAACAGAACTTGCAATTGATGTGCCACATGCGCTACATCCCATACTAAATGTTGCCAGCCCGCTTGTTATTCCAATTCCTCCAGCACTTTTAGCTACCACGCTAAACTGTCTTTGCTTTTTGATTATAAACAGTATTTCAGAGATTAAAATACCTTGGATTAAGCTAACTATTAAAGTTCCCAATAAAATCCAAGAAATACCAGTACTAAAGATCGACGTAAAAGTACCAGACAGAAGATGGATTTTAACATCTAACGGTATTATTGATGAGCTTAGAATGTAACCTAATAATTGAAGATTTTGCGCCCAAAACATAATTATATAAATTACCAATCCTATTGCTAGTGCAATATATAAATATTTGGGGTATTGACTTAAGAAATTACCTAAAACTCCAAAAGAATGTTTTAAATTTAGTTTAATTCTGTTCAATTTTTGATTTATAGACTTGTTCATTATTTCACTTTCTCGGCTATAGCCGATTCAATTACAGGTACAAATATATCGTAGGGCGGTGCTCCATTGTAACCTTTACCTTCAATTATAAAGTGAGGTGTTCCATATCCGCCAGTATCTAAAACTTCTTGTTTATTCTTATTGATTTTACTTGTGTATTTTGATTTAGATACACAATCTTGCCACTCTGGTATCTTTAAAGATGTTTTGCGCGCAATGTTTGTTAGTCCAATATTACTAAATGGCGATACATTATTAGATCTTGCGGCTATTTCGTAAGCGTTCTTTACAAAATCAAGCATCTTACCCTGCTCATCTGCGCAATAAGTTGCATTTCCCGCTGACATAGATTCTGGACCATACGTACCTAAGATCTTATAACTAATCTTAGCTTTATTTGTATCTACATAATCTTTTATTATTCTTGGTAAAATTTCGCGGTGTGCTCGTTCACAATCTGGGCAAAGTAAATCTAAATACACAATTATGCTTATAGCTTTTTGATTTGATGCCGAACCTAAGTTGGAATTTTCTTTCGTAATCGAACTGGAGGTCGATTGTGTACTAGGTTGATTTCTATTTTCACCCCTAAAAAAGAAATTATTTAAAATAAGTACGCCTACTGCTACTAAAAATATCAAAATCAAAGTTACAAAAACTACTCTGCTTTTTGGCACAACCATTAATTATAGCATAGAATTATTTATTTGGCGAGCGACTCGTTAAATACCAGCCACCATTAATTTCACGGTAAACGTAAAGCTCCAAATTTGGATTCAAAAGCATGCTATATTCGGCGGCTTCCTCAGCTTGTTTGCGCGTTGCAAAACGGCGTTTTTGCTTGCTTGCTGCACTCGCTTTGTATGTTTTGTGCGGTATATTTCGATTTCTTCTTGGCATGTTGGAAAATATATAATTACGTGTTATAGTATAAGTGTATCATGAGTTCTGATGAAAAATCTCTGGACAACCCGCCAGATATGCAAAAAATAGTGATTAGTACATTTTTAGATACTACTTGGCGTATGTTTACTCCGATTTTAGTATCTACATTGGCAGGTTGGTTTATAGATAGATTTACAGGTACTCGGCCAGTTGCTACCTTGACAGGGTTAGCTTTTGGTATACTTATAACATCATTTTTAATGTATAAACTTTATAAAAATGTAACATCTCTAGGGTGTAAGGAGCGTAATAGATGATGGCAGATATGCCAGTAACTTTTGCTACGGCTAATCTTCATATTGATATTAAGGCTGAGTCAATTTTTCATATAGGTGAATTCCCTGTTACAAATTCTATGCTTATGGGAGCGTTTGGCTATGCATTGGTGATTTGGCTGTTTTTTGCTGTCAGAAGATCAATTAAAACTGGCAAAAAAGGTTATATTACAAGTGCGGTTGCTTGGGTTTTTGAAATGCTTTACGGTACAGTTCGCCAGGTTATCCAGAATGATAAAATAGCCAAGAAAGTTGCGCCGTTAGCAATTACCATGTTTTTTGTGATTTTAATTAATTATTGGATGGGTATATTGCCTGGCGTTGGGACGATTACCGTTAATGGGGGTACTCCTCTGTTCCGTGGATTAGTTGCAGATTTAAATGTAACTTTTGGACTAGCTATTATAAGTATGGTTATGGCGCAAGTGTATGCAGCTAAAGTTCACGGTTTCTTTGGTAACATTGGGCGCTATATTCGCAATCCCCTAAAAGATCCAGTTGGTTCTATGGAAGGTATTTTGGAGCTTATTGCTGAGTTTTCGCGTATGCTTGCGCTAAGTTTACGTTTGTTTGGTAATGTTTTTGCGGGTGAGGTTTTGCTTGTCTCTGTGAGTTATGTGGCGGCTTATTTCGCATCTATCGCTATGTTGCCGTTTATGATTTTTGAATTGTTTATTGGTACAATTCAAGCCTATGTATTCTTTATGTTAACAACGGTGTTTATTTCACTTGGTTTAGCGTCGCATGACGAAAATGATTCTTCTTCTGATCACTCCCCTGCTGATAATAAAAAATTAGTAGCGGAAGGGTGATGGAAGACGAGTATATTAAATAATAATAAAAGTAATTGAAGGAGAAAATTACAAAAATGGAATCACTCGCATTTGGTTTAACTTACGCTATTTCAGCAGTTGCTGCAGCATTTGGAGCTGGTATGATTGGTACTGCAGCTATGAACGCAGCTGGTCGTAATCCTGAAAAAATTAACGAAATTCGTACTTTGATGATCCTTGGTATTGCGTTTATCGATGCTTTGGCAATTATAGGTTTCGTTGCTGCTATTTTGACGAAGGTGCTTTAATTGGAGTTGGAGATGCAGACTTTAACGACTGTCGCAAAAGCCGCTACCGGCGAAAGCTCGGATCTGTTTGCGTCGCTTGGCATTGATTGGAAGATGCTTTTGTTTCAGATCATTGCATTTGCAATGTTGCTTTGGATTTTAAACAAATATGTTTTTCCAGTTATAGTAAAGTCGATTGATGAGCGTGAAAAGAAAATTACTGAAGGCAGGCGCCTTGCAGAAGAAGCTGCAGAGAAAGCTAGCTCCGCCCAGGAAGAAATTGCAAAAATGATGAAGCGTGCTCAAAAAGATGCAGCTACTATCATTAGTGATGCAAAAGAGACGGCTAATAAAATTGCTGAAGAATCTGACAAGAAGAATAAGGAACGTGCCGAAAGAATTATTGCTGGTGCGCATGCCGATATTGCGCGTGAAGTTGCTAGTGCCAAGAAGGATCTTTATAATGAGATGCTTGATTTAGTGACACTTGCAACCGAAAAAGTTGCTGGGAAAGAAGTTACAAAATCTATTGATGAAAAAACAATTGCTTCAGCAATTGAGAAAGCAAAACAGTAATGGTTACTAAGTTATCTCGTCGCAAGATTGCTACCGTTGTAGCTGAACGCTTGCTTGAAGGAGATAAAACTATCATTAAAGATTTGGCAGGATATTTGTTTTACACAAAACAGACTCGTTCAATTAATCTACTGATCCGCGATATTGAAAACGCCTTACTAGATAGGGGTGTTTTAGCAGCTAAAGTTGTTAGTGCTCACGATTTGGCGGATAGTGTAAAAAAGCAAATAGATGCTTTCTTGCTTGATGAATCTGGTGCTAATTCTGTACAGGTCCAGTATAGTATTAACAAGGATCTTATTGGTGGCATTCAAATTTCCACTCCGCAAGCGATACTTGATACGAGCATTAAAAACAAGCTGCAGCGGCTAAAAGCAGCGAAACAATAATCTAAGAAAGAGGAATTTATGGCTGAAATATCTGTAAGTGAACTTTCTGCTGATTTACGAAAAGCAATTGCTAACTTAGAAAACCATGAGGGTCTTGAAAAAGCTGGCGTTGTGATTCGGGTTGGCGACGGTGTAGCTTGGGTCCATGGATTGAAGAATGCGGGCTACAGCGAAGTGCTTGAAATTGAATCAGAGAAAGGTTATGTCGAGGCATTTGCACTTAATCTTATGGAAGATGAGATTGGCGCTGTGCTTCTTGGCAATGAAAATTATGTAAAAGCAGGCGCAAAAGTACGCTTAAAGGGCGAACTTTTGACTGTACCTGTTGGTAAGGAATTGTTGGGTCGTGTGGTAGATCCGCTTGGGCGTCCTTTGGATGGCGGTCCTGAAATAAAAACCCAAAAACGCGGCTTAATTGAGCGCCCAGCGATTGGCGTGATGGGGCGAAAGTCTGTCCACGAACCATTAATGACTGGAATTATGTCGATCGATGCTATGTTTCCAATTGGTCGCGGCCAGCGTGAATTGATTATTGGTGATCGTCAGACTGGTAAAACTTCCATCGCAATTGATACTATGATCAATCAGGCGCGTCAAAAAACTGGTGTTATAAATGTCTATGTAGCGATAGGTCAAAAATTAAGCAAGATAGCTCGTTTAGTAGAACGTCTTAAAGAAGAAGGCGTGATGGATCAGACTATAATAGTCGCAACTAGCCCTAGTGATACTGCATCCCTGCTCTATTTGGCTCCTTATTCAGGTACAGCTATGGGTGAATTCTTTCGTGATAACGGCGAACACGCTTTGATAATTTATGATGATTTAACTAAACACGCTGTAGCATATCGCCAAATGAGTTTGCTTTTACGCCGTCCACCAGGGCGCGAGGCTTATCCTGGCGATGTCTTCTATCTCCACTCTCGCTTACTTGAACGCTCAGCTAAACTTAGTGATGAGCTTGGCGCGGGATCACTTACGGCTTTGCCTATTATCGAAACTCAGGCTGGTGATATCTCAGCGTATATTCCTACTAATGTTATTTCGATTACTGATGGACAGATCTTTATGGAAACTGATCTGTTTTACCAGGGAATTCGCCCAGCAATTAGCGCTGGACTTTCGGTGAGCCGTGTTGGTGGTGCTGCTCAAACTAAAGCTATTAAGAGTGTAAGTGGCAACCTTAAGCTTGGTCTTTCTCAATTCCGCGAGCTTGCTAGTTTTGCTCAGTTTGGTTCTGATCTCGATTCCGAGACCAAGGCTCAGATTGAGCGCGGCCAGCGATTGACGGAACTTTTGAAACAAGCACAGTATCAGCCGATGAGTATTTGGGAACAAGTAGCAAGTATCGCGGCTGTAAGTGAAGGATACTTTGATGATGTTCCAGCTGCTAAAATCAAAGAAGCTCAAGACGCTCTCTTAACGAATTTATGGTCTAATCACAAGACTGAAATGAAACAACTTTCAAAGGGTGATAAAAAATTCGGTGAAGATAAGGCAATCTATGAAATCGTTAAAAATGCTGCTATGAGTGTGGCGAAAGGATACCGAAATTAGATGAAAGTTTTGTTTGTCTGCTACGCAAATATTGGTCGTTCGCAGATGGCCAAAGCTCTATATAATCACTTTACTGGCACCAATGATGCAGATAGTGCTGGCGTTGGGGTTGATGAAAATCTACCTAACGCCAGCACTATTGGCCAGTATGATGAAATACGTAATTATTCTAATCGTATACGCCAAGCTATGCTTAAGTATTATGATATAGATATTTCTAATTTCAGGCGTACCCAACTTCAACCCGATGTTTTATCGCATTACGATTTGGTTGTTAATATTGCAGAAAAGCAACAAACACCAACTTGGCTGCGTGGCGATAATGTTATTTGGTGGGACGTGAAAGATCCTGGATTACATAAAGAGGATCAGGTAATTATGGATGCTCGTAAGAAAATTGATGCAAAAGTTAAGCAGTTAATTGAGATTAGTAATTCGGATGGCGATTTTAAGTCAATCGATGATCAGATTGATAAGGAGGATAAAAATGTCTAGTATCCGACAATTAAAATCACGTATTCGCTCAGTTAAGAATACTAAGCAAATAACACGTGCTATGGAGATGGTAGCAGCTAGTAAGATGCGCCGTGCGCAAGATGCAACGAAAGAAACTAGTGCATATGCGCATGCAGCAAATGAGCTACTCACCTATCTGGCAGGGCAAAATGTAACCGATAATCATCCATATTTTAATCAGAGACAAGTAAAAAATCGGCTTTTGATAGTAATAGCTAGTGATAAAGGTCTGGCTGGTGCGTATAATAGCAATATTTTACGCCGATTAGCTCAGGAGCTTAAAGAAGATAAAAATATGGGTATTGGAACGCAGATTGTAACGATTGGACGGCGTGTAACTCGATTTGTAGCTAAGCTCAAAGATGCTGAACTTATTGGAGCTTATGATGATATGTCCGATAAGCCTACTGGTCATGAGTTGAGAACTATTGTAAATACTGCTATTAACTCATTCACTTCAAAGCAAGTTGATGCAGTTGATATTGTATTCACAAAATTCCATAATGCAGTTAAACAAGAAGCTTATATGCAGAGAATTTTGCCCGCTGGTTATACATATACGCCAACTTGTGATTATGCTTGCGATGCCAAATATGAACCAAGTCCAGCGGTTGTGCTTGATGCGGTTGCATATAGGTTAATTGAATCTCAAGTATTTCAAACATTGCTTGATGCTCGCGCTAGTGAACATAGTATGCGTATGGTGGCGATGAAGAGCGCAACTGATAATGCCTCTGATTTGGTTGATGATCTAACCCTCGAAATGAACAAAGCCCGCCAAGGCGCGATCACCCAAGAACTCGCTGAAATTTCTGGCGGCGTGGAGGCTATGGAGTAGAGTCTGTAAGATGAATTGTCGGAAGAGGTAGATATGGTAAATGTAAAGTCAAAAAATCACAAGGAGGAATCAATGAGTAAAGATATAGGTAAGATCATCCAAGTCGTTGGCGTTGTGGTAGATGTGGAGTTTAAAAGTGGCGAATTGCCTGCTATCTACGATGCGCTGCACGCTAAAAATGGCGATGAAATTGTAACTTTAGAGGTAGCTCAGCATCTCGATGAACATACGGTACGTGCTATTTCTATGAGTAGTACTGATGGTTTGAAGCGTGGCGGCGAAGTTAAAGCGACTTTTGCGCCAATCTCTGTGCCAGTCGGTAAAGAAACGCTAGGTCGTATGTTTAATGTTATAGGTGAGCCTATCGATGATAAGCCAGCTCCAAAAGCACAAATGGCGCCAATTCATCGTGAAGCTCCTCCGTTAGACGAGCAATCTAATAAAACTGAAATTTTAGAAACTGGAATAAAGGTAGTAGATTTGATAGCGCCTCTAGCAAAAGGTGGAAAGGCTGGGTTATTTGCTGGTGCTGGCGTCGGTAAAACAGTTTTAATTACTGAACTGATTAATAATATTGCGAAGTTCCACTCTGGTAATTCTGTGTTTGCTGGAGTTGGAGAACGTACTCGTGAAGGTAACGATCTCTATTACGAAATGGAAGAGGCTGGTGTGCTTGATAAAACTTCGCTTGTATTTGGCCAGATGAATGAACCACCAGGAGCACGTCTTAGAGTAGCTCTTTCTGGACTAGCTATTGCTGAAACTTTTCGTGATGAGGGTCAAGATGTTCTCTTATTTATAGATAATATTTACCGCTACACTCAAGCTGGTGCAGAAGTTAGCGCATTGCTTGGTCGCCTACCAAGTGCTGTTGGTTATCAGCCTAATTTGCAACAAGAAATGGGTGCATTACAAGAGCGTATTACATCAACCAAGACGGGATCTATTACATCTGTTCAAGCAGTTTATGTTCCAGCAGATGACTTAACTGACCCAGCCCCAGCCACGACTTTCGCCCACCTTGATGCAACAATCGTGATGAATCGTGCGCTAACTGAAATCGGTATTTATCCTGCTGTTGATGTATTGGATAGTACAAGTACTAGTCTAGATCCTGAAATTGTTGGTGAAGAGCATTATAAAGTTGCCCGTGAGGCTCAACGCATTTTGCAACAGTATAAAGACTTGCAGGATATTATTGCTATTTTGGGAATGGAAGAGCTTAGCGATGAACAGAAGCAGATTGTTGGGCGTGCTCGTCGTTTGCAACGTTTCTTTGCACAACCTTTCCATGTAGCAGAAAAGTTCACAGGAAATCCTGGTGTATATATCAAGCTTGAAGATACTATTCGCGATACCAAAGATATCTTAGATGGCAAATATGATGATAAACCAGAAAATTGGTTCTATATGGTTAATGGATCGTTAAGCCAAAAAGTCGCTAGTGAAAAGGAGTAAAATATGATGCAATTTCGATTAGTAACTATGCTCGGAACTAAAGTATCTGAGGATGTCTACTCAGTTACATTACCGACTGTTACTGGTGAAATATCGGTTTTCCCTAGCCATGAGCAATTGGTTACAATCGCAACTAGCGGTATAATTACTGTGCGATTTAACAAAGAAGATGATGATTCTAAATTAGAATATTATGCAATTTCTGGCGGTGTGATTGAAATAAATCAACGTGGATTAAAAGTTCTGGTTGATGAAGCTGATCACAGTGATGATATCATAGAAGCAGAAAGCAAGGCAGCTCTTGAGCGTGCTTTGAAGATGCAAGATGAAGCAACTGATCAAGTTGAGCTTGAAAAAGCACATCAATTGGTTGATCGTCATATGGTTCGCCTAAAGGTAGCCAGCTTGCGCCGCCGCCATCGTCGCTAATTATTTGCTGGTTGAAGAATAATTTAGCCGCGTATTTATTAAACGAATTGTTTTGTGTGGACTTTATAAATCCATCTGAACTAGTTCGCGAAGAAGATACGCGGTTGATTCTTTCTGTTTTAAATTATATAGCTAGACTCTATAAACTATCTATAATTTTACGCGCTTCATCTGTTGATTTACATTGCATGAGTAACTCTCGCGCCTCTTTTGCGCCATCAAAGCCTTTTATGTAAATTTTAAAGAAGCGTTTGAGTGTTTCAAACGGACGTCCAGTTTGTGGCTGCCATTGGTCAAATAAACCTAAATGGATTCTTAGTAGATTAACTAAATCATTTTGTGTTTTTTCTGTATTTTTAGGATTATTTCTAAAGCAGAATGGGTCGGTAAAAATGCCACGCCCAATCATTATGCCGTTTACGCCTGGATGATTTTTGACTATTTCTTCCCCGTGGGCACGGTTTTTTATATCACCATTAATAGTTAATAAAGTTTGCGGCGATATTTCGTTGCGTAACTTTACAATTTCATCAATTAATTCAAAATGGGCTGGTACTTTACTCATTTCCTTTTTGGTGCGCAAATGTACAGTAAGATTCACAATATCTTGCTTTAAAAGTGTACTTATCCAGTCTTTATATTCAGATATATTACTATAACCTAGCCGTGTTTTTACGCTCACTGGCAAATTTGCGGTTTTTGCGGCTTTTATAGATTCTATTGCTAGTTCTGGATTACGAATTAATGCAGCACCTCCGCTTTTTATTGCACTTTTTGCGGGGCATCCCATATTTATATCAATGCCATGAAAGCCCAGTTCGCGGCAATAACTTGCTAAATTTTGCATATCATTAGGGTTACCGCCCCAAATTTGCGCCACGATTGGGTCTTCGTCAGTACTTTTTACGAGACGTCCGCCTATCGCCTTCTGTCCAGCATGTGTCCATCCAGTTGCATTAGTAAATTCACTAAACCATATATCTGGCGAACCCGCCTCGGCTACTACATGCCTAAAGATGATATCAGTAACGGCTTCCATTGGAGCCAAAATAAAAAAAGGCTGCGGTAGTTTTTGCCAAAAGGAATCTTGCATAGAAGATATTATAACATAAAGAAAAGTCCCCCGCTATTTTAGCGAGGGAGTAATTTAAAGAGAAAGCCAAGTGAGGCGCACATCTCAGTATAAACTGAGAGCTTTCTCTCGATGGAATCAAATGAGCAATAAATATATTATGATTCCATACCGCCTGCTTCGCAACACAGAAAAAAACAGACGCCTAGCGGTTGGTGGATAGTGCGGGAATCGAACCCGCATCTTTAGTCTGCAGACTCAAAGCTCCCCTAGGAAACTATCCTTACCCGCTCTAGAGCAGGATTTAAACCAAAGCATATGCTAGTCAAAGATCTTTTCTATCCGATAGACTAACGTAGATGTGTCTTCAGTATCTTCATAAGCTTCGTACATTATCTACGCAATTGCCGCATTGGCAATAATGGCTCCACGGATTCGAGATGTGCGTCGATTCTTGTCGCGCTTATCTTCGCGCTCTTGGGTTTTAATAATATTCTCACGCACTTTCTGCTTGAGCTTGCAAACTTCATCAAGCTCTTGCTGAAGTTCTTCAAGATTCATATTAGGCACCTTTCCAGAATTAAATAATCAAAAGCCAAAGTATGTGCTAGCCAAAAATCTTTTTCGCCCGACGGGCTTCAAAGTCAGCATTGCGTACACTTTGCATGGTTGAACCTTTATCTACAAGACGTTGTTCTTCGGCCGTCCGATCTTTCGGCGACTTACGAGCAGCGGCAATATAGTCATCTTCGTTCCTTGATGGACCAAAAATTCCCAAAAGATCACCTTCCTACTTACTAGTGAACGGTTTGTTAAGTGGGGCATACTCAATAATACAGAGCACAAGTTATCACTGAGCATGCCCCAAGAACCAAATTGTACGCTTCCCCACATACAAAATGGTTCTTGCGAAATTACTTGCAGCTGAAAGGCTTTAAGTAACTCACGATTACTAATTATATATAGCTTATACGGCGGTGTCAATGCTATTTTTGAATTTTCCCCGCTTTAAGTCATCTTCAAATTCTAAAACGCCAGCATAATCTTTAGAATAGTTACTTGTATCTGGAAAATTCAAATTTTGTATATGGTGCCAGATTGCCTCAAGCAAAGCGGTAAAATTAGTTAGCTCCTCTTCAGAAACTTCTTGTAAGCGAATATCAATAATATCACCCGCTTTATCTGGTTCAACGAATTGTAAAATCCCGTCAATAAATTTATAATTTTTCCAATCCCTCGAATTTTCGGCTAAAAGCTTATAAAACAGTAATTGTTGCCTATATTTATGAGCTTTAATCTTGTCATAATCAGCGCCTTTATTCCAGGCATGAAGTGGTGAACCAGTTTTGTAATCTGTTACAGTTATAGTTTTATTTTTTTCATCTATAGATGCCACATCAATTTTACCTGTTAAACGTACGTTTTTAAATGTAGCTTGCTGGTTTGAAAAATTTAACTCAGCACGTTGGTCTCTTGTAAATGAGTGCAATTTATTTTGTAAGAATATATTTAGAGCATCAATTCCTTTTTGTGTAAAATGATTTAATTCTTCTGTTGTGAGGGGCTCATTTTCTAATTTACTTTTAAATTTGTCGATAATTTTCTCTGGCAGCGGTGTTTTACTATCTACTAACATGCTATCATGCGCAAACTGCAATGCAGTATGAATAGCGGTTCCATAACTAGCGTATGGGCTACGCGCGGATGGAAAATGCAAAATATTATTTAACAAAAATGATTGAGGTCCGCCACGTGTTATGTCAATAAAAGCATTTACATGAGTAGCGCTTAACTTATAGCGGGCTAAATCTTCATCTAATAAATCTTTCATTGTAGCTTGTGGTAAACCAATTATTGGAGCATACCATTCTATTTCGATAATTTCATTTTTATGGTTCTCCTGGAAATCATCTCCTAGGTTAGTCGCCTTTAAACTTAATTCTCCTGCTAAAAAGTTTGCTAGCATTAGTTCTTTACCAGATTCTGATTGTAGGGCTCGACTGATTACCAATTGCCTTTTGGCGCGCGTCATTCCTACAAAGAACAAGCGTAGACGTTCTTCTGGGGAATCGTTATTATTACGTAATCGCAAGTTTTCAGGATAGGCAATCTTGTTGCCACCGCGGCTAGCCTTGCTCCCCCAATTCGTATCAGTAGCACCTATTAGATAGACTGTATCAAATTCTAAGCCTTTACTAGCATGGGCACTCATTAGTTTTACGCTCTGGCTATCTTGCCCTATGTGTCGCCTGATCGTTATTGTGGTATTTGTTTGTTGACATATTTTTACAAACTCAAGTAAATCGCTTAATCTGGCCTTACGTAAATCTGGTTGATGCTCGCGTAATTTTGTTCGTAAGGCTATTAGGTTTTGTAAATGGGAAATTCTTTCGGCGTTATTTTCTGCTAAGAAATATGATTTTAGTGGTGAAGTGTAATTTTCATCAAAGATTTCTATGCCAGATAAAAGATCTAGTATGCGTTCCATAGGCAATACTTTACTAGCTCCAGCGCAACTAATTAACCAATTGGCAAAAGATTTAGTTTCGGGCGTAGATTGTAATACCTCTAGCCATTGCAAACGATTTTTATATGCTTTTAAGCTTATTTGCCATAAAATCTCTGGATTAAAGTTCCACGCTGGGTGTGCCATCATCTGTGGTAAAAGCTCGTTAGCGTGACCTAAATCGTTAATTGCTAAAGCATCTACAATATTTGATAGATATAAAATCTGAGAAACAAGATCATTATCTAAAACATTATCATTTTGATCATAACTAACTGGAATTTGAGCTTTAGCTAAATAAGGTAGTAGTGAAACTAAATCAGCGTGGCGACGTGCCAATATTGCAATATCACCTGGATTTTGACCATTTTTAAGCTTGTCTTTAATATCGCGAGCAATCCACTCACGCTCGCTACCTTCGCTTGGTAGTGTTACAATTTCTGCGTTAGGTTTTTCAGGAAGCGCATGCGGACTTAGATTTTTATCTAATTCATCTATTCGATTTTCTAATCTTTCGCTACCTTGCGTGATTACCTCGCGCGCGGCAGTTAAAATACATTCGGCGCTGCGGTAATTATCAATTAAAGTTATCAATTTGGCATTTTTGTAATGCTTTTTAAAATCTAAAATATTGCCGATATCTGCACCTTGAAAACTATATATTGCTTGATCATCATCACCCACAACCATTAAATTAGGGTTACCTTCATTGGCTGGATTATTTGTGAGCGCGTGCAGAATTCGCATTTGAGCGTGATTTGTATCTTGAAATTCATCAACCATTATGTATTGATATTTTTCTTGCAGTTCTGCTTGAAGACTCGGATTTTGTTCAATGGCATGTACGACTTGGGAAATCATGTCGTCAAAATCATAAAGCTTGGCAGATTGCATGTTTTCTAAATATTTTTCATAAATATCAACCAGTGCTCGCAATTTAATCTGCTGTTTTCTTGCTGCCATAATAGGCTTTTTTGCTTCACTTTTAGTCATCCAATCAGTGCGCCATTTTGTTAGCGGAGGTGTTATTTTTGGATGTTCACTAGCTTCTTCCAGGGAGCGTTTTAAGCTTGCGCGCAAGATATCACTAAGTCGTGAAATGGTAGGAATCGGTTGTGGTTCATTAATTTTCGCTAAACTTTCGGATACAGAAGCAAGTTTATCGAATGTATTTTTATTCACTCTTGCACTAAAAGCTTCAATTAGTAGGGGTTCGGCAATATCTATGACTTCATCATTGGCGTCTAAAATTGCTGTTAATTCCTTTGGCTCTAATCCAGCGCGCTTGACATCGGATATTGCAGAAATTATCATGCCTACAGATGTAAATTCGCCGTTCATTATAGTTTTAAGTGGATTTTTTGGCGGTAACTCTTGCAAGATATCGGTAATAATTTTATGTCTAGTAAGTTCATCTGCAGGATTAAAATCAGCTCCATTATAGAAATATTCTCGGTAGCGGGATATTATTTCACTACCAAAAGCATGGAATGTAAATACGCTTACTCCATAAGCTTCGCGACCTATAATATCAACTAAACGTTTTTGCATAGCTACAGATCCGCTTTCGGTAAAGGTTAAGCATAGAATATTTTCTGGCAGCATATCTGTTCTGCGCAGAATGTTTGCTGCTCGCATACTTAAAAGCTCGGTTTTACCTGTTCCAGGACCAGCGACAACCATAACAGGTCCTTCTATCGTGTTAACTGCTTGTTTTTGTCGTTCGTTGAGCTTGCTGTAGCGTATTTCGTAATTCATATATTATTTAGTATAAATCAAGAATGGCTAAGTGCTCAATATGTGGCGTTTTTGGAAAGAAATTATAACCGCGGTGTGCTTTGATTCCATATTTTTCAGACAGTTTTGCTATATCACGGGCTTGCGTAACAGGGTTGCAGCTTAAGTAGATTATGCGTTTTGGTTTTTCGGATATTAATTTATCTATAACATCCTTATGTAGACCTGCGCGCGGTGGATCTACTATAATTAGTGAATCTTTAGAAATATATTCTAAGGCTTTTTCGCTTGGAGCTAGAATTGCTTTGGCATTTTTACCTAGAATTTTTATATTTTTCTGCATTTCGCGGACAGCATTTTCATTAATTTCTACTAATGTCACATTATTTCCACCGATTGTCAAGCCTATAGAGCCAACTCCAGAATATAAGTCTACTACGTTTATATCGTGATTTATCCACGACTTCATATCTAGCAAAGCTTGTTCATAGACTGGAAGATTTATTTGAAAAAATCCTTCAGTCGCATAGTTAAATCGAGTATTTAAAATTTCATCTTGTAATGCCTTTATTCCCCATTTTTGTAATCTTTTGGTGATTATACTGGCGGGACTTTTAGGGTTTGAATAAATTATCTCCAGGCTATCAAGTTCAGATTTTTTAAACTCATCTTCACTAAACTTGGGAAAATCTTCAGTCTTCACATAGAGCTGTGCTGCCGTTTGCCCATGGCGGCTACATCTAATTAAGAGGGTTTTTAAATCTCTGCCACTAGTTCCTCGGTTTCTCAAAATATTGCGTACGTTTATAGCTTTTTGGTTGATTACATTAGGCGCCAGGCTTGTTTTGGTTACTGGTATTTTACCTTTGGTTGATCGTCTAAAAAAGGCTAAATCCAGCTGATTTAGATCAGTATCCCACCACCAGCTAAATTCTATTTTATTACGATAGCCGTACTCATTATTGTCTGTAAAAACTTCTATGGGATTGGGTAGAACTATATTATGCATCTCAAAAGCTTCTTCTATTAAAGCTGCTTTATAGTGTTGTTCAGATGCAAAATCTAAAATTTGCCAGGGGCTAGTGCTTAGGTAGCTATCTTCATCTTGTGGATTGACTCTTTCAGAACAAGATTGTTTAATATTGGTGGCGACGCCTTCTATAAAACCAGATTTATTTTTGATTTGCTTTATATCGGCAATCTCGCCTGGTAGAACCCCCCAGGCTAATACTTTTTTGCCATTTTCTAACTCGCCTAGTGCCCGCCCGCCGCCTATTATTTTGGTGAATTTAATATCTTTATATATGACTGGTTTTTTCATCTGAATTTGATTATATCATAGTAAAAATATAGTATGAATTATGCAATAATCACTTTGTTCTAGACTGTAAAATTGGTATAATTACACTAATGCATAATGAAAAAACTGTGCTAGATTTTGATGAATGGTTACATCCATTTAAAGATGATATTTTGGCTCAGCAAAACTATCTTTTACATGCTAGAAACCATATTTTAGATGGTAAAAGCCCTAGTGAATTTGCTCTTGGTTGGCATTATTTTGGGTTGCATAAAAAACCAGACGGGTGGATTATGCGCGAGTGGGCACCAAATGCTACTGCTATATATTTGGTTTGTGAAAAGAATAATTGGCAAGATTCGCCTGATTATGAGTTTGAACCAAAAAAGGATGGTCAATGGCAATTAAAGCTACCTTTAAAATTACTAAATCATGGTGATAAATATAAACTCCATATTTATTGGAATCACGGTCATAATGATGGCTATAGATTACCTGCTTACGCAAATTATGTTTTACAAAATGGAGAAACCAAAGGATTTGATGCTATAGTTTGGCAACCGAAGGATCAATATATTTGGCGCTATAAAACTCCACCATTACCAGAGACACCACTTATTTATGAAGCACATATTGGTATGGCATCTACTGACGAGAAAGTTGCAAGTTATAGTGAATTTACAAAAAATGTATTGCCTAGGATAAAAGATCTTGGCTATAATACTGTTCAACTAATGGCTATAGCGGAGCATCCTTATTATGGTAGCTTTGGCTATCATGTGGCGAATTTTTTCGCACCGAGTTCACGCTTTGGAACTCCTGATGACCTAAAACAGTTAATAGACACGGCGCATTCTCTCGGTCTTAGGGTTATTATGGATATCGTACACGCCCATTCTGTGAGCAATGAAAATGAAGGTCTGGGTAATTTTGCGGGCGATAAGTCTCAGTATTTTTGCGCTGGAGAACGAGGTCGCCATAGCCAATGGGATTCGTTGGTATTTGATTATGGTAAGCCAGAAGTTGTTCATTTTTTGCTTAGTAATGTTCGGTATTGGCTTGATGAATTTAGATTTGACGGATTCAGATTTGATGGCGTAACAAGTATGATTTATAGCCATCATGGATTAGGTAAATCATTTACAAGTTATAATGATTATTATAATAATACATTGCAACTTGATGCATTAGCTTATCTACAAATGGCGAACGATGTTGCGCATTCTGTTGGTAAATCAATCTTAACAATAGCTGAAGATACTAGTGCTTTGCCAGGTCTGGCGTTATCAAGTGAAAATGGCGGAATAGGTTTTGACTATAGGTTAAGCATGGGAGTTCCAGACCTATGGATTAAAATATTAAAAGAGAAAAAAGATGAAGACTGGGATTTGGTTCATCTCTTTTATGAATTAACAGCCCGCCGTCCTGAAGAAAAAGTCATTAGCTATGCCGAAAGTCATGATCAAGCTATGGTTGGCGATAAAACCATCATGTTTCGCTTGGCGGATAAGGCTATGTACTGGCATATGCAAAAAAGCGATAATAATATAGAAATTGAACGAGCTATTGCATTGCATAAGATGATTCGCCTAATTACCGCCAGTACTAATGGTGGTGGATACCTAAACTTTATGGGTAATGAATTTGGACATCCAGAATGGATTGATTTTCCGCGCGAAGGTAATAAGTGGTCATTTGCACATGCTCGTCGCCGCTGGGATCTGGTTGATAACGGATTCTTAAAATATGAATGGCTATATAATTTTGATAAGGCTATAATAAAAATTGTCTCAGATTCTAGCAAATATACAGTACAAAATACTTATATTAATCAAAATGACGGTGTAATTAGTTTTGTGCGTGGTGAATATTTATTTATATTTAATTTCTCGCCCAGTAAATCACATGAAGACTACGGAATACCTGCTAAAGATGGTGATTATAATCTAATTCTATCCAGTGATGATGATGCTTTTGGTGGTCTAAATAGAATTCAAGACAATGGTAATTACATCGCAAAAGATAATCTTATAAAGATATACACTCCAGCTAGAACTGCATGCGTTTTTAAGTTAAAGTGATTTAATTATCTCTATAAGGTTACTGTTTGATTAAGTTTTTAAGCTTGGGCTATTTATTTGCAAAAAGTTGCAGATATTTTGCCATCATTCTTGGGCCAGATATAATCGGTAAATAAGCTCCAAGCGAGCGTATAAGTTCACGGCGATAAGCGCTATCACAACGTAAAATTGCTGAAGCCTGTTCCATGTTGTAGTATAGCGATTCTGCTTCATTTTTACCTGAAACCTCTAAGCAAGCGATTGGTTGGACATCTGCAACTCCACCGTCTGGTGTTGAAATAAGCAGCTTGAGATTGGCGATATCTTTCATCCAGGAGGTTCCACAAGCCTCCTCGCCCACTACTGGGACATTTAATGCACAATCAGCTCCAAATGCCAGAGCCTGACCAATTTCTTCATCGTAATCTTGTAGATAATGTACACGCTGGCGCAGAATTGGGTCATTGTGGGTTAGCGTGAGCATACGTTGAAGCTCATGCTTCATAGGTTCGTCATTGGGATGTGGTTTGCCAGTCAAAATAAGGTGGGCATTGTGGGATTGTAAGATGTTAGACAAGCGGTTTGTATCTGTAAAAAGTAGATCTGGTCTCTTGTAGCTAGCAAATCTGCGTTTAAAGTCAAAAATTATGGCATCATGAGGTATTGTAGTTGGGCAATTGTACTGGTTTTTACGGCGGCGCAAGACATGATTTAGATGTGCCCGACCTATCTTTTTTAATTGACGCACGGTATTCATATCGAGTGTATTTAGGCGTGATTTATAATCATTTGAGGGAAGATCTGTTTCGTTTAAGATTCCATTTTTGTGGTAGAAATTTTCTATTCCAGGCAAAATCCATTTACGTGAAATTCCATTTGTAATAGCATCAAATTTTACTTTATTACCGCTGTGATCATAAAAATCAGAAACACGTGCATGTAGCTTACTAACGCCACTTTTCTTTCCTGCTAGTTCCACAGCTAAAAGACTAAGTTTAATCTTACTCTCGCTATTAAATAGGCTATCTATCCATTCTTTTAATTCATTATTTAAGATATTTGGGTAGGCGAAATGCTCAAATTGTGCTCGTGTAAATTCACCTTCTACTGCTGGGACTAAAGTGTGGTTTGTATATAATAACTGGCTACGCAAAGCTTTTAAGGCATCTTCAAAAGATTGTCCGCTACGTAATAAATCATCAAGTCTAGCTATGGCAGCAAAAACTGTTGGAGCTTCATTTAACTGCATATAAAGGGCTTCAATCCCCTCCATTCGTAGGGCTTTATATCCGCCAAAGCCGAGCGCAACCTCTTGGTAAAGACGGTGGTCGCTACTATTGCTACCTGGGTAAAGTTCGCCAAAGTTTTTTTCTGTTATGGTAACGATTCTAGTTGAACCAAGAGTTCTATCGTAAACATCAAGCGGCACGACATTATGAATCAATGTACTAATACTTGTATTGCAATACTGGCGATATTCTGGACCTGGTTTAACTGAAATGGATTCTTCTTGTTGCCAAAAATTATCTAACCTCTGATGAGTTTCGCGTGTATAAAATGGTGTAACTACGACGAGTGGTATTCCTAATTGCTGGGCAGTTCGCCGTGTGTCTGCTGCTAAAATACCCAAACCGCCCCCGCCTTTTATCTCATTTTCTTCCTTATCGTAGAGCTCCATTGTCCAGTAAAGTAGCGGGCGTGATGGGCTTAGCATGTCAACTATAGAATCAATATCTTTTACTTCTCCGTCATAAAAAATATTAGCCTTTTTTGCTTGCTCTATAAATTTTTGCAAATTCACCCCTTGCTCCTTTTTATTTTCTATAACCTTTATGCTAATTATAGGATTTATAAAGTTAAAAATCAATATTAGTAGACCTAGGGTGTCTTCTTGCTTGATTAGTCAAACTGAATTAAACTTACTATAGTAATAAGGAGTAATATTTTATATGAATACTAAAAAGAGTTATACGGGTGAATCTAAGTATTTTTCTGTTGAAAGTGAATCTCGCGAACAGTATTTTAAACGCGCAGTAGCTATGCTTTCTGGTCTTGCGTTAACCCTTAGTAGTGTAAGTGGATGTGCTAGTACGAATAATGAATTAAAACCAATAAGTACACCTTCATCTATCTTATCTCCAGAGTCTACGCCAGCAACTGACCCTTCAAGAGTGGTTGATCAGGGTGAACTACCTACGGCTGATCAAATAGTAGACATTATGAATACGCCCGGTGAATGCGTTATGATGGCAGCCGCTTCTGTGCCTGTTAATTATAAAACCAGTAGTGGTAATATGAATAGTGGAGAGGCTGTCAGACCTTTAGTATCGATTGATGGTAGATTATCTGCATCTGGAGGTATTTGTGAAGGTTTAAATATTACTTCAGATCAAGAGCTGGATAAAGAAAATTATTATCGCTACTTTACATATGATCGCATGGACGGTAAGTTTGTTGAAGTCTTTCCAGTAGATGGTTTACAAACAGAAGTGCATACGCGATTAAATAGTGGTTCTAGTACGAGACTTTCCAGTGCTATACAAGGTGTTGCTTATGAATCAAAATACGACAGTAAAGATAAACGAGGTATTATAACTGGAGTGTTTTCGCATACAGATAATACCATAAGGGCTGTCGCCTGCTTAAACAAGGAAGATGAGAGTCTCCCAGGATGTAACCTGTAGTATTTTAAATAAAACCTAGTAATTTAGTAATATTTTTGTTAAAATGATTTATGTGAGTTTGTTTATATTTATAAATGAACATGTTAATTCACTCGCATAATGGGGTGTAGCCAAGTTGGTAAGGCACCAGGTTTTGGTCCTGGCATGCGGGGGTTCGAGTCCCTCCACCCCAGCCAAATTAGAGAAAAACTCCGATAGGTCGCCCGCACGGGCGGCTTTTGGGTTGGCGGCGCGCAGCGCCGACCAAGCGGTTTCAGGGGGTGATTTGATTTTACCGTCGCTGAAAGCGACGACGTTTTTATCTTTTAACAATAGGTTCGACCCGAATATGTCCAGCAATAGCACTTTTTGCGCGTCAAAATCCCGATTTTCAACGATTTTACAGATTGAACCTACTGTTAAAACCCAACGGCGCATGGGTTCGACCCACGCCGTACCGCCACGCTCCAAACGAGCTAATTGCTCGTCAAAAGTTACTTACTGGCTCATCAACTCGGCTTTCTTTTCAGTGAATGTCTGTCGGTCAATCACTTGGTCGAGGTAACCATCTAGAAGTAACTTTTGTTTGGCGGTCAAATCGGCGACTTGTCGCCGTAAATCTTCACCATCAGACAGATTATGGCTACTTTCGGTGCGCTCGTCCGCGCCGTTCCATGACGCGCTGGCATTTGTCGCACAAAGATTTTGAGATAATCGTTGTATGTTCGCCTTTGTGCAGCTCGTCGTTATACATAAAATAGCCGTAGTAAAAAGGATTTTTCAAGATCTTTTTTATACGATCATCTTTTATCTTATTGCCGCCGCGCTTGATCGCGCCCTTGCGCTTATTGTAGCGACCGTCCGTCTTAACTCCATTGTCATACAGATATTGCGATATTTCGCTCATTGTCTTGTCACCCTGCGCGTACAGCTTAAAAGCCTCGGTAATTTTAGGCGCAACGCGCCTATCAAGCACAATCCGCTTGGTATTTTTGTTATTGATATAGCCAATCGGCGCAATGCCTGGCATTTCGCCGCGCCGAACCTTTATCCGCAGCCCACGCTTGACATTTTCCGAGAGATTATCGACAAAGTGCTTGCTCTGGCTAAACTCCAGTGACAGCATATACTTGCCTTGCGGCGTGTTCTCAAACCAAAAGTGCGGGAACTTGAGATCGACAAGTATACCCTCATCAAGTAGATATAACAGCAAGCCGCTATCAACAGGGTTGCGCGACAATCGATCAGGTAGCCATGAAATTATACCGTCCGCCTCGCCTCGCCGTATACTGTCAATAATTTGTTAAACTCCGCGCGACCTGGGCTTTTGGCGGACTGCTTTTCGATAAATACTTTGACAATATCAAGGTCGGCGCTGCGCGTCTCCAACCCAAAAGCCACCCGTGCGGGCGACCTCTCGGAGTTTTTCTCTAATTTGGCTACAGTCTACGAAAAATCTCGAACCTATTTCCAGCGCAATGCTAGCTGAGTCGTGTAGGCTCAGTCCCAACGACTGCCCGGGCAAGCCCGTGCTCGCCCCCCACCAGAAACACCCTTTGCGACTAAAAAGAAATTCGGCGGGGGGAAATCTCAAAAAATAAGGCAAAGGGTGTTTCTGGTGGTTCGGCTGCCATTTCATGGCATGGGTGTTGATATTTTGAGAGTTCAGGAAAGTTGCAAGTAAATTGAAGGTATTACAGATTATGCGGTGTGAATACCGAGATATGTTCATCATCTCTCATTGCAATTCTTGCCAACTCGGACGTTACGTGGGATATTCCATGCGATTCAATGATTTCAGCCACATAAACGCCGTCATAAAAAGTAACACGGGCGCCTAGGTTGCTAAGGCAATCGGCTTTATGAGGCGTCGGAACATGCGATTCATCTACGGTTAAGCTAGATAAATCTGCAATACGACTCATGAGTTCTCTCGTATCCCAATATACTTTACTCTCTGTATTTTGATGAGAATCTATCCAGTTTGTCGCAGTCCACGACTGCATCGACTCATAAATTGCTTTTTCTGCGGCTTGCATTGCATTTTTCGAGCAGCCACCTCCAAGAACAGCAAATGGATAATCACTTTCATTCGATATAATACTACAGGCAATCTTGTAATCTGGGTTAACTGACTCAACCAGCCCAACACGCACAGAGAAACTCTCGGGTATTTCTATCTTGTGATTGCGCACAATCTTTTCGACTGTATCGTCTGAGAACTTCGCCAGAAAAGGCCTGTCGAGTGCCCACCATGCGGCAAGTGAAATTCTCTCAATCGCTTCTTGCCATGCATTTTCAAGAGCAATCTCTTTATCTGCATGTGCGGCTGAGGCTACAATTTCTTGATCATTTGCATGATTAGCCTCTATTCTCTCCATCATCGTGCGCACTTTTAAGTTATCAATGTCCAGACCTGTTGAACAGGGGCGAAAATCGCCTCTGTCATCTAACCGTACCGTTTTTATCGGTGAAAACGTCGTATCTATAATTTCAAACATAAATATCCATGTGTTTTATGCTTGTGCTGGGCGAAATTTCCTCCGCCCAGCCCAAGTTTTGTGATTGCTATGTGACCACGAGGTTCGCAGGTGCGAACACCTGTGCGAACTCACTCTGCCAGCTGGTCGTCCGACTCAGGCTCTCCAGCGCTGCGACGAAGTTGCTCGTCAGAGCCGGATCCTGCCACAGCGACTGCTGCAACGAGCCGCTGACAGCGAGCGTCTGGAGCTCCAGGCGCGCCACCGCAACCTTGTTGACCGCATCGGAGATCAGCTTCTGCTGTTCACCGAAATCGACCTCAGGCGTACGAACAGACGACCAGAGCACCGCGACCGTGCCGAGTGTTGCTCGGGCGCTCGTCAGAGCGTCCTCGCTGCTGCTCAGCAGCTGCATGGCAGTAACAAGGTCACCGCCAGTCATGACCGCATCTTCGATGGCAACGTTCGCCTCGAAGAACTTGGCAGACCCATCGAACAGCGACTTACAGTAGCTTGCCAGCTGCTCAATGTACTCAGTGGAGAACTCGAGGCTGACGTTGCCGCCGCCACCTCCTCCGCAGTTGATTCCTCCCATGGTAATCACCTCCTTGGGCGGGATAGCAGGTACGATAAGGGAAAATCTCCCAAATCTAGTCGTATTACAGCACGAGAAAACACATTTCTCAAATATATTCTACCTAGTAGGTATACTTATGGTATTTGTTATACCGATATTCTGCACAAAATCTCGGTCGTGGGACACAATCAGGACGCCTCCATTATAGTTTTTTAATGCGTGCTCTAGCGCTTCGATTGTCGGTATATCAAGATTATTGGTCGGCTCATCAAGAATCAATAAACCAACATTATTGGCGGCTATTCCTGCCAAGAGCACCTTGGCGCGTTCACCTCCGCTCAACTCGCTGCCTGGTGTTACTTGAATAATATCTTTCTTGAGATTGAACCGAATAAGTAAATTAATTGCATCATGCAATTCAAGTGATGGCGCAAGGTGACGAAGGTTATTGAGCGCAGAGTCGTCAGGTAACGGCAATGTTTGATTTTGATCGACGTAGATAACATTTGCTTGCTTGCTGGCATGAACATCGCCAGACGAAACAGGAGCGTCACCCATGATGCCGCGTATCACAGAGGTCTTTCCTGAACCATTCTTACCCTTCAATAAAATCTTATCGCCAGTGCGAATCGAGAATGACACGGGACCGATCGTGTGCCCATTGCCATAGTCAATTTCCAGATTAGATACGGAAAGCAGATTTAGTTTCTTGCCCGCTTCTTCCTTGAAAAGAAATTTTAGCGACACATCTTCTTCCGGTCGCTCCGGTTCCTCGAGTTGTCCGAGCCGACTACTCATGCCGCTGGCTGCGCTTGCCAGTCCACTTGCGGCTTTTTCTTTACGAAAATGAGCCGTGAGCTTATCGTTGTCAGAATTTGAGCGGTTTGATCCAGCGGAATTTGCCTTAATCCGTGCTGCCCTCGCAGCACGATCAAGTCGCTTCTTTTCTTTTTCATACTGTTCGTAGCGATTAAACGTTGCTTGCCTTACCTTTTCACGGGCTTCAACATATTCATCATAACCGAGTCCATATTGCCGCATACCTTGATCACCGCCCATAAGCTCAATAATACGGCTTGTTGCATTTCTTAGGAAACGACGGTCATGCGAGACCATCAAGAAAGCTGCATTTGAGCCCTCAATAAATTTTTCCAATACAACGACACCTCTGTCATCGAGGTTGTTAGTCGGCTCATCCAATAAGACAACATCGTAGCGTGAAGCAAATACCGCTGCAAGTGCAATACGTGTTCGCTGACCACCAGAAAAATTACCAATTTCTTTACCTGTATCTATAGATGATATATCGGCGCGTTTAAGTGCTTTTTCTAGATTCGCATCAAATGACGCCACCTCAAACTTGTCATATTTCTCAAGCGCATCAGCATATAGCAGGAGAGTTCGTTCACTCGAGTCATGCTCAAGATTCGCACATTGCTCATCAAACTGCTCGCGCGCATCCTTGACACCGGTCACTTCCTCGATAAATTCATACACACTATGATCTAGCCAATCACGCATGTCCTGTGGCAATATCCCGATTTCTTCGTTGGTTTTAATGATTTCTCCAGAGGTTGGAGTTAGGTCACCATTAATAAGTCTTAAGAGGGTTGTCTTGCCTGCGCCGTTTGAACCTACGAGGCCGACCTTATCACCAGTGTTAATAGAGAACGACACATCGTGAAGTATTTCTTTGCTACCGGTAGCGTAGTTGACGCGATTGAGGTCAATCATGCTAACATATTATAGATTATTCTTTACTGTTAGGCAACTTTCCTGAACTCTCAAAATATCAACACCCATGCCATGAAATGGCAGCCGAACCACCAGAAACACCCTTTGCCTTATTTTTTGAGATTTCCCCCCGCCGAATTTCTTTTTAGTCGCAAAGGGTGTTTCTGGTGGGGGGCGAGCACGGGCTTGCCCGGGCAGTCGTTGGGACTGAGCCTACACGACTCAGCTAGCATTGCGCTGGAAATAGGTTCGAGATTTTTCGTAGACTGTAGCCAAGCTGTATAGCAGAGTGAGTTATAAGATTTCGGTTTTGTAGCCTTTGACTTCAGTAGATGAGCGACTCTGTTGTAAAGTTTGACTAAAAAGGAATTATTATCCAGTCTGAGGTGACTGGACGGTTTATTTTTTATTTGGTTTTTTTATTATTAATTAGTAAGGTGGTTGTCTCGGCTTATGTCTAGAATTTTGTGACTTGCGAGACAGTAGTTGGTCTAAAACAGTTCTTAAATTGTGGTATCAATAGAAAGATGATGTTTTTATAGTATAGTAGGCATATGAGCAAAATCCATCTTCATGTAGCAAATGCCAATCAAAACTTTACAGCGAGAGAATTTTCTATACTTAAAAATGCTGCTAAAAAGGCTGAAGCCTTTATTTCCGCCATATTCCAGCAGTTTGACTATGAAGTTGACATAATTATCACCACGCCATCATTTATATTACCTACTATTGCGGAGGATGGCATTGCTGGCAAGACACTACACTCGCGCCTTATTGTGCTGTCAATCGATAAGCAGCAGCGTAAAATTAGTGAGGATTTTGTATTTGAAACCATTTGTCACGAGATGTCGCACTCGTTGCGCTGGGAAAAGCTGCCTGAATATGCCGAAACTATGTTTGACGGGATGATTTTGGAAGGCTTGGCGGTTGTACTAGAAGAGGAAGCGATGGTTAAAACTGGTCGACAAGATAAGCAGTTTTTCTTGAAAGAGATGCAGAAAACTCCTCAAGCTGAAATCGATAAGATGATTGCTGTGCTAAAAGATAAATTTGAAGGCAAGGTTTATGATTATAATAAAATATTCTTCACCGGCGATGATATTTTACCGCGCTGGGCGGGATATAGGCTTGGGTATTATTTCGTGAAACAGTACTTGCGCCAGACTGACCAAAATATTGTGCAAGCAACATTGGCTAGTTATAAGGATTTTACTCTATAAATTGAAGAGTCCTCATCGCGATATGCGTAACGACGGGGACGAGACGTAGTGCTCACTACGTTTTTGTAATCGCACTATTCGAGGAGATGGAGGCTACTTGCTACACCCGCTACCGCAGTTATTGCCGCCACTATCTCCACCACAATGGCTTCCGCCACCGCTGGCTATAGCCTGGGAGATGGGCGACCGCTGAACAGGGCTTTACCCTGATCTCTTTTTCAACGCCGTGTCGTAGATTGGAAACAGGTTCGAGCAAACTCGTAAAAGTGAGCCATTTTAGAAATTAAATCCGAATTGTGGTCTACGCTCCGACCCACTGAAGTTTTGACAGTGTTTTGTTGTGATATAGAGTTTATATTGTAGTTATATTATAATAGCAATTGTGCTAGAGGAAAATATCATCCATAAAAAATCAGCTGGTGGAATAGTTTGCTGCTCAAAAGGTAAGATTCTCACACTAAATGTAACTAAATACGGTGAAATTGTATTTCCAAAGGGGACTATTGAGCCCGGTGAAAGTCCAGAAGACGCAGCAGTTCGCGAGGTTTTAGAAGAGACTGGCTACCATGTTAAGGTTAGAGCTCCGCTTGGTGAGGTATCCTATGAATTTGACGACGACGGCAAGCGATATAGAAAGACGGTTTATTATTATCTGCTAGAGTTGGTGGACGAAAACGAAACTCCAGAGCCCAACCGAGAAGAGCATGAAAATGATGAGGGTATAGAAAATTTGTGGCTTTCGATCGAGGATGCCAGAAAGAGTTTGACACATGAGGATAGCAGGCAGAAACTCGAGGATGCGATTACTCTATTGAGGAGCCTTTATCATTAGAATGAGATATAGTGAGAGATATACCATATAGACCCAGTTCTCTTGCGAATATTTCGTCAAATTCTGGTATCGACAAATCTGATTTTAATACTTAATCGGTTAAATATCCTTTGATCAATATACTCTCGTATAAATACATATTTTCATGTTTCGTATATGATATTTTGTTTTGATTGTTAATTCATTAAGCAATCAAACCATTTTTATTAAGCAGGCTCATGAACTCGTCAATAATCTTACTATTACGTTTGATAATCTCTTTTTCGCCAAATTCTTTATAGCTACTACTTATATTTTTGAGTTCGAGATTAATTGTTCCATCTTTGCGCTGACCTTTATTATTAATAAAGCCGTTGTAATACTTAATCTTGTCTTCAAATCTATAATCGGAAGCACGAATATTAATTCGTTTTTCTAAGATAGCTTTATTGCCGAGAGACTCGATTTGTTTATTATCAGATAAGCCCTTTTCGTTTTCTTGTCGTTTCTTGGGGTAGATATGCTCAATATCAAACTGTTGGGAAAGTTTTGGCAGGACTTGTTCGTTATTAAGCATCATGCGGAGAGCAAGCATAGATTTTGTGATTGGTCTGCCATTTTTGAAGTCATAGATAACTATTGCACTACGAGTCTTTTCTTTATTGAACTTAAATTCTGAGAAAGTAACTTCGTTTAGATTAACAATGTTTAACATTTCAGCAAAGAGCGGAGTTCTCAATGCGTTTACACCTGGGTGGATTATTGCATACCCCCAAATAAATGCAATCGTGCGATCAAGAAATATTTCGAATTCCTTTTAGTATCTAAGTCTCCGTTTTTGTTACGATTTGCCATATAGCAAACAGATATAAAATAGTTCCACATGCTATTTGGTGCATAGTTGAGTGTAAAGAGCTTTCTTAGTATATTTTTGCTAAAGCGTTTAGAGTTTTGGTCGGCTATGTCCTCCCAAAATTGAGCAAGGTCTTTTAGGTCGTCAAAGGTACTATTCTGTTTCAAAATTGAATACTTATCGCGTTCATAGAATTTTCTAAGGGATTCGGTTGTTGTAGATTTATTATTATCGCGCTTAGCACGAACGAAATACATATATCTAGCAAATAGGTCATCCATAGGTGTGCCTGTACTTGGGCGGAATATTTTATCACAGGTCTCTTCAAGTTTCTTCCAATCTCTGATAAACTCATTCCTAGTGTCTTTGCCTTGTTGCTTGTAGTACTGATAGAATTGTGCTTTGAAGATATCGGAATCTGAAAGAGGAAGACCTCTATCGTTTAAGGTTGAGAAAATGCGAAGAGCAGTATCCTGAGATTCAGCTTCAATTGGCATAAGAATACAGTTATTCAAGATACGGGCAGGGAGTTTTTCGGAAAATTTTGAAAAATGGTTAATAAAATTATCTACTTTATCAAGGAAGAATCTAAAGTTATTAGCATAAGTACTTGTCTGCTCATTAGTAACAATACCAGTTTTTAAGATTGAAAGAAATTCGTCTTTGTCTTTATCTGTCGCAACGACAGAATCAATTTTGAGATGTTCTTTATCTGGCTTTCCTGTTTCGTTAGTCTTCCATATACAGCTAGCAATGCGTTCTGAGAAATCTTTAGAGTCTTGGTCTTGCATTTGCGTAAATCGATCATAAAAGGCTCGGAGAAGGAGCATGAATGTGGTTAAACGTTGCTGACCATCAATGACTTCCTGCTGCTTCTTATCATTTTCAAAAGTTACGATTGAACCAAGGAAGTATTCATCGCTAGTGTCAAATTTTGTGGCATCATTATCGGGAATTGCGAAAGAGAATATATCATCCCAAAGGGTCTGGCAGTTATCCTCGTCCCATGCGTATGGACGTTGGTAATCTGGAATTATATAGTCTGCCTTTCTATCAGATAAAAGCTCATAGATATGTTTCTGGTCGACATTGAGTTTAGACATATTACCTCCTTGATTATATCTATATTAAGTTTATATAGACACTATTAGTATAATTATATAATCCATCTTAATATTTTCATATTTATTTTTGACTTATTTCGTGGTTGACTGAAAATGATTCTTAATTTTATTTTTAATCTAATACATATTTATTCCCCTTTATTTATTATTGACTTTATATCATTTCTATGATATATTATTTGACTGTGCAGGTGATTCCGCTTGTATGTACCTACCATATTAAGGAGATTATCGATATGGCGAGAAGAAGCCGTCGTGATGTCCAGTCTCACGATGTTAACAATGCTATTGATGCATTGCGTAGGATCCGGAGTAATCTACGCAGTTCTATTGAAAATATCGAGAAAGTCCTGAGTATCCTCGAGAATAGTAAAAATAATAAATTGCACATTTCGAGGGAAGATCGTAATAAGGCAAAGGAGTGTATGACTGATGGCAAAAAAGGCGCTAGTAAGAGCGTAAATTATTTCAGTACCATCTTTACTGGCACCACTAAAGGGAGTATGCAGAGGCAAGAAGTTGACGCTATGCGAAAAGATATGCGGCTAGCCGTTCAGCGCGTTAAGTATGCAGAAGCCGAATTGGAGCATTTCTACAGTGATAAGGAATATAAAACTAAGCTAAAGCTTAAGAATCTAATTAAAACCATAGATGATACAAGAAAGCCGTTGCGGGAAGTTAAATTATGGACATATGATTTCGAGAATCTCTTAAAAAGCGTATCTGTGTAACTTACTTAATAAAGTAAGTAAGAGCGCACCGCCCGCATTTGCGGGCTTTTATTTTGTTAATGGAGCTTATAGTATAATGTATCTATGACATCTAAAGAGTTTTTTGGCATAGTTACGCGTAATTTTTTTACACCAATTATAATAGCGGTATATAGTTTAGTAATAGGTCTTTTATTGTTAGGTGAAACGCGTGATGCATATTTTGTTTCATTTGTAATTACGGTTAATTTTGCGATAGGTGTAATTCAGGAAGTTCGAGCTCGTTTGGCTTTACGTAAACTTGAATTAATGAGCGCCCCACGAGCTCATCGTATTTTACCAAGTGGCAGAACTGAGGATATTCTCTATACAGAGTTAAAATCTAGTGAAGAAATTTTACTTTCAAACGGTGATGAAGTTCCAGCTGATGTCATGTTAATTTCTAGTAAGGGCTTAGAGGTTGATGAAAGTATGCTAACTGGTGAATCTGCTGCTGTTGAAAAATCTGGCGGCGATAAAGTTTTTGCTTCGAGCGTAGTAGTAGCTGGAAGTGCTCGTGCTCGAGTAGAGTCTGTCGGTGATGATACAAAGGCTGGACAGATGTCTAGCCGTCTTAAGGAATATATTCCAGCAGCAACTCCTCTACAGAAACGCATTAATTTTGCTATTAGTACTTTAACGTACGGCGCTATATTTTTATCTATTTTGGTTATTGTAGTTTATACGGCCATGGGTGAAGGCTTAGTACGAATTTTTAAAACTGTAACCGCTGGCTCGGTTACTATCATACCAGAAGGATTACTTTTAGCTAGTACTTTGCTTTTGGCTTACGGTTCTTTAAAACTAGCAGCAGCACAGGTACTTCCTCAAAAACTTACGGCAATTGAAGCTATGGCTCTTCTAAATGTACTTTGTACAGATAAAACTGGCACACTTACCGAGCCAGAGGTTGTTTTTGATAGTTTTATTGCATTCAGTGATAAAGATGATAGCGCTTATTTCCGCGAGATGATAGGTATATCTGCACAGGAAACTAGTGGCGGAAACGCAACGGGAGATGCAATTATTGCCGCTTTTAAAGCCCCTGAAGATTACGAAGTTCAGGAAATTATGGCCTTTAGCAGCGAGCGTAAAATGAGCGGTGTTCGGGCAAAATTCGGATCATATTCGCCCCAAGTTATTTTTATGGGCGCCCCAGAATTTGTCGGCAAGATGGTGAAACTAACAAAAAAGCAAAATGATGATATTAAAGATTTAGCAAAACAAGGCAAGCGCGTTCTTCTTGCTGCTACATCTAGTGATAAGGATACTGAGCTAAAGGAACTCGTTAAAAACCCTAAAGGTGTAAGAGCCTTAGGATTAGTGGTATTACGTAATGATTTGCGTGAAGGAGTTGTAGATACGGTTGACTTTTTGCAAAAACGTGGCGTTAGTATTCGTGTGATTAGTGGTGATAACCCTAATACTGTTTCTTACATAGCAAATAAAGCTGGTATTGTGGATGCTGATAGGATTATAACGGGCGCTCAGCTTGCTGAGATGGATGATGATCAGTGGTATAAAACAGTTTATCGTACTACTATTTTTGCACGCGTCTTGCCAGAACAAAAAGAACGCTTAATTAAAACTTTCCAAGATCAACATAAGTTTGTAGGTATGGTTGGCGATGGAGTAAATGATGCTTTGGCATTAAAGCAAGCTGATCTAGGTGTTGCAATGTATTCTGGTGCTGCTGCATCTAGACGTGTGGCTGATATTGTTTTGCTTAATAATTCATTTAATGCTCTACCTGTCGGTATGCGGTTAGGTAATCGTATTATGCAGGCTATTGAAATCATCGCAACTCTGTTCTTTCATAAGATTATTTACGGTATATTTTTACTTCTTGCAACTATGGCGATTGGTATAGTCTATCCATTTGAGCCTAGGCATGTAACATTTATGAATATATTCTTAGTAACGATGCCTACAATTATGTGGACGCTATTTCCTCCAAAACCAAAATATCGCGTAAATCCACAAGATTTCTGGAAAGATACTCTACTTGCAGTATTGCCTATATCTCTAATATCTGGCATAACTGTAACACTGAGCTATTGGTATATGAATATAATTGGTAATGCTGATCATAAAAGTATTGCCACAACTACAGTTATAATTGCTACATTCTTTGGTACCTATTTGGTGTTTTTGATGTCGAGAATGTTGCGTGTAACTTATGATGTTTGGGCAAAAATTGCTCGTACACTTTATATAATCGCTGCTGTAGTCGTGGCTAGTGTTGCATTTGGTTTTGGATTTACTCGCGACTTCTTCGACTTTACTCGCCCATCATTTATTGATTTATTACCATTATCTATCGTAATTGTATTGGCTGCAATTCTACAATGGAAATTAGCTAATAATGCTGGTCGTCGTATTGCTAAGCGCGAATCTACCGCTGAAACTATATAGATTTTATCTTTTTTCTAATATATATAACTTATGCATTTCACTGACTATGATAGGTGAAACAAAAGCGATTATACCTGTAATTATTAAATCTAGTGCACTAACGGGTACTATATGTAAAACTTTTCCTAAGGGCGTAAATAATGTAGCTAGATGCATAGCTAGTGCAATACTTAAACCTATGTAAAAGCTTAAACTCCATACCTTTAGGCGGCTTAGTGCAGACTCATAATCGCTTCGTGCTGAGAATGTTGCGGCTAACTGAGTTATAACCAGTATATGAAATGATATTGTACGGGCATAATCCGTGCCGTATGCTTGATTAAAATATATGAATCCGCATATGGTTAGAATTGCCATTGTAATAGATATCATTAACATGCGTATAATCATAGAGTTAGATAAGATTGGTGAATTTGGCGAATCAGGTTTTTTTGATAGTATATTCTTGTCTGCAGGTTCCAAGCCCAGTGGAATCACCATACATGAATCTGTTACTAGATTAACCCATAAAATTTGCACAGGTACAAGTGGAACTGGAATTCCCGCTGCCAGCGAGATTATCATTGTAATCATTTCCCCAGCGTTAGTAGAGAGCAGGTAAAACAGCATGCGGCGTACGTTATTAATTATAGTCCTACCCTCTTTAATGGCATCAACTATTGTCTTAAAATTATCATCAAGTAAGATAATATCCCCGGCATCCTTTGCTATGTGCGAACCGCTTCCCATGGCTAGTCCTACATGAGCATTACTTAGGGCTGGTACATCATTTACGCCGTCACCGGTCATTGCGGCAATATTATCTTTCTTTAAAATGGTTAAAATTTTATATTTTTGTTCAGGTATTACGCGGGCAAATATTCTAGTATTTTTTATAACTTCTATCAACTCTTCATCGCTCATTTTATCCATATTGCGAGCATTGAAAATTTGAGACCTATCATCTACCATATCTAATTTTTTGCCTATAAAAAATGCCGTTTCAGGGTGATCGCCAGTTATCATTCTTACAGATACGCCTGCTCTTTGGGCTGATTTAATTGCGCTTTTAGCTTCAGGTCTGATTTGATCGGCTATGGCTAATAGCCCGCCAAAAATAAGTTTAGAATTTACCGGAATTTCATCTAAACTATTGATTGGATTTTTAAGATCTAAAGATGCAATAGCTATTACCCTATATCCATTTTCTGTGAAACTTGCTAATACTTTTGTAGCTTCTTCAATTTTAGATTTATTTAAATGGCTACGCTGTAAGATGTGCTCGGGCGCGCCTTTTACGTAAAGTTTATAGGTTCCGCCATTATGCCAAAGCGCACCACTCATTGAAAGATCTTGACTAAATGCAAAACTATTTGCGGGCTTATTTTTAAGACTAATATTTTGCTTTTTTATATAGTTATGTAGGGTTTGATCTAGTGGGTCACTAAGATTTTGTTTACCTGGTGATATGGTTTTTGCGGCTATTAAAGCTACGGATTTTTCATCTAAATTCATGCTCCAAGTTTTTTCAACTCGCAAACGATTATACGTTAAAGTCCCAGTCTTATCAGTAGCTATTGTGGTTACTGCCCCGATTGTTTCTATTGATCGCATAGTTTGCACTAAAGCCTTTTTAGCTGCCATACGCCGCATTCCCAATACTAAAATTACAGATATCGCCACAGGTAAACTCTCTGGAATTGCTGAGACTGTTATTGCTAAGACAAACCTAGTAGCTTCAATTATATCCATTCCGCGCACAAGGGCTAGTCCAAAAGCTACTATAGATACGGCTAAGACTACGGTGATAATCTTACTGAGTAAATTATCTATCTTTTTTTGGATAGGGCTAACTAGCTCATCCTTTTTTACAAGTGATGCTATTGCTCCAAATTCAGTTTTGTTACCTGTGGCTGTAACTGCAAAAACTGCATTTCCACTCACTACAAAAGAACCTTGGTAAACCATATTAGTACGTTCGTAGATTTGTGCTTCTTTGTTAATTTCGTCGGTTGATTTTAGTACTGCATCACTTTCGCCTGTTAGCTGTGATTCATTAACTTGCAATTGATTACTATTTAATATTCGACCATCCGCGGGTACTTTCTCGCCCTCGCTTATTAGGACTATATCCCCTGGGACTATTTCAGTCGTATCGATTTCTACTTCTTTGCCATTTCTTATGGCTATTGCTATGCGCTTACTTTTCTTTTCGAGTGTACGTAACACTTTTTGAGTGGAATAAGTTTGAGTGTAAAATATTAATGCGTTAGCAACCATTATCGCTGCTACAATACTTGCATCAAGTGGCTCGTGGTGAATAATACTTAAGATTGCCGCCACCGCTAAAACTAGCATAAATACATTTGCAAAAGGTTCAATAATTATTTTCCAAATTGGCTGTTTGTGCACTTTTGTTTGGTTGTGACCGTAAATTTTCAAGCGTTTCTCAGCCTCTTCAGAAGAAAGTCCGCGATTGCTTGTTTGTAGGTTTCTTAGTATCTGTTTGATACTTTTAGAGTGATAAGACATGCCCTAATTATAGCATAAGCACCATGTTGGATTATGGTGCTTACGTTACGGTTTAATGCTTGATTTTAATTAATTAATGAATACTTACTAGCCTCATTTGGTTAATTCGGTTTTCAGTCCCCCATTCAATTATTTCGCGAACTTTTCTACCAATTAAACTTTGACCAAGAGGGCTATTAACTGATATTCGTCCATCGCTTGGGTTTGCCTCAATACTTTCTACTAGCGTGTATTGTACTATTCGCCCATTAGTATCGATTAAATCTACTACTGATCCTAGCACCACCTTCAGGGCGTCTCGCTTTCTTGGTAGAATCTTTGCGTTAGCTAGCTGGTGGCGTTTTTCGGCAAGCTCAGATTCTAAACTTTCTATTTGACTTAGTTTACCTATTCTTTCAAATCTATCCTCGTGCGATGTGCCGTACTCTAACTCCCTAAGTTCAGTTTGTGCTGCAGTAATTGATCTTTCTAGCCTTGATATTGATTTTCTCAAATCCTTCATACCTTTTTTACTAAGATAAACTGGTGTAAATTGTTCTTTCATAATCACTCCTTTTGTTATGCGATATTATTTATCGCTAATAGTCATTATGCCAATCAAAACTGAAATTTTGCTGAAAATATCCAACTGTTTTATGAAAATTTAATTATAAAGCTAGTTTTACCATTTTTAACAGATTTAACAAATATTTCCCCATGATGAAGCTGCACAATTTCATAAGCTAAGGAAAGACCCAGCCCGTATCCTTTATTTATATTTTTATTGCGCGATTTATCTGCCTGGTAAAAGCGTTGAAAGATGTGGCTTATATCCTCGTTCTTTATTCCTTTGCCATAGTTTGAAACGATGCAATAAACGTGTCCTTTCGCGCGTTTTAGAGTAACTTCTACATTTGTATTGAGACTTTTATATTTTAAGGCGTTATCTATTAAAATTATAATTAGCTCTGTGATACTTTCTGAATTGGCGCGCGTTAATATGATTTTTTTAGCTGATTGATTAACTTTAATGATCTTTTGTTGATCGATGGAAAATGATTGAACAGCTCGCTTGGTAGTATCTACTATATCGACAGAGCCCCAGGTAAGCTCTTCTGTTTCTAATCTAGCAATTTTTAGTAATAGATTTGATAACGTGGCTAGTCTATTAACTTCTTCTAGCTGGCTTGTAAGTGTTTCTTTATAATCTGCTTTTGAGGCAGTTTTATCACGTAAAATACATTCTATCTCTGTCTTCATTACCGCGAGAGGTGTGCGCAATTCATGGCTAGCGTCGCTTGTAAATCGGCTTTGTAGTTCGTGTGCTTCTTCGATCGGGCGCAATGTTTGTCTCGCCCATAAATAACTAGCAGCACCACCAATTCCTAAAATAATTAAGTTAATATAAATTAGTAAAGTAGTAAGTTTCTCGCTAGCTTCTTTAACTTGTAACTCTCTAAATTTATCAAAATCAAGGCTACTAAACTGGGGATATGTTTCGTTTAAGCGAGTTTCGGTGTTTTTAAACCGCTCTGATACTTCCCCAAGCGATGTTATATAAAGTAAGCCACTAAACCCAAGGCTTATGATCATAACGATCATTAAATACCAAGCTGTTAGTTTTAAAGTTGCGCTTGTAAACATTTTCTGAATATTGTACATTATCCCTCCAGTCTGTAGCCAATTCCACGTACGGTTTTTATATATTTTACGTTATATTTTTCGTCAATTTTTTTGCGTAATGCTTTTATATAAGCTTCAACTGTGTTTGGTAAAATATCAGCATCGAAGTTCCATACGTGTTCCATAATTTGCTCTTTACTTAATGTTTGACCGCTGGATTTCATTAAATATTGTAGTAGAGCGTACTCTTTTGCTGTCAGATCTATCTTTTTATTATCAAACTCTACTGTTCGGTTAGTAGTATCTATGTGCAGTTTACCGACTTTTAGGATGGTTGGTTGGGCTTTTTTCGGTCTTCTTAATATCGCTCGTAATCTTGCTAAGAGCTCGTCTATAGAAAAGGGTTTTGCTAAATAATCATCTGCGCCTGCATCTAGTCCAGTAATTTTTTGGCTTGTTTCACCTAGCGCTGTTAAAACTATAGCTGGCGTAAAAATACCATCTTTACGTAGTTTTTTAAGCATATCTAGCCCATCACTAAAATCGCCAGGCATCATTCTGTCAATAATTAAAGCGTCGTACGGTTGGGTACTAGCCATTGCATAGCCTTCACTGCTATTATATTCGATATCTATAGCGTAGCCTTCGTTTTTCAGTGTTCGGCTAATGGCGCGTGCAAGCTTTTTCTCATCTTCAACAATTAAAATACGCATATATTCAATTTATATTTTATCATTTAAAACTGAATTTAATCTGAAACTAAAATACCGCTCTATTTTACTAAGAGCGGTATTTTTAGGAAAAGTTTTAATTATCTTTTTAAGATACCTTTTAATGAAAGTTTCGAGTCATACTGCATTGCACCGTAACGGAATAAATGAACGGCTAAGCGTATTATTAAGACACCTAGAACAATTAGAACTGTGATAACTATTGCAGAGCTAGTACTATCAAGTGAAGCAAAAGCATTGCGCAACATGGCTGTAACTGGTGATGTGAATGGGAAGAATGTAAAAATTTGTACTATCAATTGGTTTGGATCGCTTAAAATCAGCGATATTATATAAAATGGTATAAACATCGCTAAAATAACTATACTGAACCATTGATTAGCTTCTTTAGCTGTAGGCATGATTGCGCCTAGTGACATTAGTGAACCAGTAAATAATAGAATTCCGCCCAAGAGGATTAATCCGCCAACTAGCATTCGGATAGGATCTATAACTAGTTGGTTGATTGAACCTAAATCTGGCAAGTTAATAGCAGAGCTATTACTACCTAGCAGCAGATATGCAATTACAATTGGCGTTAAAATAACTAAAGTCTGCACTATTCCTGCAAGGAAAGTTGCGAGTAGCTTTCCTACGATCAAATCAGTTGGATTTAGCGTGGTTAGAATCATCTCTGTTACACGATTCTCTTTTTCTTCAACTGTGCTGTTTAGCAGATTACTACCAAGCATTACTATAGCCATATAAAACAGAGCTAGAAATAGTAATGGAGGTATCGCTGCCATCCAGCCTGCTGATTTCTCGCCGTTTTTTAGGTAGGTTACCAGATTTGTTTTTATATTTCCCTTTGTTATTTCTACTAATTCATTACTATTAATTTTGGAATTTGCGCTTAAAATCAGTAGCTGTTTTGCTATGGCATCATATTTGCCATTTTCAAAAAGTCCAGAATCCTTACCATAAACTTCGGTTGTATTTTTTGATGCATTCTTTGGATAGTAGAAAAAGGCATCAACTTTTTGATTGCGAACATCTTCAATTGCTTTGGCTTTATCGTCAACATGTTTTGCTTGCATACCTTCAGCAATCTTTGGAACGACTACTCCTGAATCATCCTTATAAACTATACTAAATTTTTCTTTAGATAGCTTATCTGTGTTATTTTGGGTTTGCTGGCTACTGTAAAAAACAATTGCAAAAAGAATGCACACTAAGATTGGGAATGATAAAGTTGCAGCCCAAAAGGAAGGCTTTTTTATCGTGCGAGTAAACTCAAACCAAATTACAGTGCCTAAATTATGATGCTTGGCCATTATCTAAAATCTCCTCTCTTGCATGTGCGCCGTAAACTTCCAAAAAGACATCATCCATATTCTTTTTATTAAACTTTTTAAGTACTTCAGATACTGTTCCATAGGCGTGTTTATTACCATTTTTAAGTAATAGTAACCTGTCACATAGGCGTTCTACTTCTGCCATATCGTGAGTGATTAATATCACGGTTGATCCTTTGGCTTTTTGCTCATCTATTATATCCATCAGTAATCGGCGGTTGATTGGGTCAAACCCCTTGGTTGGCTCATCTAAAATTAGAATTTCTGGGTTGTTCATAATAGTTACGCCAAGCTGTACCTTTTGCTGTTGCCCGCCTGAAAGCTTATCTATTTTCATTTTTGCTTTGTCTGCTAGATCAACGCGCTTTAAATATTCTAGCGACCATTCTTTGGCTGCTTGTCGCTCTACGCCTTTAAGTTGACCAAAATAGGTCATAACATCTAATACATTTTCCTTTTTGTAAAGTCCACGTTCTTCTGGTAAGTATCCAATTTTACCGCCAAGTTCTGGCGTAAATTTCTTACCATTTATTAACAATTTTCCTTTTGTTGCTGGGTAAATACCTAGTAGTGCGCGTAAAATGGTTGTTTTACCGCTACCATTACTACCCAAAAGTCCAAAAGTTTCGCCTTTGTTAATTTCAAAAGATAGATTGTCAATTACGGTTTTACTACCGAATTTCATAGTGAAATCTTCAATCGAAACAATCGGTTGCTTCTCTTCTAGAGACATCTTCTACTCCTTATTGTTATTATTATTTATAATAGCATATTTAATGTTCTATCATAGCTCTGTGGTAAAATAATGTTCATGAATCAAGCTCTAAAATTTAATATTACACATAAGCTTGCTGGCAGATTGGGGCGTACGGGTATAATAACAACTCCGCATGGTCAAATTGAAACACCTGCTTTTATACCAGTTGGCACGCAAGCAACACTCAAAAGTCTGGTGCCAGAGCAACTAAAAGATACTGGCGCGCAAGCCTGCTTGGTAAATGCTTATCATCTATATTTACGACCAGGGCATGACGTAATTGATGAAGCGGGCGGTATTCATAAATTCATGAATTGGGATAAACCTACTTTTAGCGATAGCGGCGGTTTTCAGGTTATGAGTTTGGGCGCTGGATTTAAAAAAGTTATAGATATGAATGGTGAAGGTGGCAATAATGTTACAAATAAAAAGGATAAGCTTGCCACAATTGATAATGATGGCGTAACATTTAAATCACACTTAGACGGTAGTTTTCACCGTTTTACACCCGAAATTTCTATGCAAATACAGCATGGTATAGGGGCGGATATTACTTTTGCTTTTGATGAGCTAACGACACTTTACCATAACTACAATTACCAGGTGGAATCATTAAAATATCGTACTCACCCCTGGGCGGAACGTAGTTTACTTGAGCATAAGCGCTTAAATTCCGTGCGTACTCACCGCCCGCCGCAAGCTTTATTTGGCGTGGTGCAGGGTGCTAATTATGAGGATTTGCGCCGCCAATCAGCCCAGTTTCTTGGTAAGATGGATTTTGATGGTTATGGACTTGGTGGAGCATTAGAAAAATCCCGAATTGGTGAAATCGTGCGCTGGATGAACGAAGAACTGCCAGAAGAAAAGCCCCGTCATATGTTGGGCATTAGTGAGCCAGATGACATTTTCTCCTGTATTGAAAACGGTGCTGATACTTTTGATTGCGTTTCGCCTGCTCGTGTTGGACGCAATGGAGCATTATATACAAAAAACGGTCGAATAAATATTAAACGTGCAGAATTCAAGCGAGATTTTAGACCATTTGATGAAGAATGCGATTGCTATACTTGCAAAAATTACAGTCGAGCCTACTTACATCACCTTTTTAAGACTGGTGAATTGCTTTCTAATACTCTTGCTACTATACATAATGAACGCTTTATTGTGAGGCTAGTTGATAATATTCGCTCTAGTATTAAAAATAATACCTTTTATGATTTTAAAAACGAGTTCTTAAATAATTATTATCAGTAATACACAAACTATTTGATATTTGACATGCTAAAATATTTTTGTTAGAATAACAAATTGGGTGAGGTAATAAATATTATCTTTCCTGCTCATTCACATGTTCTATTTTGAAAGGTTGAGATCGTATGTCATCACGTGCGTATCACTACGTTGCTGTTGATCATTGTCCTAAGTGGATTGAACAGCGAGTTGCTCCCTATGTCTTTTGGATCAAGGGAGACAAAGATGATTTCCGTTTACGGAAGATTACAAGCATCTTTGTTTTTCTGTTCATTGCTATTGCTCTTTGCGCGGTGTTTCTGACTATTGTCGCCATTGCCTTGTGTATTCATAAGGCTGGAGGAATTCTCGCGGTAGATAATAAGACTATTGGGGGTCTTCTTGTCTTTGTAGTCATTTTCGTCCTCATTGCAGCTTTGTATCGCTTATATGTAAGCAAAAGCATCATGAAGGAAAATGCTCTGTATTCTCCATTGGTGTTGCTAGTTTCTCTTTTTGATGTATATTTTGTGCAAGAAGATGATTCTGGCGTTGCTACTTTTATGATGCCTAGCGGTGAAATTGTTAAGATCGTTTCACCTAATGGCGGGGTCAGCGAAAAGATTGATACTTTTACTGCTGGTACATTTAGCTTCCGCTATGATACTCATACTCGTTATTATATTAACGATATCCTCGATGAGTGGAAAGCTAACCGTAAGGTTGAATCTGCCGACAGTAATTTTAGCGAATCACCTGCTGAAGGTGATAATTCTAATGATGCTAGTAACTCTGATTCAATTACTGTAGAAAACAGTATTGTAGAATCTGGTAAGTAGCTTTATTTTTCTAAGTTTCTCAACCAAAGTTCTGTGAATCCACCGCTCTATGGTTGAGCTGCTTTTATAAACGCCGCTCCCTAAAGGGCGGTGTTTTTCTTTTTGTGGTAACTAAATTTACACTATTGACGTATTTATATAAGTATGATTAAATATTGATTAGAGTATGGTAATTCCACTATACTTATACATTTCTTATATAAGGAGATTCACTATGAGTGGTCCATCTAACAAGGATATTCTTGCCTGGATGGAGATCTACTATACTAGTATTTCTGGCTTTATCTTTCTTGCTACGGTTGCCATCATGTACGATTCAACCTTGGAAGGAGCTCGTGAAATTTCGGTACCGATACTATTTGTTGCGGGCTTGATCTCTCTCGGCAGGTCAGTGGGTCTAGCCTATAAACAACGCGGGGTGGAAAAATCGCGTTCTTCTCAAAAATCTTAATCTACTCAAAAAGTAGAGCAAGACTAACACTCTAATAGCAATATCTCCTCCTTGGTAATATAACCGCCCATAAGGTTGAGATTTGGCTATACACCGCTCCCTGGGGCGGTGTTTTTCTTACTTTACTTATATGTATATACATGATAATATTATTGATAAAGTGTGAAATTCATCACGCTTGTACATTTCTATGTTTCCTACTCAAGGAGGATACCTGTCATGAGCACTTCACATGCTGATGATCGTATTGCACGGCTGGAATTCGAGACTGACACCTTATCTTTATTGGTTGGTCTTATGATAGCTAGCGACTCGCTGAAGTCTACCAGCCCTGTTGATAAAGTTTTGAAAGTTCCTCTGACCGCGCTGTTTGTTGCTCAGTTTGGCTTATATTGCTACACTTATATTCCTAAAGTATATAGCTACGCATCAGAGAATCTAGAGAGTCTTCGAAAGAATGACTAAATTTGACAAATTATACTCCTCCTCATTGGTGAATCATCACCGCCCGTAAGGTTGAGCAATCAAACGCCGCTCCCTAAAAGGGCGGTGTTTTTCTTTGGGTTGATTTAATTACATATTTATGCTAAAGTTGATAACTGGGTCTGGTGATCATTCCAGATTGTACATTTCTATTTTGAAGGAGCTTTTCATGCCTCTTTACAATATGAGACCACATGAGTATGACAAAGGGATGGCTGTTGGCGTCTATGTAGACAAGGCTGTTTCGCAAGATGATCTGAGTCGACTGCAATGCGTCTATGAAGATGAACGTGATTTAGATTTTGCCATGGAACAAAATTATTCGCCTGCTATTGTTAAGGTGACGCGCCTCTTCCATCGTCTCGTTGAAGATGATCCCGTTATGAATGGTGGTTTTCGTAAACAACTTGGTAGCGAGACCTGCCTGTTTGTCGTAGGTCACATCAATAATCACAAGGTTGATATTGGTGTGAAATCTCTCGACACTTCGTCGCATGAATTGATCAATTTCTCTTCGTTATTGAATCCTGAAGACAAGTTGCATGGCGACTTCATTTCAGAGCTTGATAGCTGGCGTAATTTCAGCAATATTCTGAATGAGCCCTCTGATAGTGCCCGCAGCTGTACGCTTCACCATAGTGTAACGCAGATTATCAATGAAGATGTCTGCAACAGCCAACGATGCCAGGAACTTGCTAAACTGGTAAATTCATTGTAAGACATAAGGCTCCATAAGAGATGCGCCTTTTGTAAGCGAAGTGCCAAAGCGCCCTTTGCTTGCAAGGGGTGCTTTTTAATTGTGGAATATTATAATTAATGGTAAAATTGTAACAATAACCGTTAAGGAGAAAAAATGAAGGTAAAAATTGAAATAGATACGATTACGTTCGTACGTTTTTGGTTGGTTGTAATAGGATTTGCTCTTTCGGCGCTTGCTATTTTTATGGCTCGTTCTGCTTTGATTTTAGTGGTTGTATCGTTCTTTCTGGCGTTAGCTTTAAATGTGCCAGTTAATTTTTTGGTGAAATTTATGCCTGGGCGTAGTCGTTTAGGCGGTACGGCGGCGGCTTATATTATAATAGTAGGCTTGCTAACTGGATTTTTGTTTTTGGTACTACCTCCCCTTGTGGAGCAATCGGTTCACTTTGCAGAAAGTGTCCCAGATCTAATAGATAAAAATAAAGATCAGATTAACTCTATAAATAATCTCGTGAATCAATATCACCTACAGGAGCAGGTTGATCAGGCTATAAATAGCATAAAGAATAACGCTAGCCAGTTAGCTACTAATATAGGTGTGGGCGTGGTTACTGGAATTGGATCAGTATTAGGTGTGGTTATATCTCTATTATTAGTGCTTGTAATGACGTTTTTAATGCTACTAGAAGGTCCGTCTTGGTTGCGACGTTATTGGAATATGTACACAAATGAAGATAGAAAAGCACATCACCAAATGCTTGCTAAGAAAATGTACAGGGTTATGTCTGGATATGTAAATGGACAGCTTGCTGTGGCGGCTATTGGCGGTGTTTCGGCGGGTATTTTTGTAGCTATTATACCTGTATTTATTCAGGGTGCTCCTGGTAATTTGGCTTTACCTGTGGCAGCTATAGCTTTTCTATTATCATTAATACCTATGTTTGGTGCAACGATTGCTGGCGTGTTAATTACGCTTATGTTACTACTCAGTAGTGTGCCAGCGGCGGTAACTTTTGTTATATATTTTGTAGTTTACCAACAAATTGAAAATAATTTTATATCCCCTGTTATCCAGGCAAAAACTATTCAGCTTTCGGCTCTCGTGGTATTACTTTCTGTAACTTTGGGAACTTATATATTCGGTTTAATTGGTGGCTTAATTTCTATTCCAATCGCTGGCTGGGCAAAGATTTTATTAGAAGATTATCTTGGTAATCGTAAGAAATCTATTAAAAAAACGAAGACAAGTTCTGTAGCTAATTTGATTAAGAAAGCTAAGAAGAGCCAAGCTTAGATATTTTGTTACTAAAAGTACAAGCAGAATTTATTGATATTTAACATATAATATATTATTATATGTATAATACGGTAGTTCGCCGTATAGTTCGTTCTATCTTAAAGGAGATGAATCTCGTGTGTTTGTCTGGTTATTATATTACTACAACCAGGGAAATTGGTATTAATGAAGGGAATGTTGCAGCTGAACTTTTTAATCTCCGTAACGATGTTAAGTTACAGATTAAGCTTGTGCGCAGCCTTATTTTATGGTTATCAATTCATTTGATGACAATTGTAATTGCCTCCATATTTGTTAAGTTGCTATTGGTTGACTTGTCTAAAGCCTGGTTATTTTTCAAGTGTAGTGCTGGAATTGTATCTGATATTATTTGTGGCGCAATACTTCTTTCTGTTTATGATGTATTTTATATGCCAGATTTTTTATTAGCGATGTTAAGACATATTTTTGATGATGTCTATAAAGTGGATATCGATAATGTGTTTGAACATCCAAGCGGACGCAAGATTGTTTTATCTAAGTGTGTGTTTGATTGTAGTCATGGTATCGATTTATTATATAAATCTGATAACAAGACGCGCTGTAATGTAAATAGGATTCTGAGATATCATAGCCGTAACTAATGCTTGATTGTGCACCAAGCAGAATACGTCGCTTAACTAGCGGCGTTTTTATTTACTAAACTCTTTCCCAAATACTAAACCTAGGCGTGTCACGTATAGAAATACCTTGAGCGAGTAATTTATCTCGTATTAAGTCACTTTTTGCCCAATCCTTCTTTTCACGAGCTTGACGACGTTCTAGAATTAGCTGTTTCATATCATCGCTTATGTCTGGTGTTGAATTAATTAAATCTACGCCTAAAATGTCGTTTATTGTCTCTATAAAATTTTGTAAGGCGGACTGATCTATACTTGAAAGAGGAGCTTCAATAACTTGCCTAAAAACGTGATCTATATGAGCCAGAGCTTGCGGAGTATTTAGATTATCGTCCAATATTTCTATTAAAGCCTGAGATGCTGCAAATGAAGGAACGGACTTTTCTTGATCTGTATTATCAATAGTTTTATTAATCTGGTGGCGCAAGCTTGCTGCTCGTTGCCAATTTTTATAACGTTGGTTAGCGGATTTCATTATCTCCCAAGTAAAGTTACCCTCTGTTTGAAAATGCTTACTCAAAACAGCTACTTTAAATGCTGCGGGACTAAAGCCATGATCTAAAATGTCATCAAGTGTTATGATATTTTTTAGGCTTTTGCTCATTTTGTGACCATCAACTTTTATATGATTATTATGCAACCAAATTTGTGCAAATTGTTTACCTGTAACACTCTCTGTTTGGGCTATTTCATTTGTATGGTGAACAGGAATGTGATCTATTCCGCCAGTGTGAATATCTATTTGATCACCTAGTGTCTCGCGTGCAATTACTGAACATTCTAAATGCCACCCAGGGAAGCCTACTCCCCAGGGACTCTCCCATTCCATGTCGCGCTGAGAATCTTTGGGAGAAAATTTCCAGATTGCAAAATCTGTTATGTTGCGCTTGCCTTCTACGCTTACGCGCGCTCCAGCCTCTAGACCATCTATATCTAGCCGGGCTAATTTGCCATAATCGTTTAATTTTGATGTATCAAAGTATAATCCATCGCCTTCTATTATATAAGTGAATCCTTTAGCTTCTAATTGGCGCGCAAAATCAATCTGCTGTTTAATATAATCCGTGGCGCGAACTAGATGATCGGGCTTTATTAATTGCAGAATGTTATAAGCTTCATGCGTGGCTATTGATATATATTTTTCAGCTACATTCCAAGCAGTTTTACCTTCTGTTTTGGCGCCTTTTTCCATTTTATCTTCGCCGCTGTCATCATCGCTTGTTAGATGCCCTACATCAGTAATATTTTGCGTTCTAACTACATCTAAACCTTCATAGCGCAATAGACGTATTAAGATATCCCAATATACATACCCTACCCAATTACCGATGTGAGGTTGGCTATAAACAGTCAAACCACAGGTGTAAATTTTTACAGTTTTACCATCTAGTGGTTTAAGTGTGTCTTTTTGACGAGTAAGTGTATTATATAGCTTTACCATTAGTAATAATTGTACAATAATAAGGTTTTTTTTGCTATTTATATTTAAGTTTAGATAGTAAACAATTAAATCTAGCTAAGAGCTTTCTCGGTAACTTCTATTAGTTCATATAGGACTGTGTTATAGTCTTCATAAATCCTAAATCCCGCAGCATAAGGATGGCCACCGCCGCCAAAATACCCAGCAACAGAATCGGCTACGGGTAGATTAGATCTTATACGTGCCGTGAGTCGCCCGTCTGGATATGTTTTTATAACGCAATTGATATCCACACCCTCAACTAAGCGCAATTCGTCCCCTATTAATGCGCCAGGATTATATTCATCACTATATTCTTGAATTTCTTCCCATGGCACATGTACTATCGCCAACCTTCCATCTAAAAAATATTCAATTCGCTCAATTAGTTTACCTTTATATTCTAGTATTTTAGGTGATTTTTTCATAAAATCACGGCGCTTCTCCTCAATTTCTGCTGGACTAGCGCCTAAATCTGATAATTTTGCAGCCGTAGAATATACCTTACTATTAACATTCTGAGTAGTTAAGCCAAGTGTATCTGAAAGTAGTGCCGTTAGCATTGCTTTGGCTGCTTGTTTGTTTATATGCCAGTGGGAACTTTCAGCTAAATTGTAAATAACCTGGCTAGCCGCGGCTGCTTCATCTAAAAGTAGTGTGTGATTAAAACTTAATGTTGGTTCAGCGCTAGTATGATGATCGATAACTAAAACTTCGCGAGATTCTAAAAAATGTCTTGCTCCAGGTGTTTCAAGCACCTTACTCAATAGTAGCTCTGCTGTTGTGTCAACGATTATAGCCAAGTCTGCATCTGTAGAAAAATCACTTTCAACTCTATCCCAGCCATCTATATAGCGTAGATATTTAGGTATTTCAACGGGGCAGTAAAGTTTTACTTCTTTACCTAAAACACTCAAAATCTCTTCTAGAGCCAAAGCACTGCCTAGGCTGTCTCCGTCAGGATTTTCGGCTTGAATTACTATAATCTTACAAGCTTGATTAATAAGTTTTTGAGCAACTAGATACATTGATATTACCTCTATAGAGATCGCCTACCTTCTAAAGCATGACTTAAGGTAATTTGATCAGCATATTCTAAATCGACACCCACTGGTAGCCCGCGTGCCAAGCGACTCATTTTTACATTTATTTCATTCTCCTTAATATAGCGTTGTAGAAAGAGAGCGGTAGACTCACCTTCTACGCTAGCGTTTGTCGCGATGATTATTTCTTCAACTTCATCTTGCTTAATTCTGATAACTAACTCTTTTATATGTAGTTGCTCTGGACCTATATTGTCTATGGGTGATATTACTCCACCGAGTACGTGATAAGTTCCGTTGTATTGACCAGTGCGTTCAAGCGCAATTATATCAAGAGGTTCTTCAACCACGGCAATTACTTTTTTATTGCGGGTTGGATCTGCATAGAGTGGTGAAATTTCTTCATCTGAATCTATTAAGGCAAATGTAGCTGGGCAATATTTTACATTAGCTTTAAGATTAGCTATTGAATTTGATAGTCTCTTATTTGACTCTGCTTTTGTACGCAAAAGATGATACGCATAGCGTTCGGCTGTGCGTACCCCCACTCCTGGTAAGTTACCTAACTCATCAATTAGAGTTGTTAAAGCGCGTGGTAAAAGCTGTTTTGCCACTTTACATTCCTGGCAAGTTCATGCCGCCCATAAGAGGCTTCATCTTTTCAGCTGCTACTTCTTGTGCTTTTTGCATGCCATCACGGAAAGCAGCTTCTAGCCAACCTTCAAGTTCTTCAATATCCTCTAAATCTACGTATTCTGGATTTATGCTTATATTCTGTACTTTCAATTCGCCATTTATAGTTATTTCAACCGCTGGATCATTATCTTCGCCGCCAGCTGCTGCGATAATTTGCTGTTTTTTAAGTTCCTTTTGCGCCTTACGCAGTTCATTAATCATCTTCATTTGATTAAGTGCCATGTTCTCCTCCTAAATTATCTCTAGATATTATATATTATTTTGCAATATTTTTATAGATATAAAACCTATCAGACGGCTTAGTGTCTAAACGCGATGCAATGACAGACTCAGGAATAGTTTTACTCTTTGCTAGTGCGCTAGATTTTGTAGCTAAAATTCTAGTTTTGTCTGATGTGGATATTTTATCTATATTACCTTCGGTTGTTACTTGCAGGTTAATTTTATTTGTATCTATATATAGTTTGTAAAAAGGCAGCTCATCATTTGATACAGCTATAAATGATGGTGTAATATTATTAGATTTTGATCTTAACGTACTATGCATTAGGTGAAGATCTTCGGAATTTGCTTGTATCAACCCAGAGTTATAATTATATAAATAAAAATATCGAGTTGCATCTGTTATCATGATTCCACCGATTAATACAGCTATTGGACCGAGCGCAAATGCTCTTGCATATGGATTTTGGGGAAATAGTCTATACCATTCATTTAATATCATTGCTATACCCATTCCAGCTAAGATCATAGAAGGAATAAATACTACTTCTGGATGGCTTGGATTGAAAGCTGCTACTATAATGGAAATTGCCAACCAACTAAATAAAATATAGCTTTGAATTGTGTGGCGTTTTTTGTACAGATAGAATAAACCAATACACATGAGAGCCACTACTACAAGTGTGAAGTATGGTGCTAGATTTCCAGTTTTAACTATCGTGTATCCAGATATATCAGCAAATTGTGTAAAGGATTTTATTAGCCTGTCAATCACGCCTAATCCACTATCAGCTTGTGAAAATAGCAAACCCTTAGCTGGCATTGGAGATTTTATTATAGAATAAATTAAAGGCACTAACGATAATATTGTTAAGCCAATAGATGATATCAAAATTGGATTGGGGATTTTACGGCGTATGACTAGTCTAGTATAAGGATGTGCTAAACTGCTTAAAACTAACGCGATTATGATATAAATCATTAAAGGGGTATATAGACTCAATGCTATAAATAAGGTAAGGGCTGGAAATATTAAAGTTCTTAATTTACCCTTTTCTACACTACTAATAACTAATAACATTATGATAATAGGCCAAAAAGCCAGCATTATTGCAGGTGTACCTTGCTGAGCCAAAAATATAAAAGGTGTTGAAGTAATAGCTATAGCACCAGTAATAACGCTTGTACGTGGCTGTAACCAATGTCGCAAAACTAAAACTAAGCCTATACTAGTGATAAATGCTATTACTACTGAAGGTAGCTTTATACTTATAGGATTTAGACCAAATAAAGAAATGGAGATTTTTTGCAACATATGATAAGGCAGATCAATGATCATAAAGCTACTTATATTCTTTATCGTTATACTGGCACTTTTTAATGCGCTAGTTTGCTCGCTAGAACTTATTCCGCCCGATGTTTGCGTAACAGCTAAAATTAATAGAAGACTTAGAGCTAAGACCAACAATCCATAACCTATCCAAAAGCGTAGGCGGTACAATATTGATTTTTTAATTAATGATCTTTCTATCATATAGTGATAATTATACAGTTATTCGTGGCGTTTATCTAGAGACATAAAACGTAGGCGCTCTGGGTGGAAGTAGAGCTGAACCTCTCCAGTTGGACCATTACGATGCTTAGCGATGATTAATTTGGTGATATTTGCAACATCTGGATTATCTGGTTCATAATAGCCTGGGCGATAAATAAAACTTACAATATCAGCGTCCTGTTCTATGGAGCCAGATTCCCTTAAATCAGAAAGTTGTGGAATTGGTGGCGTACGTGTTTCAACCGTACGTGAAAGCTGGCTAAGTGCAATCAGCGGAACATTTAGCTCGCGGGCGACCAGTTTAAGTCCTCGCGATATTTCGCTAACTTCTTGAACTCTGTTATTATCATTACGTTTACTACCCTGCATAAGCTGTAGATAGTCAATTACAATTAGGCCAAGTTCTTGTTCGTGGGCAATACGGCGAGCTTTGGTTCGCATTTCTAGTACACTTAAGCCAGGTTTATCATCTATATAAATTGGGGCTTCCGCTAGTTCACCCATCGCGTCTGTTATTTTAGCAAAATCCTCATCACTTAGATTGCCTGTTCTTATATTCCAGCTGTCAACACCAGCAGCATCAGCTAACATACGATCTATTAGCTGCTCTTTACTCATCTCTAAACTAAAGAATAAAACCGCCTTTTTTTCTATAGTAGCAACGTTATAGGCTAGGTTTGTTACCAAGGTGGTTTTACCCATTGCTGGGCGAGCTGCTAATATGATTAAATCGCTGCGCTGCAATCCAGCTGTCATATTATCTAGATCTTTGTAGCCTGTACGAATACCCCTAATGGCCCCTTTGTTTTGATACAATTCTTCCATTCTATCAAAACTATCTGTCAGGATACTTTCAATACTTACTAAGTCTTGCTTTAAAGATTGATCTGATACGCTAAAAAGTTCAGATTCTGCTTTTGATAGCATTTCTTGTACATCTGCTTCTTCATCGTATCCCATCTCGCTAATTTCACTACTAGCCTTAATTAATCGACGCCGTACTGCTTTTTGAGCGACCATATTAGCATAGGCATCTGCGTGGGCGGCAGTTGGCACGTAATTTGTTAGTTCAGAAAGGTAAGCTGATCCACCTATGATTTCAAGTTGGTTTTTTCTTTTTAACTCATCTGTCAAAGTAAGCATGTCTACGGGACTATGTTTTTCATAAAGTGATATCATTCCATTAAAGATTGTCTGGTGATTTTTATCATAAAAATCCTTTGGCTTTACAATTTCGCTTGCATCCGACAGGACATCTTCATCAATTAAAATTGCACCCAGTAAACTCTTTTCGGCGTCAATGTTTTGTGGTGGGATTTTTGCAGCGGTATTATCAGACATCAACTTCTTCTCCTCCGCCCATTATAGCAGCAACTTTTGCAGCTTGTTCATTTTGAGGGGGCGCTGGTCGATCTATAATCTCGATTTCAAAATCACCAACGCCACTTTCTGATAAAATCTTTCCTAAAACTGCGCGTCGTTTATCTAATTTTGTTTTATTAAATTTATTTAATACATAAAGATTTACTTTATTATCTTTAATAATCGGCTTACTTTTTTCTAATATTGCATGTATACCTTTAAATTCACTTTTATGATCATTTAAATAATCTAAAACTGATTGCCAATTAAAATTATTTTTCTTATTTTGATCTTTTTGCTGGACATCTTTTTGACTCGCTATGTCAGAATTATCGTCATTTTGCTTCGATTCAGTGTCTAATATCTTGGTTGATTTCTCTGGGGGTTCAGCTGTAGCGATAGGCTCTTCGGTAATTTTAGATGACATAGATAGGCTATCGGGCCTATGGCTTTCCTGGGTAGACGGGCGTTGAATAATTTGAGGCTCAGGCATTTTGACTGCAAATTTTAGCACTGCCACTAAAATAGCAACATCAGGGCGATGCGACTTCTGAACTTTTATCAAGTCTTCAAAATAGGTTACCAAGTATGGATAAGATTCTAAATTTCTTTGGATCCAATTATATAGCTGATCTGCAACAGACACTGCACCGATACCACGTAATTCTGGTTGCCTTACTGCTGTGATGATTTTTAATGCATCACCACTTAAAATCGCTTCGCCAATTGCATTGATTTCATCTTTTGTTGCTAATCCAAGAGATGCTTCAACATCGCTGCGCGTAATTTCTCCGTTTTTTGATTCGCTATGTTGAATTTGATCAAGTAAGCTAATACTGTCTCTCAAGCTACCGCCGCCACGCTCGGCAATTAAATTTAAAGCGTCGGTATCAATTTTAATACTTTCTTCTTTGGCAATAAATGCAAGATGGTCTGCCACTGTTGATTCATCAATTAACCTAAAATTATAACGTTGAGTACGACTTACTATCGTGTCTGGTACTTTATCAAAATCAGTTGTAGCTAAAATAAAGACAACATGCTCTGGTGGCTCCTCAATTATTTTTAGTAAGGCATTAAAAGCAGATTTACTAAGCATGTGAACTTCATCAATAATGTAGACTTTTTTTTGTGATTTAATGGGTGCTACTAAAGCTTTTTCACGCAAATCTCTAACATTATCTACACCATTATTACTTGCTGCATCTATTTCAATAATATCTAAATTATTATCTTCAATGTCGTATGGTAATCCAGTTATTTTATGTGCTAAGATTCGTGCCACTGACGTTTTACCAGTGCCTCGCGGACCTGTTAATAAATAAGCGTGGGCTACTTTGTTTGATTCTAAAGCACGATCAAGAAGACTAGTTACATGATCCTGACCAACTATTTCTGATAAACTTTTACTGCGGTATTTACGATATAATGCCTGGCTCATTTTTGTTATAGAGCCGCCTCAACTGCCGCCCAAGTGGCCTCAGGGTTATCTTCGGGTACAATTATAGTAACTTGATCGCCCACGGCAATACGGAAGTATGTTACGCTAGCAAGTAAAATGCGGTACTCGTGACCATTGGCTTCAACGTAATAAGCTCCATCATGCTGTACAAGCGTACCGATAATTTGACGTCGTTCGGTAGGGCCTATTTGTTTATATATAAATCCACCATCATCTGTGATAGTTAGTTTAAGCATGTCGCCTTCAACTAATTTTGATTTGCTGGCATAGTTTGCTGGTACTGGATAGTTCTTACCATCAGGACCTATCATAACTTGACCATCAAATACGCCTTCAATAATTTTGCCTTTTACATTTTCTTGACTACTTCGGGGTGTTACCACGTTACCATCTTCCCCTAGAACGCTAATTAAAAGTTCTTTAGCGGCGGCTAAATTTGTTTCAGCATCTTGGATCAATGACTTGAGCCTTTTTACTTGCTTTTCTGGTAATTCAGACATATCCTCGCAATTCCTCATCTGTTTGTGTTGTTACATTAACTAATATCTATATATACGCTAGTTATTGCATATTGTCAAGTTTATGTAAATTACAATAGTCATTTCCACAGCTTTAAATCTGTTACTGCAATTTTGTTGTAAATATTGTATTTGTATTTTTAATAATAGTATTATAAGCAAAATCACCGCCAAAAGGCAGTGATTTGCTCATCAACAAACGGTCTGTATTAAAATTACTAAAATTGGTAAGTTTATTATACCAATTCTACGCTAGCGCCAGCTTCTTCAAGCTTCTTCTTAGCTTCTTCAGCTTCGTCTTTAGATACTTTTTCCTTGATTGCGCTTGGAGCGTCATCTACAAGTGCTTTAGCTTCACCTAAGCCAAGACCAGTGATTTCTTTAACAGCTTTAATTACTGCAACTTTTTGACCACCAGCGTCTTTAAGCTGCACTGTAAATTCTTTTTTCTCTTCTTCTGCTTCAGCAGCACCGCCAGCAGCAGGACCTGCAACTGCAACAGCGGCTGCAGCAGGCTCAATTCCGTATTCGTCTTTTAGTACGTTCTTTAGTTCGTTAACTTCAAGAACGGTTAGTTTTGTAAGCTCTTCAGCTAGCTTTTTAATATCAGCCATTTTGTAGCTCCTTTATTCTTAAATTAATAAATTAATTGGTTGCTTTAGCTTCAATACCATCAAGTAATGCGTGCAAATTGCCAGAAAGTCCATTCGTAATATCGTTGACTGGCGAGAGTAATTGTGCAGTAACCTGAGCGATAAGCTGCTCTTTGCTTGGCAAGCCAGCTAAGGCTTTTATCTGATCAGTATCAAGAGTTTCGCCTTTACCACTGAAACCGCCTACCAATTCAAGTGCTGGATTTGTTTTTGCAAAAACATCTAAGACCTGAGCTGGTGCTACTTCGTCTTCGCTACTGAATGCATAAACTAGCTGACCTTCAAGCATAGATGTATCTACATTTTTATAGGTTTCGCTATTTTCAACAGCAACTCGTACTAGACGGTTTTTTACGACCTTAATACTTACATTAGTTTCGCGGGCTTTTTTGCGCAATTCTTGCAAGTCGGCGACAGTTAAGCCTTTATATTTAGCGAAAGCTGTCATCTTTGCATTAGCTAAAGATTCGCTAACTTCTGCAACCAAAGTTTGTTTTTTATCGCGTGAAATTGCCATAAATAAAACTTCCTCTTGGTTATTATTTAATAATGTAGACCGTTTTGTTAATGTTCGGTAGTTGAAAAACCAAAAAGTCTTTGGTTCTCGCACTACCAAAGACTTGTAATTTGAAAGATATATCACTTCCTCGGTAGCAAATTAAGCTGAATGTGTAATCCAACGGCTACTGTCTTTGGTAATGTCTAGTAGGTATTTTACCTTTACTTGGTAAAAAAGTCAACACTCTTAATTTAAAATATTAGAAATGTGCTTGACAATTTCGTTATGGACTTCATCTATAGTTTTATCATTTGTGTTTATTGCGGGTAAATTAAAATCAGCAATAATTTTCTGGTAGCCCTTGTTTAATTTACATTGAAAATTGTCTGGCTTACTTTCAAATGTATCTCTATAAGACTTATCATTACGGTTAATTATACGACTACGCAAAGTATCTGTATTAGCATATAAAACTAAGGTTAAATCTGTTTGTAGGTAGCTTTTATTTGTGAAAAGAGCGGTAATCTGCTTAATTTCATTAATATCAATACCCTCTCCATAGCCTTGATAAACGACAGTCGATAGCCAATTTCGGGAAGATATAACCCACTCACCCTTATTAAGATGATTTTCAATAATAGGAGCTAACTCACATCTAGCCGCAGTAAATAATAGTAAATTTGTTCTAGCGGATCTAGGTAGATTCTTATTCTTTATAATCTTGCGAAGTTCTATCCCTATAGCAGTTTCGCCTGGTTCATGTATAGTTTTAGATATAACACCCTTTTTATTAAGAAATTTTTTAAGCAGATCGATCTGAGTGCTTTTACCAGTTCCATCACTGCCTTCAATTACAATATATTTTCCCCGCATTAAAACATACCTTCTGCTATCCCGTTTATTTTCGGTGGTATTGATCGAATATCTTTATAAGCACGAGGAAGCATCTGTGAAGGATCCCAATTAGCTATTAATGATTCTAAATTATTACTGTTTTGATATTTACCGCTCATCCCATTGCGACCTTCGCTATAATCGCCCGCTACTGGTGATATCGTATTATGAAAAATCAACTGCCCAACTCTTTCGCCAACTGGCAAAACAACACTCTCATGCTGATTTAGATTATAGATCTCAAGTGTTATTCTATTTATATATCCAGGATCAATCCATCCTGCATCAAAACAGACTGCCACGCCATTTCTACCCCAACTACTGCGACTTTTTACTTCTGCAGCACCACCTTTTGCACGTATTCCGATAAATTCATGAGTGTGAGCTAAAATCCTTTCACCTGGGCGTAAAACTATAATAGGATGATTCTTTGGTATATTTTTAAATAAAGTATAGCCGTTATTTTTACACCATTCTTCATGAGACATGGCCTTTAGCGGACCTTTAAAATATCTTTTGACCTCCCCTTTGTCAAAGGGATTATATACTCTAGCAGCTGTATTGGCTTCTTGTCTGTAATAGTAATATCCCAAGGTAAAATCCAAACTAGCTTCACTTACATGTTGTTTATTGAATGGTAAACAAATAATAGTCTCATCTTTAATCGCTTGTAAAATATCAGTATTACTATAAACTGCCATAAACTCACCTTTTTATAAATTATAACACAATAGTTCAAATTAAGGATTGTCGCTACAAATAATGCCACCGTAATAAAACGGCAGCATTATCTTATACTAAAAGACTTTGAATTATTTATTATTGATGTCTACTTTAATGCCAGGACCCATGGTAGTTGCAATGGTTACAGACTTAATGTATACACCCTTAATCGTGGATGGTTTTTGGCTATTTAGACTATTGAAGAAAGCTTCTGCATTGCCTAATAATTTTTCTGCTCCAAAACTTACTTTTCCAAATGCTAGATGCACAATCGCCTGTTTATCTACGCGGTATTCGACCTTACCTGTTTTTGCTTCAGTTACAGCCTTAGCTACATCTGTTGCAACAGTTCCACTCTTTGGATTGGGCATCAAACCGCGTGGGCCAAGCAATCGAGCATATTTACCAAGCTTTGCCATGTATTGTGGAGTTGCTATAAGTACATCAAAGTTTAATTCTTCTTTATCAAGTTTTTTAAGAAACTCTTCATCGCCAATAATATTAGCACCTGCTTCCTTGGCAGCGGAATGTTCACTTTCTGGGGCAAATACTGCTACGCGAATATCTTTACCAGTACCGTGCGGTAGATTAACAGTTGCGCGAATATTTTGATCAGCTTGACGAGGATCTACACCCAATCGGACATGAGCCTCAACGCTAGCATCAAACTTAGCTGGGCTTGTTTCAATAGCTAAAGACAACGCCTCTGTTAGGCTATATGACTTATTGCTATCAATTTTCTTTGCTAGTTCGCGATACTTTTTGCCGCGTCGCTCAATTACTGGACGAGTTACAGGCTTTGGACCTTTTTTCTTGGCTTCGGTTGCTTCTGGATCTTGTGGAGTTGTATCGCCTGATTCTTTACGAGCCTCTTTTTCTGCTTTTTCAGCTGCTTCGTCTAAGGCCTTTTGGCTACGTTTACCAGCTTTTGCAACATGCTGCTCTTTTACTTCGTGCTTTTCAGCTCCAGCAATAGCTTCTTCTATTTCTGCGATTGTGTTTTTTTCATTTACTGCTAACTTTAATTCAGCAGCTTTCTCTAGTAATTCGGCTTTTTTTGCCATTTTTTTGACACTCCTTTTGCGGTATTATCGGTATCTTAACCTCCCGCATTTAAATAAATAACTATTAAAGTTTAACAAATTTTACTAAAATTTTCAATGTAGCAGAACATAATAAATAAGACCCGCAATACAAGCGAGGCCTTATTTATTAAATATTATTTAGATTTACTCTACAATCTCTACACCCATTGATCGTGCTGAACCTGCAACAGTCTTAATTGCGCCATCAATATCAATAGCATTTAGCTGCTCCATTTTAGCTTCAGCAATCTCTTGTACCTGGGCACTAGTTAGTTTACCAACTTTCTCTGAGTTTGGCTTACCACTTCCTTTTTTAATACCAGCCTTTTCGCGGATCATATCGTCTACTGGTTGACCAAGTGATTTCCATGCAAAAGTACGATCTTCAAATACCTGCATGTGAACAATTACATCTTTGCCCATTAAATCCTTAGTAGCGTCATTAAATGGATTAATGAAGTCCATCATGTTTAGTCCCCACTGACCAAGTGTTGATCCTACTGGAGGACCTGCAGTTGCACGACCAGCTGGAATTCGAAGTTTTAGATTTCCAATTACTTTCTTTGCCATCTTTATCCTTTTCTTACTCGTTTATACGAGTGCGTAACTAGTTAATTATAACGTAATTTCAGTAATACTACAAGCAGAGCAATATTAAATGCTAGATCTTTTTAACCTGTAAGGCATCGAGTTCTACTGGCGTATCACGACCAAACATACTAACCATAACCTTGATTTTACCTTTTACTGTATCAATTTCAGAAATTGTACCATCAAACCCTTTGAATGGACCATCAATAACAGAAACAACTTCACCTTCTTCAAAATCAATTTGATGCTTTGGTTCTTCAACTCCCATGCGCTTTTTAATTTTTTTAATTTCAGCATCAGAGACAGGAGTAGGTTCTGTGCCACTACCTACAAACCCAGTTACGCCAGGCGTATTTCTAACTATATACCAAGTTTCTTCAGTTAACTTCATTTCTACTAGACAGTAGCCTTGGAATATTTTGCGATCAACAATTTTACGCTTTCCATTTTTAATTTCAATTTGCTTTTCTTTTGGTACCATAACCGCGAAAATTTTATCAGCCATATCAACTGCATTAATTCGCTGACGGATACTATCCGCGACTTTATCCTCGTAACCGCTATAAGTGTGGACTGCATACCATTGACGAGTTGAATCGTAGCGTTTTTGAGCCATAATATTTCCTTTCTATATAATATGTTTTAGTCTTTTATTTAATAATAAAATCAAACAGATATTTAAACCCTGCATCTAATAATAGAATTAGAACGACAAAAAACAGTGTAAATAGTACCACTGCAAAAGTCATTCCCCAAGTGGACTTACGATCTGGCCAGCGAACTTGCTTTAATTCGATCCAAGCCCCTTTAAAATACCCGACTTTCTTTTGCTTGCCCTTTTTAGTGGATTTTTTATTTTCTTTTTTAGAAATTTGTGCTTCTTTAGGCGCTACTTTAACCGACTTCTTATCGGTTTTTTGCTTTTTAGGTACAACTGTATCGCCAGATTCAACAACCCTGGTAGTTACCTTGGCTGCCTTTTTCTTCTTTGCATTTGCCACTTTATTCTCCCAATTAAATAATCTGCTTGTAAGCAGATTGTCAATACTAATTGTAACTAATGATAGTATTTTTTGCAAGTTAGCGGTCAGTCTTAAGTTCTAATGTAAATTCACTACCGTGGTTTAAGCGACTTTTTACAGATATATTTCCGCCTAATTTATTAGCAATGATACTACATAGATAAAGCCCAACACCAGACCCTGGCTTGTCGGTGGCGCGGCTATCTTGACTGCGATAATGTAGATCAAAAATTTCTCTCTGTTCGCTTAATCGAATTCCTATCCCCGTGTCTATGATTGAAATTCTAGTTCTATCTTTATCTTCAGATGCTTTAATAGTGATTTTGCCACTTTTAGTATATAAAAGCGCATTGTCCATAAATTCATTAAGTAACTTTTGCAGCAGAGGCAAATTTGTTTTAATAGTATTTATCTTACCAGATATATCAATATCTAAACTGAGATCATTAGCAGATACCCTAGATGAATTTTTAGTATACATCCTAGTAAGTTCATGCCGTAAGTTTACTGGTGTAAATTTGATTTTTTCCGATGGTAAATTTAACGCCATGCTCAAATTTTCAGTTGTGCGTCGCATTAAATTAATGTTTATAATTGCTCTTTTTAGGATAGGTGTTACCGTAATGTTGCTAGCCGCACCTTCATTAAAAAGAGTCTGTATTTGTTTTAGTAAATATTCCAGATTTTTGATAGAGTTCTCATACAATATACTTGGGTTAATTTGCGGCGTGTTTTTTGTTTTTTGGTTCTCCAATGGTTTTTGGTCTAAATGAGCTGGCTTTTTATTTTTCAGCTTTATTATTTGAGCCTCAGCAGTGGCGAGCTTAGCGCAAACTTTACTATATTTTTTATAAATATTAGAGCGCCTTCTAAGTAAAATTATTACAACTAAAAGCAGTAGTACTGCTACACAAATAAGCCAAACTACCTCACTAGGCGCGATTGTTTCCATAAAAATAGTATAGCATAAGCTTTATCAAATAGTTGGTGAATATTTTTTTATTTCACGGCGGTGGCGCATAAAATCTGGATCAGATATACTAACAAGTTTCCAAAAATGACGTGAATGATTCATTTCTTTAGTATGACAAAGTTCATGAATTAAAACATAATCAATCAATTCAAATGGTAAATTCATTAAGGCTATATTTAGACTAATTGTGCCGCTACTACTACAACTCCCCCATCTGGTTTTTGCGTGTGAAAACCTAACTCTTTTATAGTTAAAATCATTTTGCATAGCTAAAATATTTAAACGTTCGGGTAGATATTTTTTAGCCTCACTTTGAAGAGCACTGATGATTTTTTTACGAATCTCTTGTTGGACTTCTTGACTATCTATTTCTAGATTTTTTGGTTTATAGATTATTATGCTAGGCGATTTTTTAATCGATCTTAAGGTGCTAGCAGGCTTAATTATTATGTAGTGGCTTTTCCCTATTCTCATACCGCTGCCATAAGTTCTAACACCAGACTTCTCTATAATTTTACGTAATTCTGGGCGTGACGAATCAATTATTTTTTTTACATATCTAGATGGTGTAAGTTTTGGCAAGGTGGCTTGTAAGTTACCTTGCTGTGACATGCTTATTTTAATGGAACTGGCATTTGCCAATCGACGCAGCTTAACTATACCAAACTCTTCATCCTGTATAGATTTCGAATACATTACTGTAAGGATATACGTTTAACCTGTGGCTTAACGCGTTCTGGAACTGTGATTGTTGGTTTAGCTGTTTGGACTTTTGAAGTAGTCTTTTGAAGATCAACTAAACTACGTAGAACGGTTTTTGCTTGCTGAGGATATGTGTGTTTGCCGCTAATTACAATAAACTTTTCAAGGTAGTTTGGCACAGTAAATTGATTAACTAATTGGGTAAATCTTTCATTAGTAATTGTATACGACTGCTTTGAGTTACGAGAACCGCGAGTCGCTCTATAATGCGCCGTAGCTTGCTCCGTCTGTACCCAAACTATAAGAGGTCTGTAACCAGCTTCACGAGCTTGCCTGGCTAATCTTACGCGTGAAGAACGCGTTTCAAGGCCACCTTCATAAATGATAGTACGTTTTGTTTTTAAAAGTTCAGTAAATTGATTAGCAGCCAGCTTTTCAATTCTGTGTTGTTCGTCTCCGCTGTATACTGGATTCTCAAAGACCGTATGCCTAATTTTTTCTAAATCTATAAAAGGCGCGCCAAATTCTTCAGAGAAACGGCTTGCAAAAAAGGTTTTACCAGCACCAGGTATTCCCACTAAAAAAATAACTCTAGGCGTTGTTAGGTCTAAATTATTCATGTTAGTTATAATTATAACATACTGTATATTTTTATCTATATGTCAGGTGGGAGCTTTTAGATAATTTAAAATCTTACATAAATGGAGTACTGTCTTGCTTTTAATTTAATATAAGATTTGATACAATTTACAATGACGTTGATGCACAGGGGCATAGTACAACGGCTAGTATAGCGGTCTCCAAAACCGTAGATTGAGGTTCGATTCCTCATGCCCCTGCCAAATAAATTATATAAACTATATCTTACGGTATAGTTTTTTAATTAGTTTTTACGCTTTAGTTTACTATAAGCATAATGGTTGTTATAGTAATAATATGCATACAGTAATTATTGGAGGTGGTTTTGCTGGAATAAAGGCTGCTTTAGAGTTAGCCAATAAGCAAACTGGTAAAATTACGCTTATATCTAATTCACCATATTTTAATTGTCATGCCTCGCTTTATTCTATCTTAGCAGGCAAAAGTAAAAGGCAGTCAAAAGTTACTTTAAGTGATATATTTGCACATATAAATGGAGTGGATATTGTTCAAGATGAAGTAATATCTATAAATCCAGAGAAGAATATAGTACGAAGTAAAGATGTTGCTTATGAATACGATAAATTAATTTTATCTCCTGGAATGGTTCCAGACAATCTTGGGATAAGTGGGGTTAAATCACACACTTTATCTATACGAAATCTAGAAGATATTGATAAATTACGTAAGCGACTAGAGGCAAATACAAAAGAAAAAATCGCTATTATTGGAGCAGGCCCAGCTGGCGTTGAGTTTGCTGGCGCACTAAGCGAATGGTATGAGGCTATAGATGAAGTAGCCGATATTACGTTAATTGATAGCGGTAATCGCGTTTTACCAACTTTTTCAAAAACAGCCAGCAGGCTTGCATCCAGAAAACTCCGTGATATGGGTATTAAAATTCAATTGAAGCGCTCTGTTCAAGAAGTGAAATCTAGCCATATAGTCCTAAATAACGGCGTTATACTTGCGAAAAATATCATTTGGGTAGCTGGAGAAACTCTAAGTCCTATAATTACAAAGCATGTCCAATATTTTGGTATTGAAGAAAATAGAGTGCAAGTTGATGATTTTCTAGAGGCATACGAAGATATTTATGTAATCGGTGATTGCGCTAAAGCGTCTGGTAGTGGAACAGCAGATGGAGCTATATATATGGCCGAATATGTGGCAAAACACATAATACATACTATGATGGGTCGAAAATCCAGACCATATCACCATAAGCCAGATATTAAATCAGTGCCTATTGGGAGTAATTGGGCTTATGTTGAGCAATCTGGTATTTATGTATCGGGTAAGCTTGGGTCGCTTACTCGTAGCGAAATAGAACACAGATTATATCGTCAAATTATGCCCCGCGTGCAGGCTTTTTCCGCTCTAAACCCATATAGCTAAGGCAAATCAGTTTACTACTTGCGAAAACCATAAGTATTTCTTATAATGAATATAAAGTTGTTATTTAAGGAGTTAATGCGCTAGGTAAGGGGCTAGCGTGGATTGTTATGAATATTTTAATGTTAGGATGGGAGTTACCTCCGCACAATAGTGGCGGTTTAGGTGTTGCCTGTTATCATCTCTCAAAGGCTTTGGCGGAGTACGGGGCAAATATAGATTTTATGCTGCCCTATACTGCTGACCATTCTGACATTGATTTTATGAAGATTCATTCTGTTACTCCACTTTCGCCTTTAGAGAGAAATGGCCTTGGAGCATACGATAGTAATTCAGTGGCGTATAAAACATTAGCTAAGGATTCAATTGAAGATCTTAAAGATATGCGTGGCGTCCAGCGAAAATATGTACGATATGTTGAATATTTTGCAAAAAATCATAAAGTTGATGTAATACATGCTCACGATTGGCTCACTATGGAGGCTGGCGTACGGGCAAAAGAAGTCACTAATGCCCCTTTGGTGGTGCATGTGCATGCAACCGAATTTGATCGTTCTGGTGAGTTTGGCGGCAATCCAATTGTACACGAAATTGAGCAACAAGCTTTGTTGATGGCGGATAAAATCATCGCCGTATCTCACCTTACCAAGGATATTATTGTTCAAAATTATGGTATACCCGCTGATAAAATTGATGTGGTTTATAATGCTATTGATGTCGACTCTTTTAGTAAAAACTATACTTATGACTTATCAACCTATAAATACATAGAATCTCTAAAAGAAGAAGGCTATACTGTCGTAGCTACGATTACCCGTTTTACTGTACAAAAAGGATTAAATTATTTGATGTATGCAGCAAAAGCTGTTTGTGATAATTATGATAAGGTTATATTCTTGTTTGCAGGAGATGGAGAGCAACGCGACGAGTTAATAGGTCTTGCTGCTAGACTTGGTATAAGCAGTAAGGTATTTTTTACAGGGTTTGTGCGTGGTCAGAACTGGCGCGACGCATATAGTGTAGCTGATATATTTGTGATGAGCTCAGTAAGTGAGCCTTTTGGTCTTACCGCATTAGAAGCGGCTCATCATGATTGTAGCCTGATAATTAGTCGTCAATCTGGAGTTGGCGAAGTTCTTAATAATATTTTTAGATTTGATTTTTGGGATACTAAACTGTTAGCTGATCAAATTTTAGGATTAGCAACCTCCCCCACCTTACTTCAACAGATGAAAGAAAACGTTAAACAGGAATACGCTAAATTATCATGGCATGATGTTGGTAAAATTTGCATAAATATCTACAATAAAGTTCAAAAATCATAATAAGGAATTACTACGATGAGTAAATCAATAGTTTTGTACCTACATATGCATCAGCCATATAGACTGAAAACTTACACAATTTTTGATGCCGCGCATGACCATCATTATTTTAATGATAATTCTAAAAGTGATTTAAATAACCGATATGTATTTGAGCGAGCAGCTGAAAAATCATATAGACCAATGTTAGCGTTGCTTAAAAGATTAATATCTCGACACAGTAGCTTTAGATTTTCTTTAAGTATTACTGGAACTTTCATAGAACAAGCAGAAGCTTGGGCGCCTGATGTTTTGCGATCACTAAAAGAATTAGTAGACACTGGACGGGTTGAGATTTTAGGCGAGACTTACTATCATTCACTGGCATTTTTCTATAGTCGCCCAGAATTTGAGCGTCAAGTTAGTTTACACAAAGAAAAAATCGCTGCTAAGTTTGGAGTGACGCCAACTGTCTTTAGAAACACAGAGCTTGCTTACAATAATGATTTAGCAGATTGGGCAGAAAGACGCGGATATCGTGGTATTGTGGCAGAAGGATGGGATTCCGTGCTTGAATGGCGTAGTCCAAATCATGTTTATAAGGCAGCTGGGACTAAAAATCTTAAACTTCTACTTAGAAATTATCGATTGAGTGATGATATATCTTTTAGGTTTAGTAATCAATCCTGGAAAGAATGGCCATTAACAGCCCAAAAGTTCGCAAAATGGACCACTAATAATTCCCCTAATTCTCGCATTATTAATTTATTTATGGATTTTGAAACGTTTGGTGAACATCAAAGCGCAGCAACTGGTATTTTTAATTTTTTTGAGCATTTTGTAACATTGTGGTTGCAAACAGAAGGTAATAGTTTTAGGACCGTATCTGGAGCAATAGATTCGTGTCTGCCAGAGGGCGAAATTAGTATGCCACACACAGTAACATGGGCTGATGCCGAACGCAATTTAAGTGCTTGGAATGGAAACTCGTTACAGCAAGAGTCGTTGCGATATGTGTATTCGCTTGAAGCTGATGTCTTACAGACAGAGGATAAAAAAATAATCAGAGACTGGCGTCGAATGCTTGCCTCTGATTTAACATACTATATGTCAACAAAATGCCATAACGACGGTAGTGTACATGACTATTTTAGCCCATATAACTCACCCTACGATGCATTTCTAACATATATAAACACCGTACGGGATATGCGTTGGCGTATTATGCAATATAGAAAGAATTTGTAGTATTATGGGGCGATTGCTGTCTAATATACATAAGTTTTCTACGAGAAATTTATCAAAAAATGCCTTTTTGGAGCACGCTACTCTAAATGACGCTGATTTCTTAACTAGCCGTGAAATACCAAACTACTGTCCACCTATTCGTGGTTTTACATCATCTTTAAAACATAAGGATATTCATTGCTGCATTGGATCGTTTTTGGGTAGTAATTATACTGTTCTACATCGCGAGCTTGATGACAAGGTGTTTATTATAGTACATATAAGCCTTAGTAGTTTATCTAATATGCGCCATTGTTATATATTACATAACTCTACATCCAATGCTATATTTGAGCGTATGATGAGTCTACGCCCGCATCATAACTACTTACCAATTTCACCAAAACTAGGCTTCCCTCCATCATTTAATAAGGATTTTTCTATTTTGACAAAACCTGCTGATTTTTTGCATTGGCAGAATATTATAAACAGAGACTTAATAAAAATTATAGAAACACCCAAAGTTCATTATATTCATGAAATTAATGGTAAAGATTTATACGTATACAGTTATTATAAGGATGCGCTAAAAGGTAAAACTGTAGATGCTCAGGTTGGTTATACTTGTTTATTTGCTAATGGTCTTATAAGTAATTAAACCTAAAACACCCCAACATATTAACAGAATGGGGTGTTTTGATATTATTAGGCAATTTATTAGCTTTTACGCTTTTTAACTTCATTACGACCGAGACTCTTTTTTGTCTCCGTATAAACTGCATGTTTTTTAGCAATTGGATCATACTTGCGTAATTCCAACTTCTCTGTGGTATTCTGTGTATTTTTGGTCGTATAGTAAGTACGATGATTACTTAGACTGCTCACTAAACCAATCAATTTACGTTTTGTATTCTTCTTTGCCATCTCTCTTAACTCTTAAGTTTTATTATTAAATTATTAAACGTCTTGGTTGATTATACCATAATATCGCGACAGTTGTAAATGTATACGAAAAAATAATTCTAGCGATAATTCACAAAATTCAGCGGAAAATCAAAATCCATATCGCGAAGCATAGATATAGCAGACTGAAGCTCATCTTTGCTATTAGAACTACATCGAACGGAGTTGCCTTGAATTTGAGTTTTTATTTTAGGGTATTTTTCCTTTAAAAGTTTAGTTATTTTTTTGGCGTTGTCTTGACTAAGTCCATCCTTAAAGGGAACTTCCTGCCAAGCTCGTAAATTGGCTGAATTATGGTCACCTTCTAGATTTAGTACTTTACTAGTCATGCCACGCTTCGCTAGTTGCTTACCTATCATATCAATAATTGTTTGAACCTGGAACTCATCTAAGCCTATCACCTTAAAACCTTTTTTGTCTGACATCCATTCAACATCTGCAGGTGTACCTTTAAAATCAAAACGATTAGAAATCTCACGTAGCACCAAGCCATGCACATTATTCATTTCTGCTTTATCAAAACTGCTTTCTATATCAAAACTGAAATTAGCCATTCAATTCAACCTCCCTTATTAGTAACAAATCACATTAAATCTACACTCAGCGTTAATAATATCAACCATTGTATTTATTTAATTATACTAGAAATATCATCTGTTTGATATTAGGCTTATACAATTAGTCTATCCTTTTATATTCAAACCTGTCTAACTCTGGTGCAATATCACTATACTTTTTACCAGCGAGCAAACCGCCAGCTATAAAATCTTCCTGTGTCACATCGGCCAGTGCCATACTCGGCATCCTAAAGTTTGATTTTTCGTCTATTGAATCAAATTCAAAATCAATCAGCACAAGTCCGGCCAAATTTTCGACAAAAACGTCAACCTCCGCCATTCTATTATCGATATTTACTTTATAACGATTCTTTACTACTCGTTTTTTACTACAATCAGCTAAAGTAGCAAACTCTTCCTTAGTCAGGGGAATTGTTTGCTCGACCTGTTGAGATACATCACCTTTTGCGACTGGCGTTTTCTTGGTGATTTCGTAACTATTGCCCTTTTGCCTTAGCCTTAAGTGAGAATGATTAGGCGTATCGGGTATATAAATATCGACAATGTGTATTGGCTGTATTGTCTTTATTTCTTTCGGTAATTCTTTTGCTAGAAATGTGAGTTCTAATTCTAATTCTTGATTCATGATGTCTCCTTTTATTATTTTAATGCTTATAACCCATGATTGTCTAAAATATAATCGCAAACCTTACAATAATTTCCATAGTTGGATTTATTACAATTGTTCTCGTAGGAAACGAGCCGTTAAATACACTATCGCCAATTAGAGGAAAATATTTGTTACCCAGCTTTCGATATTACTTATTGAATATATCGTGGATGAAAAGATATTTGCTTTTATGAACGAGAAAACTGAGCAAGACGAACAAGCCGAAATCTCTGGCATTGCCTCTTTATTGGACGATTTGCGAGCGCAAATCGCAAATTCAACCAATAAGCAGCAGGTTTTACTAGATAGTTATTTAAATCAAGATATCAACCGCCAAACTTTTCTGACTAAAAAGAGTGAGATTTTAACGGGTAAAAAGCCGTGCTTTTAGAAATCTTTAGCTCGAACCTGTTTTTATATAAAAAATCATCACTCAAACCCCTACAAGCGCAAGCTCAAAAAAATACTTCTAGAGCAGGGCGGAAAGTGGTTTTTGCCTATGGTAAGAATTAAAAATATAAATGAAAAAGTCGCTCTTTCAAGCGACAATTCCGAAAAAATCCGTATTTTGGTGCTGGAAGTAGGACTCGAACCTACGAAGCCTTACGGCGGGAGATTTACAGTCTCCTGTGATTGCCACTACACGATTCCAGCACAATAAATGGAGCCGCTTCTCGGGTTCGAACCGAGGACCTACGGTTTACAAAACCGTCGCTCTGACCAACTGAGCTAAAGCGGCATACAGCTATCCTTTAATCAAATCAGCAACAGCTCTATGTAATTTTAGCAAATTATAATAAACTGGTCAACGGCATAATACTTATTATTGACTATTTGTAAAAAACATGTTATTATAAAAATATGAATGATTCAATAAAGAAAATTTTAGTTGAATGGAATACAAAAACAACTGAAAGACAAAAACTACAGCAAACTTACGCCTTAATAGCTTGTGTTTCATTAATTGTAGCAGGGATAATCAGCCTAATAAACTACACTCTAGGTCAAAAATTACTACTAGTAGCGATTTTGGCACTATTTACGCTAATTATTAATATGATAATCTGGGCATTATTACAATCTCTGATTTTATTAAAAATAAATAAAATAAAAGACAATAAAATAACTAAACAAACATCTAAAAGTAGTCGAAAATAATATCTGAACTTATCAATAATAACAGGTTTACTGCTAGTAATAAGTTTGATATAATCAGATGGAACAATTCATGTGCCGTCTTAGCTCAGCTGGTAGTAGCGTCGCCATGGTAAGGCGAAGGTCGCGAGTTCAAGTCTCGCAGACGGCTCCATCTTAATTTAACCGCCCTATGGGTGGTTTTATATATTATTTATGCCTTTTATATATGGGTTGCGCAATATTTCTACTTGGAAGTTTAAACTGGGCTTGGGAGCTTGAATGTTGAGACGCAACTATAGACGACTTAATATTCTTTGGTGTAAGCATTTTATCAATTTCTACTTTAACTTGACTAGCTTTTTCCTTATTACCCACCTTTTCATACGCATCAAGTAAAATACGCAAAGACTGGACTGAGCGATCTAATTCCACTGCCTTTTCAAATGATTTTATAGCCTTTTCATCACGTCCAAGCTTTTGTAAAACCTTAGCATAAGCAATGTGCCGTGATGGTACGGTAGATTCCATCGTCATAGCCTGTTCAAAAGCAAGTGCGGCCTTTTCAAGGTTATCTGTTTCTAAGTAGATAAGTCCAGCATTATGTAAACTACTTGCACTTGGCTCTAAGCTTTGTGCGATCTCAAAACATTCAATAGCATCCTTATAGGCTTTTTGTTTAGCATATATAATACCCAACCGATTATAAGCATTAGCATTGCGCTCATCTACGCGCAGAATTGTTAGTAGTGCTTTTTCAGCCCTTAAATACTTATTATTTTTAATTGAATCCTGGGCAATATCCCAAAGTTTATCTATCTTCTCAGTGAGTTTCTTAGATGAAACAGTTGATTTTTTATTAAGCTTAGGCTCGTAAAAAATAATTGCAATACCAACAATTATAATAAATAATAGTCCAAACATCTCTAGCTAATTATATCACACAAGCTAACAAAGCTAGCCTTATATTTGCATTTTTCCTAAGAGATTCACCTGTTTGTAGGAGTTTATCTGTCTTCATACGCAAATCATTATTATAATGGCTAGTTATCATAAATTTGCAAACAGTCAGAGAGGCATTAATCAAATCTAAAGCCTCATCACGTGATTCTTTAATAGAAGTAATTAATGCCATTTTATCAAGTTGTGAACCTGAAATAAATATCTTAGCAGATTCAAAAACCTTCACTTTTTTATCATAAAACTCACTATCTTTGATTAACCTACTCTCTAGAAATTTATCACCATCAGACATAAATTTAATTCTAGCTTTTTTATCTGCGGGTAAATCAATAGTTAAGTTACTTGGCGCAATTTTTTTTACCTGACAGCGTGAACGCACAGTATCAAGAAGTGACTGTATACGTTTAGTGGCCAGTATAAAGTGCAAGTTTTGATTAGGTTCTTCTAATATTTTTAGCAATGCATTTTGTGCTTGTTCTGTGAGCTTAGCAGCATCGTGAATAATAACAATTGTCTGAACGCCCTTTCGCTGAGTTTTAACAGTATCGCGCAACAATCTAATGTCTTCTATAAAAATTCCGATAGTAGTACCGCTTAGCGATTTATGCTCATTTATCTCTAAAATATAATTTTGCTTATTTTTGAAAGAATCTATTATTTCCTTCAGGTTATCAAAACCCTCTGGTAATTCCAGAATTAATGCATGAGGTAAATTATCTTTAGACATTTTATTTATCTATAAGTTTATTAAATTCATCTGGTAAAGGAGCTTTAAATACTTTACGCTCACCACTTAATAGCGTAACTTCTAAAGACTCTGCATGTAGAAACATTCGCTCGGCTGGCTTACCGCCGTAAACTAAATCACCCAGGATAGGCGTATTTAAATACTGCATATGAACACGAAGCTGATGTGTACGACCCGTCTTAGGTTGAAGTTTTATAAGGCTTATATTTTTTTTGATTATAGATCTCTCAACTTCATAGCTAGTTTGTGCAGACTTGCCATTCGCCCCTACTCTAAAGGTACTAGGACGCGAAGGATTGCGTTCGATAGGTAAGTCAATAAAAGCTTTATACTGATCTGGAGTGCCACAGACTATAGCATAATAAGTCTTTTTTACGGTTCGTTGGCTAAATTGCTTTTGAATTTTGCTGGCCGCATCACTATTCTTCACCATTAAAAGCAGCCCACTAGTATTTCTATCCAAGCGATGTATAATTCCAGGGCGATTAGTATCAGCCTTATAGTTAGTAATAGGCTTCACTATATCTGCCGCAGTAAATTCTTCAGCAATCGCCCCTTTAGCGTGCGTAAGCATACCAGCTGGTTTATTTATAACGATAATATCATCATCTTCGTATATCGTTTCATATTTAATTGGTATAAAATTTTGCTGTTTAGATTCTATTTTTATATTACTTTCTCTACCAACTAGTTGTTTTGCATTTTTTGCAATTTTACCATCTACCAAAACTTGTCCCGCCGTAATCATCTTTTGATATGTACTGCGTGATTCTTTACCAAATTTTTCAACTAATAAAATATCAAGACGTTTTTTGTCAGATTTGCTCTCTAAAAGGTAGCAATCCTTACCCTTATAAGGCAATCCGAAGGTTAAAAAATCATCGCTAGAAGGATTATTTACCAGCTGGTAGTTATCGCTTCCTGATATGTGCGAGGTAATCTGGCTATAAATATACTCGTCATCATCTTCAGCAGAATTATCAATTAAAATCGCATATTTTTTACCCTTAAAGACAAAAGTAATCAATACGTTCTTATTATGAGGCTTTAATTTCTGAATTGATTTGATATCGCGTGGAAAACTATCACCATCTACCTTATTAAATTTTTGCAGAATTGTAATAATATCTGACGAATCAAACTTCATCTAGCGCAAACCTACTGCCTTTTGTACGCGCAACAAAGTTTCTCCAGCAATTTTACGCATCTTTTCTTCTGATTTTTCAAGTTTATAAATTAATTCTTCATCAGTAATAGACTTATATTTTAGATGGAAGTTAGTCAAAAATTCTTCAACAGTATCAGCCACAGATATTTTTAGATCCCCATAACGTTCACATCCAACCCATTCCGTGTTTATATCGTCTTGCGAACGACCCGAAAGCAATGATTTAATTTGCAACAAATTTGTTACTCCTGGCTGCTTTTCCCAGTCAAAATTAACACTAGCCAAGCTGTCTGTTGTGGCTGACATAATCTTCTTGCGGGCCACACTAGGGTTATCGCTCAAGCATATTTTAGATTTTTCATCTTCAGAGCTTTTACTCATTTTTTTTGCAGGATTTGTTAAGCTACGGACGCGTAGACCTTTATCTCTCTGGATAAATCGCATCTGATCAGCAGTTGACTTTGGCACAACCAAAATATCACCAAATTTATTATTAAATCTCATGGCAATATCGCGTGTTATTTCTAGGTGCTGAAATTGATCTTCGCCAACTGGAATATATTCTGCACCATACAACAAAATATCTGCAGCCATTAATACAGGGTAGTTCATGAGACCCATGGTAACACTAGCAGCATGTTCGGCAGATTTTTCTTTAAACTGAGTCATACGCTGCATTTCGCCAACATAAGTAAAGCAATCCAAAATCCACGCCATTTCACTATGTGCAGGAATATAACTTTGTCTATATAAAAAGGTATCGCTATTATCTAAATCTAGCCCAGCCGCTACAAAATATTTTAGATTATGCAGTGTATTTTGTTTTAAGCTGCTGTGGTCAATTGGAGTTGTAAAGCTATGCAAATCTGGCACAAACATGTTTATTTGATAATCACCAGCATATTTTTTTTGCATCTCAACCATAGGTGTAAATGCACCAAGAAAATTACCTAAAGTTGGCTCTTCATTAGAACGTACACCAGTCAAAATTACAGGTTTCACCATATGATAATTATATCATAAATCATAGACTGTATTACATGCCAATAATTTACTCTCTAGTTTTTAGCATTTTTTCTAAGTTCTTAATTATTTTTGGAGTATAAGTATTGGTAACTTCATGCATGGCATTTATCGATTGAGCCGTAATATTAGCATTATTCTTGGCTATATCTTTTAAATTGCCAGATACTACCAAGGGATCAAAACGACCATAGATTATATGTATCGGCATTTTTAATTTGGATATATCATCAAATGAATTTTGGTGAATTATACTTGATTTTAATGATTTTATATAGCTCGGTAAAGTGTCGTCATTTACAGTAAAACTTGGCGACGTTATTTTAGCTACTTTGGCAATTTTTGCAGCCTTCTTATAAAATTCAGGTTTCTTCTTTGCATCTTTAGCAGCAACCTTATATATTTTGGTTAATATCTTATCCGATGAAAGAATAAGGCTAGATTCTGAATCATTCTTATATATTGGTGGCGAACATAAAATTAACCCACGAACCATATAGGGGTAACGTTTAGCTATTTCAATAGATATAAGCGCGCCCAGTGAGTGACCAACTAAAATAACTCGTTGAAAAAGTCGTTGCTTTACTAAGGTAGAAGCAATAGAACGAGCCTGTACACGTACATTATAAGAAGCAGTAGGTTTTGGGGAATCACCGAACCCAAGGAGATCGACTGTAATTATTCTAACATCTGGTGGCAACTCGTTAATTACATCATTCCAGGCATCTGCAGTGTTTCCTATACCATGTATCATTACCACTGTGGCAGAAGGATTTTTGACACGTCTATCCGTACGCACATTTAAAAATCTAGGTAAATCTAATTTTGGTAATTTCATATATATAATTATACTATAATCAAAAAACGCCCCGATTTTATTTGAGCGTTTTTTGATTCTTGTGTTAAATTCTAGCGCTTAGAGAATTGTTCACGTTTACGAGCTGAACGTAAACCATATTTCTTGCGTTCCTTTTCACGAGGATCGCGCTTTAGAAGCTCTGCCTTCTTTAATGTACCACGTAAATCATTGTAAGCGGTAACTATAGCTTTAGAAATCGCTAGTTTAATTGCATCAACCTGACCAGACAATCCACCGCCACTAACGCGAATTGTGATATCAAATTCTTTCTGCTTACCAACTAAAGCTAATGGATCAGTAACTTCTGCAAGCAAAGTTTTATTGCCTGAAAGATATTCCATAGCTGGTTTATCATTAATTTTTATATCACCCTTACCACTATATAAGCGAGCACGTGCAGTTGCGCTTTTGCGCCTACCAAGACCATAAAAGTATTTTTTTTCTGCCATATTACTTTATCTCTACTTTCTTTGGTGATTGCGCTGTGTGAGTATGTTCGCTGCCAGCAAATACACGCAAACGCTTCATTCGGTCTGCTTGTAATTTATTCTTTGGCAACATACCTTTTACAGCATTCTCAATAATTCTTTCTGGGAACTTAGCTCTTACTTCTTCTAATCTTGCATCCTTAATTCCCCCTGGAAATCCTGAGTGATGGTAGTAAACTTTATCAGTTTCCTTTTGACCTGTGACAACTGCCTGAGCAGCGTTAATTACCACTACGTAATCTCCACCATCAATATGAGGAGTATAAGTCGGCTTGTCTTTACCAATTAATTTAGTTGCAATGATTGTAGCTAAGCGACCAAGTGGTAATTCACTAGCGTCAACTAGAAGCCAATTTCTTTCAATTTCACTAGGCTTTTGTGAATAAGTTTTATTCATTACTTAGCCTCCTTTACTATTGGCTTTAAACTATCTACAAATTCTATAGTAGCCATCTGTGCGCCATCGCCGACTCGAAGACGAGTACGCTTAACACGAACATGTCCACTAGTTCGATTACCTAATTGAGGCGCAATTTCATCTACTAGCTTAAATGCAGCCATTTGGGTTGATAGTTTCGCAATGACTTGACGTCGATTATGTAAATCGCCTTTCTTTGCTTTTGTAATGAGCTTTTCAATGTAACGCACTAATTCCTTAGCTTTAGGTAGAGTGGTCTCGATCTTACCATGTTCAACCAAACTAGTAGCTAAGCCTTTCATGAGTGCGCGGCGCTGGTCTCGCTCACGACCAAACTTGCGCCCTTTATATCCATGTCGATGCATAATTTAGAGCTCCAACTCCGCTAGTTTATCTTTTACTTCATCTAATGCCTTTGATCCAAAGCCCTTTAATTCTCTTAAATCTTGTTCAGTTAGGGTTACTAGATCTTGGACTGTTCTAATATCATTATTAATCAATGCATTAGCCGTACGTGCTGTTAAATCCAAATCTTCAATTGAAGTATTTAGTTCGTTTGATTCTTCTTCACGTTCTTGGCCAAGTGCTGGAGCCGACTCCACAACAGTGCTGCCAGCTAAGGCTGTATATTGGTTAACAAGTATCGCAGCAGCTTCTTCAAATGCATCACGTGGAGTAATAGAGCCATCTGTATCAATAACTACGATAAGCTTTTCAAGATTAGTTTCTTGACCAACACGGGTTGACTCAACCTTATATCGAACACGAATTACTGGACTAAATACTGCATCAAGCGCAATATGATCACTATGTAAACGAGTTTCGCTTGAATCTTCAATTGAAAGATAACCACGACCAGAATCAATTACCAAATCTATTACAGCTTTTGCTGAAGGATCATCAACTGTACAAATTACTTGCTCTGGATTAATGATCTCTACATCAGCATGGGACTGAATATCGCCAGCAGTTACCTGACCCGCTCCGTGTTTCTCCAAACGTAATTCAATCGGGTCATCTGTATGCATTTTAATCTTAACAGACTTCAGGTTAAGGCTAATATCAACTACATCTTCTTTTATACCTGGCACTGTTGTAAATTCATGAGTAGCGCCTTCAATCTTAAACGATATGACAGCCGCACCATGAATACTTGACATCAATACACGGCGAAGACTATTTCCGAGAGTATTGCCATATCCACCGCGAAGAGGCTCCACCGTGAAAGCTGCACTTGTACTTGAATAATCTTCAATGTTTGATAGTGCTGGATTGTGAATAACTTTTGTCATGCTTTTGCTCCTTACCCTTTTTAGCGTGAATAGTATTCAACGATTAGCTGTTCATTAATATCTGGCTCAGCTTCTTCTCTTTTTGGATTCCCAGTAATTGAAAATTTAAGTCCCTTTACATCAGACTTCATCCAACTGAGAGCTGTTTGATTTGAATTCTTTACAATATCATCAATATGAGTAAAATAGCCAGATTTTGTACTTTTTGGACGTACACTAATCTCATCACCAGCTTTTAGGCGAATTGATGGTATATCAACACGACGACCATTCAGGATAAAATGACCGTGGCTAACCAACTGGCGAGCAGCACGGCGACTACTTGCAAATCCTGCTCGATACACCGCATTATCCAAACGGCGCTCAAGTAGCTGTAGAAGATTTTCTCCAGCTAGGCCTTTTTTTCGTGTGGCTTCTTTCATTAAGCGCGAAAATTGCTTCTCAAGTAAGCCATATGTACGGCGAACCTTCTGCTTTTCACGTAGCTGTGTAAGATAAAGACTTGGCTTACCTTGACGACCATGAGCATGCTCGCCTGGAATGCCAGATTTACGTACCATAACCTTATGTGCTTTTGGATGTAAAGCATAACCTTCACGACGGCTTTGCTTTACAATAGGAGAGGTATCTCGTGCCATTTAATTATGCCCTCCTCGCTTTCTTTGGGCGAACACCGCCATGCGGCACGCCAGTTACATCTTTAATACTATCGACTGTTATATCTAGATTGCTCATTGCGCGGATCGCAGCATCGCGTCCAAGACCAACACCCTTTACAAATACATCTACAGAGCTTAATCCATGTAAACTCTTAGCCGCCTCGGCAGCTTTCTCTGCTGCAACCTGCGCAGCATAAGCTGTACCTTTTTTACTACCACGAAAACCGCAAGCACCTGCTGAAGACGCAGTTAATGCATTACCTTTTTTATCTGTAAAGGTAATAGTTGTATTATTAAATGTTGCTTGAATATGCAGCTGACCAGATGGAACCGATCGACGCTGTTTTTTACGAGCATTTGTTTTTGCTTCTGCCATTGTCTCTCTATTTCCCTTCTTTAAGTCTTACTTGCTGCCTTTGGTTGTGTTCCGCCAACGGCAATTGCTCGACCTTTACGAGTTCGTGCATTCGTTCTAGTACGCTGTCCACGCACAGGCAAGCCTGATTTATGGCGTAGACCACGATACGAGTTGACGTCTTTTAAGCGCTTAATATTATTTGTCACCAAGCGCTGTAGATCGCCTTCGGTCGTATAATTATTGTCAATTATATCGCGAATTTTTTGCTCTTCAGCCTCGGTGAGATCTTTCACCCGAGTGGTCGGCTCTATTTTTGCCGCCGCAAGGATGTCTCGTGCATACTTCGGACCAATACCATAAATATAGGTAAGAGAAATCTGCACTTGTTTTTCAGAAGGTATCACTACCCCAGAAATTCGAGCCATGCTTAACCCTGCCTTTGCTTATTCTTAGGTTTCTTTTTATTGATGACGCGGAGGCGACCCTTTCGGCGCACCAGTTGGTCATCGGGACTGATTTTCTTTACACTCGCACGAACTTTCATGAGTGAATAAAAACTCCCCTTGGGTAAACCCAAATTATAGTTAATACTTTATGCGTCTTTTGACGGACGCTCGTCTCTCAGGCGAAAGCTGATTCTTCCCTGCGTAAGATCATACGGGGTCATCTCAACTTCTACCCTATCGCCCGGTACCAGTCTGATATAATGTTTACGCATTCTACCGCTAATATGAGCGAGAATTGTATGGCCATTCTCAAGTTCAACTTTAAACTTAGTGCCAGGTAGTGCTTCGACTACCTTGCCTACCATTTTAATTACTTCCTTTTGACTTACCATAAATTACAAGTATAGATTATACATTAGATCTGTATATAAGTAAAGAAATATATTAAAACTAAATCTCTGAAGCCCGTACAATCACACGGTGGTCATAGGTACCCTTAGCTGGAATCCAATTCCCCAAATCACTAATTAGTGTTACACCCTGCTTAGTTTCATCTATTGGCTTGGTTATTTCACTAGTAGCGGCACTATTAAAATCTTCTACTCTAACTATTTTTACACTTTTTACAATATAGTTAATATTTCTGTCATCACCGCGTCTAATTGTAATTTTACTATTGTCAGATAATTTTGATAGGTTTTTAAATATACCGTCCTTTTCTATTCCAGTATTATGACCACTTAGTAGAACAACACTAATATCTTCATCTGGTTGTGAACTTTTACTGTACCATCCAACATCGTTAATATTTTTAGGCATGTCAACTTCATTATTGCCTCTTAGCCCAACTGGAAATACACGAGCCTGATTAACATTAAGTGATTCTATTGTTAAAAACTTAGGTTGTGAACCTGAGGTGGTGTGTTTTTGCTTTTGAGATGCGCTAACTGAAGTTTCATCTATTCCAGTACGACCAGCAGAGATAGGTATGGGAATAGGAGGTAACTCACCCGCGATATAATAACGCCAACCATACCATGCAATCATTCCGCCAAATATACACAAAACGACAAAAAATACTAATAGTTTATAATTAAATTCGCGTTTTGGTTGTATATGTAACCCGCTAGACATATTAGTATTATACTAAAAAGCTCCAGGTTTTTGAACTATTCCTGGAGCCTTAAATTATAACAATGATCTATTTATTTATAGTCATCATAGGTAACCATTAATGCTCGACTGTTTATCTGACGCAACGACTCAAGACCAACAGAAACCACAATCAAAAGACCCGTGCCTCCAATTGCCAAATTAGCATTTTGAATACCCGTAAAGTTATAAAGTAAATATTCAATTGCAAACGGCATGATCGCAATTATACCAAGAACAACCGATCCGAAAAGCTGTAATCTATTTACTGTCTTTTTTAGATATTCCTCAGTTTGACCACCAGGACGAACTCCCTCAATAAATCCACCTTGTTTTTGCAGATTTTCAGCAATTTCTTTACTATTAAATGCAATACCTGTATAAAAGTATGTAAATAAGATAACAAGCAAGAAATATATAGCAGGATAAATAAATGCCTGAGCCGTATCTCCAGTGAAGTTACCAGGATTTGGAGCTTGGAACCATGTGATTAAATGATCTGCTACCTGACGATAGCTAGGATTCTCTGTTGCTTTCAGAACTTGCCCAACAAACGCAGGTAAGCTTAAGAATGCTACTGCAAATATAACTGGAATAACACCAGCCACAATCAACTTAACAGGAAGAACACTCTTAATACCACTATATGCACTATTACCTTGCACTCGCTTTGCATAATTTACAATAATTATTCTCTGCGCCTCATTAATCTTAACAAGTATATATAGAGTAAAGAGAGATACTGTTAATAACGCAAGAGTAATCCAGAAAATAGTAGGATTAACAGGTAAATTAAACCACCCAAATACACTCAATGATCCTTTACTTACATCAAAGAGAGATGTCCCTATAGTTGAAAGGGTGCTTGGAAGCTGAGCTACAATACCTGCAAATATTAACAGACTAATGCCATTTCCAATACCTTGTTCTGTCATAAGTTCACCAATCCACATCAATAAGACAGATCCAGCCGTCATTGCAGTAATAGCAATAATCCATTCCATAATAGAGGTATTTGATAAAACAGTAGTATTACCAGCCAAGACCGACTGGCGCAAAATATAGATAAACGCAATTGACTGAATAACCGCCAAAGGTACAGTCATGATACGAGTCCATTGATTAATTTTACGACGACCTGTTTCACCATCTTGATGAAGCTGTTCAAGTTTAGGAATGGCGCGAGTCATTAATTGAGAGATAATACTAGCTGTAATAAACGGGCTAAGCCCAACTAAAACAATAGATAGCCTACTCAGAGCACCACCTGAAAGCAAGTTTAAAAATCCACCAAAATCGCTTGAAGTTAAAAAGCTCGTTAAAACTTCTTTTAATTTTGTAGGTTCAGTTAACGGTACTGGCACATGGGCCAATAGTCTATACACAACTATCAACATCAAAACGATAAGCAATCGCTTCTGCATATCGCGATTCTTCAGTGACTTAAATATAATTCTCCAATTCATCGTATACCCCTCTGGTCAAATATTGTATTTGGAATCTTCATTCAATAACTGTTTCGTATTATAACATAGTGTTTAACGATAAATAAAGTTACATATATTGAAAATAAAGCCCCGCACATTATTTTGTCGGGACTTTATTTATAATATATAAGTCTTACTTATCTTCAGCTTCAGCTTGTTTTGCAGACTTAGGAAGAGGCGTTGCAACCTTTTCAAAACTACCACCAGCATTAGAGAGAGCCTCTTTTGCACTAGCAGATATTGACTGAATCTTAAGATCTATTTGGGTTGTAATTTCACCACGGGTGATTACTTTAACTGTATGAAACGGAGTTGCAATTAATCCAGCTTCATAAAGCGTAAAGTTATCAACAACGCCAGATAAACTATTAAGGTTATCTGTATATACAACCTGAGCAGGAGCCTTTAAACTCTTAAACCCACGATTTTTAGGAATAGCTTGCGCCAAAGGACGTTGACCACCCTGGAACATAACACGTAGTTTTTTACCAGTACGAGCATTCTGACCCTTAGTACCGCGCCCAGCTGTCTTACCCCGCCCAGCAGATATACCACGACCAACGCGAGTCTTATTCTTATTTGAAGATACACTAAGTTCGTTATATTTAACCATTACTTAGTCCCCCTTTTAGACTTCTTCTCTACACCAACCCATTGATCACGTGGAACAAGTGAGCTAAGAGCCTTAATTGTAGCATAAGCAATATTTACTTTATTGGTTGATCCCAATGATTTCGAAAGCATATTTCGAATACCTGTTACACCAATAATTTGCCTAATAACACCTCCAGCAATAATACCTGTACCTGGAGCGGCAGGTTTAATTAAAACATGAGCACCACTAATTCTAGTTTCTGAATCATGTGGAATGGTATCTTTATACAAAGGTATAATAATAAGATTCTTCTTTGCAACATCAGTAGCCTTAGAGATGGCAGTTTGTACGTCCTGACCTTTAGCTACTCCTACACCAACCTTATCTTTACGATTACCAACTACAACCAACGCCTTAAATCGGAATCGACGTCCACCTTTTACAACACGTGCGACACGATCAATATTGATAACAACTTCTTCAAATTCTTTCGGTGCATCATCTCGATCACGCTTATTTCGTCGTTCATCGCGACGACTACTACGTTGCTGACGACCTCTAGGCGCATCTGAACGAGTAGTAGCATTTGCAGTTTTCTCTGCCATACTAAAATTCCAATCCTTCCTTACGTGCAGCATCAGCCAATGCGCTTAGACGACCAGCATACTGGCGACCATTGCGATCAAACACAACTGCGTTAATCTTTGCTTTCTTTGCTTTCTTTGCGATATCAGAACCAACTTTAGCTGCCAATTCTGTCATTGATCCTGCTAATTTAGTACCGACTGTAGTTGCAGATACAATAGTAATACCCTTTGTATCGTCAATAATTTGTGCACTAACGTGCTTATTGCTAATAAATACAGTTAGGCGTGGACGGTCGGCAGTGCCGTTAACTCTAGCGCGGACCCTATTTTTACGCAAACGCCTATTTAATAGCTTTTTCTGTAAATCAGCCATTATTTACCTGCCTTTCCAGCCTTGCGAAGAATAACTTCATCAACATACTTAATACCCTTGCCTTTATACGGTTCAGGTTTCTTAAACGACCTAATCTCGGCTGCAACTTGTCCAACTTTTTGCTTATCAATACCGCTAACCGTGATCTCCATCTTGTTGGTTGAAATCTTCACATCTGTAGGTGGAGTATATTTAACTGGATGGCTAAAGCCAAGACTCATTTCTAGATCCTGACCACTCATAGAAACACGAAAACCAACGCCATTAACCTCTAGCTTCTTTTCGTACCCTTTAGTAACACCAATTACCATATTATTAATTAATGCACGCATCAAGCCGTGCTGGGCGCGGGCTGTTTTAGATTCATCTTTAGGATGAACGGTAACTTGTCCGTCTTCGACTTTCACGTCGACCGCTGGCGTAATGAACTGCGTCAATTCACCCTTTGGGCCTTTGACTACTACATTGCCAGAATCAACCGTGATTGTCACACCGGCCGGAATAACTACCGGCAGTTTTCCGATTCGACTCAGACTCACTTTTATTGCCTTTCGTTTACTATGTATGCTTGATAGCAGCTGCTACCTCATCACACATAAATTAGTAATAACTAGCACATTATATCAAATAAAACTATATGTGTAAATACATCTTAAGAAACATCAATCTAACTTTGATGTAGGTTATGTAGTAACACTATTTACGCATAAATAACAAAATACTCCGTATAAACTCGGAGTATTTTGTATGTATGATCCCAGGGATAATTTAGTATACTTTCAAAAGTAATTCACCACCCAGCTTAGCTTTCGCAGCTTCTGAACCAGTCATAATACCCTTTGATGTACTAATCAAGACAATTCCCCGTCCAGATTTAACCTTTGGAATTTCAGTAGATTTGATATAAACACGGCGACCAGGCTTACTAATACGCGTAATTTCGTTAATTACACTATTTTCGCCAGGCTTATTTATATCAATAACCAATACGCCACGTGGTTTTGCATTTTCTAATTTAACATTTTCTAGATAGCCACTTTTTACCAACTGCTCAGCAATAACTTTTTTCATCTTGCTAGCAGGTACACGTACCTCTGTTTTTCCAACCATCTTTGCATTACGAATGCGAGTTAGAAGGTCGGCGATTGGGTCTGTAGTTTGCATAGACATATATTCTCCTCCTTCCTACCAACTACTCTTTGTTACACCAGGGATTTCGCCTCGGGAAGCTTTTTCACGGAAATTAATACGATTCAAACCAAAGCGTCGCATATATGCATGTGGACGACCATTGAGGATATCACGATTCTTCCAGCGAGTTGGACTAGAATTGCGAGGAAGTTTTTGTAAACCTTCTTGATCGCCTTTTTCTTTCAACTCAGCGCGCTTATCTGCGTATTTCTGAATCATTTTTTTGCGCTTTTCATCACGAGCAATCATTGATTTTTTAGCCATTAGCGACGTCCTCCTTCTTTTTCAAACGGCATGCCAAACTTTTCTAATAAAGCTCGAGAATGCGCTACATCTTGATTTTCGATAACAAAAGTCACCTGCAAACCGTGCAAAACCTGAGTTTCTTCAAAAGTAAGTTCAGGGAAGATTGACTGCTCAGTTATGCCCACATTGTAATTACCACCCTTATCAAATGCTTTCAAACCTACTCCGTGAAAGTCGCGTATACGAGGCATCGCTACATTGATAAAACGATCCATAAATTCATACATGCGAGCACCACGTAAAGTTACACTAACACCGATTCTATTCATACCAGCACGAATTTTAAAACCAGCAATTGACTTTTTAGCCATACGATCAACTGGAGCCTGTCCAGTAATTTTTGTTAGTGTGTTTTTAACAACTTCATAGTGGCGTTTATCGTCCTTGTTTTTACCAAGTCCTACGCTTACTACAATTTTTTCGAGTTTTGGAACTTGATGGATATTGCTAAGCCCCAATTCGGCTTGTAGTTCTTTTTTATATGTACCATCGTACAAAGCTTTCAAGCGAGGAGTATAGGCATTTTTTATAGTTTTTGCCATTATTTAATCTCCTTATTATTTAACTGACGAGCAATACGAACTGTTTTACCATCGTCATTCTTTGAATATCCTACACGACTAGTTGCCGACGATTTTTCATCTACCACCAAAGCAATTTTATGCATAGATGTAGGTACATGAATATCTTTCATACCACCCTGAGGATTAATTTGACTTGGCTTAACCTTACGCTTAGCTGTACCAACATTCTCAATTAGAGCAGCATTCTTTTTTGGTAAAACTGCAATAACTTTTCCAGTTACACCTTTATTTTTGCCAGAGATAATCTTTACAATGTCATCCTTTTTAATACGAGCCATAGTTATAATACCTCCGGAGCCAAGCTGATAATCTTATTGTAACCCATATCACGAAGCTCACGCGGAACGGGACCAAATACGCGAGTTGCTTTTGGATTTTTATCTTCACCGATAATTACAGCAGCGTTATCATCAAAGCAAATTGTTGATCCATCTTTGCGCTGAATTTGATCACGTGTACGAACTACAACAGCCTTTACAACAGATTTTTTCTTTACATTACCTGTTGGGTTTGCATCTTTTACAGTTGCCACTATAACATCGCCAACACGCGCATAACGACGACCAGTACCGCCTAGAACACGGATACACAGAATTTCTTTTGCACCGCTATTGTCGGTGACTTTTAAGCGAGATTCTTGTTGAATCATATCTAAGCCTCCTCAATACCTTCTTTTAATTCAACTCTTCCGCGGGCTTTTTCTTCAATCACGTCAAGCTTAAATGATTTTGTCTTCGAAAGTGGGCGAGTTTCAACAATTCGCACGCGATCTCCAATATGAGCCTCATTATTTTCATCATGAGCTGTATATTTACGGCTTACGGTATATTGTTTACCGTATAACGGATGAGTTTCACGGCTAGTAACTGTTACTGTAATGGTTTTATCACGCACATCAGACGTAACAATACCAGTTAGAGTCTTTGCCATATTACTTTTCTCCTTCTTCCTGCTCAGCTGCATTAATAGCGGTTAGCAAACGAGCGATTTCTTTGCGAGTTTTACCAAGAACGCGAACATTTTGTAACTCACCCGCTCGATGACCACGCAATGCTTCAGTTAAATACGCACGCTTAGCAGCCAACTCTTTATGTAGTTGTTCTAAAGTTTTAACTTCCGCAGCCTGCTTAGTTGCTTTTTTATCAGCCATAACTACGCATCCTCTCGCTTAATAAACTTACATTTTACAGGTAACTTATGGCTAGCTAGACGCATAGCTTCACGCGCAACCTCTTCGCTTACACCATTCATTTCAAACATCACAGTTCCTTCTTTTACCTTAGCTGCAAAGAATTCAGGATTACCTTTACCCATACCCATCTTCAAGCCAACTGGTTTTCGCGTAACTGGAATATGTGGGAAAATACGAATCCAAATCTTACCACCACGCTTAATGTAGCGGGTCATAGCCTGTCTGGCAGACTCGATTTGACGGCTTGTTACATCGCTATTACTTTGAGATTGCAGTGCATAATCACCAAATGCAATATAGTTACCGCGAGTAGCCTTGCCGTTATTCCTTCCCTTGCGTACTTTACGGTACTTGGTTTTCTTTGGAAGTAACATTAGATATCACTCCTTTCACCTTTGTAGATCCATACCTTTACGCCAACAATACCAACTCCAGGACACATTGCGCGGGCTGTGTAAAAATCAATGTCAGCCCTTAATGTATGGAGAGGCACAGATCCTTCAATAACCTTTTCGCGACGAGCCATTTCAGCATTATTTAGACGACCAGCTACCTCTATACGGATACCTTTTGCGCCAGCATTCATTGTATTCTGTGCAGACATTTTAGTAGCTCGCCTAAAGTTGATGCGACGCTCAAGTTGATGAGCAATATTTTCCGCAACCAACTTAGCTGAAAGCTCTGGACGTTTAACCTCTTCGATATTTATACGAACTGGCAAACTTGCAATCTTTTCAAGCTGCTTCTTAAGTTCTTGTACTCCAGCACCACCACGACCTATCACTACACCAGCCTTTGCAGTATGGATAGTAATAGTAACCTGATTTGCTGAACGTTCAATCTCTATGCGATCAATAGTTGGACGTGATGCAAACTTTTTCTCAATCAATTCACGTATCTTAATGTCTTCAGCAAGCCACTTACTAAAATCCCGCTTATTAGCAAACCAGCGTGAATCCCAATTTTTGTGGACTTGCAGACGGAAGCTGATTGGATTAACCTTTTGACCCATCTTACTTCTCCTCTACTTTCTTGTCGTTTTTCTTTACGGCAGTTTTAGTTGCTGGCTTTTTAGCTACTTTTGGTTCGTCCTTTTTAGTAGCAGGCTTCTTTTTTGGCTTTTCAGTTCCAGTTACCTCTACTAAAATATGGCTAGATTTTTTCTCAAAAGGTAAAGCGCGTCCACGTGAAGCAGGCTTATAGCGACGCATACGTGGTCCCGCAGTAACATTTAATGTAGAAATTACTAGTGTTTTATTGTCTAGACCATGATTATTTGTAGCATTAGCCGCAGCAGAAGCAATAGCCTTTTTTACAGCTAAAGCAGCGCGGCGTGGTGTATGATCTAAAATAACTAACGCATCAGATACAGAGCGACCACGCACTAGACTTGCCACAACACTAACTTTGCGCGGTGTCTGATCAATACCTTTGATAAAAGCACGTACTGTAATACTTTCAGCCATTATTTTTTGTCCTTTCCACCGTGCTTGCGGAATTTACGAGTTGAACTAAACTCGCCGAGCTTATGTCCAACCATATTTTCTGTAATCAATACAGGCACATGCACACGGCCGTTATGAACAGCAAAAGTAAAGCCTACCATTTCTGGTGTGATAGTACTAGCACGAGCCCAGGTTTTAACTACAGTACGATCTCCGACCTTCAAAGCAGCAACTTTCTTTGCTAATTTTAAGTCGACGAACGGACCTTTTTTGAGTGAGCGACTCATATATTACCTCTTCCTCTTCGCTTCATGGCGAGTTCGTACAATTAATTTATTAGTATATTTGCGGCGGCGAGTTCGATATCCAAGAGTTAACTGACCCCATGGAGTACGAGGTGGTTTACCGCTACCATGGCGACCACCATCACCACCACCATGTGGGTGATCTGCAGCATTCATAACAACACCGCGTACAGTTGGACGTATACCCTTACGGCGACGTCGGCCAGCTGAACCAATTTTAACATTTTGGTGCTGTATATTACCGACAACACCTATGTTTGCGCAGCACTCTACACGGAATTTGCGAACCTCACCAGATGGCATACGAATTAATGCATAATCGCCCTCTTTTGCCATAAGTTGAGCTTTCGCACCCGCAGCGCGAACCATTTGACTTCCACGACCTGGCGTAATTTCTATGCCATAAATCTGTGTACCAACAGGTATACGGGAAAGTGGCATTCGATTTGAAGCTTCAATAGCCGCCTCGCTACCAGATTCGATAGTCTTACCTTTAGTCATTTGAGTATCAGCAATTATGTAATGTCTTAAACCATATTGATCCTTTACGCGTGCAATACGAGCTGAACGGTTTGGATCGTACTCAATTTCTTCAACTGAAAGATTCAAACCTTCACCCAAACGATGGTTTAATAGTCGATAGTGCCTTTTTACACCACCACCACGATGTCGTACTGTAATACGACCCTGGTTATTACGACCAGCTGTTTGTTTTTTAGTCTTAATCAAGCTTTTTAGTGGTTTGCGAGTTGTAATCTCGCTCAAATCCTGACTTGTCATACCGCGACGAGCAGGAGTAGTTGGATTGTATTGCTTTACTGGCATTACTTCTTCTCCTCTTCTGCTGCCGGCTCTTCAAATACTTGAATCGAGCTGCCTTTAGCGAGCGTTACATATGCCTTTTTGGTATCCTTACGCTTTGTCGTACCTGGATATCGATTTTTGCCACGGCTAAATCGAACTGATTTACCTTGTTGTACAAGAGTTTTTACAGCAGAAACCTTTACATCAAATTGATCAGCCACAGCCTCAGCTATTTGCTGCTTATTAGCATTTAGTGGAACATCAAAAATGTAAGTATTCTTTTCTTGAATAAGGCGGTACGCCTTTTCGGTGGCGCGTGGTAATACTATAATCATTACGCAACCTCCTTATTTAACCAGTCTGTAATAACAGGCACTGATTTATTATTTAACACGATTGTATCTGCGTTCAAAATATCAAACACATTCAAATAGAGCGCACTTACAAGACGAACCTGTCGTAAGTTATTCGTAGCACGAATCAACTCTGGAGTTTTTTCGTCTACTACAATAAGCACCTTGCGATCAATTTTATTATCTTGCAAGAACTTTACTATTTCAGTAGTTTTACCAGTTGTACTAATATCCTTAACTATAATTCTATTATCTTTATTAGCTAAGGTTAACGCCTGCTTAATAGCAACCCTCTTAGATGTCTTTGAAAGTTTTTTGGCATAGTTTTCATTGCCACGCGGACCAAATACTATACCTCCGCCACGCCAAATTGGATTACGAGTCGAGCCAAAACGTGCTCTACCAGTACCTTTTTGTTTCCATGGCTTTTTACCACCGCCGCGGACTTCGCCGCGTTGTTTTGTGGTTGCACTTGCTAGTCTTGCATTAGCAAGGTAGCTATCATATGCCAACTTCAACAATTCATGATTTGGCACATCTACTGCAAATACATCTTTAGGAAGCGTTTGTTTTTTAGTTGTTTCCGCCATTACGCATTCCCTCCGATCATTACAAGACCCTTTTTAGGTCCTGGTACAGCACCCTTTAAGCCAATCAAATTACTATCCAGGTCAACATAAGCAACAGTTAGGTTTTTAACAGTTACTCTTTCATTGCCCATATGTCCAGCCATTTTCTTGCCCTTAAAGACTTTTTGTGGATACATGGATCCGATAGAACCAGGTTTGCGAACATTGCCGTTACCACCATGAGTCTTTTTACTTGTATTAAAGTTGTGGCGTTTCACCGTTCCAGCGAAACCCTTACCTTTGCTAGTACCAGTCACATGAACAGTCTCTCCCAGTTCAAACGATGATACATTTAGAGTGTCGCCCACTTTTATACCTTCAGGTAATTTTTCGACACGAAACTCTCGAATATATTTCGGAGTTACTTTTGCAGGTTTAACGTGACCTGCTACGGCCTTGCTCAGGTTCTTACCCTTATCAAATGCCACTTGCACCGCATTGTAGCCGTCTGTTTCGACTGACTTCACCTGAGTAACGGTGACTGGGCCAGCTTGAATAATTGTTACAGGAATAGTAACACCATCCTCGCCGATGATTTGGGTCATACCAATTTTGGTACCGAGAAGTGCTTTCATAGCCCTCTTTACTCCCACTTAAAACCCTTGGTGTTTATTGGTTTCCCGTTAGGTTGCTAAATAAGCACGAGACCTTATAATTCACCAAGGTTGCTTGATATTATTTGTACATAAAAGTAACTTTTGTATTGTAGCACAAATTATAGCCTTTAGTCAACGACTCTCTATCACCTGGTCCATCAACCTAAACCAGAACACCCCGTAAACTTAGGAGTGAATAGCAACTAAGTGAAAGGAGATGTTCCTAATGTCTACCATACCAAAGTTTGCCAGTAACAAGAAATACTGGCAAATCCTTAACAAACTAGTCTTCGGCTATGAGGTATCTTGTCCTCGCTGCCATGCGGGTCTTCATGAAAACTATTGCAATAAATATCTGTGGCGTAAACTGTGCCGCAAGAAATACCGGCCTACCAGCTACCGCGCTAGTTGGTTATACGACATGAAGCTAAGTCCCCGGCAGCTGTTCATCCTGCTCTACTGTTGGCAAACAAAACGCTCAACGGAAACGTCATACCTATTAGCCGGCGTAAGCTATACTACTGTTCGGCGCTGGTTTGCCCGATTCCGCAAGCAACTGCCTGACAGCAGCAAGCTCACCGCCATGCTGGAGGGTGTGGTGCAAGTAGATGAAAGCTACTTTGGCAAGAGGCGATCCAAACAGCCTCAGCACATCGTAGTTGGCGCTAAAGATACTACGACCGGGCGCATTGCCCTACGCATTACCGACAGCCGAGATAGACAACCGCTTGAACAATTTGTTCAGGACTACATCGTGGCAGGCAGCCTAGTGGCGAGCGACAAATGGTGGGCGTATGACGAATTAGAACTGCTTGGCTATGCCCATGAGAGCTGGAACCATAGCAAAGGGCGCTTTGCCGGTACCAACCAAGGAGAGAATATCTGGAGCGTGACGAAGCGGCATGCTCGGAAGCTGTTCGGCGGAAGAATCCTGACGAGACAGCTATACTCTCTTTGTTTAGAATGGATAGCAAGAGCTAACCAGCCAGAACTGTTCGCCAGCCCAATAGCATTCCTGCGGTTTACTATGGCTTACGGGTTAGTTGGGTGAACTCTAATACCTAATTTATTTGAATAAGCAGTTATTTTATAATATAATTCACTTATCTGTAGCAAGAACAAAATTCAGCAGCGCACCTATTGAGAAAGGTCAATTATGACTATTAATTTCGCAAAACTAGAAAATCTAATCCCAAAGAAGGTAGAATTATCATCAGAAGCAAGGATAATCACTCTTCCTTTTAATGAATCTAATGGATCACTTATGCAAAAAGTATCCCTCTTAACAGGAGGTCAAGATCTGGTAAAAATTTTTACTAAAGGGAGGAATGATATCGTTTTACCAAACTGTAACGCAATTCTAGGAAAATGTAAATTTCGCTGGTTACGTAACCTTCCCATTCACAACGAAGACACTGAATACTTTACAGTTCAAATAGAAGGTATCAAAGTTGGGCCAGATTTTACGATAAATCTAACACGTACAGTAATTGTACAGTCTTCTAACAAGGGAAGCCTTAAAAATGGTAAATATACCATTAATTTGAACATTCGTTCTGAATTTATAGAAGGCATAGAATCTACTAGCTATGTAACTTTAAACGTTACTTCTATTAACATAAATGGTAATATTCTGCCAGTTGTAGGTTTTATAAAGTCATAATTAAAAACCTTCAATTACCGTCAAGCTTGCTTGGCGGTTTTAATTTATATAAGATAATTTCAAACATATATCACAAATAAAATACCCTACCACTTTATAAAATGATAAAGTATTTTCTAGATTAAACACTATATTACATACGAATTTCAGCATCAACGCCAGCTGGTAGGCTAAGATTTTGAAGACTATCGATAGTTTTTGGACTAGCATTAGTGATATCAATCAGACGCTTATGTACTCGCATCTCAAAAGTCTCACCACCCTTCTTATAGACATGGGGGCTCTTAACTACAGTAAATGTACTGCGACGAGTAGGTAATGGTATAGGACCAGCTATTTCAGCGCCCGTACGAGTAGCGGTATTGATAATTTGCTTCGCCGATTGATCAATAACCTTATGGTCATAAGCCTTCAAGCGAATTCTTATGCGCAAACCTTCTTCTTTTGTCATATAGTTTCTCCTTGTGATTCTAACGCTCTCACATGCGGCCGCATAACCTCTTACTGATACGATATCAAGATGTAACCAGTATGAGTTGTTACGACAATGATAACTGTTATCTATAATAACATAGTTTTATATACTTGCAAGATATATTTTTAGCCTTAAAATACTACTTCATACTATTTATAGCGCCGCGAATAACTCTAGCTGAGTTTTGTAATTTAGCATATTCACCCTGAGATAAGCGGTAGCCTTCAATAGGATAGACACCATCACTACTAACACTAGATGGCACGCTCAATACTACATCCTGTAAACCATATTCACCATCTAGCAAAGAGCAGACTGGATATATTGTTGGCACTGGGCGTAAAATCGCCGCTACTATCTCACTAATAACCTGTCCAATTCCATAAAAAGTTGCCCGTTTTGTATTTATAATCTTATAGACTTTTTCACTTACTTCTTTATCTATATTAGCCACGATATCATAATTATAACCAGGAAAGTTAGCTAATGGGATTCCGCCAATTGTAGCCTGACTGAGTACAGTAAATGTTGAATCGCCATGTTCACCCAAGGCATAAGCATTAATTTGATTAGCCGAAACTTTAAACTTTTCCGCTAAAGCCGCACGTAACCTAGCCGATTCAAGAGTGGTACCCGTACCAAATACACGATTACGCGAAAGTCCAGAAGCCTTCACCGCTTCATATGTCATAACGTCAACAGGATTTGTGATTAATAAAATATAAGGATTCTTACCACCTGCTACTATTTGTTTCACAACATCACTTATTATTGAAGCATTTACGCTTAATAAATCAAGGCGCGTCTGACCTGGCTTTTGAGGTGCTCCACTACAAATAACCACTATATCATCATCAGCAATCTCGCCATAATCACCAGCACGGACAATCACTCCATTGGTAAAAGTCGCAGCATCTGTAATATCCATAGCCTGACCATTAGCAATATCAGGATGCAAATCTATTAACACGATTTCTTGTATAGTTTGTTTAATAGCCATAGCATAAGCAGCACTAGAGCCAACCTGACCGCCAGCACCAACTATAAACACTTTTTGTTTTTTCATTAGTTCCCCTTTAATTTATATAAAACGCTCATGTATAATAATACTTTACTATGCTATAGATGTCAAAATAAAACTACTCCCGCAGATTGGGAGTAGTTTTGTAATTAGCAGTGTATAACTATTTATTAATCTTAGTTACAACACCAGCACCAACGGTTCGTCCGCCTTCACGAATAGCAAAGTTCAAACCTTGTTCCATAGCGATTGGGGCAAGTAATTTAACCTTAAAGGTTACTGTATCGCCTGGCATAACCATTTCTTTATCGCTTGGCAATTCAACTTCACCAGTAACATCTGTCGTGCGGAAGTAGAACTGAGGCTTGTAGCCCTTTGAGAATGGAGTATGGCGACCGCCTTCTTCCTTCTTTAATACGTAAACTTCAGCTTCAAACTCTGTATGAGGAGTAATAGAACCTGGCTTACATAGAACCTGACCTCGCTCAATGTCATTTCGCTCGATACCACGAAGTAACAAACCTGCATTATCGCCAGCCTGACCTTGGTCTAGGCTTTTCTTAAATGCTTCAATACCAGTTACAACACTCTTCTTAGTTGGACGAATACCAACAATTTCAACTTCGTCGTTAAGTTTAACAACACCCTGTTCGATACGACCAGTAGCAACTGTACCACGACCTTTGATTGAGAAAACGTCTTCAATTGGCATCAAGAATGGCTTGTCCATATCGCGAACTGGCTCTGGAATATATGTATCCATAGCCTCAACCAATTCCATGATTGCATCTTCATATTTTTCTTCGCCTTCAAGAGCCTTTAATGCAGAACCCTTAATAATTGGGGCATTATCACCATCAAAACCATTCTTAGAAAGAAGTTCGCGAACGTCCATTTCGACCAATTCAACAAGTTCTTCGTCTGCCATATCCATCTTGTTTAGGAATACAACGATTTTTGGCACACCAACTTGCTTAGCAAGCAATACGTGTTCGCGAGTTTGTGGCATTGGACCATCTGCAGCAGAAACAACAAGTATAGCACCGTCAACCTGGGCAGCACCAGTGATCATGTTTTTAACATAGTCAGCGTGACCCGGCATATCTACGTGTGCGTAATGCCTATTGTTAGTTTCATATTCTTCGTGAGAAGAAGCGATGGTTATACCACGAGCTTTTTCTTCAGGTGCGTTGTCAATATCATCGTAATTACGAGGCTTATTGACATCGCTAGGTACGCGCTTAGATAGTACCTTTGTAATTGCAGCTGTCAAAGTAGTTTTGCCGTGGTCAACGTGGCCCATAGTACCAACGTTAACGTGCGGCTTGCTTCGATCGAATGTTGCCATTTGGACTTTCTCCTATTATGTATTATTTTATTTACAGCGTAGCAGTATGTTTGTAGCAAATAACCACACGCAATGCGTTTTATTATAAAGTAAATAACAAATTATTGCAATAAATTTAAATTGTTATAACTCGCCATATTGGACACAAATATAACCATTGACTAGTCAACCGAAGTATGAGCGAATTTACGCTTGCCGCGGTAGATAAAGAAGCCTAGCATTAGCACATTAGCTGCCAGCAAGAAGCCCGCCAGCACCCACATACTATCAGTATAGAAGGAATTGTTAAGCCCGCCTGATATCGCTTGACGCAACGCCCTGATCGAGTAAGTCATCGGCACCAGCGGATTGACCGCCTGGAAGAAACCATTGGCTGTTTGAATCGGGAAAGTACCTTCACTTGACCCAAGCTGCAATACAAGTAGCACCATCGCCAGGAAACGCCCCGGGTTGTCTAGCATAATAACTAGGAGCGACACGATCGACATATAGACAAACGAGGTCAAATATACAGCACCGATGAAATGTCCTGGGTGGTCTGGTACCAAGCCTAAGCAGTAAACCATAATTAGCATCAATATTGTCGCCTGGGCAAAAGCAGCCGTGCCAACGACCGATACCTTCGCTAGCCACCAGCGAAAGGCACTTTCCTGTTCGGCAAAAGTTTTGCGTATAGGATAAATGACATTGACTGCCAGCGCCCCGACGAACAAACTCAGCGACAAGACATACGGCGCCAAGGCATAGCCGTAATTTGGCACATCACCCCGAGCGTTGGTCTCTGACGACACTGGCTTAGCTATTTGCTGCTGCGTTGCTGCGCCAGTCGGCTGGAGTTTTATTTGATTGGCAGCGTCGGCTAATTTCGTAGACAAGGTGCCTGCACCAGTCGCCAATTGAGACGTACCATTAAGTAAAATACCCGAGTTAGCGCTCAAAACCGCCGCGCCATTAGCCAGTTGCTGGCTGCTCGCTTGTGCTCGCAATAAATTATTTGCTAACGTTGTCGAGCCATCAAGTAACTGATTATTAGCCGTTCTCAAATTGTTATAGCCGTTGAACGCATTGATAGCATTCGGCGCCAGTTGATTGACGCCGCCAGCCAGCGTGGAAATGCCAGTTTGCAGTTGGCTTTGTTGTTTGCTCAATTGCACTGTTAGTGTTTGCAAATCTTTAAGTAGTGCGGCCACTTGACTAGTAATCGTTTGCGTTTTATTAAGCACCTGGGAAAGCTGGCTAATCTGCGGCAAGGTTATGGTTGTTGAACCACCAGAATTTGCCGCATTAGTTCCCAATGTTTGCAACATACCGCCTGCTGTCGCTAAGTCCGCCCTTGCCGCCTGCATGGTTGCCGCCAAAGTTTGCGCCTCGCTGGCAACCTTTTGCTGCTGCGCTGCCAGTTCCGACGACGGATTATGTACGCTAGTATTTAACTGATTGATACCTGCCTGCAGCTGCGTTACACCGTTTGATAATTGCGTTACTTGTGCTTGGCTCGGCAAACCGTTCGACATCTGTCCCAATCCTGCCTGCAATTGGCGCGAGCCCTCAGCCAGTTGCGATAAACCATTTGCCAGCGACTGCTGGTTAGCCGCCAGTTGCTTAACACCGCCCGTATAGGTTTGGGCGCCTGTTTGCAAAGTTACCAATCCACTATTTAGCTGTGCCGCGCCGCCTGCTGCCGTGTCTAGGCCACCACCAAGTTTATTGATATTCTCTAACACACCCTTAGCGTACGCCTGAGTGATTTGTTCGGCCACCGAAGCCTTCACCTTTTCAGCCGCTTGATTGCTAATCAGCGAACCAACGTAGTTCTTGGCAGGAGTGATTGTGTAATGAATGACCGCCTGCTGGGGTTTGCTATGCGTGATTGAGGCAGCTTTTGCCGAAAAATCTGCCGGAATTGTCACCACTGCATAATAATGCCCACCATCGACACCGCTATCGGCTTGCTGTTTAGTTACGAACTCCCAGCCTAAATCATGGTTATCTTTTAATTTTTGCTCAACTGACTGTCCGACATTGAGCGCCTGACCGTTCAACTGCGCGCCTTTATCCTCATTGACAAACGCCACCGGCAAATTCTTAGTTTGTCCATACGGATCCCAAATCGACCCCAAGAAAAAGCCGCTGTACATAATCGGGATAAATGAGATTACCGCCAGCGAAACCAATAAGATCTTATTTTTAAATAAATGCTGCCACTCGGCGCGCACCATATCGCTACGCTGCCGGCGCGTAAACCGCTTTACTTTTTCAACCATGCATTACCTCCTTGGCAATATCTTCTAGCGTTACTGTTTTTAGATAATCACTCCACTGTTGCTGTGCTTCGGAAAAGACTTTTTCGATCATGTTCATACCAATTTCAACTTGGCGGCGACGTGTCGCAAACACTCGCTCAATAATCCCTTGGGGCTGGAAGAACGGTGCTTCGCCTTCAATCGCCAAGACAACGTCGTGCAGCGTTACTTGCTTCATCTCCCTCGCCAGAACAAAACCACCGCCAGCACCTTGTACTGAAGTGATAAGCTGTGCCACCACCAATTTGCGACTAATCTTCTTTAGATACGTCGGCGATACTGCCATTTTTTCAGCCAAAGTATCGTTAGTGATTGGCGCGGTTCGCTTAGGGTCGGCCAAAAGCGCCATAATACAGCAGGCTTGTTCAACAGCTCCCGATAACTTCATACAATCCTTTCCAAATTAAATATAGTGGATATCGATTATCTACTATATCATACCTAATTAATCTTGACAATAAAATAACCCGCCGATTATTACGGCGGGAAATTACCTCCTAAACCTAGGAATTAACCACTTTAAATAGATTAGATGCATTACTATATTTCTGTGAATAGCCAAGTAATTTGGAAATAAACAAAGTAATGTCATCATAAAGTGAGCCATAGAGTGGGTAAATTTCTCGTAAGAACTCTGTCTCAGAACTATACCAAAAATGGCGTTTGTAATCAAGATTTACCAATGAAAACCAATAATTAGCAATTGCTTCCGCCATCACCTTATTATCTGCAACGAAACGCCAAATGTCAGGATATTCGTCAGCGAGTTTATTTTTTAAAACCTCATTCCTGAAATATTTTTCCAAGGTCAGTAGTCTTTTATCCTCACTAAAATATACATCATAATCCGAAGAATCACCATCAACACCAGACCACTTGAGCTTTATAAAAGGCTGTGTTTCAGCGGTAGATTTTGTTGTATCATCAGACTTAACGAATGTAGAATTGTTCCGAAGACTCAGATTATAGGCAATAATTTTTTCCATATCATTATATGAAAGCTCGCCTTCTGCAAAAGGAAAAAAGCCTGGCATAAGCCTACCGCTTTCAAACCGACTGAAAAAATCCTTACTTTCTTCATCGTCAACATCAGGATACATATGCTTATCTATCGATGGTAAAAATACATACGCCATTTTTATCTCCTAGTTTTGAAAGGTACAAATAATACTCAGTTTGAGTACTTGCTAGCAAGCTTATCATATTTATTTAATTTTGGCAATTTATTATTAATTAGCACTCTTGCATATTGAGTGCTAATTTTGATATAATTATTATTGAACACACAGACCCCTATTCGTCATTAATCCCGAGGCTAAAATATACCAATTTAAATTCAAACAAAAATGTTTACATCTACTTAAATTAAAAAATTAAAAGGAGGAAATATGCAACCAAATCAAGATGAACAACTTAAAAAACCACTAGAGCAATTCGGTACGGATCTTACCGCTTTAGCCCATGAAAGTAAATTAGATCCAGTAGTTGGACGAGATGAAGAAATTCGACGTACAATGCAAATATTATCTAGGCGCACAAAGAACAATCCTGTACTTATTGGCGAGCCAGGTGTTGGTAAAACCGCTATCGTCGAAGCATTAGCACAAAGAATAGTGAAGGGTGATGTACCAGATTCTCTCAAAAATAAGCGTTTAATTTCACTAGAGATATCTAGTTTAGTCGCGGGTGCAAGTTACCGAGGACAATTTGAGCAACGCTTACAAAGCGTACTTAAAGAGGTAGATGACGCAGCTGGAGAGATAATTTTATTTGTCGATGAGATTCATACAATGGTAAAAGCTGGCGGTGGCGAAGGTAGTATGGACGCTGGCAATATGTTAAAACCCGCTCTTGCACGCGGAAAATTGCACATGATTGGGGCAACAACTTTGGCTGAATATCGTCAAAATATCGAAAAAGACGCAGCTTTGGAACGTAGATTCCAACCAGTATTTGTAGGAGAACCAAACTTTGACGACACAATTGCTATATTACGTGGTCTAAAAGAAAAATATGAAGTTCACCACGGAGTTAATATCTCTGATGATGCGATTGTATCGGCCGCTCGTCTATCTACACGCTATTTACCAGATAGATTTCTTCCAGACAAGGCGGTTGATCTACTTGATGAAGCAACTAGTTCCCTAAAGATACAGTTAGAAAGTGTACCAATAGCACTAGATAAATTAAACAATCGACGTTTACAGCTTGAGATTGAAGAAGATGCCTTAAAAAAGGATAAATCAGAAAATGCCAAAGAGCGAAAAGAAGAAATTAAGCGCCAAATTAATGATATATCTGAAAAAGCTAATGATTTGAATAATAGATGGCTACGCGAAAAAGACATACTAAAAACAGTGAACACAGCTGCCGAAAAAATGGATGATTTACGCGGTCAACTTGAACGTGCTGAAAGAAAAGCAGATTTAGCGACAGCTAGTCGTATAAAATATGGCGAGATCCCAGAACTAGAAAAAAAGCTTAATATCGCAAAACAAGAACTTTCTGAAATACCAACCACAGAAAGATTATTGCGTGAAGAAGTTACACCAGATGACATTGCATCGGTAGTTGCACGTTGGACTGGCATCCCAGTAGAAAGATTGATTGAAAGTGAAAGTAGCAAATTGTCTAAATTAGAAGAATCTCTTAGTAGGCAGGTTATCGGTCAAGATAAGGCAATCTCATCCGTAGCAAGCGCAATTCGACGTTCGCGAGCAGGTCTTGGAGATATAGGTAGGCCTATTGGATCATTCCTATTTCTAGGACCAACAGGAGTTGGAAAAACAGAGGTAGCACGCAGTCTCTGTCAACAATTATTTGATGATGAACATGCTATGGTAAGAATAGATATGAGTGAATACATGGAGCAACACGCAGTCTCGCGTTTGATTGGATCGCCTCCAGGATATGTTGGATATGATCAAGGTGGTCAATTAACTGAGGCAATTCGACGTCGCCCATATAGTGTAGTTCTATTTGACGAGATTGAAAAAGCTCACCCAGATGTATTTAATATTCTATTACAAGTTCTAGATGACGGGCGATTAACAGATGGGCAAGGACGAACCGTAGATTTTAGTAATACAATAATTATAATGACAAGCAATGTAGGTTCTCAGCTAATTATGGATTATAGCGGTGAAGACCTAACGGAACTTGATGATAAAGTCTTAGACATTCTTAGGCAACATTTTAGACCTGAGTTCCTAAATAGGATAGACGATATTGTATTGTTTGATAGAATTCGACCAGAAGCTATGAATGCAATAGTAGATATCCAATTAATAAAGGTTGCTAAACAAATAAAAGATAGTCGAGATATAGAGCTTGATTTTGATAATAGCCTAAAGGAAATGCTGGCACACGATGGTTATAATCCTGCATTTGGTGCTCGCCCTCTTAAACGTCTAATCCAAAAACGTATCTTAGACTCACTCGCGATAGAACTCATAGAGGGAAAAATCAAAGATGGCGATAATGTAAAAATTTCCTGGAAAGATAATAAAACAATATTTACATAGGAAGTAAATAACAAAAATCACAGAGCGCTCTAAATATTGGAGCGCTTTTGATTTTTTCAATACAAACTGTTGCTACCTCTAGGCTAGCATATTATAATTATAATGATATGCCGCATTTACCAACACACAAAGTTTTACTCAAATTAGCAAAGTCAGCCGCTAAGAAGATTGACCTAAATACACCATCTAATTTATCAAAAATTGATTTCGAAAAGATTGATGAGAATTTAACACCAAATATGCGTGCACTACGGCTAACCATGAGTATCGCAGATCAACTTTTTTCCATGGGTGTAGCGGCCAGCGATGTAGTGCATAGTGCTCTTGCTATTACGAATACTTATTGTAAAAGACCTGTTCACATTGATATAAGCTATACACTCTTAACAATATCTCAAGATCGTGGCATTAATAAAGAACCATTAACTATGATTCGGACAGTCACCACGCGCACAACTAACTATCAGACTATTCAAAGCTTGCAAGAATTAGCAAAGATGATACGCTCCAGGCAGATCACTCTATCTGATGCAGAAAAACAACTTAAGAAAATCTTAGCAAGTTCAAAATCATATTCACGCTGGATGGTTTACTTATCTGACGGTGGAATTGGTGCGGGAATAAGTATACTTTATACTGGTTCAATACCTATTATAGTTTTAAGTTTTTTAATTGGATTTTTAACTAGTTGGATATTAGATAAATTAGATCGCATAGGTGTACCGAGCTTTTTTATACAAGTTATTGCAGCAGCTGGAGTTACCGTAATCGCCGCAGTGCTTACAAATTTTATTAATAATTATGAAGCCCTAGATATAATCTCTTACATAAATCCTACGCTGATAGCAATTAGCGGAATAGTTCTATTAGTGGCTGGAATGATGATCGTTGGAGCTTTACAAGATGCAATCGACGAATATTATTTAACTGCAACCGCCCGCATCCTGAAAGTTATAATGAAAACAGGAGGAATCGTCTTAGGCGTAACAATAGGTCTCTATATTGCTAAAAAGATGAATACAAACTTTGCGACCACGCCAGACGGATTAGCCTTGACTAGTATAACATATCAGTATATAGGAGCAGCTATAACAGCAGCTTGTTTTGCATTAGGTAATCATTCACGACTTACAGGAATAATATTATCTGGTGTAGTAGGCGTAGCTGGATATTACTGCTCTATTATATTTATAAATAATGGCATGGAAGCAATTCCAGCATCAGGTATAGCTGCTTGTGCAGTTGGATTAAGCTCAACTGTCATCTCTCGCATTTGGCGCATACCAAGCGTAGCAACCATTAGCGCTGGTATCATTCCACTAGTTCCTGGTATTACTCTCTACAACGGGTTAATGCAAGTTGTGCAAAATTCACCTGGAACAGCTTTGTTTGATCAAGGAATGGGCACTCTTTTACGAGCATTTATGATTGCTATAACAATAGCAGCAGGCGCTTCTTTTGGTAATATAATAGGAAGACCAATGAGGCGAAAGTTGATTAAATTACATAATAAATTACCTTCTCTATCAAATTTATCAATTCATAAGCAAAATAAATCCTAATATTTACATAAAACCAAAACCGCTACCTGTTATCAAGTAGCGGTTTTTAGTCTAAGTCTAATTATCAAATTAGCTATTTACTGCGCTTTTCGATAATTTCCTGAGCAATATTTGGTGGCACCTCCTCGTACTGACCAATTTCCATAGTACTTGCTGCGCGACCTTGGCTCATAGAACGAAGATCGTTAGTGTAGCCAAACATACTAGCAAGTGGCACAAATGCACGAATAAGTTTTGCACCGCCCTGAAGGTCTTCCATAGACTCAATTCGACCGCGTCGAGAATTGAGGTCGCCTATTACATCACCCATAAATTCTTCTGGAGTAGTTACTTCAACCTTCATAACAGGCTCAAGTAAAACAGGGTTAGCTTGCTTAATACCAGCTCGTGCAGCTAAGCTTCCAGCTAAGCTAAAGGCTAACTCACTCGAGTCAACATCGTGGTAACTACCATCATAAAGAGTAGCCTTGATATCAACTACTGGGTAACCAGCAATCACACCGCCTTCAAGGGTTTCCTTAATACCCTTCTGAACAGCTGGTCGATATTCTTGAGGAACAACACCACCTTTAATTTCATCAAAGAACTCAAACCCTTTACCTGGCTCGTTTGGCTCAAATCTAACCCAAACATCACCGTACTGACCGCGACCACCAGACTGTTTAGCATGCTTACCTTGAACTTCTGATGTACCACGAATAGTCTCACGAAAAGCAACTTGAGGTTCACCAATATTTGCTTCAACCTTAAACTCTCGTTTCATACGATCAATCAAGATATCTAAGTGGAGCTCACCCATACCACTCATAATTGTCTGACCAGTTTCTTCATCTGTATGAACTCTAAATGTAGGATCTTCCTCTGCCAAGCGCTGCAAAGCTATACCCATCTTTTCTTGGTCTGCCTTTGTTTTAGGCTCGACTGCAATCGATACAGGAGGGTCAGGAAATTCAATTGACTCAAGTACAATTTGATGCTGCAGATCACAAAGTGTTGCGCCAGTAGTGGTATCTTTGAGACCTACAATCGCAGCAATATCACCAGCTTCAATTACATCAATATCCTCTCGCTTATCGGCATGCATACGAACAATACGTCCAACACGTTCTTTATTACCAGTCATACTGTTCATAATATAGCTACCACTGGTAATTTTACCGCTATAAACACGGACGAATACTAATTTACCAACAAATGGATCAGCGGCAATTTTAAATGCCAAACCAGCAGCCGGCTCGTCTAAGGCAGGTTTACGTTCAATCTCTTTACCAGTTTTAGGATCTGTTCCCCAAATTGCGTCGACATCAAGTGGACTTGGCAGATAATCAGCAACTAGGTCCAATACCTTCTCTACAATAACGCCACGACCATCACCACCAGTTACAAGATAAAAATCTCCACCTAGAACACGCTTACGCAATGCTGCCTTAAGTTCATCTATTGTAATAGATTCTTCGCCACTCTCAAAGAATTTTTCCATCAGCTCATCATCAGCTTCAACTGCAGCTTCAACTAATAAAGCACGAGCATTCTTAGCTTTTTCTAACATGTCAGCTGGAATTTCGCCAACTTGAAGCTCATGATCAGAGAAATCTTTATAGGTATAGGCTTTCATATCTATTAAGTCAACTACACCATTAACATCCTTCTCAAATCCAATCGGTAAATGAATAGCCAAAGCATGACGAGAAAGGCGATTATGGATTGATTCCAAAGATTTATAGAAATCACCACCAGTCTGATTAATTTTATTAATGAAACAAATACGAGGCACACCGTATTTATTAGCTTGGCGCCAAACAGTTTCAGTTTGAGCTTCTACACCCATTTTACCATCAAACACGGTAACTGCACCATCGAGCACACGCAAACTGCGTTCAACTTCGGCTGTAAAATCAATATGTCCTGGTGTGTCAATAATATTTATCTTATGACCCTTCCAAAAACAAGTCACAGCCGCGCTGGTAATAGTAATACCACGTTCACGTTCCTGGTCCATCCAGTCAGTTGTCGCACCACCATCGTCACCACGTACAGTACCGATTTTATGGTTAATACCAGTTCGGTACAATATACCTTCAGTAGTAGTCGTTTTACCTGCATCAATATGCGCAATAATACCAATATTGCGATATTTATCCAGGTTATACTTTTTTTCTGCCATAAGGTTTTAAAATTCCTTTGTTTTAAGTTATTATTTATGACTTTGATAAACTAGCCTCGGGCAAAATGTGCGAATGCACGGTTTGCCTCAGCCATCTTGTGTGTATCTTCTTTCTTCTTATAAGCAGCGCCAGCTTCGTTATATGCATCAACGATTTCTAAAGCTAAACGTTTTTCATATGGCATACCACTTCGAGCGCGCGCAGCCTGGACAAGCCAGCTAAACGCATAGTGCATCTGGCGATGACCTTGAACAGGAAATGGAATTTGATAGTTAGCACCACCAACGCGTCGGCTTTTAACTTCGAAGTTTGGTGAAATATTTTTTAAAGCCTTTTCAAATATTTCAAGCGGTTCTTCACTTTCAAGCTTTTTAGCAGCTTGCTCTAGCGCATTATACACAGCACGTTCAGCGGCTAATTTTTTTCCATCAAGCATAGATTTGTTGATTAGTCGTTGTACTAAAATGCTTTGATATTTTCGATCTGGTTTAAGTTGACGTTGCAACTTCTTAGTAACTTTTCGAGGCATTTCTACTTATCCCCTTTCTTTGTACCATACTTAGAACGACCTTGTTTACGACCATTTACACCCTGAAGATCCAATGCGCCGCGTACAATATGATATCTAACACCCGGCAAATCTGGTACACGTCCACCACGAACAAGCACTACGGCATGCTCTTGTAGATTATGACCTTCACCGCCAATATAAGCCCATACTTCGTGATTATTAGTTAAGCGAACACGCGCAACTTTACGAAGAGCCGAGTTAGGCTTTTTAGGTGTTTTTGTTGTTACGCGGATACAAACACCGCGCTTCAAGGGCGCATCCTGATTGTAATAACGTACTTTTAGTGCGTTATGAATACGCCCCAAAGCTGGACTTTTCGATTTTTTGCCAGCAACTTTGCGAGGCTTGCGCACCAATTGGTTAATTGTAGGCATTTAATTCTCCCTAATTTAATTTATAAATACAGATTGGATTCAGCAACTCCGCCCTGTGTCTTTACCTTTTCGCCAAACTAGTGATGGTACACATTCAAATCAACCACTAACTCCGAAAAGAGGAAACTCTTGCTAGATTATAACACAAACAAATACATTTTACTATAGAGGTAATATAATACAGCCAATAACAAAACATCACCCGAATTAGGTGATGTTTTGTATTTGAGCTAGCTATTAAGCATCAACATGGATATTATCAAAATTATCGATTAAATCCATATCTTCTTCAATTTTTTGGTCAACTTTTTTAACAACTCCAGTACCTACAGGAATCTTGCGCCCAATAATTACGTTCTCCTTCAAACCATGTAGTCTATCAACACGACCAGAAGTTGCAGCATTAATCAGAACGCGAGTAGTATCCTGGAATGATGCTGCTGAGAGGAAGCTATCACTCCAAATAGAAACTTTAGTAATACCTAGCAGTAATTGTTTGTAGCTAATAAGTTCTTTGCCTTCATTTGCCAAGCGCTTATTCTCATCAACTACAGCAGCTTTACTTACAATATCGCCAGTTACAAAACTACTATCGCCAGACTCTTCAATCTTAACTCTACTAAACATTTGACGCACAATAATCTCAAGGTGCTTATCAGCAACATCCTGACCTTGCGCAGCATAAATGCGTAGAATCTCATTGATAATATATCGCTGAGTTGCTTGAGTACCTTTTAGTCGCATTAGGTCCTGTAAGTTCAACGATCCAGTGGTTAAACGATCACCAGCCTCTACTCTGTCACCAGGAGCAACAACTAATTTAGCAGTAGCTGGAATTTCGTATCGAACAGGTGAACTAGCATTTGCAGCAATAATTAGCATATCATTAGACGCTTCAACTACACCATCAAATGGAGCAACAATTGGTGCAATTCCGTCATCTCCAGCAGCGATCACGTCACCAACTTTTACATTACTACCTTCTCTTACTACTAGCTTCCTACCTTCAAGTTCAATCTTTTCAACTTTTCCAGATTCAGGGGTAACTTGCACAATGTATTTCTTGCCATCTTCCCAAGTATCAACCAATCCAGTGATCTCGGTTATATAAGCCTGTCCCTTAGGTGTGCGAGCTTCAAACAACTCTTCTACACGAGGCAAACCTTGTGTAATATCACCACCTGCTACGCCAGAGCTATGGAATGTGTTAAGAGTAAGCTGAGTGCCAGGTTCACCAACAGACTGAGCTGCTATAACACCGACTGGCTGAGCATCATCAACCAACACACCAGTAGACATATCTATACCATAACTCTTACGTGGAATACCTCTTAAATTATTCGTTGAAAGTACACTTTGAATTGTAACTTCACTTACATCGCTATCATCATTGATTTCATCAGCAATTTCACGAGTAATTAATTGATCTGCAGCAATATGCCCTGGAACTTCTTTAGCGGTATAGCGACCAGCTAAGCGGTTACCAAAATCAATCATTGTTTCTTCAGTTTCACTGCGGTAAATTGTGTAGCCGTCATCATCACCAGCTTCATCTTCAACAGTGAAGACATCCTGGCTAACATCTACTAGACGACGAGTCAAATAACCAGAGTCAGCAGTCTTGAGGGCTGTATCAATCAATCCCTTACGAGCACCACGTGTAGCCACGAAAGCCTCAAGGCTAGAAAGTCCATGTTTAAAGCTCGAACGAATCGGCAACTCAATTTCACGGTTAGATGCATCAACCTGAATGCCAATCATAGCACTTGCAAGCTTAACGTTAGAAATATCACCGCGAGCGCCAGAGTTAACCATAACGGATATACTAGTATCCATGTGGTTTAGCTTGTCTTTTAAGAAACTCGTTACACGATTATCTACAGCACGCCAAGCACCAACGGTAAGGCTGTAGCGTTCATCATCTGTTACTAAACCTTGATCAAATTGTTCAGAAATAAGTGCAGCTCTAGCATCACCTTCAGCTACAAATTCCCCTATCTCATCAAAACTTATATAGTCATCTTTTCCTGTTGAAATAGCCGCTGCAGTAGCAAATCTAAATGCCTGGCCTTTCATACGATCAGCAGTCTTTGCAGTTTCTTCGGCACCATATTTAGCAAAGATTTTAGCCAAGACTTTCTTAAGCTGTTTCTTTGTCTGAACATTATCATCGTATGGGAAATCAGCTGGTAGAATTTCATTAAAGAACACACGCCCTAACGTTGTATTGCGAATTTGACCTTTAGTAAATACTCGAATTGGGGTTTGTAATTCAATCTTGCCATTATCGTAAGCCATTTCAGCTTCATATACACTGCTAAAGGCCTTACGATTTTCAGTCTGCGCGCTAGGTTTATCGTAAGTTAGGTAGTAGTTTCCTAAAACAATATCCTGGCTAATATTCAAAACTGGTGAACCATCGGCAGGCTTTAGTAGATTATTAGTTGCGCTCATTAAGTCACGTGCTTCAGCTTGCGCTTCTTTTGAAAGAGGTAAATGGACAGCCATCTGATCGCCGTCGAAGTCAGCGTTAAATCCTGCGCAAACTAACGGATGAAGCTGGATTGCTTTACCTTCAACAAGTTTAGGTTGAAAAGCTTGAATTGATAGACGGTGCAATGATGGAGCACGGTTTAGAAGCACATACTTGCCTTCAATTACAGCGTCCAATGCATCCCATACAGCAGCATCCCCAGATTCAATTAGACGAGTTGCACTTCGAATATTATGAGCATAATCTCGCTCAATCAACCAGCTAATCACAAAAGGTTTAAACAATTCAAGTGCCATCTGCTTTGGCAAACCACATTGATGGATTTTAAGTTTTGGACCAACAACAATCACAGAACGACCAGAATAGTCAACACGCTTACCAAGCAAATTCTGTCGGAAACGACCCTGCTTACCCTTCAGCATATCGCTTAAGCTCTTCAAACGGCGGCGGCCGCCAGTTGCACTAACAGCTCGACCGCTACGAGCCGCGTTGTTATCAATCAATGCATCAACCGCTTCTTGCAACATACGCATTTCATTTCGTCGAATCACTTCTGGAGCATTCAAGTCAAGTAACTTTTTCAATCGATTATTACGATTAATTACGCGTCGGTAAAGATCATTTAAATCGGATGTTGCAAAACGACCTCCTGTAAGCTGAACCATAGGACGCAAATCTGGAGGGATAACAGGCAAAACAGTCAAAGTCAAAGCACCTGGCTCTATTCCAGCAGTATGCATACTTTCTAGAACTTTCAAGCGCTTCAGTAGTTTTTTCTCTCGCTGACCCTTAGCTCCTGCAACTTCTTCATTTAATTTATTGATCAACTCTGGCAAATTAATCTCATCAAGAAGAGTTTTTAAAGCTGATCCACCCATACCAACTTCTATAATCTCTTCATATTCCTCTTCAAGATCTCTATATTCAGTTTCGCTCATCAAAGCGGCTTTTACTAAGCTCTCCAACTGAGATTTCTTGCGAATATAATTTTCATTAAGATCTTCTATCTCACGTGATTGCTCAGCGGCTAATTGCTTAATATCTGCATTATCCTCCTCAGCAGCCTTTTCATAGCGGATTTTAATTGCTGCACGGGCAGTATCGGTCTCAGCTTCAAGGTCGGCAAGAAGTTGATCACGCTTCTCTTCATCAACATGCAAAATAACATAGCTCGCAAAATACGCAATACGCTCAAGATTACGTACGGTTATACCAAGCAATAAACTCATTGCACTAGGTGTACCGCGCATAAACCAAATATGAGCTACTGGGGCAGCTAATTCAATATGCCCCATTCGTTCACGGCGAACAATTGATTTTGTAACAAGTTCACCATTTTTATCAACAGCAGCTTCACGGCTACGTACACCTTTTAGTTTACTATCGTGTGGATTTATATCTTTTACTGGACCAAAAATACGTTCGCAAAACAGACCATCGCGCTCTGGTTTTTGCGTACGATAGTTAATCGTTTCTGGCTTCGTTACCTCACCATAACTCCACTTACGGATGTCGTCTGCGCTAGCCACAGCCAAACGTACAGCATCAAAATCCGCAATGCCAGTACTTGCAACTACTCGTGACATTCTATGCTTCCTCCTCATTATATTCAGATTCTTCGTCTGTTAATTGCCTATTTTCATCATCACCTAGTTCTTCAAGCGAGATTCCGCCATCCTCTAGATCTCCTTCAATTTCGATTTCATCTCCACACAATTCTTCACTACTCATCACGTCTTCCGAAGGCTCAGCATCATCTGAAGTTCCAGATATTACATGATCTGCGTCTTTTATACTATCAACTGCGCCATCACCATCAGTATCTTCCATTAAGTCAACCCTTAGACCTAATCCCTGCAATTCCTTAACTAAAACATTAAACGATTCTGGTAGTTTAGGACCTACAATCGGCTCATCTTTAATGATTGACTCGTAAGCTTTAGCTCGTCCATAAACATCATCTGATTTAATAGTTAACATCTCTTGCAGAGTAGTTGCAGCACCGTAAGCTTCAAGTGCCCAAACTTCCATCTCGCCAAAACGCTGCCCACCATTTTGAGCTTTACCACCAAGTGGCTGCTGGGTAACCATAGTATAAGGGCCTGTTGAACGAGCGTGGATTTTATCACTAACCATATGGTGAAGCTTAATCATATGCATAATTCCAACAGTAGTTCTTTCTTCAAATTTTTCGCCAGTTCTACCATCTATAAGCTGGACTTTTCCATCACGTGCAAAGCCAGCCTTTTCAAGCTCATCACTAATCACTTTATCACTAACACCATTAAATGGAGGGGTTGCAACTTTATATCCCAATGCCTTCGCAGCCATACCTAAGTGCGTTTCAAACAACTGGCCAATATTCATACGGCTAGGCACACCAAGTGGATTTAAAATTACATCAATCGGAGTACCATCTTCCATGAAAGGCATATCTTCTACTGGAAGAATTTGCGCAATGACACCCTTGTTTCCATGGCGACCAGCTATTTTATCACCAACACTAATTTTACGTGACTGTGCTACAAAAATCTGGATCTGCTTCAAAACTCCAGCCTTAAGTTCATGACCACTTTCACGGCTAAATATACGTACACCTACAACTTTACCACCACCAGTGTTATTCATACGTTGTGATGTATCACGAACATCTTTAGCTTTTTCGCCAAAGATTGCGCGCAACAAACGCTCTTCGCTTGAGAGCTCCTGTTCACCCTTTGGTGTAATTTTTCCTACAAGTACATCTCCAGCTTTTACTTCGCTACCAATCTGCACAATACCGTTCTCATCAAGATGACGTAAACTATGTTCGCTTACATTTGGTATATCGCGGGTAATTTGTTCATCGCCAAGTTTTGTTTCGCGAACCTCCACCATATAGTCTTTAATATTTACACTTGTAAGTTCATCATCTTGCACTAGTCGATTGCTAATAATAATAGCATCGTCCATGTTATAGCCGCCCCATGGCATAAACGCTACACGAAGATCGCGGCCAAGCGCAATTTCACCATCAGCAATTGAGGCACCTTCTATTAAGATATCGCCCTTCTTAACTTTCTGACCACGAGATACTCGCACCTTTTGATTTATAGATCGATCATCATTACTCTTTTCAAAATGTAATAACTCATAAGATCTCACGCCGTCTTCATATTTAACTTCGACAACATCACCATCAGCACGTATAACTTCGCCCTCGGCTTCAGCGGTAATTAATTGACTAGAGTTTTTAGCAATCACTCCTTCAATACCAGTACCTACAGTTGGAGATTGAGGGTTAATTAGAGGTACAGCCTGGCGTTGCATATTTGAGCCTGTTAGAGATCGATCAATACGGTTTTTTTCGATAAATGGAACCAATGACGCCGTAGATCCAAGAATTTGCTTGTGAGCCGCATCCATCATCGTAACTTCGCTAGCATCAATCTGGCCTGGCTGCATTTCAATACGAGCACTCACGCGTTCGTCAGTAAATGTACCATCTTCGTTCAGTTTAGCGCCCGCATCTGCAATAATTTCGTTACGCTCACGGGAAGCATCTAGGTAAACTACTTCATTTGTTACTCTGCCATCCTTAACTTTTCGATAAGGCGTCTCTATAAATCCATACTCATTAACACGTGCGTATGTTGCCAAATTAAGCACCAAACCAATATTAGCACCTTCTGGAGTTTCAACAGAACAAAGGCGGCCGTAGTGTGTAGGGTGAGCATCGCGCACATCAAAACCTGCACGCTCACGACTTAGACCTCCTGGACCCATAGAACTCAATCGACGTTTATGGCTTAATTCAGAAAGCGGATTAGTTTCATCCATAAGCTGTGAAAGCTGGCTACTAGCAAAGAACTCACGCACAGCCGCAACAACTGGGCGAGCATTTATCAACTGACCAGGAGTTACATTCTCAATATCAGTCATACTCATTCTGTCCATAGCATTTCGTTGCATGCGTAACATACCCACACGGAACTGACGAGCTACAAGTTCACCAACCAAATTAACGCGACGATTTGATAGAGAGTCAATATCATCAGCAGGATCTTGTGTATTATTTAATCGAATTATTTCCTTAATAATAGAAATCAAGTCGCTTAACTGGAATACACGATTTTCAGTAGTATTTGGTAAATCAATACCCAATCGTTGATTAATTTTATAACGACCAACTCTGCTATAGTCAAAACGTTTAAAATCAAAGAACATACGCTCAATCATACTACGAGCATTTTCAACAGTAGCCAAATCACCCGGACGCAAGCGTCGGTAGACTTCAATTAAAGCTTCATTGGTGCCACGAGTAGCATCTTTATCTAAGGTCTCTTCTATATATTTAGTATCGCCAGTATCAACGTCTGCAAATAAGTCTTTGATCTCGCTAGTCTTGCTATAGCCAAATGCACGCAAAAGTGTTGTAACTGGCATTTTTCGGCGACGGTCAATCTTTACATAAATAACACCGCTAGTAGTGGTTTCAAATTCAAGCCAAGCACCACGACCTGGTATAATTTTAGCTCCATAATTGTTATGTCCAGCTACATTATCGGCAGTAAAGAACACCCCTGGGCTTCTAATTAACTGACTAACAACAACACGCTCGGTGCCATTTATAATAAACGTACCACGCTCAGTCATCCAAGGATAATCACCTAGATAAATCTCCTGCTCCTTAACTTCTCCAGTTACTTTATTAACCAATTCAACTCGCGCATACAAGGGAGCATCATAAGTTATATTGTTTTCCTTAGCAAAACGTTCCGAGTTCTTTGGATCTCGAAAAGCGTATTCCTTAAAACTAAGGGAAAGTTTTTGTCCAGTGTAATCGTCAATCGGATTAATTTCTGTAAATATCTCACCCAATCCAGTATCGACAAACTCCTTCCAAGAGTCTTTTTGATGGGCAATGAGGTCTGGGACCGATAGTACGGTATCGTCTTCCGTGAAAAACACACGTTTAGACGCGCTGGTTGACAAATTAGTCATTTACACTCCTCGCATTTTTATAGTTATAATTTATTGAATCTGGCGCCGAAGATTCACTTTCTTCAATCTTATATATAGAACTGCCAATACTACACACAAATAACTGAAGATACACTACTTCTTACTACCATTCTACTACTATGCGATCAATATTTCAATAAGTAATTTACTTTTCTAAGCTCTACCATTATAATAATAGATAGAATATGAAAAAGAACTCTAACTATTTAAGTTATAATTCTAGCCAGTTACAGGACCATACGTCTATCATAAGTGAGGGTATTGTTTTAGTTGGAGCTATTTGCATTGGTGTAATTGGAGCCTCTGGAAATAAAGGCGCTGTTTTTACTTCTGGGCTAGCAGCTATATTTGCAGGAGCATCTGTGGTAGCAGTAAGTAAGTACTTAAAGATCCGCCACGAAAATCACATTAAGACTGAAATAATAAACACTCAGCGTAATTTAATCGAGCGTAAACCCAAAGAGCAGTTAATAGCGCTAGCAAAATATTATATCCAGTCTGGCGCTAGCAAGAGTACAGCTATTCAATTAGCCAAGGAGCTAAGTGCTCAAGACCCCTTAAAAGTGCAGCTTAAAATATTTCATAATATTTATGATGACGAGATGTCTAAACCTACAAAAACAGCGTCTATATCATTTGCATTGTTTATAATTGGCGGAATTGCACCTTTCTTGGCGGCAGTATTTTCGCCAGTAGCTTTTCGAGAGTTTGTAGTTTTTGGAATAATTACGATACTTTTGTCTGTTATTGGAATATTTAATGCAAAAAATAGCAATATACCAATAATAAGTTCAACTGTACAAAAAGTAGCGTGTGGAATAATTACAATAATATTCGTTTACGCAATAACAACATTATTTGGCACTGCAATTAGTTAATAATTTTGATCAAAATAAAAGCCTGATGTACTAATTTGATATTACAGAATAATAGATAAATTAGTACTTTTGCTTGCATAAAGCACGGCGATCAGGTTCGCCTTACTACCTATAGCACTAGTAGCAAATAGTCAGACTTCGCAAATTGTGGTATGCGCCATTGAGCCTGATATTCCCGTCAATGACGTTGCGAGGCATTTCATAATAGGTAACCTCTTCTTCCGAGCTTGACGGATTTGCCTTATCGGAGTTTTTGAGCACAATAAAACCGACAGGATTACCCTTGTAGCTTTTTTGTACAACATGGGTATGGTGAGTATCTCCATGAATTTCCACTGACACATTGATACCTTCGGGATTATCATTAACCCCGTAGCTTGAATGGTCAAGTGTAAGTACAACGGGCACAAAAGACTCCTTACAAGAATATGGATCATTATCAGATACCCAATTTGGTTTAGCTTGACCATTACCATAAGGATAGACCATCTGGTATAGGTCATAGTCTGGAGTGCCAGCACAAGCTACTAGCCCAGAGAATGCAGATGCAACGAGCATAGATGTAGCCAAAGCAGTTTTCTTATGAATAGAGAGCACGATACAGCCCTTCTTGACGCCTGCAACTCTTTTCGCGCAGGATAATACATATTATATCATAATAATCATATATTAGCTAGATGGAAATATAACTTCATCAATCAGACCGTATTTCTTAGCTTCTTCAGCGCTCATCCAGTAGTCTCTGTCGGCGTCTTTCTCAATTTTACTTATATCTTGACCTGTATTTTTAGATAAAATCTCATTCAAGCGCTGTTTTAGGTATATACTTTCACGTAAAGTTATTTCTTGGTCTGTAACTTTACCCTGTGTGCCGCTACTCGGTTGATGTATCATAATGCGACTGTTAGGTAACGCCACTCTTTTACCTTTAGTTCCACTACTAAGTAAAAAAGCGCCCATACTTGCTTGTAGTCCTATACCTATAGTTTGTACATCTGGTTTTATATACTGGATCGTGTCATAAATAGCTAAGCCATCATATACACTACCTCCAGGACTATTTATATAAAGTTTTATATCCTTCTTTGGATCTTCATACGCCAAATGTAATAATTGAGCAACGACCAAATTGGCAGTATGTTCATTAACATCTTCACCTAAAAATATCACTCGTTCATTTAGTAAACGACTATAAATATCAAAAGCTCGTTCCCCGTTGTGAGTTTTCTCAATAACAGTTGGTACAAGATAACTAGTAGGTTTTTGCATATTTTAATTATATACAAAAATAGCACTCTTTGCAATCGAGTGCTATTTATCTGATACGTTCTCTACGCCTTAGAGTTTAAACTAACTAACCTATCTACAGTTTTTTCTGTTAATATTCTATTTGCTACATCACGTTGCACTTCTGGAGTTTTTAAATGTTTGCGCATATCTTCGCTAGGATATTGCTTACCAAGTTGGTTTATTTTTTCAAGAAGTTCATTTTCGGTTGCTTCAATTTTTTCTACCTTACTCAATTCCGCTAAAAGCAATCCCGCCTTAACACGCTTTTCGGCAATTGGACGAACTTCGTTTTCTAGCCAATCATTCTTATCTTTATATTTCAAGCTCTTAATGTAATCATCAATCGACATACCACGATACATTAAATTACGATTCGTATCTTGCTCGATTAATTTCATTTGATCTTTCAATAATACATCAGGTACTGGTACAGTAGATTTTTCTACTAACTCAGCCACAAGATCATCTTTTAATTTTTCAATAGCTTCGGTTTCCTTTTGTTTGGTTATTTCCCGCTTAATATCATCTTCAAGCTCTTCTACGGTTTTAAATGGACCGGCTTTTGCAGCTAACTCATCGTTTAATTCTGGTTCAACTACTTCCTTAATTTTATTAATAGTTGTAGTAAATACTACTTCTGCACCCTTCAAATTATCAGCATGGTAATCTTCTGGGAAGGTAAGCTTGAGATCAAAAGTTTCACCTGTCTTTTTGCCAATAATTCCATCTTCAAACCCAGGAATAAAACTATTACTACCTAAAACCAAGTCATACTTTTCGCCTTTGCCACCATCAAAAGCGATTCCATCTTTTTTACCTTCAAAGTCAATATTAACCTCGTCAGTTATTTTAGCAGGTCTTTGGACTGTCTTTTTAGAAGCAAAACCTTTCTTAAGGCGATCTGTAATTTCAGCTATGTCTTTTTTTGTAACACTAACTTTTTTAGCAGTAGATTTAAGATTTTTATAATCGCCAATCTTGATTTTTGGCATAACCTCGCTCTCGGCTGTAAATTCAAGTTCGCTACCAGGCACAAATTTTTTTACTTCAACCTCAGGTCTATCGAGCGCCTGAAGTTTTTCGCTAATAAACGCATCAGCCACCGCTTTAGAAAGTGCACTCTCTAGAGTTTTCTGTGCTAACACGTTTGGATTTACATTTTTAGAAACTACACTTACAGGAACCTTACCTTTACGGAATCCAGGAACCTTTATATCCTTGCCTAGTTCATTTAAAGCAGCTAGCTCTGCATCTTTCAGTTCTGATACTCCCAAAGTAACATTAACAGCTACTTTTGTATCCGATAAATACTTTACACTTGTCTTCATACTAGTGTATAGTATAACATTTTTACCATATAATTAAAATCTTCTAAACTAGAATACTAAATAGAGAGTCATCTTCTTCATGATTAATACCACGATAATCTAATATTTTACTCGTGGCACGTTCTATGCTTACATTATAATCTTTGCCAGTACTAGTTTCTAATAATCTATAAGTTCCAGATAGGTTTTCTCTCGAATCAATAAATAATACAAATTTAAGATGCTTTTTTATGTATGATATTTTCTGTTTCTCTAAAGAAAAATTAACAATATCAACGTCCACACGCACTCCCTCGCTACGCATTTTCTCAGCAATCTCTATTGCAGAAAGCATAGCAGATTCATGAAAAATTGCTATACCAACATCTGCGCTAGATATATTACTATTAATTTCTATAAACTTTTTAAATACAGATTCTTGTATTGTAGATTCAACAAACTGGTCCGAATTAGCAGGACCCACAGTAAGATATGGCTTTGTTCGCCCGCCAGAGCACAATATACTACCATTTGTGTCTATAATTTCAAACACAGTATCCATATATTTACCAGATCCGGCCATTGTTAAAAAGCTATACTTTACATTTCCACATAGATTACCTAAATTTAAAATTTTTAGTAAATAGTCCATTTGTCCAAATTCTGAAATTGATCTTAGCTGAACTGGTAAATCCTGTAATGTTTTTGCTGACCACAATAGATAAAACTTATCAAAAGCTCCTTCAGTCGAATCAATAATTTCATTAACTTGATTTAAAAATCTATCTGGAATATTATACTCTTTTTTATCAATAAGGCGCATTATCATCTGTACTTGAACAGTGTCCAATCCTATATATTGACGTAATATTCTACCTACAGACATTCTATTATTAATAGATACATTCAGAGTTTCTTTAGCAGCACCAATTTTACATAAAATATCTATAGCTAAACTTATTAATTCATATTCAGCATAAATATTATTAACCAGCCCAATTTTAGCATTAAATTTCCAGTTGGTCATTCTGCCGTTACTATCAATATTTTGATTTGCACTGCAAATTCTAACGGGAGTAGGTGTATCTAACCTAATGTTTTTATATGAATTATATATTTCATATCCACCATCACTATAGCCATATAAACTTGCCTCTGTTCGACATATATTATTAATACTGCCTATTAAATAGGGTGCATTATTATTCCCCATTTGAGGAGAAATTTGACTGACTTTCGTATTAGGATTATCCATTTACAATTTTACATAAACCATAAGCTTAAATATCAAAATTATACCAAAAAGTACTCCGCTATACAACGGAGTACTTATCTTGGTTTGTAGTTACTATCTACAGATTACGCACCTTTTCTACTATTTAGGTAGTAGTAAGCTGCTACAGTGATTGCTGTTACGCCAATCAATGCACCTGCAATTGTCATACCACCAGTCTTAGGAAGTTCAGGTGTTTCTTCTTTACAATCTGGGCTATCCTTTGGAAGATGTTCTTTACCTGGAACTTCACAATTTTCTTTCTTCTCTACAGGCTTCTCTTCACAATCAGACTGATTTTTTGAATATTTACGCTTTCCAACTTCTAATTTTTGGTCTTCTTCATATTCTTTCTTGGTAATAACCTTGTTTAGATTCTTTGTAGATATTTCACAAACAACTTCTTTGTCTTCTTCAGCTACTACGAAATCTTTTTTACAGTTATCAAACTTTTCAGTTGTTGGTTTTATTGAAGCACTTACCTTGTACTTACCTACTTGTTCTTGAGTATAAATGTATTTAACCTGATTTTTCTTTAGTGATTCAGCGTCTACATCTTTAGCATTAATTACTTTTTCTGTAGTCTTGCCATTTGAATCCTCTATAACAAGAGTAACGCTTTGTAATTTAGTATTCTCTACCTTATAGCTTACGATGAACTCAAACTTAGTTCGATCAAGTATATTTACCTTTAGGCTTTCACAACGTGCAAACTCTTTAGGTGCAGGTGGAGTTGCTGGAGGTGTTGGTGGAGTAACCGGTGGTTTTGGTGGTGTTGGAGGAGTTGGTGGAGGAACAGGCACTGCATAAATCGGATTACCACAACCCTTTAAGATAGCATATTTAAAGTTTCCTTTAGAATCAAGAATAACTAGCGCAGGTAACTGGAAAGTACCAGCCCTAAAAGCTTTTCCATCAACGTGAGTTGTTTCATAGTAGGTTCTACCAGCAATCATGATCGATCGACTATGCATAATAGCCTTACGACCAATACTTGCAGCATTCCTAGCTACCACACGATTATCCGCAATAACCTCACCCCTATTATTAGCTATACCTTCTAATACACGATTGCCAGCTTCAGGCGTCCTTTTAATCCAATAGTGATCCATTATGGCACGAATATCACCAGTAGCATTTTGATCATATTTAGCAGTTAAATCGTTATAATTACTAATACCACACCTAATAATAGAGTTATCTGAACAGTCTCCACCTGCTGCTTCAGCATTGATTCGGTTTATATATGAACCCACACCCAGAACAGTTAGAAAAGCCACTGCTAGCATTGATACTGCTAGGATTCGCTTTTTTACCATCTGCTGCAGATTTGCTTTTTTTGCAATTCTTCGCTTTTTATACATTATATACACTTCTTTCTTAAGTTTTTATACTCTCATATTCTAGCATATATATTTTTTAATGTCAATACCATTATCCCATTAAACTTAAGTTTTTTAAGATTCTATATATCCATTAGCTTCAGACCATTTATATAAAACTATACCGCTCGCTACTCCCACATTAACCGAACGTGTACTGCCTCGCTGAGGTATAAATATAGTCTCTTTAGCAATTCTTATCATTTCATCACTTACACCAGGACCTTCAGCTCCAAATACTAATATAGAATTTTTAGGAATATTATATTTATATATTGATTTAGCGCCAGGAATATTATCTACAGCTATAATTACTTTACCTTTAGTAAAAATACAGAAATCGTCAATTGTCCTATGATGATGAATGGTTAAATAAGCATCCGTAACCATAGCACCTCGCCGATTCCAGTGCCGTCTGCCTATTATATGCACAGCTCTTACATTAAAAGCATTGGCATTGCGGACTATAGTACCAATATTAAAATCGTGTTGCCAATTCTCTATTGCGATTTCAAGAGGGACAGCTCTTTTAGTTAAATCCGCTTTAATAGCTTCAACCTTCCAGTATCTGTATTTATCTTCGACATTACGGCGATCACCATTTTCTAATAAATATTTGTCGTATTCGTCTCCAGTTGGCCAGGGTTTCGGGCAAGGACCAACACCAACCCTATTGACTTCATTATTCATAGGTTTAGACTAGCAAATTTGATATACTATTTAAAGATGCGCAGAAAAAAACAGAAAAAAATAAATTTCATACAAGTTATTTGGGATTTTTTGAAACTACAAGTAGCGGCAAATATATTATTTGTGAGTACACTGATGGGATTTTTAATTGGCGATAAAGTTCTACATACGCCGCAATTACCCACGCTAATAGTAGCCAGCATTATAGGTAATATTTTATTTTTTATAATAGATAGAGACTGGGTGTTTACCAAAAAAGGCGCAAAATATGGCAAGTGGGCAATTCAGAAATTTATAATTTTTATGAGCTTGAATTTTGTTTTAAATATTCTGCTAATAGAATTCTTTGGATGGGTACTGAGAACTACTCCTGATGCAAGCCATACTATCATATTGTTCACTATATGGGACTTTGCTACTGGATGGATAGGTCCTTTTATAGGAAGTAATCTGTCAAATAACTGGGAAATGTATGTTGCTCAATTTTTATCGGGTTTTGTATTTGCTGGGTGGTCCTTTGTAGGATTAAGGTTTTGGGTATTTGCCCCAATTCGGCAACATGCTAAGGTTAGTCGTAACCATGCAATCACCACAAGAAGACCAAACAGGCAAAGAAATAATATTAGTAAAAATAGAACCAAAAAGTCAAAATGATAGGTTTTAATCACGTTATATCAGGGGTAATTATTGGATCAATAGCCCCCTTACCTGCAGTTCCCGTTATTGCACTAGCTAGCCACTTTGTAATGGATACACTACCTCATTTCGGCAAGAGTGAAGTATTTAAGCCCTACAATAAAAATTTTAAATTATTGCTAATATTTGACGCATTAATGTGTTTCATAATCTTAGGCTTTGGTCTTTGCCTAATACCAGATAAAAAACTCGCTATTATAGCTGGCGCATTTTTTGCAGCATTACCAGATTTTCTCTGGTTATTAGAAGGTAGAATAAAGTGGATGGAAAAATATTTCTGGTTTGCAAAGAAAATTCAATGGGGCGAAATGCCAGATGGATGGACATACGAACTAATCTTTTTTGCTTTAATGGTAGTAGTATTTGCTCTAATAATTTAAGTATTAAATAAACTCTTCAAATTAAAAAAGACATTGTAACAACATCGCAACGTCTATTACTATTAGGTTTTTAATTATATCAATGGTACAGATGAGAGGACTCGAACCTCCACGCCCGAAGGCACTAGCACCTGAAGCTAGCGTGTCTACCAATTCCACCACATCTGCGTATACCGAGTATTATTGTATATTTTTTATATATTTTAATCAATAATTACTAGTGGTTTTGATTGCTATCACCTTTCATTACTATAACTTTGCCTTAGCATGGCTATAATATCGCGCATCTCAGATAGTTGTTTTACCCCAGAATTTAAAGTTTTATATGGATCAAAAATATCTCTAATTTTAGAATATAGTTTAACTAGCTCTGAATTCATGTCGCGCATAATAAAAGGAGATTGCAATCTACCTTCAGCAGCTATAGCCGTGATTGAACCGCCACAAGAATTTACCAAACCACAAAACATGTCATAAACCGCCAAAATGCGCCGCTTATCTTGCACTGTACGATATTTGAATTGTGGGTAAAAATTAAATATTCCCTGGATTGGATCGAAACAATATGGCATATTAATATCGTTTTGCATCTCTAATTTATGTAATGCCGCAAAAAAGTTATCCAATTGAGATTTATCTATATGTATTCCAGCAAACATAGGTGGGATAATGTACTCGGCATCGCTAAAATGAGTTGCACTATAAACAAGATTTTCAATAGCGCTTACTTCTATATTAGAATTAAAATCATCTCCAATAGCAATAGTTGTTGCACCCATTTTATCTGCAAGTTTACTTATCTTTTTAATTTTACGCTTACGAGTACGGTCATTAAAATCCATAAATGTACAAAGTAAAATACCTGCAATTTGGCGGTTATTTTCTCTGGCTTGCTTTATTATAGAATGCGAATATCTATGACTCGTAGCTACAGATATCATCTTGCTATCTATTACTAATACCTTTTCAGGGGATAATTTATCAATATCATTCAACATATCTTGCAACGCTTTTCGAGAAGAAAAAGTCATAGCTATAGTAGATTTATTTTCGTTATAAAAATCAACCTGCATAATCATTTCAGATATAATACCCAATGTACCTTGAGAACCAACGAATAAAGGAGTCAGATCTATACTACCGTCTTTTTGACGAACTTTAGAAATGGAATTATACCCACTATTATCATAAGCTTCTTTATCTATTTGATTTATTAATCCTTCATTTTCCTCAATCAATGTTTCAATTTCGCGGTAAACTTTACCTTCAAAATCTGTTTGGGCAGACTTCTTAGAAACTTCTCGTTTTGAATATCTACGAGTTTGAATAACATCACCATTCGCCAAAACCACTTCAAGTTCTTTTACACTATCTACTATTCGATTTGTGTCACTACTTGTATTTCCAGATACACCAGAAGCAACTGCGCCGCCTATAGTTCCGTTCTGGGAATATGAAATAGATGGCATATAGTAACCCTGAACTTTCATAGATTCATCAAGAGTCTTGCAAGATAGACCAGGCTGAATACGAATAAGGCGCTGCTTTGAATCAAACTCAAGAATATGATTCATGTGTATTGATGTGTCTAAGATAATTCCCTTACCAATAGATGAGCCTGTATGATTATCGCCCATGCCACGCACAGCAACACCAATATTATGGCCCTTTTCAGATAGCTGATATGTAAATTTAGCAACCTTACGAATATCACCTGTCACGTATGGACATATTACTATTTCTGGGCGCAAAGTTAAAATACTTTTATCAATTGAAAGTGTCTTTCGCAAATCTGGATTCACACTGACATCGCCAAAAGTGTGCTCGTTTAAGTATTGGGCAATTTTATTCACAACCACTCCTCTATTTCTTACTTATAATATAATAGCATATGCGTAATGATTAGTGCAGATATTGTTTTTATTATTAAGATATGATAAATTAGTAAATGTTACCAAAACACAATTATATCTTTTTGCACGAGTGGTGGAATTGGTAGACGCGCTAGCCTTAGGAGCTAACAGACTCGCTTGCCTGTTCTTGTATTTTATAGGAGTAATATAGCCTTTGTTCGCTAAAAGAGGAGTCTATTCTTGCAACAGACTCCTCTTTTAGACTCCTTTATCGTTTATAAGGATGTTTTTGCTTGATCGTTGTCGTTATGTTTATTGTAAATTTTATAAGTTACAGCGAGAAGTGCATTTGATTTTTCTGCTTCGATCGAGTGGGTATAGATTTGCAAGATTATTGTTATTGAAAAATGCCTAAGGATAACTTGTGCATCTTTTGCCGAGACATTAGCTTCTTTGAGCATTGTAGCAACGCTGTGACGAATCTCATGAAGCGTTATCTCTTTTAATCCCACTTTTCGAGCAGCATCTTTAAATGTTTTGATAAAGCTTCTACCGTCTATCGGGTTGTCTTTTTTAGTAAGGTAGAGAAGTTCGTCGCCATCTAGATAGAGCCGTCGTTCATATTCTGCTTGCAGCTCCTGTTTTATACTCGGCAGAAGTGGCAGATCGCGAACACTTGCCCTTGTTTTGAGCGAGCCAATTTTTGGCTCATGCCCCACGAGATAGACCTACTGTCTAATATGTATAATGTTTTCGGTAAAATCAATATCTTTTCAGCGCAAGCCAAACACTTCACCACGTCGCAATCCATAATGACATATAATAAGGAATAAACCGTAGTATGGATGGTCTGTCATAGAGTAAAATGCCTTAAAAATGCTATAATGCTCTCCAGTATAGGCAACAAGTTTAAGGAGGAAAGATTATGGATTATAAAGAAATAAAGCTTAATGTTACAAATAATAAAATTAAAGAATATAAGCAATTTGAGGGCTTAAAAATATATTCTGATATTTTTAAATCTGAAGATGAAAAGGTATTGATCAACAAAAGAATATATATTACAAAAAAACAGAATTATGTTTATTACGAAAGAACAGATGTAAATTGGAATTATTGGTCAAACGAAAGAAATTATAATTCAACATTTAATCCAGAGAATGATAGTAAACACAACATTATATTTGAAGTTTCATCAAAATTAAGCGATTTTATTAAATATTTGGGAGAAGAAATAATTCGGAAGATTGAATTGAAACAGCACAATGGAGAAATTGTTGAGATATTAGATATTTGATTGTGTTATGAAGAATGAAGCATTGACTGAAAATATAATATCTACTCAAGCACGTAGAACTCCTAATTTTAGTAATATCAATTAAATAAAAATAGTATAAAAAACAGTAAATCGAAAAAGGTTTACTGTTTTTTCTTTGCTTAAAAATAGAAAGAGAGGAAAAGAAAAAATGAAAAGTCGCTTTTTCAAGCGACAATTTCGAAAAAATTCAGATTTTGGTGCGGATGAAAGGACTTGAACCTTCACGCCGTGAGGCATATGCTCCTAA